>Ga0307508_10000288_pt1 | contig 61912 bp, 57 predicted proteins | sample 9_EM_MG_FD_203089 | JGI IMG/M metagenome (GOLD analysis project Ga0307508, IMG submission 203089) | Populus trichocarpa ectomycorrhiza microbial communities from riparian zone in the Pacific Northwest, United States - 9_EM | ecosystem: Host-associated > Plants > Roots > Unclassified | place... | reverse complement strand
TCTCGCATGCTCCCTCCCAGGAACTGTTCTTTGTTCGTCTGACCGCGCGAGATAGGACGCCGCCACCGTTCGTGTGAAGAGTTGTAAACGAAGCGCGTGTCGGCAGCTAGTGTCAGGTCTTACAGGTTCGAGAAAATTTCATGAGAGTTAGGGGTTGATGCGGGACTCGACGTATGCGCGAGAGGTGGGAGATCTTGCTACCCAGCGGTGACTAAGCGAGATGACGGTCCCGCGGTCGGGACGCCCGCTGGCAGATATTCACGTCGGCCGACCCGAACGCTCGACAGTTGGCGGCTGGCATTGGGATTCATCTGCCCCGCTGGTTACCTGAGATTGCCCCGAACGTCACCGAATGCCCCACCGCGTCTGGAGACTTTTATCGTGACAGGTGTGCGCCGCCGGTTTGGATCAGAACGACGTGCCGGTTTGGATCGGAATTCCCTCTCGGTTTGAATTGGAACGCGCTGCCGGATTGGATGGGAATACGCACATTCGAGACCTCGATGGTCGCGAACGCGTCTTCTGCACGTCAAAGTCTTGCAATGCGGGGCTGTCCCATGCAGTCAGACACTCTCGTTGCCTCGAAAGTGCGCCCAGCGAGCAGAGCGGCTCATAGGACAACGGTCCCGTCCGTCCCGCGGGAGCGACGGGGCAACGCCCGCACAACGCTGTGATGTGGACAGTTAGCCCCGCTTCGTCCAGACGTCGGCGGTTAGGACTCCCTTTCGAACGACTTCTCTCTGCCCGTGGGCCACTTCAATCTCTTGCTCGGAGTATTGCCGGGACGGACGGTAGTTGGGCCCGCTGGCAATGCAGCAGCCCTGGATGTCGGCCTGGAATCCAGAGGTCGCATCACTGTCCAGTGTGTGCCGTGCGATGACGGCATGCTCGCCGCTCGTAAAGACGACTACGAACTGGCCGTCGGCGATGCCATCGAGGAACTCCCTAAGACGCCAACAATCGACACGAGCTTCGACATCCTTAGCGGCCCAGGCCATGTACGACGTGCGTTTAAGAAGGTCGGCACTGTCCTCGTTGTAGCAAGAAGGACGGCAAGCCCCTAATTCGAGAAGCTGTCGGGCAGACAACCCGGGCAGAACGAAAATGATATGCGCAAACTCGTCGATTCCGACAAGCAGTATGCTTTCGATGACGACGGGCTCGGACGCGGCGTGCGTTCGACGCTCCTCTACAAGACACGGCGGTACGGCGGTGCCATCCAGGTAAGTCATCAGGTCCGAGAAGGCCATCGTTGCGATTTTGATCGCGTGCATGTCAAAGCTCCTGAGTTAGTTTGGCAGCCTCGAAAGGCAGAATGGCAACGAGTTCTCGAATGACGCCGCGGTTGGCAGCGTCAGCAGCGATGCTTCGCCGAACGCTCACTTGCTCGATACGCCAGCCGCGATAGAGCTCGCGCGTCGCCGGTGTATCGTGGTTCGAGATGAGCGCCACAGCGCCTCGGCTGACGGCGACGACACACGCTTCGACCAGCATCTCGTGGTCTGCGGCACCAAATCCGCCAGCGGTGTAGGACACGAACGAGCCTGCATCGCTCAAAGGAGAGTACGGCGGGTCGCAATAGAGAACGTCTCCGCACCCTGCCTGCTCGATGGCGCCCATAAATCCACCGTTGAGAACGACACAGGTTTTCAGTCGGTCCGCGGCTGCCGCCATCTGCTTTTCCGGAAATCCTGGGAGCGAACTTGGTGCGCCGTAGGGAACGTTGAAGGCGCCGGACCTATTCACTCGGAACAGGCCGTTGAAGCCGAAACGGTTTAGGTACGGGACCCGCACCGCACGCTCAAAGCGCTCTGTGGCGGCATTGAACTCGCCCCGGATGCGCAAGTACGCCTCTCGGTTGTGGTTCTCTGGACTGAAGAACTCTGCACTGCGGCGCATGAACTCGTCCGGGCGAGACTGCAAAGCCGCCCAGACTGCTATCAAATCCGGGTTGGCATCGTTGATGACGCACCGCTCGAAGCCTGCGGCCAGGAAGACCGAGCCAGCGCCGACGAAGGGCTCAATGAGACGGTTGCGTCTGGGCAGCAGAGGCAGCAGTTGACTTAACAGGCGAGCCTTGCCGCCCGACCATTTCAGGAAGGGCCGGGAACTTCCCGGCGTTTGCGTGTGCTGTGCGTGAGGTTGTGGATGCGAATGCATCCACCGTAAAGCGAGGCCGTTTTATTCCGTAGGGACGGCGCGATAAGGAACGGCCCGCCTGGTGAGGATGCCAGCTCGATCCCGTAGCGAACCTGTGCAGGTAGCTTCGGGTGAGGACGCCTCCAATCAAGGGGCCCTCCGAGTGGTCGTGCTTGATTGTCGAGCCTACGGCGGACAGGCTGGCGCCAGCGCACGCATCGAGAACTATCTCGGGTTTCCCACCGGGATCTCTGGCGCGGCGCTCGCGGGTCGCGCATTCGTGCAGGCTCAGAAGTTTGGTGCGGAGTTGCTCATTCCGGCCGAGGTGGCGTCTCTGGATTGCTCCGGCGCAAGAGTAGGTGGAGAGCTTGCGGTTCGACTTACCGACGGCCGACGGCTACGTGCACGAACAGTGGTCATTGCGAGCGGAGCTCGGTACAAGCGACCAGACGTCCCACGCCTGAGCGAGTTCGAGGGTCGCGGCGTGTGGTTTTGGGCCTCCGCTCTGGAAGCGGCAATGTGCTCTCAAACGGAAGTGGTGCTCGTCGGTGGCGGAAATTCGGCTGGCCAGGGGGCGGTTTTTCTATCTCAGCATGCCTCGAAAGTGCACGTTCTGATTCGAGGACCAAACCTGGCGGCCAGCATGTCCCGCTATCTGATCGACCGGATAGAGGCCACCCCGAACATCGAGCTAAGGTCGCACACCTAGATCGTCCATCTTCACGGCGACCCTTCGACCGGACTGGAGGCCGTTACCTGGCGCGACCTTCAATCAGGCAAAGGGGAACGCAAGGCGCTGAGGAATGTGTTCCTGTTCATTGGGGCAGACCCTGAGACCAGGTGGCTGAAGGGTTGTCCTGTTGAGGTCGATTCCCATGGCTTCGTGCGAACAGGATTGCCTTTCAGTCAGGAGACTTCGGGCCGCCAATCGGCGGCATTGGAGTCAAGCGTGCCAGGCGTATTTGCGGTGGGTGACGTCCGGTCGGGCTCTGTCAAACGTGTAGGCGGTGCCATTGGCGAAGGTGCTGCCGCGGTGGCCCAAATCCATCAGCATTTGGCGTACGTCTATGGGTGAACTCGAGAACGTCCAGGAGCCACTGGGAGGAGCCTGCTCGAACAGTGCAGTCCAGCGAGAGCCGACCTCACCACTTGCGGCAGGCGTTTTCTGATCGCCGATCGTGCAGCAACGCGCAGTGGACGAGATCGCACGAGCTACGAGCAAATAGCGACCCCGCGGGGTCGCTATTGAACTATTCAGATGCAACAGGCCAGCTTAGCTGGCGATCCCTTCATTGAGCCACCGGTTCATCTCGTGTTCCTTGTGCAGCCGCCATTCCTCCGGGTTAACCGGCTGCATCGACTTCAGCATCATCGGCGTCTCGACGATGGCACAGTAGAGCGGAACCTTGATGCCAAGCTGCCTCGCCAGCTCTGATTCAAGCTTGCCCACCTTCAGGAGCTCTTGAATTTCGCCGGCAAGGACGTCGCTTTCAAGCTCTTCGCCTTCCAGGTCCCTCAGTTTCAAGACCTGAAGGTCTCGCAACGTCACACAGCCTCCGCCGGAACAGCGCAAGGCCTCATGCGTCGCGATGCTCCCAAACGTCACCCAACTGTCGATGGCCGTCCACACGCATCTGTCGGCCGGGTTGAGCACATACACCAGCGCTCGGTAGTCTTCATCACGCGGGTTGCCCTCGCCTGGAGTAATCGCTTCAGCAAGTACAACGCAGCAGTCCGCGTTACCGAGGCGAACACACCGCAAGCTGGCGTTGGTCTGCAGCACCCTTTTTTCCGCGACAACCCACCTGTATTCAAGCTCCCACTCTGGAAGTGCGAAAGAAGGCGCGGGCTGGCCGGTCGCATTAAGCGTTGCTCGCAAAGGCAGCCCTTTCAGGCAGCCGTCGCTGTGAAGTTCGTCGAAGGTCATTCTGTTTCCTGTTTCCCGACGAGCCACCTCGTCCACCATGCGTATAGGAACCTGCTGTTTAGCCTTTTGGCGACGGCCATGCCCTCCGAAGCGACGCTTCTGGCACGTCGTCTCGCGTCGCGTCAGACGGCAAGCGGCACACCGGAGCAGCAGTGATGGATAAAACGCATCGCGACCGTCAGACGGCAAGCGGCGGCGGAGCACAAGCAGTAAAGCCGCAACTCGGCAAGCATCCGGCACGGGAGCCAGGCATAAACACCGGGCACTACACCGCTGATCAGTACTTCATCGAGCGAACATGTGGGCCCCCGAACCTCACCGCGTTGACACCAATCGAGTCCCTCTCGAGCTGTTCATTCGGCCTTGCACCACCGACCCGCGCCTTTTCGACGTCGTCGACGAAGCCGGCGAATTCATCGCCCGGCAGGTGCCGGACCTGAACACTGCACGTGTGCTCGCGGCAGCTCCTCGGTTGTTGGACGGCTTCTATGAAATGCGCTGGCGGCTGAACTGCTGGTTCGTACACGGGCGCGACGGTGTAGGACTGTCCGACCGTCGGGACGAGGGCCAGATTCATACCGAGGAGTGGCTGGCGAGAATGGGAGAGGTCGAGCAAGACGCCTGTGCTCCAGATGGGCGCTTCCCTCTATAGCGGCGCCGATGGAGACTAGCCAATGAACTGACCAACACGCCCCCGGTCGAGGCGACGGCGGACACGGGGATATAGCTGCTCCTCGATCCGGCCTGCTTCAAGCCCAGCCGACCAACGCCCCACCGATTGCTCGCCGATCGTCAGCCGAACCTTCACACAGTCGCCTTCCCGATCTTGCCCTCGGCCGTGCCGAAGCCTGCGAACGTCTGTTCACGGACGAAGGACGCGCAAGAGTCTTTTGCTATGCTGAAATCATTCAGATTGCCGACGGTCCGCAGGGGCCCCCTCGCTACTGAGCTGCACGCGGAGGTACAAGTGGAGCACATTCCCGAGTCAGACTCGCTCATGCTGATTTGGACGGGCGCCTATGCGTACCGGTGGACGGAACTCGTCGAAACGCTAGACCCCGTCGCGCTGGTTGACCGAGCCTGTTCGCGGTTCCAGGCGAAGTGGCAGGACGATCCGGTGAAGGTCGCTGAGGAGGACTTTCGCAGCCTCGACTAGGAAATTGCGGCTAGCTGGGCCTGGCCTTGCGGAACGCTATGACCACGTCATCGGCAATTCTCGTCACGCATTGCTTCAGTCAACGAAGTTCATGAGCAAGACTGTTTGCAGTCGGTCTCGCTCGCGCGCGCCGCGCAGGCCCTCGCACCCGTCCGTCAGTACAAGCCTGTCTCGACGCACCGCTTGAGGCCAAAGGATGTCTTCATTGTCGATGACGATCCAACGCTCCGGGCGGCTCCATGCGACATGCGTCGCAACAATCTCTGACTTGTTCATGCGCCAGTAGTCCTCACTCGAATAGCCGACTGTCCGCTTGGTGCCGCTTCGCGTGCGCACCTCTCGCTTGACTACCTTGGTGAGGTCTTCGAACGTATGGCCAGCTACACGAGCCGCCAACGATGTGCCGAGTCTCCGGAGCACTTCATCGAGACCCCCCTCGCTGGACAGCGCCGACGTAAGGACAAGTCTCACGTCCGGCCATCGCGCCAGACACTCCTCGAGGATAGGCACCGCTTCAAACTTCGAGTGGCCGTCAGTCCAAGGCGAACACCCTCGCAGAAACCCATAGGTCGACTCGCTAGGATGCAAAATGCCCGAGATGCCCAAGAACACCGTCGGAGGCGATGGGTTGGCGGCGGGGATGATGCGCGGCGGTTTCATGGTTAGTTGGAGCCTCGCGCCGAACTCTTCGGAGGAAGCAGCCCCAATTCCCGGGCTGTCTCACTTGGCAGGGTGATCGTGACCGAGGCTCCACCATCTCCCAGCGTCTCCAGTTGAACGGCCACGCCGACAAGGCGCAGATAGACAGACGTCGAGGGTTCGTCGTCTTCCTTACCAAAACTGTCGAGGACGTCGTCATAGAGGTGAAAGCCTGGAGACGTTGCCGCACGAGCGCGATGCTTGATTGTGACCTTCGTGCTCATGCTCTGATTTCCCGGTCTGCGAACACCATGGTCAACTCGCCTTGTGACCAACGGAGCGAGGACGGCTCGTAGTGGCCCGAACGATGGGTGTGCATCAAGTGGATGAGCAGCGTCTCGCCAGCTGCCAACCGCCGCACGATATCGCGCTGAACATCGAAGGGAACGCCACTGACATAAAGCCCGCTGTGCGGTCCGCCCATGAGTTTTCCGTAGCTGCTCACGAGTCGCCACGAGCGCTCGCCGAGAACGCTCTCCGCCTCTCGCTTGAGTTCAACGACGGTCAACAACGCGGCAGCGAATTCGGTACGAGCCTGGTCTTGTTCCATGGCGATGCGACCCTTTTCCAAATGTCGCGCGATTCCATAGGCACACGGGTGCTCGCGGTGGCGACCAGACAGAATCTACCTTGCCGCAAGTCCTCGATGGCGGTGTCCCAGCGCGTCACACAGGTAGCTATATGCGCACATTTGGAGCTCGAAGACGTCTTCGCTAGATTCACCGCCAAGACCGTCTTGTGATCAGACGAACGCGTGGCTTTCGGTCCGGCCTGGCTCACGCGGAAGCTCTTGTTCCGACTCAAGACCTCATCGCTGACCTGCGAAATCGCTTCAGCGCTGCCGCACTGTCGGGCAGCACCACGCGGCTCAGGGCCTCCTGAGAGGCATAGCTAGAGCGACGGAGAGCATCCGGTGGACCTCTTCGTCGATCAACACGCGTCCGGCGGCCACGTCTTCCAACGCCTCGATGGCGTCTGCGAGCAACAGGCTCAGTCGTTCTTGGCGGTCAGACTCCGCGAAATCGGGACGCACGCCTTCAGGGACTCCGCGTTGAACTTTGCGGCGCTTCATGCACAGCATTCTGAGGCGAGCGCACTCCGTCGCCAAGCAGCATGTCGCTTATGGCATAGGTGCTATCGGACGCGCATCTGAACCACGACACGCCCCAAACTCGTCACCTCTATCGGCTATGGCACCAGGAGTCGATCTCCGTCCGCCGGAGCATCGCCGGCCGTTCGGAGTCGCGCGGACTCCAGCTTGAGCTCATCGCACGAATGCCTTGGCCACACGGTCGTTGATGCTGCGGTCCGGTCCACTTTCCGTGTCGCGAGATCCGCCTCGCCGCAGTAGCATCAGCCACCCGCCATCCCGGGTCGTGTGCCGCCACCGCAGCATGCACCCTCAGCGCATGACGTGCACTCATCAAAACGGATGACGCGGATGTCCTTGCGGCGTGACGAAGACGAAGATCAAAATGCGGTGAGGAGGATTCGATGCGCGCACTGCTGGTTGACGATCACGCACTGTTTCGGGAGGGGATGAAGCATCTCTTGAAGCATCTGCGCCCAGACGTGACCATCTACCAGGCGGCATCGGTGCGGGAGGCCACCGAGATCCTCGCGGAGCATCTTGATGTCGATCTTGTGCTGCTCGACCTGCAATTGCCTGGAATGCGAGGCGTCCAGGCCTTGAGTGCGATGCGACAGTTCAACGATGACGTTCCCATAGTCGTTCTGTCAGGTGCCGAAGACGGCGAGACCGTCCGCGCCTCTATCGAGTGCGGGGCCATGGGGTTCATCAGGAAATCGGTGAACCCAGACGAAATGCTGAGCGCCGTTGAGACGGTCCTGGCCGGCAAGGTCTATCTGCCCGAAGCGGTATTGGATGCGGCAGATACTTCAGCGCCAAGTCAGGACAGTCTGCTTGTTGGCCTGGGGATAGCGGGACGCCGAGCTGAGGTTCTCGTGCACCTAGCCAAGGGAAAGTCAACAAAGTCCATCGCCCGTGAATTGGGCATCTCGGATACCACCGTCAAGACGCACATCCAAGCGATCTATGACGCGCTGAGCGTGCACAGTCGAACGCAGGCGATCTACGTCCTTGCACGCCACGGTTGGGCTCTGGCCGACATAACACATTGATGCCGTGCTCGCAAAGACCGCGCCCGAGCGTTTTGCAAGCACGTCCCAGTTTCCCGACGGGGAGCTGCTTCGGAACAATCCCTCGCTCATCGCCGAGCGTGTGCGCCTGCTCGCTGAACGCTCGCGGGACGCGGTGCTAGGAGTCCTGACTGGCAGCATCCTCACTGGAAGTGTCCTCCTTCGCGGCAAATCCGTTCCCGAGGTCCTCGTTTGGCTGCTGATGTTCGTCGGTGTCAACGGATATCGCGCCTGGCTGAGCCGCCAACTTCTGGCGGGCAAACGGGAAATGTCAGCCGATGTCTTGCGTCTCTTCCTCGCATTTGCGATCGCCAATGGCACCTGGCTGGCAGCGCTTTCACTCAACTTCTTTGGCGATCTGCCGCTGGAGTCAAAGCTCGCGCTGACCGTCCTTATCTTGTTGGCAGTTGCAGGCGGCGCAGCAACGTATGCCTCCTACACAAAGGGGTACGTCGCCTTCGTAGTCGTGGCGATTCCACCTCTTGCATTTCAATGGGGCAAGCTGGGCAGCGAGTCGTCGTTCATCATCGCTCTGACGCTGGTCATCTTTGGGATGATGATGATCGGCTTTTCTCGCTACATCGTAAGTGTGTTCAATCGGTCCGTGCTTATCAGGTTTGACCGAGAAGCAGTCGTAGAAAAGTTGCGAGCGGAGCAGATGCTCACCGAGCAAGAACGCAGGAAGGCCGAAGAGGCTAGCGCCGCAAAGACAAGGTTCCTTGCCAACGCAAGCCACGACCTCCGCCAACCCGCGCAGGCTTTGGCCCTGTACACGGCCGTTCTGCAACGATCAGCCGTTTCCGAAGAGCAAAAAGAGCTCGCATCGAGCATCTCGCAGGCAAGCCGTGCTCTTGGAGGCCTGCTCGACAATCTGCTGGATCTTTCCCGCCTCGATGCCGGTGCGGTGCGTGTCAACATGGAGCCTACCGACCTGCATCGGCTCATTCATCGTCTGGGCACTGAAACACGCCACGCCGCTGCTACCCGTGGGGTTGAGGTCAAGTTCAGTTGCCCTTCGATCATCTTCGCGTGCGACCCCGTGCTGTTGGAGCGGACGTTGCGCAACCTCTTGCACAACGCCGTCAAGTTCACGGAGGCAGGCACCATCTCGCTGAGCGCGAGTGCTGACGAGTCGACGGTTCTCATTCACGTCAGCGACACCGGCTGCGGAATTGCGCTCGAACACCACCACAACGTATTTGACGAGTTCTTCCAGGTCGAGAACGTCGAGCGGGATCGGGAAAAAGGGCTCGGTTTGGGCTTGTCAATCGTTTTCCGCTTAGTGCGCCTCCTCGAGGGGCGTGTACTGCTCCAGTCCACGCCAGATGCAGGATCAGTCTTCACCGTCGCACTTCCCAATCGCACCTGCGCCGTCCAACTTGGCTCCCAGGCATCTGACGAGGGACCGGGCAAATCGAACAATCTTGCCTCGATGCCGATCCTTGTCATTGACGATGACCCAATGGTGCGTGGCGCATTGCGACGCCTGTTGAAGGACTGGGGTGCGAATGTCGATGCGGTTGGTGGTTTATCGGAGGCGTTGACGCTTGCCGAGCATCGTGAGTGGCGTGTCTGCCTCTGTGATCTGCGTTTGCGAGCACAAGAGGATGGTCTCAAGGCCGCCGTGGCACTTCGTGAAGCTCAACCTGGTTTGCCCATTGCGTTTATCAGCGGCGACACGGCCCCCGAGCGTATCGAAGAAGCCACTCGCAGCGGACACCCTTTGCTGCACAAGCCTGTGGATCCCGCGCAACTTCTCCACACCATCAACACGCTCGTACGAGACAGTCGCGGTCATTGATGGATACGGTTGCGATCCCGTTTGCCGAGTGGCTTGCAACGGCAGGCTCGGCGACGCTTGACACAGTTGTTATCGGATCAGGGTACGGTGGAGCGGTGGCGGCATTGAGGCTGGCAGAAGTTGGGGTCGACGTCGTGGTCCTGGAGCGAGGGTCAGAATACCTGCCCGGCGAGTTTCCCAATGAGATCGGGCAGCTCACGAAATTTCAGCGATTCGAAGGCCCGAAGGGTCCTATGGGGCGACCTGCCGGCCTCTTCAATTGGCGCATTGGTTCTTCTTTCGCTGCGCTGGTCGGCAACGGCGTCGGCGGCGGCAGCCTCATCAATGCTGGCGTCGCAATGCGCCCTCAGGACGAGGTCTTCTCCCAATCCGCATGGCCCGCACAGATTCGCTACCGATCTGACCGACACGCGGGATTGACACTGCAGACCGGGTTCAAAACGGCCGAGACAACGCTCCGCGTCGACAGTACGCTGCGAGAGACGAAGACCTACCCCGCGTTTCCGAAGGCGCAAGCGCTCAAGCGCATGGGCAAAGCCCTTGAAGGGGCGACGGAGGATGACGTCCCTGTCACCGCGGCGGACCTCACGATCGACCACGCCAAGTGCACTCGATGTGGAGACTGCTTTACTGGCTGCAATGTACCTGGCGCGAAGCTCACGCTGCGTGAGACATACCTTCGCCATGCGTTCTCGGCCGGGGCAACCATCGTTGCGAACGCCCTAGTCTGGACGATTGAACCTCAGGACGATGGTGGGTGGATCCTTCACTGCATCTCCACCGAGCGCAGCACGTATCACGCGAGCGTCGAAGACTCCGTTCGGCTTGAGGGCGTTTCATTGCGTGCGCGGAACGTCGTCGTGAGCGCAGGAACATTCGGCAGTACTGAACTCCTACAGCGATCAAAACACCGGTACGGGGAACGTTTTCGTCTCTCGCCGGCGCTGGGCACCCGACTCTCCGGCAATGGCGACAGCCTGAGCGCATCCATCGACGAACCCAGCTCCGTCGATGCCCTTGGGCGCGGGTCGCTGACAGCAACACCGGGGCCCGACGTGGGCTCCACGATCACGAGCATCATCGACTTGCGTAGCAATCCCAATCTGCGCAGACGGCTCGTCATTCAGGAAGGAGCCGTCCCAGGTGCGCTCGTTGATGCGTTCCAGGAGATCTTGGCCACGACCTGGACCCTCAACCACATCGGCAGCATCTGGAAGGCACCTCGAAGCACCCGGGGAAATGACCCGCTGGGGGCACCGCTCGAGCTAGCTGGTCACACACAACTGCTCCTGACAATGGGGCACGACTCCGCCAATGGCCGCATCGTTTTCATGCCAGACATGGATGCGTCCGTCCCGTACTGGGTCGACCCAGAAGGCGAGGAAACCTACAAGTACCAGACGAAAATTCTGGCCAAGGCATCGGAGGCGCTGGGCGGCAAGCACATGTTCTCCCCGCTTTGGCAGTTGCTTCCGCCGCGGACTACACAAGCGCTAGGCGGGAACTTGGCACCGCCGACCACGCTAACCGTCCATCCCCTTGGTGGGTGTCCAATGGGGGATGACTTCGAAACCGGGGTCGTCAATCACAAAGGCCAAGTGTTCTCGAGAGCTGGTTCAGTCTACGAAACGCTGCTAGTGCTGGACGGGTCAATCATCCCGACATCACTGGGCTGCAATCCACTGCTGACCATCACTGCCCTCGCAGAGCGCGCGATGGCCTACCGCACCAGCGGCCGCGCCATGACACCCGGCAAACCTCGAAGGTCGACGACGCCTCGCAACCCCGTCCCTCTTCAAAGGGAGACCACGCTGACATACGCAGTCAACCTGTCCGAACGTCTTGTGGCACCAGATCTCGTCGTTGGCGGTCGATTGGGTAGTGCGTTCGGGACCGCGACTGTTCAGGCGGCGCTCGAAGTGACGATGCGCACACGTGATTGGGCGCAGGTCTGGAGAAGCAACGAGCATCGCCTCGTTGACATTCGAGGCAAGCTGGTCCTGCACGCTCCGTCTACGGCACAGCGCGCGACGTATCGCATCGCCACCGGCAGCATCGAACTCCTCGGCAGACGGGCTTCCTTGGAGCCACAGTTCCTGAGCACATTGAGGGCTGCGATCACGTGGCTGATCCTTCGCGGAGCACGAGACATTGCTCGATACGAGAGCACCACGACGCTGGGCGAAAAACTCCAAAGCTTTCTGGGCCTGTGGGCCATGTGGAGGCAAGCGGGTGCCGACAAGCGCTTCGTGAGCTATGACCTCAACCTCGAGCTCGCGTATTCCTCTGAGACCCGTGCCCCCGCCAACCTTCGACTTGCAGCGGACAAGGACATCCAATACGCCGCCAGCTGGTCCGCGATGTTCGCCTACTTCGTGCGACGGTTCATCTTTCGAAGGAAGCTGCTTGCTGGCGATCTTCGCCGCACATACGTCGAGCAACTCACTGACCCGCTCATAGCCTTGTCGGAGCCTGGATGGCGTGGTGCGTTCACGCGCGCCCTCCCTCTCGCTCTGACATCGACCAGGTTTCATTTTGACCAGCGGTTTGCCTTGGGGCGGTCGCCCGCGTCGCTTGTCGGCGGAGGAGACAGTGGAAGCGCTCCGATGCTCCTTGCGGCCTATCCAGCGATGGTCCTCCGGCACGCACTGAAGACACGCTTGTTTGATTTTCGGCTGCCTGACTATTCAGGCCGACAGATGGTCGACCACGTCAAGAACAACGAACCGGTTCTTCGCTCAGGGCCCGCCGGCGCGAAGGCTGACGTCGTCCCGGATTTCTCATCAGTCTGCGTGCGGCGTGGGCGCTCGACGGCTGATGACGGTACCGAGCCAATCGACAACATCTGGCTCCCGATGTGGCGCTATCGGCGCACCAATGCCGCTGGAGAGAAGTGCGATCCCGGCATCGAGTCCGGGCACTGGTATGGCGTTCCGGTGCGCCGTGCTCGCTCCGTGCTTCTGATGCACGCGTTTGGCATGTCTGGATCGACCTTCACACTGCATGAGGTCAGGACAAATCTGGCGGAGTTTCTGTACGCTCAAGGCTACGAGGTCTGGATTTTCGACTCGAGAATGAGCCCGCGTGTGGGTGGCTCCCTGCTGCAGGGAACACTCGATCAGGTGGGACTCATCGACGCAGTTGCGGCTGTCGATCACATTCTTGATGCGCTCGGGGGTACAGCTGTAGGGCAAGAACCTCTGCAGATATTCTCGTTCGCCCATTGCCTGGGTTCGGGGGCGATGCTCGTCGGCCTGCTGGGTGGCAAGCTGTCATACGTTGACCACACGTTTGACGCACAACGACGGGTGCTGCCCAAGCTGGCTGCTCTGGTCTGTTCGCAGGTCCATCCATTCATGGTGGGCTCCAACACCTCGATGTCTAAGACCTGGGTGGCGCCCGCGGCACGAGACATCTTTCATCGAGTCCATGTTCCGCTGGCAGCACGCAGCGCGGCGCCGAACGCGCTCGAGCAGATCATTGACCGCATCTTTGCCAGCCTGCCAGTGCCTCCAGGCGAACGCTGCCCACATGAAGGGACGATTGGGCGCAAGACCGATAACGACTGCGCAACCTGTCGACGAATTCGCTTCTTGGACGGCGAGCTCTTCAAGCATGACAACCTCAACGAGCGAACACACACGGCCCTACCCAGTCTGTTTGGTTCCGCCAATGTGCGCTTGTTTGCCCACGGTTCGAAGATGCTTGACTATGAGCGCCTTGTCAGTGAAGACGGTCTGAACACCTATGCCACGGACGAAGCTCTGGCGCGCTACCTCACCCTGCCGATTCGCTTCATTCATAGCAGCCTGAACGAGCTGTTTAATGTCGAGAGTGCGACGCGTTCCTCGGCTCAGTTCAAGCGCATCAATCCCGAGCTCTCAGCCCAGTTCGGCGCCAACGGGACAGACCTTTGCCACGACATCGTCGGCGGATATGGGCACCTGGACCTTCTGATCGGGAAGGATCTCGAACTCGGCAGAGACGGCAAGTCACCGGTCTATGCACAGCTGACGGCCCTGTTCGACCTGGTGTGGCGACATCGGCATCACCAGCCCCCTCCCAGTACGAAGCCGCCAGCGGAGGTGGCAGATGTGCGTTTCCCAGCGGCCGGACCCTGGATCTCGCCCGTGTACGAGTGCGACGGTCAACGTCGAGTCAACGTGGCGTTTGTGGTTGACGACCTCACTGAACGCGCGGCAGCCACGGGCTCCACGCTCAACGCCAGTGCCATCATCCACGACAGGCTCGGAAGCAAGAGCGTGGTCGCCCTGGAGATCGTGCCGTTCACGGCGCCGCTTGCCGCCAGGGACGGGTTCGTCCTATCGCCGCGTCCAAACGATCCGCATCTGAATGTCGAGAAGCCCGTGACCGTTCGGATTGCTCGTGGGTCGTTGCCTGCACCACCGCCCGGAGAGCCGCTTCGGGCCGAACTGGTTACCTACGCTGACTTTCGTCGTTTGGGCGCTCGCCAACGGGTCCCCGCCGCCCGACGCAGCCACTCGACGGGCGAGGCCAAACCATCGGATAGCGTCGAGCAACCCTACACCGCGAAGCCGCAGTCCGTTGCCCCAGGGACCTTGGACGCCGCCATTACCAAAACACGGACCAGAGTTCATGCAGACCGGGTTGACGGGACGCTGCCATATCCGGAATCCCTTTCCCCTACCCGTAGAGAGCCGCTCAGGGCATCCACGCGTTGGCTTCATGTACGCGCCGGGCTGCTTGACGTGCCGGGCGCGGACGACGAAGTGAGAATTGCGGTCGGATCCTGCCGCTATCCCGGGCTCCCCTTCGATCGCGACCGCGCCGACCAAACCTTCGAGCGAATGGTGCGCCACGCACGAGCTAGCCGAGACGACCGACCTCACGTTGCGCTCATGCTCGGTGACCAAATCTACGCCGACGCATCGGCGCGTCTTGCCGATCCCATGGGCGGTATCGAGCGTTTCCACCGCAAACACCTCCTCGCATTCACGACGCCATGGATGAGACGACTGATGGCATCGACGCCCACGGTCCTGACTCCAGACGACCACGAGTTCACGGACAACTACCCTTTGGCGGCGCCTCTCTTCTCAGGCAATGCCACTGATCGGCGATACGCTGCCTTGCGTGAGTTCGCGTTGAGAAGCGCAGCATCTGACGCAGTGAAGGCGTTCCAGTTCGCGACGTATTCGCCATCGAACATCTCTGATGGTTGCAACGCCTTCTCGATCGGCGATGTGCGATTGATGGTCGTCGACACGCGGACACACCGTGAGGTCGCGAGCCCTGGAATCACTACGCTGTCAATGACACAGAGGCAAGCCATCCAATCGTGGCTTGCGGCAGGCTCGCCGACATCACTGCACGTTCTGTGCAGCGGCAGCGTGGTGGTGCCATCGCTCGTGACCGGCACGGACCCCGCCAGTCCGGGCAAGTCTGACAGTTGGGGCGTGGCAGCCGGCGACCAGCAATGGCTGCTGGGCACCCTGAAGACGCACGCCGCGGGACGGTTCGTGCTGGTGTCTGGCGACTACCACGTCACCACGTGTGCAGAGATTCTCGACGGCAACTCGTCGGTCGGGCTGGCGGTGGTTGCGCCGCCCTTGTATGCGCCACTGCTGTATGCAAATGCCCAGCCGAGCGACGTGTGCTCGTCTGAGGCGACGTCAATCCCTGGCGGCTCGCTCGTGTCCACGAAACTGGGGCCTTCGCTTACGGGTTCGGGGTACGGACTGCTGCGACTCAAGCCCGACCTCAACGCGCCCGGTGGCTGGCGCGTCACAGTCGATGTTGATGTGGACGCCCTCGATGGTCGCGGCTGGAGCGGACTACAAACGCTCGCCTCGTGGCCAACAGCGCCTGTACCGACTGCTCAGAGTGGTCCCGAGGACTTCCGTCAACGAAAGCGCTGGCAGCGACCGAAGTAACCCTTTTCGGCCATTGACATAACCTGGGCGGCCAGAGGGCGTGGGCCATCCGATGTCTTCCCATATCTATACGGAAAGCAAAAAGAGCTCACCGCCATCCGCAATCGTGCGCCGGTCCTTCGAAGCGAAAGCGTCGTGATCCCGGTCATCGAGCCCCTCCGCATCCATAGCGGCACTCTGCACCTCACGCTCACAGCGTGTGACAAGGCGGCGCTTCCGGCATTCGTCGTCGTCAACCCGAGCCTCCTTCAGGTCTACGGTGGGTCGTCCACGACGCGGTCTGGGTAGAGCATTTCGTCTCGGACCGCTCCGACGTCGCTAACACCGCGCTGCCCGCACTGACGGGCAGCGCCACGCGGCTCCTCCGTTTGGAGGAGCCAAGAATGCGTGCATACCGGACTACACGCCCGTAGCATGGCGCACGGCTGCATTCGGCAGCCATTTTTCCTGCAACTCACTGGAACCTTATGGGCCAATATGTCTTGAAGCGCACGGGCGCGCAGTTCATGTTCAATTTGAAAGCCGTGAATGGCGAAACAATTCTCACAAGCGAGCGCTACACGGCGAAGGCGTCGGCTGAGGGGGGCATCGCATCCGTCAAGGCCCATTCATCGCACGACCTGCAGTACGGCCGTCGAACCTCCTCCGGCGGATCCCCCTACTTCGTGCTGGCGGCGACAAACGGTCAAGTGATCGGCACTAGCGAGATGTACTCGTCGAAGACGGCAATGGAAGGTGGTATCGCGTCGTGCAAGACGAATGGTCCTACCTCGCCGACGAAAGACGAGACTTAACTTCCGACCGCGAACTGGCCTTCCAAAGTGCGCGCGGGCACCGGCGATCCCACTTGGCCGTACTCCGTGCTCTGGAGCTTCCCACCCGGCGACGTCCAACGTGTCATCTCGAGGTCATTGACGCGATTGAGGAACTCTGAACATGATTCATCGTGAACGCAAACTTCGCAGTTTGACTTCGATCGCTGGCGCGACGACCGTCCTCTTCTATGTCGCCGGCTGCGCCTCCATACCGGATGTGACCGTAAGCTATCGTCCGGTCAAATGGGCGCTGTTGGTCACCGTGGCGCACACGATCACGTGCAACCGCGATGGCAGCCTTGCGATCGTGGAGCGCGGCGCCACCTTTCTTCCGATCTATTCCGCCGCGGCGGCCGACCCTCGCTTTCAGCTTCAGCTGAAGGACTTGGACCGCTTCTACGCCGACGCCGATGTCACTATCGCCTTGACCGATGACGGCAGGCTCAAGACGATCAACCAATCAACAACGGGGCAGGGTGAGGCGGTGGTGAAGAGCGCCATCGCGGCCTTCGCCACGGTGGCGGCGGCTCCAGCCGCGGCCGCCGCGCCGGCAACGACCGTGCAGCCGCTTGGCGGTGTGACCCTGTTCAGTCAGAACGTGTTCCAGAAGCAGGCAGAGCAGGCCCAGCCGTCTGCTGTGTGCGGGGTCATCCGTAAGTGGAGCCTTACTGCGCCCGACCAATTGCCACAGGTCTCATTGATCCAGACCGCCTTGGTGAGGTCGGATGTCGGTGCAGGCGTCGACGCAAAGCCTTCCAAAGATCAGGAACCAATGCTCGAAGAGCTCAGACTTGTTCGCCTTGATCTCGCAACCAAGATCACGGCGACCTTCATCAATGCAGAGGTTCAGCCGATTGCTCAACTCAATTCTGCTGTAGCTCCAAACGAAGTTGCGCTGCATCTTCAGCGCATGATGACTTTCGGCGCGGCAGTGGCGGACGCGCAAGGGCCGATCGGCTCGAAGTCAGTCCCTATTCCTTCGACTGATGTCTTCGTGGTGCCCATTCCGAAGGCGGCGCTGTTCGGCAAGCAGTCGTTCTCGCTCGCGCTCGCGGACTCGGGGAGGATCTCGAGCATCGGATATGGTCGCTTGACAGGGGTTCCCGGCGCCTTCGGTGCCGTGTCCGCAGTGGCCGGCGCGGAGACCACTGAGGACAATGCAGAGGCTGCGGCAATGAAGGCCGCTTCAGACTTGATTGCGCAGCAGCAGCGATTCAACACTTGCAAGCTGAAGCCTTCTGAGTGCAAGTGAGTTGATCGGGAATGGCGTTGCAAGTGCCGACACGGCCACTATTTTCCCTTCAGCACCTCGCGCATAGCGTCGACTTCGCGACTTCGAGTATCGAGTTGGCCAGCAGCCGCTTGAGCTTGCCGTTTTCGGCCTCGAGCGCCTTCAGGCACTGCGCGTCAGAGACTTTCATGCCGCCGAACTGGCCTTCCAGGCGTAGTAGCTCGGCTCACTGAAGCCGTGCTTCCTGCAAAGCTCTTTGACTGGCAAGCCAGCGTCGGCCTCGTGCAGGAAGCCAATGATCTGTTCCTCGGCGAGTCCTGAACAACTCCTTCCATCGCCTACTGGCGAGGTAGATTGCTGAGCTCCGACTCCTTAGGGGAGAACAGGAACATGAGCTTCTGCAGAACGTTCTTTTCGCAGGAAGGTCTAGTGATGACTACATCACGCGCCCGTACTTTTGGCGCCTTGCAGACCTGAGGCGTTGGGCCAGAGAGCTTCTCTTGCTCGCAAGCGTCGCACAGACGAATGAGCGCAGCCTCGAGCTGCAACGAGTAGTCCAGCGGAGTTTGCCCCGACGCTGGATCGACGAGCGAACCACCCATGGTGTTGCGGAAGTAGTCGTCGACCAGCGCACGAACCCGTTCGGGCTTCGGCTTGGGATCAAGCTTATACGTTGGAGTCAGGCCAAGAGGGCCACGGCGCCATTGGGCCATCGCGTGACAAGACAAGCAGGAGGAGCGCACGTTGTCGGCTGGGCCGTTCAGTCGTCCCTGGAAGCCGGGAAACGGTCGCTCCGGCCACGCTTGCCCTGTGCCCTGCCACGTAACACCCGCCAGCGCACCATTTATCTTCGACTGCATGATCGGCGCGGAAGCGGACCAGTCGTCCACGACCGCCTTCGGGTCATTCCCCCACATCAGACCTACCGGGACCAGGTTATCGAAGAACCCATCACCTTTTGGTGGCCCACGCCACACAAAGGTACCCATGACCCAACCAGTCTCTTTTGCTCCGGGGTCTCGAACCGCGATGTCGACCTGGATGAGTTTGAGCTTTGTCGTGGCGTCTGGATTGCTGCTCCGTTTGGTATCGGCCTCAACCTCGGGCGCACCGACGAGGTATGAGACTTCGCTCGTCCTTGCGTTGCTGAACAACAGCTTGAAGGAAGCCGTCTGGTCAGCGAAGCGCCAACCTGGCGGCACTTTGGGGTCGCAGGCGTCCACATAGACTTGTCCAAGTCCATAGGCGCCTGGTTGGTTGTACCAGCCGATCGCCCAGGTCTCGTAGCCGCCCGACGAGTTCGGAGCCAGGTCGTGCGGATCGGGGCCGCGCTCGGCAGTCAGTCCGTTGATGCGTTCTCGCCCACTGGAGCCAAAATCCATCCACGGTGCGATCCACCACTCAGCCTGTGGCTTCATAGAGATGCGACCGCCGCTAATGGCGACGCCGGACGCTTTCACCTCGTTGAGGACAGCCTCCATATATGCCTGCCAATCGACCGTGAAGTCCTTTCCCTGCCAAGCATAGGTTTTCGAGCCGGCGCTGGCCGGCAAATCGGTACGCCAAGGAAGCGTGATCTTTCCCTCCTTGGCATCGAACGCACTACTGGCGCTCGCTGGAAACCGAGCGCACTGCGCTGCAGCTCCAATCGAGATTCCGCAAAGAGCAATCAACGCGGCGACCCGAGGCAGCTGGCTCGACATCATCTTCTCCTCCTATCGGTCGATTCTCATTGAGCGTGCAGCCTGCACAGCCGGTGTTGTCAGGGTCCTAAGCGGGGCCACTCAGACCTTGGAATTCCTGGATTCGTAGTGACAGCACGTTGAGATCGTTATTTGGCGCGGACTGCACACGAACTGAACGCATCCCGACGCTCTGAGCCACAAGGGTCTCGACGATGTTTTCTGAGCAATAGAGGCATTGCTTCGCAGGCTGGCCCGAACGCGCGATGGCCTCCAGGAAGATGTCCGCTCGTGGCTTCTCCTTGCCGACCTCTGAGGAAAAGAGCGTCAGGTTTGATTCAAAGGCTGACACGTCGAAATCGGAAGGCAACAGCTTCAGAATGTCCGCTCGACTACTCAGATCACCTGTGTTTGAGATGACTCCAAGCCGCAGCCCCTTCTGACGGAGGTCATGCAGAAGCGGCTTTGCCCCCGATATCCAATGGCGGTCGGAAGTCACCAAGGTGTCCCCGAGGTCGAAGAAAACGACGGCGATGCCCATAGGCTTCAGTTGATACCGACCGCGGAGAAGCCCGCTTCGATCGCGGAGATCTTTTCAGCCAGGGCCGCAGGCGTCAGAGTTCGGAACAAGGTTCGGGCGCTATTGAGCACGGCGCTGCGGCTGTCGGCGAACTGAGACGTGCGCGACAAGCGCTGGGTCAGCGCCAAGTAGAAGAATGCTGCAACCTCTTCCGGCTTGAACACGAGTGCCGACCCCTTCACCGAAGTCAGGATCTTGAACGCAGCCTTGTTGTGAATACCGCTGTTGGTGTGCACTCCGCCGTTGTCCCCGTTTCTGGTGTTCGGCAGCACTTTGAAGTTGTTCATGTGCGCTGGTTGACCATGGAGGGTAGGGTCGGACATGTCGCGAAATGGGGCGCCATTGGCCAGTAGTCCCCCACCGATATGCCAGTTCCACGTGCGTGGATCGGGATTCGGCTGATTCAAGATGATGATGCCGAAGATGTCCGAGTACGACTCGTTCAATGCGCCCGGTTGAAGTGCGTACTCGAGGCGGGACGTCATGTCGGTCACGCCGTGGAACATCTCATGGCCCACCACATCTAGCGCGACCGACATCGAGAGGAACGACGGACCGTTGCGTCGCTGTCCGTAGACCATCTGAGAGCCATTCCAGAAGGCATTGATCCATTGCTTTCCGTCCGGGCTGTCGCGCATGTCGACGCAGTTGATGCTCGAAAGCATCGGACCGCCTTGGTTGTCGATGTTGTTGCGCTTGAGTACCGTCCGAAGAAAGATGGCCACGGCCTCGGCATTGGCATGCGCGCTCACCGCGGAAGGTGGAAAGATGGGTGGATTCGTGATGGCCGTACCGGGCAACGCGCTGGCTTGCTGCACGGGGTCCTTGAACTTGAAGTCGAACGTTTGCACGTTGAGGGTCGAGTCCTTCAACAAGTTCACGTTGCCCGTCTTGTCTGACTCAAACTGCCTCGAGTTGCCCAGCCCGTCCGTGCCGCTTCCTTGGACTGCAATGGTTGGCGTGCGCGGCAGAGCCGCGACGACCTTTCCGGAGTGCGCGTCGACGACGTAGTCCATCAGTACAGGGGATGGTCCCTTGGTCGTCGGGACCACCGGTACATCCTCGAGAATGAAGACGAGTCTCCACCGAGAAGCGCCGGTATCGTAGTAGTAGTTGAGGCGAGGCACGACCTTCTCCAGGTCCTTGGTGTGGCCCGGGTATGCCTTGACCGCCTTCACGGCATCGGCGGCCGAAATCGTGGCGACCGGTCGAACAGATTCTGGTGTGCCCAGTGCGGAGTTGATGCCGACCAGATCGTTTTTTTCATCCAACTCCACCGTCACCAACGATCCATAGACTGGAATCTTTCCAAAGTTCTGCCGAAACTTCACCGTCGTCGTGCCCGTGAGTGGTACGGACTCCGTTCCCAGGCTCTTAAACTCGCTTGGCTTCTTGTCCGCAACCGGGGCGGTGAAGCCCGGCGTTGCATCGCTTGCGAGCGCTTGATCGAGGTAGCTCCTCGCTGCGGTTTCCGGGTCCACGTTTGTCGCCGACCCGGCGAACGAGAATGTTGGGCTGGCCGAGCGGCTTGAGCTCAATGCTGTCATGGCAGGCTTCGAGCCTTCGTCAAGACTGTGCAGCGCGAATGTCTTGAGTCCGTTTGCGGCGAATGCGGCCGATCGGACGCCAGAGAGCCCCCTCTTCGCGGCCGCCTTCTTCGCCGGCGCCTTCTTTGCAGCCAGCTTCTTCGCCGGTGCCTTCTTCGCGGCGGCCTTCTTAGCCGCGACCTTCTTCGCCCCTGCCCTCGCTGTGACCATGACGTTCTCCTTGGTGACGCGTTATGACCCTGGTGGCCAACACTCCAACTGCTATCTCTAGTCGCCCTCCCATTCGAGGTAGCGACGGTGTGCAAGCTACGACGTGAAAAACACGGTCTTCCTCATCGGCCGTGAGCCCAAGCGCATGCGTAATTGCCCCGAAACAATGCGAAGGGCCTTGCCAACACCCCGCCAGCGCCAGGAAAGAGGTGCCGGGCTTTCCAGTCGTTCGGCGTATATGAGGATCGCCACGACGATCATGACGGCAAGGTGGTGTCGCTCCACGACCAGAGGCAGGGTCATTAGGGCCCAGCAGGAACCGACGCAGGCCGCCCCCAAGCGGGAACCGTATCGAACCGCATCGAGATCTGCTCGAGCACCGAAGGCTGCAAGGGCGGGCTTTTGGTGGCAGCGATTGAGGCACCATTGCTTTGCAGGGGAGACCTGCCACAGCAGCGCGAGACCAACGACAACCTCGACGCATGCGCCGGGAAGCGCGACCCGTACGGCAACGGCGCCGATCTCCAGCGCCACCCCAGCAGCCATCCACACGGCAAGATAGCCAAGAAGGAGTTGAAGCTTGGAGCGCGTCTGCCGTTCCTTAAAGCTCCTGAGATGAATGTGCCGGATGTGCGGGACCATGACCGGCAACATCATTGCGGCAAGCATCAGCAGCCAGCTGGCGGCGATCTGCGCCGGCGAACTGAGGACGTACGCCACCGCAAGACCAATCGACGGCGCGAGTATCCGCGTCGCTCCGCTTGAGCACAGTGGCAGCAAGAGCAGGCCGGTCTCCACCAGCGCCACCAGGGCCCAAGCCGTCGCGCAGGTCGTGACGATTGCGACCACCGACGCGTCCACGCGGCGCAAAACCGCAGCGCCCATCATGGCGAGTCCCTCAGGACCCCTTGGCGTACAAACTGATTCGCCCGACCGTGACGTTCGCGCTCTCGGCCACCGCCTTGCGAGGCACCAGACGCACTTCAAGATCGTTAAGGTTCGGCGCAGCGGCGGCTTCGCCACCTATTGCCTCAATAGCTCGGGTGACGTCGATTACGTAGGTCAGGCCATCACCAGCGTGCTCACCATCGGCTACCGATGCTTTTCGCACGCCGAACAATGCAAAGCTGCCGGCGCGCAACTCCGGATGTTCGGTGACATCCGCCCCTGTGGGCACGTTGAGGTAGACCGAGATTACCGGGGAATCGACGCTACTGCGCACGTTCTCAAGGTTGAGAAAGAAGCGCCTCTTCTGCGATGGCGCGAGCCCAGCGTTTGTTCCGCGTGCGCTCGCCACAAGGCTAGGCCCGGACCCTGCGAGCTTGACCGACGTCCTGGCCTCTGAGCCCACGAGGCTCAGGCTTTGGGCATTTGCACCAATGAGTTCCGATCGCTGGAGCGCATTCACGGTCGTGCCTGTCGGCGCCACTGCCGCGGGCTGCCCGCTGACCCCTTGGGGGGCCTGCACGGCGGGCGAAACTCCCGGCGGCGGCGACAAGTCATCATAGTCATACCCGAGCGCTGACATGTCGCTCATGTCTTCTGGAGTGTAGGTCCATGCCGTGCCGCCAGCCATGGGCAAAGTAAATGGCGGCTCACCCACCACTGCTGGTCCCTTCTTCCAGTTGTCGTCGGCCGGATCAAGGTTCGTCGTCGGATTCTTGCGCCACACCTCCCAAAGCCGATCGATGTTGCAGTGGTGGAGCCAGAATATCGGATCTAGCCCAGCCGTGTCGGGATCGGACATCAGGCCGACCACACCAGTGGCCTGGCTTTGCCCGCCGATGAGGCCGTGGGCTACATCGTGAGGTTGACTCTCTACACCGCCGTGGAGGCCTCCCCCGTGACTGAACCCTGTCATCACGCCTCCAAATCCAGCGGTTGGGTCTCCTGGCGCGGACGTGAAAGAGCCGTCGCCAAGGGCGTCCAGGTCAACCTGCGCAAGATCTACGAAGACGTTGCCGTCACCATCGGGCCCAAAACGGTCCGGCTCGTACAACGGGTTGTCGCCCGTGCCGTCGGGCCAGTCCTGCGATGCGAATTCGGGCGGCAGCGCACCCTGGCCAGCTTTGAAGTAGTTCCAGTACGGTAACGCCCAATCGGAATCGCCGCCTAAGGCGACGATCTCGGCTCGGACAATTGCTTCGAAGGCAAGGAGGTAGCCGCGGTGCCAAGGCAGAAAGTACCAGCTGCCATGCTGGCACTGATTCCAGAAGCTCTTCGCCTCTGCGCTGGTCGGCAGTGCTTCACCAGGTGCATAGGCCCCGTGCTCTTCCCAGAGGTCGGGGACCATGCCATGGATGGCGGCGTAGAAGCGCCAAGAAGTCGGGCTGTCCAGCCCCTTCGCTTGCATAGCCTTGACGCCGCGTGCGTACCAGAGGATCGGGGCCGCCCAGTCTCCGCCGAGTTCGTGGACGTTCAGACGATGAAAAGTCATGTCAAGGTCCTCCTTGCGCGCCCAGGCCGCCCAAGGATCCGCCTCAGACGTGCGATCGACGGTCGTGCAGACTTTGCGCCGTGCCCGCCTTTCGCTGCGAAGGCTGATCATGCCGACCGGAGACTCACCGCGAATCATCCATTCGGATGAACGCTCGTGCGCGTCTTCGCTCAGGTCACTTCGCAACAATGCCGAGCAGCACTCGACAAGGAGTCCCGATGCTGCCGTTGACGAACCTGCCGACCTGCGCCGGCGAGACGTCGAAGCTGTCCTTCGAGACTGCTGCAGTCCAGCCCGGCGCTATTCTCCGCCCGACCCATCGCACATCGGACCATGACCTACATCTGCTTAACCTGCCTGAAGGACTCCTACTTGCGCCAAACTCTCGCCAAGGAGGATGAGCCTTGCGAGTACTGCGACGCGAGCGGTCCCTCAGCGAGCATCTTCTCGGTCGCGCAGGAATGCGACCGCGTTCTGGAGACCCATTTCGAGCCCACGCAGATGCAGCCAGCGGTGGTGATCTATGGACGGACTCCTGCTGGCCATGATTTGCGAGAGACACTCCATAGGCTTGACATCGTTCCTGAGATCGCACTGGATGATTTGATCGAGGACCTGCAGTTTCAATGGTTCGACCGCGACACCATGGTGTCCAAGTACGCTGACGATGCCGACGATGAACCCTGGTTTCGGTTGCGGTCCGATCTAGATGCAACGGTGGGAGTGGCGTGGGCACGTATGGAGACAAGCCTTCAGCACGAGGCGCGTTACTTGAACCCTGAGGCGATTCGCGTGCTGGACGATGTTCTGGGCGACATTCATTCTGATCGCACCGTGGACGGACATTCTGTGGTCGTCGACGCGGGGCCTGGCACTGGTCTCTCGCGTCTCTATAGAGCACGGGTCTTTCAGACGGAGGGCCCGCTCGTTGAGGCACTGGGTCATCCGGCGCGTCTGCTTGGAACCCCCGCCCCTGGGGTAGGTCCGGCGGGCCGTATGAACGCCAAGGGCCAGCCTGCCTTTTATGGCGCAACCGCCGTAGCTGTGGCCCTGCTCGAGGTGCGTCCCCCCGTGGGCGCTTGGGTGGTTACCGCGGCGTTTGACCTCGTGCGAACGATCAGGCTCCTGGACCTTCGCGGCCTTGGGCGAGTGCAGCTTGATCCAAGGCTGAGCTTGTTCAATCCGAGTAGCCTCGAAAGGGCGCAGCGCAAGGACTTCTTGCGTACCCTCGCCTCTCGGCTTGTCCAGCCGGTGATGCCAGACCTGCAGGACCGTGACTATCTGGTCACTCAGGTAGTAGCAGACTACCTCGCCAGTCATAGGCAGGGGCAGATTGACGGCATCATCTACCCGTCCGTGCAGACGAGGGACAAAGGGGCAGACGCGGGATACAACATCGCCCTCTTCCCCAGGGCCTCACGTGTCGAAGGCGCGGATGGCAGGCCCCCGGGACAAGCCAGCCTATGGGAATACGAAGAAGATGGCCCCGGCAGGCATCTTTTGCCGGAAGTATGGAGGTTCCGCGAACCGATAGGAGACCTCTCTCCGAACCTGGGCGCGCATGATCACTCCTCCGAAACACACCGACGTTGGCCGATAACTCTCGCCCTCGTGCAGAGCGAGGTCGAAGTCCATACGGTCACGAGCGTGGACGTCAGCACTCGGTCAACACCAGTCTCGTTCCGGCGTCCTTCGCCTTAGAAACGACATTCCGGGGCAGTCAGGGCGGCGACTCTCGCCCTCGCAGAGCCCGCCTGTGTTCGCCGAGGCGCTGGGAAAGTGGAAGTCCGCCGCAGATATCAGCTTCGACGCAACTCGGCCAATTCTTGTGCCTGTCGCACAGACAGACTCTTCAACGCCGCGATCGCAGATACGTGCTTCGGATGAGGAGCCGTTCCTTGCTCCCAGTTATAGACCGATTGGCCAGACACACCGATGAGCAAACCAAGTTGGTCCGCCGAGAGCTTGAGTCGACGGCGCTGCGCCGCCAGCGCCTTGGCACTGACGCGCGTCACCGGTGCAGCCGACTGTTCTTCGGGCGTCACTGCGGTCCTGGCGTGCGCCTTACCAATCTGGCTCACCTGAGCCTCCAGCTGTTTTGCACGCGTTTTGAGTGCCGCAATCTCAGATCGATAGGAAGCTACGGCCTTCTTCAGGCTTTGAACCTCACCACGTATCTCTTTCCGAGAGATGCGAGAGATCTCGAGCTTCAGGATATTGGCAATGTTCGGCATTGGCGACGAATTCAGTAGACGAATGCTGGTTGAGAGTGCGATGCAGCGCCGAGCACTCCGGTGCCCCAGAAGATACCGCAAGTTCGGGCTCCCTCCCATGAGAGTCGACGGGACGGCGAGCGCACTTGGATGATCTTTATCCCGGCCGCGAGCCATTGGCACGACCGTGCTCACCGTCAAGGTCCAGGGCGCGCGCGTGCTCCTTGCAATTCCTAGTTGGTCCTCTTCCTTTGCGGCGCGATGGTCCGCCACTTGAGTTTGCCTCGTGGGCAGATGTCGCTCGCTAACCTGGACGTGGTCAACGGAGCGTGAGCCACCAACAGACTTCCGTTCCTCCTGCGAAAGGATGATGCGTCGAAGCACACCTTGGGCGCATATTCCTCAGTCTCCGCGAGACCGCGGTGACCGTGCCGAGCTGGCGCGGCCCAGTTGCCTGTTATGAGGAGCATTGCAATGGGCATCGTCAATGGAAAAGTTCCCCCACCCAAGCAAACCGAGTTGCCGGCGAGGTTGGTCGTTAAATTGGCGGGACGCTCTGCAGGCCAGGGCGCGGAGGCAGATGTCCGCAGCCGCCTGTCAGCGGGACTAAAGCAACTGGCCAACACCGAGTTTCGACCGTACTTCGCCGAAGGGTCGGAATTGCGTTCGGCCACCGCAGCTCCGTTCGATCGCTTTTTGCTCGCCGAAGTGCCCGATCGTGCCGCGGCCGAAGCAGCGGCGCGAAGCTTGGCGGCGCTGCCCGGAGTCGAGGAAGCGTATGTGGAGGGCGGTCCGTATCCGCCGCCGGTGAATGCAGGCGATGATCCTCGAAATGCGTCTCAGGGATACCTCGATGCGGCGCCAGGCGGCCTTGACTCTCGCTGGGCTTGGGGTGTCGCTGACGGATCGGGCGTCGGCTTCGTCGATCTCGAGCAAGGCTGGACGCTCAACCACGAAGATCTTGCCGGTGCAGGTATCGGACTGATTTCCGGACTCAGCAACGCGTACCACGGTCACGGCACCGCCGTACTGGGCGAGGTCATCGGCGTGGACAACACGCTAGGCATCGTCGGGATGGCGCCGAAGGCAAGCGCGCGCGTTGTCTCGCAGTACAGAACCGCAACAAGCTACAGCACTGCGCAAGCCATTCTCTCGGCCGCTCAGACGATGAGTCCGGGCGACGTCCTTCTCTTGGAGGCTCAAACTGGCCTCAATGGCCTGAGCAACCTGCCAGTCGAGGTCGAAACCGCCACCTTCGACGCGATCCGCCACGTCGTCGATTCAGGCATCGTGGTCATCGAAGCCGCCGGCAATGGGTCGCATGACCTTGACACCTTCGTCGACTCGGCCAACCGCCAACGCCTGAATCGCGGGAGCGGCGACTTTCGCGACTCGGGCGCCATCATCGTTGGAGCCGCCAGTTCGACGACGCCGCATACGCGGCTCTCATTCTCGAACTTCGGCAGCCGCATTGATTGCTTCGGTTGGGGCGAGAACATCGTCACGACGGGGGACGGCTGGCAGGGAACCTCAACAACGGCATATACATCGTCATTCGGCGGCACGTCTGGCGCGTCCCCGTTGGTGGCAGCAGCGGCGCTACTGATTCAGTCGTGGCGAAAGAAGACGCAGCAGCCTCACTACAGTCCGGAGTCGATTCGCGACCTGCTGAGCTCCACGGCAACGAACACGGCAAGCAGCAATCCGGCCTCGGACAGGATCGGCGTAATGCCAAACCTGAGGGGAATCATCGAGCAGGAGCAAGCCTCGAGCAGATTCCGGCTACATCTGGACAAGTACCTGAGCGTCGTATACATCCTTTTCGGCATCGTCAACGATGCACCCGGCGTCATCTGGGTGCCTGGCAAAGGTCCTGTCCCCGTTGGTCCCGGCTGGGAACGCGCCAAGCTTGGTCTCACGGGTCCCAAGCGAGACCTCCTTGTAGGATTGGCAGTGCAGGAGCTAGCGGAAATGATGGAGGATCGCTCCTCGGCCGCGAAAGTTGCCAAGGTCGCCGCCGATGCAATGCAGCAGGCCGTGCGACGCATGACACCCCGATGAGCCGGGCCATTGAGTCAGGGGTTGCCGGCGAAGCCGGCGCGACGGCAAGCGCACCAAGACACTTCACCGTCATTCGAAATCGCAAGCCCAAAGTTGACCCGTTCCGGTGACCTAACCCTGAACTCGACCTCGACTGCCAAATCCCATCCTCCATATTGACGATTGCCAACCCCCATTGCTACAGGCAGCCTCGGCGGATCTCGTAATCGAGCTGGAGGTCGAACATGCGCAGGCTGGCCGCTGCCGTTTTCTTGCTCGTTCTTCACGTACCGCTCACTGGGCGCGCACAGGAGCCGGGCGCTGCGACACTTCAACAATTCCGGCCGAAGAACGTCTTGGTCATCGACGCGTCGGGTGCCGTCAAGAAGGCTCCCGATCAACTCAAGCTCAGGCTTCGCTCCGAAACGTTGAACACACCTGAGGACGCCAGCAGCGTCCTGCAACGCAATGGTCTGTCCGACGACCCGAAGACCATGGGCATGCTCAAGAAGCTGAACCCGACACAGGACTTCAGTAAAGGGGCGCTTCCAGCGGGAACGAAGCTCGATGTGCTGGTACCGCGTACTGGGGAGGACGACTTCGGACGAAAGTTTCTTGTCGACAAGAAGGTCACGTACGGTTCGCCCGCGATCGCCAGGTGGGCCGTTCACGATGAGCTTGCCAGGACGTCCAACATCAAGTCGACCACTTACAAGCTGCCGGTCACTGCCTACGAAAATCCCGAGTCCCTCGCCGAACATCGCCGCCTTGTCACCGACATCGACAAGGCCGCAAAGCTTGTCGCTACAAAGGCCGATTCCTTGTCAGCGACCGATCTCGCCGTGGCCAAGTATGAGCTTCAGTACGCGTCGATCCGCGCAGAGCAGTTCAACGAACTGGCCAAGCTTGGTGCAGCCAAGCGTTCCGATCTAGCGATGTTCAAAGAGGCAGCGGCGCCGACACAGCTCATGATCCCACGCGTGATGTCGGGTCAAGCGCCTCTCCCCTACCGTCGTATCAGGGTGGTGGTGCTTAAGGGCGAGTCTCAAGAAGACGCCAAGGAACTACAGGTTTATGTGCTGCCGGCAGGTGTGCTCGCGAATCCGATGAAGTTCACCAAGGAAGACATCGAGACTTACCTGTCCAAGTTCAGTTTTCAGGAAGAAGCGTCGCCCGCATCAGCCGACGTCCCTGTGTTCGACACGCGAATCTGGATTGGCCCGCGACTGAAGTTTCCCGAGATGGTACGACTCGTTCAATCAGGAGCAGTGAGCAAGGTTCAGCCCGTTGCGGACTCCGACTGGAATGCGCCGGCTCCAGTCCTCCGCTTCCGCGCACCAGCCGACGTGGTGTTGCCGTAATGGGGGACAAGCCTACGAAGGCGGCAGCGCCGAAGCCCAAAAAGCCCTTCGATGGCCTTGTCACGCTCATCGTCTCCGCAGCGGCTGCGGTCGGGACTGTGTTCGGCCTCTTCAACTCTGTACTGTCCGAACTCGTCCCACCCACGGATGACAATCAGCAACTCGTTGGCATCGTCGGGGTGTCGACTACGGTGATCTTGCTAGTCCTCGTACTCCTCATTCGGCGCCAGTTGCGAACGATTTCGGCTTTCTCAATCGGTGCGGTCGCACTCGTCGCACTCGTGCTTGCAATCACAGTTTTCATTGACTTTCGCCAACTGAGTTCGAGCTTCGTCTACCGGTATCCGCCCGCGTCGCTTGCGACCCCCAAACAGACTCGCCACATTCGTGGCGAGATTCACGCCGCTGGGGCTGCGCTTATCGGATCCGGAACCGTCGCGAATGCGGTCTATCGCTATGGAGGGCCTGACCTTGTGAACTCGATGGGCGTGCTCTGGACTGAGCAGTCGCGGCAAGGTGTTATCTCGAAACTCGAGTTGCGCTACATCGTGCTAACCATCTTCATGGCGGGCGCCGTCTTCGTCGCCGGCGTGGCCCTGTGGCGACAACGGAGCCTTTGACAGCAACAGCATCAAAAACGCATCCGGCCATGGCCAATGCGACGCCGCGCATGTCTATTCGCGTTCGCCGAGCTGGCGGGTAGCACGCCGCAATCGTCATGAGCCGAGTGCACGCGGCCAGGCTCCATGCTGCAACCTGATGCTCGGGATTCATGCCTCTGACGGCCGACTCCCTGATCTTCGCGAGTGCCTTCCCGGCTGTGGAGACTGCGACGCAGGTGTCTTCCTCCCTTCGGAGGATGCCAAAACGCCGCCATCCGCATGACACTCCCCTCTCGCACTTTCTTGCGGAGGGTGCAATGAGACCCGACAAAGCGCTACTGATAGGAGCCGCGGTCGTACTAGGTGCGCTGCCAGTACTTTCTGCGCAGGCGCAGGCTGTTCAAGCGGGAAGCGAGGGCCGGCCGATCACGTTCCGCGACAACGGCCAGCAGGTGGACCGACTCTCGGCAACACCGCCATACGTGGCGCTCGCCACGGGCCTGTATGGCCGGCAGATTGTGCAGGCGCCTTCGCAGGACAAGGATTACACAGTGCAGGTGTGGTCGCTTCTTGTGAGCCCGAAGACGACGACGGGTGAAGTGAAGCTTCCCGGTGCAGCGGTGGTGATGCTAATCGCGGGGCGCGTCGAGTTTGCTACGGGCAGTCAGCGCGGAGAACTCGTGGCTGGTGCGACGACCGCGATCCCGGAAGGCAGCAGCCTGCGAATTGTCAATGCCGATGTACGGCCTGCTCAGATGCGCGCCGTCGTCGTCGCCGGCGCGCGTTGATTTCGGGCCGCGAATTCGTGCACACGTGGATGCCAATATGCACAGCATCTCGCTACGACCCTTCATACGCGCGGCATTGATCGGAGCCACCACTTGGTGGCTCGCCGGGTGCGACCCGCACATCATTCGCCGGCCCGACAATCTCGAAGAGAACCGCAAGTTTGTCTCCGCGCCGACGCTGCGCTTTCCAATCTATGCCTGCGGCAGCGCCGTAACGGTGCAGAACTTCATCCCAGGCGCCAAGATCGACGTCCTAATCGATGGAGCGCCAGCGCCTAATCCGTCGTTCATCGGTCAGCTCCCGACACCGGGACAGACCCATGAGACGGGCAAGTCGTTCACCGCCGGCATGGTGATCTCGGTGACGCAGACGTTTAACGGAGCGGTCAGTGCGTCCAACAATGTCACGGTCACGTCGCACACCGAGGACTTTCCCAACGGCCTGCCCCAGCCCCGATTGTTTGCGCACCCGCTGTATCAGTGCGGTCATGCCGTGCTGGTCGAGGACGTGGTTCCAAACTCGAAGGTGACCGTACGCGCCGAGGACGATGACGGTGGGGGTGGCTTCAAGCCGCCTGTGGATGTCGGTGTCTTCCAGGCGTCGCCAGAATGGGGACTCAATTGGACTGGTGTCACGCCGCAGTTCTCACTGAAGGCACGCGTGTCCGCCACCGCTCAGATGTGCACCGACGGGAGCCCACGCTCGCCGGACGAGATCACACAAACTCCACCATCGCCGGTGCCCCCGGGGTTTGTCGAGCGGCCTGTGATCCAAGGCCAAACCATCGTCAAGGTGTGGGGCCAGAACGGTCCCACCGACGATGTGCCGACACACGGCGTCATCCTCACTGTGCGCGACAGCGTGCTTAGTGCCCGTGGCCAGACGCCTGCGCCCGGTGGCGCGCCGCACCACCTCGGCATCGCGCCGGCAGCCGTGGCTGGAGAGCCGCTCACCGCAACGCAGATGCTCTGCACCGAAAGTGCCGCGGGCACGCCTACGACGGTCGGCACCTGCAGCAGCATGCCTGCCCCGGTGATCAAGGCGCCGCTGCCAGGCGATACCAACATCGTGGTGACGCAGTCGATTCCCGGATCCGAGATCCTGGTGTGGGCCAGCGGCCAGGAAGTTGGGCACTCGTCGGGCTCGGTGATCAACCTGAGCCGCGCGCTCAACGATGGTGAGACGGTGATCGTCGAGCAGCGTCTGGGATCGTGCACCGCGACCAACGCATACCAAATCGACGTCGGCTGCGCGCTTGGCACCGCGCCCGGTGCGTGCACGGGGGACTGGCCTGCGTTTCGGCACAACGGACTGCGCACTGCGCGTCAAGTGCAACCCTCGCCCTTGTCGGATCCATACGCCGTCAAGACACTGCAGATCAAGGCCAGGGTGACCGCACCTGATGGAGGCATCTTCCGGGCGTCGCCCGTGGTACATGGCGGCCGAGTGTTCATCGGCAGCAGTGGCGGCCACCTATACGCGTACCGTGCGCCCTTCGGCAATGGCGAGGCCCCGCTGTGGCAGTACCCGCCAGCCAACGAACCGGCCCTCTTGTCCCAATACCCGACCTCCCAGCAGCCGGTGCCAGGGGCATTGTCCTGCGCCAATGACTCGTCGAGGGGTATCGCCGCAACGGTGTCGATCGCGGTCTCGCGCGAGCGAGGCACGCTTGTCATCCTGGCCGCACCGGACCCCGGGCGACCTGACGACCCCAGCAGCCGCTTTGGCAGCGGCATTGGCAGCGGTCGGGTGTTTGCACTCAATCCGGCCACCGGCGCGCTGGTGTGGAAGACCCGAGAGGAGATCGCAAGGATGACTGGATTGCACAGCGGCCCAGCCAGCGATCCTGTTGCCGGTAGCGAGTTGCATGAGCAGATCGGCTACTCGTCGCCTTTAGTGCTTGGCGATCGAATCTACGTCGGGGTGGCGGATCATTGCGACAACCCGATCCAGAATGGCAAGGTAAAGGCAATTCACCTGGACAGCGGCACGGTTGACGCCACCTTCAAATACGAGTCGACCAACGAGCGTGGGGGTGGAGTCTGGACGTTCATATCTGGCGGCTTGGGCAACGCCCTCGTCACCACTACCGGCAACACGCACTACCCCAATGCCGCCTCCGAGCCGATGGTCAACCACGGCCTGAGCATGATTCGACTCGACCCGCTCACCGGCGCGCTCAACGGCAAGATTCAACCAGTGCCGTGGGTCAACGACGGCGATCCCGATTGGTCAGCGGGCGCAACTCTAATGGCCGCCAGCTGCGGCAACTTATCGGTGTCGACCATGAAGGATGGCTTCAGCTACGCAGGCAACCTTGGACCACCGCTGTCGTTCCGGTGGCAGTACCCGAGCGTGTCGTATCCGTTCCCCATCGTCGATCCGCTACATCACGGCGACATTCGCTACCACCGCGCTGGTGCCGCATGGAATGACCTATACGTCACCATGACCGGAGGACCTCAAATCCTTGACCAGAGCAACGCGTCGCTCACCTTCCAGGGCTACCGCAGGTTGCACGGCTTCAATGTCTGCAGCGGCAATCCGGCATGGGTTGTTCACCTCGACGCCTTCACCAGTGAGGTGTCCTCCCCGCACGACTGGGCGCTGGGTCCGCCGACCGTCACCGGTGGCATCGTCTATGTGGGCACTAACCGTGGGTTCCTGGTCGTGTTCGCTGACCCTTCGGTCTGGCCGTCGCAGGGAGCGCGATGCACGATGCCTACGCTGAGCGTCACCGATTGCGCTCCGGCGGGTTATCAGCTTGTACCCAACCCCACGATCCTGAAGTCTATAGACCTCGGCGGACAGGTGTTACGCGGCGAACCGGCGCTGGCGGGCGGGTCGGTGTATGTCGCCAATACGCTAGGTACCTTGTTCCGGATCGCTCCGGAGAAATCGCGATGAAGCATGTCTCACGATGGGTTGCTGCTGCGTTACTGGCCACTGTGCTTGGACCGGCGAATGCACAGCACGAGGCACCCTCGCCGTTCCGGACGGGTGACGGCTACGACGAGGCTCGTTTCGGTGGAGAGACGCTGACCGTCACTACACGCGGCGTTGCCAAGAAGGTGCACGTGTCGTTCATGCGCCTGCGTGTCGCGCCGCCGGGAAAGCCTGTGGTCGTTCGGCTGGCTGGCACCGGGCTGGCTCTGGTCCAGAGCGGCGCCGGCAAGTCTAGGCTCACTGCGTCAAGTCAGAGCTTCGAGCCGCTTGTGGGCGAGTGGTTGCGGCTATCGTTGCCGACCGAGCTCGGCATCACCATTGACAATGACACGGTGCAATTGGACCTGATTCTTGTGCGGGAGAGTGGTTTCTGACAGCGCATGCGAACTGCACAACCAGCGTGCGGCAAGCGGGTGCTGCTTGATCAGTTGGGCCAGGGTGGCGAACCAGCCAACTGCCGGTGTGGAAGGAAGCCTGGACGCGAGCTCACCGCCTCCCCGCCCCTGGCCAGCTACGCCTCGACGGTGGGATGCGCACCTGATACGACTCGCGAAGGCCAAAGTTGGTTGACCAGGTCGCTGACGACCTCGAATGTTCTCAGCACAGATGCATGGAGCATCTGAGTGCCGTGCGCGTACTCATTGCGGAGCTTCGGAAGCCGCTCTACCAAGTCGGCCAGCCAGTCGAACTCCAGCTCTTCGTTCGTGGGTACCACCGGCTCGTCGGAAAGGCGCATCTCGGCAATGTTGTTCCGCTGCATGAACTGGATCTCTTCGATGCTGCGACGCACTCGGGCAAGTTGTTCCGCCCACTGCGTCCGTCGGGTGAACTGCTCATTTCGTATGAGTCCCTCCCTGCGTGCAAGAGTAAGTAGTTGCGCCAACGCGAGGGGCCTTGGCAATTTCACCGAGGCGCGGGCAGCGGCGACCCGACGCGCCACCGGCCTTCCTTCACTATCGATGAAGCCGCGCTCAAACGCAGCAAGACGAAGCGCCAGCTCTAGCGATGCCAGGGCCTGGTGCTCCGCCACGACATGAAAGCGGTAGACATGCCAAGCGTAGAGATAGGCGTTTCGCGCCGTATCGTAGTGAACTCGAATGGTCTCCGGCACAGCTGAGCTCAATTCCAGTTGCTTGATCGCCTCGTGCCGATCTTCCTGGCCAATCGGACGGAAAATGCCGCCATCACGAACTGAGAAGTTCGCCAGGCGACAGTCAGCCTGACCCATTTCGACCAACGTTCGCAGGCCGTCGGCTGGGCCCGCTAGATCGTCCGCTGCCAGATACATTGAATGTCCCTCATCGTTTCGGCGTTAGGCGCAGATGCGTTCACATCAGGTGGGTTCGCGCTGACGACGCTATGTCCTCGGGAAGTAGGGGACCATTACAACCGATGTGGCGAAGGCAACAGCTCTCAACCCTTCATCGTAGACATGACCGTGCGCCAATTGGAGCTGGTCGTGGCACCGCCAATCGAACCTACTTCGTTGAAGTGCCGTGGCCCGTACGATGGCATCACGGATTACGAGTTTGAATGCGCGAGGTATCTCATGCACCGCAAAGGCCCTATGAAGGAGATTCGCGTCCGCTGGCGATTTGGCCTGCACGAAGACGACCAAGGTAGCCCAACCGACGGCGGGGTCTGGTTTCCCGACTCACCCGACAACAGAGGCGACCTCATGATAGTCATCGAGGAAGGCAACAAGGTCGCCGGCGACGGGTCGCATTGGCTCGAAGAACGCGAGGCGTAGCGTCACCTTAGTCAACGCCACAGTCTCCGCGCGTCCGCCGACACCACGGGCGAGCGCAATGAGTGTATTCATGCCGACGAGATTGCCGAGGTTCGCGCAGTCGCCGGTTGGGCCGACGGCGCCTCTCTGGGCGAAAAGTGACGAACAATTGGTTGGCGGCTCAGAGCACTTTCATGCCACGGCTTCTAAGTGAACGGCGAAGCTGTTCTGTGTGGGCTCGCGCGGCATGCTCTGTGTCCTGTTCTCTTGGAACGGCGATTGTGGACAGATACTCGGTCCGAACGAACACCCCTTCGAAGCGATCACCTCCGATGTTCGTAATGGATCCACTCATGGCCACAAAGAATATGACAACGCTGGACTTCAGGTTGATCCGCACCTGAAGGACAGCGATGGAAGCGTCTCGTTCGTGGGGAGATTCGGCCCGGAATTCGCACTTCAAGGGTGGCTCTACAGTGCCTCCTGCATACGCAACGATGTCGAGCATCTCGAAGCTCTTTAATAGCTGCGCGGGCACCACTTCATCTTCAGCCAAGCCGAGACTAACGAGACGTAGATAGATGTTCTCGAAGGCGGGGTGAAACTCGCCTAGCTCGCTCAGCGCCCCAAGAGGTATCTGAAGGCCAGAAGCCAGAGGGTTCCCTCCAGCACTCATGCGAAATTCAAACGTGGCCAAACTGGGGTCGGTCAGTGTCGCAGCGAACCCCAGCAAGTTGCGAAACTCGCGCACGCTCACACGTACGCTTGCGTCCGCCATGTCGACAGTTTGGAACTCTAATCTGCCTTCTCCAATTCGAACAACGATACTGAAGAGCGCGGTGCGAAGTCGTATCGCCCTGACTTCTCTTGGGAGCTGCTCCGGTGTCGCATACACCTTTGCCCGAAAGTCGTATCGCGCGCCGAACTCGCTCGATCGCAGCGTCAGAGTTCCGTGGGGCAGTTGCGACTCGGTTGGTCGGACGGAGCTCGGATGCTCCGTCGTTGGACTGACATCGCCGTCAGGAATTCCCATCGGGGCGGCGTATGCCTTGGAGGCAAGATTGAACGGTGTTTCATAGCCGAGAAACGACTCCGCCATGGCTCGCACGTTTGCCTCCCCCTCGACTCGAATGCTGGCGAACATTTGCTTGCCCTGCGTCTCGAGCTTGCGTAGCCACCGCGTCTTCTCCTCGACATAGGCAAGATAGCCACCAGGCAGCAATGACTCAAGCCGCAGTCGAAGCGCCGAGCCGGTGCACGGGTTGATGACCGTGCTTGCCGGAAACTTCAGGGTGTGCGAGGACTTGTTGATCTTCAGGGCCGGGTTTGCGACCTGCTTGCGCCGTAGAGCCGTGAGGATCTCGGTCGCCTGCTCTTCGCCTAGATGCAACAGAGCCGCACCATCCGGGGCATCGTCATTGGAGAACTTCAGCAACAGGACAAACGACGGGCCGCTGTGCCGAATCAGGCTGAGCAGGCTGCTGTAGGTCATGCCGACAGACGACAAACTGCCGAGCGTCGACTTGACTTGGATCCGGTAAATCGGCTTCGAGTGCGAGGCAAAGTCGGTTTGAAGGGGACTCGGCGCCTCTACCACGAAGTCCCACCCAGCCTTGTCTTCCTGTGCGGCGTTCACGACAAGGCCCGCGGCCTTGGCGATCATGCGGAAGTAGCCCTCTCCCATTCCTCCCAGGTCCTCGGGCCGCCGCGCCTCACCGCTCATCGTCAATCTTTCAGTGCATAGAGCCGCCAATTTTCGCGCATTGCTGCATCCCGAGGGTCAACTCAGTTTGCCACCCGCTCCTGCACTCAGGGAGCGGCCTGAATTGCCAACCAGTACTGCCTCAGGCGAACTTGCAGATGTACGAAGCCCGAAACGTCCGGCGTGCTGCCAACAAGCCGCTGGCGCCGCAAGTCTGTCTACATCCGCTCCACTGGGACGTGGCGCCTCCGATTTCGTCGTTCGCGACGCAAGAGCCGGTCAGCCTCCTCTTCTTCCCGCAACGCGAGCGCGTTTCCACGCGTGTCCAAGACGGTAAACGCAACCGTGTAAACAAGCGACGATCCGCGGCGATATGCGGCAAGGATGAAGGCGGCGAACCCTGCGAAAAAGAAGGCAACAAACGCGGCTCCGATCGTATTGCCATCGGATCGATCGACCCCTCGTTGCATGAGATACACCCCAGCCGCCCAAACGATCCCAGGTATCCACCACATCACCTTTGTCGAAGCATCGGTGACCTTCTCCACACGCTCGAGACAAGCTCGAACGGCATCGAGATTGCCCCTCGTCACCTTCACGATCTCCGCAAAGCCAGAAATGGTCCGTTCAGCCTTTGACCGAAAGTCTCCTCGGGGAAGAGTTCGACTAGCCAACGGAAACGAGAACGCGAGGATAGACAGCGTAAACCACGCATATACCCACTGCGACACCTGCGCTTCGCCGACCAATCCAACCTTCTTTGCGCCGACGATCAAGAGCACGCCGACAAGGCCCACAGCAAAGCAAGCTGCGGCGGTTGCGATCATCTGGTCGAAACCTACGGCGAATAGACCGAAGGTGTTTATTGGACGGCGGAAGAAGGCGGCCAGTCGCCCGCGACTTCCCCGTAAGACGCCCGACACATTGTCCTCGCTCTCGGCGAGCAGGGCTGTGCACAGTTCGGCAGGCAGAAGGTCGTTTGGTGGCACGTTACGGGCGCCGCTCGAAAGAGTTGGAAGCATGTGATGGTCAGGAAGGAGTGGCTATGAGTTTGCTCAGATCCGAGGGAACAGTTTCGCGAAGAGTCCCTTTTTCGGCCGAGCGGAGGTGTCGGGCCGTGCATCGGCAGAAACAGCCTTCGCCAGGGGGCCCTGAGTCGAATCACTGGCGGCTGCAAGCCCGGGGGTGTGCACAGCGCCTGCGGAAGTTCCGTAGTGACGAGCCTTCGCGGCTTTGTCGCGACGCCGTTCACCCTCGATCTGCCGCGGGGTCCATGCGCCCGACCGTACGACACGACCCTGGTCGACAATGTAGTGCGACCGGCACGCGAGCTGCCAGTTGCCGATTGACGGCCACAGCGAAACCGACTCTCCGTCGAACGTCAGACTCCAGTCGGTCGGCGTTATCGGCGTCATCACCTCTTGCCCGCATCCACACGCGCAACTGTGAGCTGCGGTGGCGTACTCCATGGAGATGTAGAGAACGCCGGGCTCTAGCGACCTGGGAATACGATCGATGAACCGATGCTCTAGTCGCGAGTGCCAGGTCACGTGCCACTCCCGTTGATCAGCATGTTGCCGTCGGTCGTGTACGAGCTGTGGAGTTCGCGTTCTAGATCCCGATAGAAGCCGATCAGCTTCTTCCACTTGACCACCGCCAGGGCGGCATTTAGCGCGTTCAAGTCTGCAACCTGAATGTTCGAAGAGTAGATGTCCTTCTCATCGCCGGGCGCAAACGACATCCGGCTCCGCGCTTCCGCGCGGTTTCCTGGCGTGCTGACAGTGACGCGCAGGATTCCGCCGAGCGAACCTTCGACGAGCTCCAGGCCCATGCCGACATCAATGAACGAGACTCCGAGCGTCTCCAGCTTGCCTACGACAGCGCGCTTTGCCGCGCCCACGTCGATGCATACGAATGCGAAGGTGATGCCATCCAGCAGATGGACATTCCCGGCGTCGATGGCTGGATGAGCGACGATACCTCGATGCATTCGGGAGTAGATCCCGGCGAAGTGGTTGACCTTCACCGGGACCTCTCGCAGCTCTTCGATTGAAGGCGCCCCGGGGGCGCGAAACGCGTTGTGCTGCAGGAACTCATCACTGTCCATGACCCGGATCTCACGCACGGGCGTCTTGCTAACCAGGTCGAGAACGTATGAGCCCGTGCCGCCGACGCCGATGATGGCAACCCGCTCGTTGACGAAGCGCTCCGTGAGGGCGCCGATGCCGACCCGGTCCGATGCAGTTTCCGCATAGTTGAAGACGCTTTCCTCCTCGTCTTCGGGCGCTCGGAACACCCGTGCGCTGACACCCGGCTTGAGGACCTGCGCGGGGCCTGAGAGGATGGCCGCGTACGTGGTCATCTTCTCGTAGTAGTCCGCGTAGCCCCCTGCCGGCTTGCTCGAAAAGCTGTGCTTCGCACGCACTCCGTGTCCGAGGTCTTGCACGACGCTTTGGTGCGAGATCTGATGAATCGGTGTGCCCTCGGCCGTGCACGGGTACTCACCGTCGAAATGGACAACGTGCGTCTCTGGACGCCGCGTCTGATCGCCCGCGAGATCCAGACCGCATGCCAGGGTGCCCAACTTCACCTCGCGCTGCGCGTTGACGTAGGGAACCTCGCGCATAACGAGCAGCCCGCCTCGCACCTGAACGAAGTAGCCCTCCTGTCGCAGGCGCGCGAGATCCGAATTACGACTGAACAGTGCGTGCGACATTGAAAATGCTCCCGTTATGTTTGACCTCCACCGAACCGCCCGCGCTCAGTTCGCCGGCATGCGGCTTTGATGCAACGTGCCGGTAAGTGACCGAATAGACGACGTTGGTCTCCGGCTGCGAACCGGGGTAGGCGAGAAGAACCACCTGTTCGAAGGTGACTTGCTGAGCCGGTACAAACTCCTGGCGCGAGTTGACGGTGATGTCCCAGGCGGGAGCCGCCTTGATGGCGGTGTAGAACCGCTCCACACCCGGGGCGGCGAGGTCGACAAGATCGTGGGCTTCGATCAGGCGATCGGGACCGGTTGACACCTTCAGGAAAATCTCGCGTTGCGCGTCGATGGCACCCACAATCCGCAGGGCCGTGCCGCTGATGAACGGCTTGCCCCAGACGAGTTGGCGATCTTCCAGGAGCAGCTTGAACTCCCGATCGGTCCGGAACACGATGAACCGTTCAGCGCCGCGCTGGCGGAGATCGAACGGCTCGTCGAGCCGCACGTCTTCAAGGTCGCCCGAGGGGAGAATCGCGACGAGACTCAGGTCCGGCGTCGGGTGAAGGCCGGAGCCGCTCAGAATTTGGCGTCCGAAGGGGATCGGGTCGGCAACGGTCGCCGCCACGAAGTTCAGAGCTTCGGGTGCGAGTCGATATTGGTAGGCGCGCGCGGGACGCAGGGGACGGTTTTCACGCAGGGCTTCGCCCAGATCTTCGAGTTCGATGAATTCAGTAACCATGGTCAGGTTCCTTAGGTTGGGCTGCGCAGAAACGCTCAGCTCTACCCCTTGATCGCCCTGACCAAGCGAGACCGGTAATCTATTTTTCGAAGGTCCTCTCCAGCGGGCCCGACGGGGTTGGACCGCAGATAAAAAAGGCGGGGCACTTCGGACAGGTCTGCGCGGAAGTCTTGGCCGGGAACCGTCCGGCGCGGATCAACGACAGGACGTCTCCGACGGTTCGATGTCGATTGCTCAGCACCTTAGGCGTCATCGCGATCGGCTCGGAAGACTCGTCGGACAGGTGGACCAACTCCACGAGGGCGTCCGGAAACGCGTTGCGAGCAGCCAGTAGGAAGGCTGCGGCGGCAATGTCCTCCTTGTCCTTCGAGCGCTTGTGCCCGGTCTGAATTCGTCGCAAGGTTCGGCGGCCGTCGCTGCGGATCAACACGTCATCGGGCCGAACGATGATGACCTCTTCGCCGAACTGGAGACTGAGCGCACTTGGCTTCTCGAACTCGTGTCCTAGGCGAGTGCCCACAAAGTATCGCGTCATCGCCAGCGCAATGGCTCGATAGCTGTCCACGTAGCCGTGGTCGCTCAACCCTTGCGCGCTCAACGCCTCGTCGACCATCTGGTCCACAGTCTCATTGGGCAAGACTTCCGATCTTTCGACCACCGCTTTGAACACCTGCCGCACTGCCTCATGCATGTGCATGAACTTCGTCGAAGTCCTGCGGCCCCCGACCTGCAAGACGTGTGTGTAGAAGAACCTGCGCGGACAAGACTCGTAGAGCGAGACCTGTGTGTTTTCGAAGCTCAGCCGTCCTTGCACGCTCAGCGGGATGTCGGCCGACTCCGGCGCAGGCGGGAGTTCCCGACTAGGTCGCATCGGGGCGGTGATCAGTTTCGTTCCAAGCCGCGCGACGAAAGGCGAAGGCTTGCGGCTTTTCCCGTCCGAGGTAAGGGTGGGCGCATACATCAGCAGCCGATCTCGCGCGCGCGATAGCGCGACGTAGAAGAGGCACTCTTGTTCCTCCGCGTGGTCAGCGCGGCGCATCTCATCCGCCGTTCCCTCGGCCCCATCAATCATCCCTAGTGGCGGCGGGCAAGGCTGGGGCAGCGGCGAGCCCGGCATGCTCGCAGCGGTGAGGTGCGGAATGTGAACGACTTCGAACTCCAAGCCCTTAGCACCGTGCATGGTCATGAGTCGGACAGCGTCGATTCCCTGCGCGGCGGCCGGTAGCTGCCGGAGGTCACGTTCGTCGCTCAGGCGCAGCAGCCTGCGTATGCGCTCCATGAGCCGCTGAATTGGCAGGCCTTGCCCTGGCGGCTGGATCCGCAGGAAGTTCATGAACTGCCAAATCGCCATGCCGCGCGTACGTTGGCCCACGTCGTCGGTGGCACCGATAGCCGCGGCAACGCGCGTCCGGTCCAAGAGCACGGTCGCGAGGACCACCCAAGGCGGCGATGCGTGGTCGAAGCCCGCCAGCATCACCCTGAGTCCGCGTATCGCTTGCTCGCCTTGCGCGGAGAGACCAGCTATGGGCGCCGGCGAGTCAAGCCATTGACCCGCCGGCGCCTCTGCGGACCGGAGGTGATCGAGCGTGGCGGCCACATCCGACATGCTCATCGCCGTATCCGGCAAGCAAGCCACACGCACTAAACCCATGGCGCGGCGATCAATAAGGACGGACAACAGCGCCACGAGGTCACGGATCTCCGGCCGCTCGAACAAGCTGCCGAGGAATAGCACTGGAATGCCCAGGCGCTCGAGGTCCTGTCCGAGCTCTGCAAGTTTGTCGTTGCCTCTACAAAGGACTGCCTGATCACGGTAGGCATGCCCCGCGGCACGCATGCTCTCGATCATTTCGGCAACGGCGACAGGGACGTGCTCGGCCTTCTCGACCGTCTTGAACTCCGGTGACAACCCGCTTAGCCCGCGGTCGGACTGAAGGACCGCCTTTTCGCCGCCAGACGGCATCTGCAGGGCGAAGAGGGAAAATGCGTCCACGACCTCTTTCACCGATCGATAGTTCAACTCGAGTCTCTCCGTCGTTCCGCCAGCAAAGTCCCGCCTGCCAAACCGAGAGATGTTGAACGACGAAGCCCCGCGGAAGCGGTAGATGGCCTGCTTCGCGTCGCCCACCACCCACAGGTTCTTACCGGTTGAGCAGATCGCGGTGAGCAACCGAACGCTGCTTCGGTTGACGTCTTGGTATTCGTCGACAAGAACGTGGTCGTACTGGGAGCGCCAAAAATCGCGAGCCTCGACGTTTCCCTCGATCAGCGAGACCGGCAACGACACCAGGTCCCCGAAATCAACGCAGTGCGACTGGCGCTTTATTCGCTCGTACGCCTCATAGACGCGCGCAACCTCAAGCGCTTTCTCAGCCGCGGTCACTTCCTCCTCCGTCATTGCCGACTGCCGCATCCCTTGGGCCAGTTGCGAATAGCCGGCTGCATCGACGACTTCGTCCTTTGCGCGCGAGATCGCCGAGAGGATGCCGGAGATCACGTCGGTCGGGTCGTAGAGGTTGCGGTACTGGACGAGGTTCAACCGTGGAAACTCTTGCTCGAGAAGTTCTACGGCCTCGGTGCGGTCCATCATTCGGGGTTCGCTCGCGAAGCCCAGCTCGGCCTTGAAACGTCGGATGACGTCGAGCCCAAAAGCGTGAAAGGTGCCAATCCACATCGATGCAGCCGCTTCCGGCCGTTGTGCCGCGATGCGATCTGCGACTTCGCCCGCCGCTTTGTTTGAGTAAGTAAGCAGCAGGATGCGACGAGGGTCGGCACCTTCATTGAGCAGCGCCATGACTCGCGATATGAGCGTTTGGGTCTTGCCTGTCCCAGGGCCGGCGGCAAGCATGTACGGGATGCCACGATGCTCTATGGCCGCGACCTGTTGCGGGTTCGGGATGCGCTCTCGCTTAACGACATGAGTCTTCGGGAGGATCGGCGGAAGCAGTAGCGCATCCAGGAGCTGCTGAGCCACGACGCCGAAGGGAGCCCCGAGTCGATCCGCGATCGCGGATGCCGTCATCCCGTCCTCAAGATGAAGCCTCCTGACTGTGCTCCGCGGGAGCAGGAATTCGCGGGCAAAGAGGTCCATCTGGACCTCGCGACGTTGCCGCGTGCCATATCCAACCACGCGGTCCAGTCCAACCGGCGCAGACTCAGCAGATCGCTCGGGGTCGACGTCTAGGGCGGACTCATCCCCTGGGTCATCTCCGAGCTCGAAGTGTCCAATCTCGTGGGCGACAAGAAACGCGCTCTCGAACGCTGTCGGCGTCACTTCGTGGACGATCAGCCGATCGCTGGCAATGAAAGTCGCGCGGCCGCCGTTCAGGATCGACGCACCTTTAGCGGTCGATTCGACATCGAGACCCAGGCGCTTTACTTGCGCCACCGCGAAGTCGTAGGACTTCCAAGGATCTTCTCCCGACGTGACAACTAAGGTATGAAGATGAGACGCATGTTGCCGAGCCAGCTCGACTGCATCCATGTCATTCGTCTTTCGACATCAGTGCAGCACGCTCTTCTTCGGAGTGCCCGGCGTCCATCAGCAGTCTTTCAAAGGTCACGGGACCTCCGTTTTCCGGGGTCGCCTCTGACTTGTAGCTCCTTGCCGGGCTCAACTCCAACGGCGCCGTCAGCGCGCCGACAAGCGCCTCGAGGGTTGTCTTCGCTTCCGCGGCGAGCCGAGCCAAGAACCGTGCGGGAACTGAGTCAAGGATGACGCGGTGCTCACGAAACGCGGCTAAAACCTGACGTTTGACGCCCAGGGAAGTGGCGATATCGCGAAGCTCCGAAACAGATAACGCTGCCAACGGGTCCACCGCCTTGGGCGTGACCTCGAAGAACCGACGCCGTGACGCCACTATCCGTTCTTGCTCCAAGGAGGACAGGCTGGCGCCCTCCTCGAGAACTGTTCGGTTTATCTCGCGCGAAAGGTCGACAAGGTCTTCCGCATACTCGGGATACTTGCCCAAGTAGGTTGCCAAGATGTTGGCGGCAGTGTGGCTCTCGGCGGCAAACGCGTCGAGAACATCCTCAAGGGACGGGCGAGGGGCGGAAGTCATGCCTCCCCCTTTCCTGCCAGAAGGACACGTAGACGCGCATACGCCTTGTCCCGCTGGTTGCGGATGGTCTTTTCGGCCTTCTCGAGCGCACCCCGGATGGTTACTACGCTCGGATCGTTCGAGTCAATGGGAATCCCTTTGCGAAGCATTTCGACGATCCTACTTTGGAGTGGCGGCAAGGCATCAATCGCCGCATCCAGCCTAGACCGGTAACGCGCGTCGTCGATTGCTTGCGCGCTCAACGGATCGTAGTCCCCCAGGGTGCGTTCCACCTCGCTCTTAATTTCGCCACCGTCCTCGTCCGAAACCACAAGGGTCGTGGATCGGTTTTCGTCTCTCCAGACCTGCTTCTGCGCGGTTTGTCTCAGGCGGGCGACCGCTGCGTTGAAATTGATCTCGAAGTAGTCCAAGCGGTCGTCATATGCCTTCCGGTCGGCCAGCAGGTGATCGACGAACCGGTCATACACGCGCTCGCGGATCTGCTCCCCGCTGAAGGACGAAACAGACTGCGGGTCGGATCCCCCCCGCGACCGCAGCACCCTCTCGGCGAGCATGCTGAACAAGCGGGAGGCTATGGCGGTCTCCGGTTCGGCACGACGCGCGCGCAGCATATGCAGCGCGGCTTCGGACGAAATATGACCGGGTAGGCCGGCTCGTCGAATGCCGCATCGAGCAAGAATATCGGCGTCGGGGAGCTCCAGCAGTTGATCAATCTCGGCTTCCACCTCTGGGCGACGGGTATAGATCGCGCCTTCGAGGGTGCGCTTCTTGAGCGGGTTGATTTTGGGTGTTCCCATGTTCGTTTGGATTGTTTCGAAGTCTTCCTCGGTGGAACAGGGCGTACTCCAAAACTGGGCAGGGCATTCAACTGCTGCAAGCAGTATTCCGATCAGAGTAACGGACGATGACCTGCGCAGGTATCCTCCAATCGGATGGCTTGTCGCAGGAATAACTGTATTGATCGAAGCGTCCGGAATGCCACGTCCGCACGCCTGAGCGGCGGCAAGGGCGTATCCCCTTGCCGCCATCTGTCGCGGGCCAAATCGCAAAAGTGCGCATATGTGCACATGCGCGGTTCAGTCGGACTCTTGCCGCCTTGTGACGCCTGACAGGCCGGCGTTCTAGAGCCAGCAGTGGTGCAAAAGGAGGCTGAACTTAAGCATGTTCATATTTTCTCGGCGATGGATGCAGCGCTGCATTGATGAGCTTGTGAGCATTCTTGGCGAAGGCCCACTGCAGAAACTTGTTGACCGCCTGAATAGGCCAGACGACGGTCGCCTCGCGGCCATGTGGGAGCTCGTATTCCTCAGGTGCCTTGCCCACGCCGGTCATCTGCGGCACGAAGTTCCGCTACCCGGCGGCCGCTTCCCTGACTTCGAATGGACGATCGCGTCGGAGGACGAAAGGTTGTGCGTCTGGGGCGATGTCACGACAGTATCCGACTCGGGGTTGGACGCAAAGAATCCGGTGGACCATCTCAGCGCTGAGATCACGCGCTTGGCTCGAAAGTACGGGCTCAACCCGAACCATTTTCGATACGACGTTCAGGGTGGTCGCGTCGGGGACTATCGAAAGAGCTCCATGGAGCTGTCGCTGCCTGATCGCCCCACCCTGCAGCGCATCATCAAGTCCTCTGTCGAGCCGTTCGTTCGCCACCTTGCCGCGGCACCTAGTCCGGCTGCGAACTTCTCCTGCATGGAGGAGGGAGCCAGTTTCACGGTCGGGTACGACCAATCTCAGATGTTCGCGGGCGGAGGCCACCCGTCGTATGACGTCGCGGTATCACTGAGGAACAATCCAATCTTCAGAGCGCTGAAGCGCAAGACCGAACAACTCGCTGGCGCGCCCGAAGACGCTATACGCCTCCTCATCCTTTGCGACGCGGATTGCGCCTCGATGAGCAGGCAACACGTGTCGGCTACCGCGTACTCCTCCCGCGCGATTGCCGAGGACTTTTTGCGGCAGAACAGGACTATCGATCTTGTTCTACTGGCGACGGTCGTCAGCGCAAGCCACGGGTGGCAGCAACGTGAGCTAGTCCCGAAGTTCGATCTGGTTGCCGCCCGATCGGGCCGGCGACCGGCGCGCCTCAACGCCGACAGCGTAGCAGCGGTGACGATTGCGCTCAATCGCGTACTTTCCGTTTTTCCTAAGCCAGTGCTCGAACCCATCAACGCAGCGCGTCGCTGTGTCGAAAGGGGCTACGGCAATGGCATGAGGGGTGCATACGTGAACAACAAGACGATCAAGATCTCCTCCCGAGCTCTTCTTCAGCTGCTCGCCGGCGAAATTTCGAGACATTTCAGAACGCGCACGGTTGGAATCGGGCCAAGGGCGGCGCCTGGGACATGAGTCAGTTTCGACGTGCCTTGATCGCAGGAAGAATGATCAAGGCAGTCGTAGTGGATCCCGCGGGAGATACGGACGACGACTGGGTCGAGTTCGAGTTCACTGAACCCGATGCCGCAATCTCGCCGTTCCGGATCCCCACCGGTTGATCTAGATCGATCGCGGCAGTACAAGGCCTGGCACGCGAATGCCTCGTTGACCTCCCACAAGGCCGATCTACTCAACCCGCAAGCCGTGTCGTTTCAACAGCTTCGGTATGGCGAACACGGGCCGAATCGGACCTACCGCCATCCTTCCCGCGCTCACTCGCTTCGTGCAGTTGCTGCTTGGTGTAAGTGCAAACCCGTCGGCGGCGGGAAGCGTGATGCGTAGGTCTAATCCGTCCCCTGCTCCCCGCAGGTCAGGCAATATCCAGACTCCTCGTCTATGACGTTGCCAGGGCAGTCCTTATCCTCGCAGTGTCCCCTTTTGACAACGCGCTCCGCGTTGCACACCGGGCAGTAGAGTCGCGTGGCAGTAGGGTCCTTCGGTCTCAGGACCGCCAGCTTGAACGTGAAGCCATCGTCCCTGTTGGCATTGTCGAGGCATGTAGGACATAAATATGCCCGCTGCTTCTTGTCGACACCCATGTAGGCAAAGACTTGCGCGGGATCGAGTAGATCCTTGACGATAGAGAACTCCCAGCATGTCCGGTTCGTCGCGTATTCACCGCTACCGAGTTCCGAGTCAGGACCGTTCTCCAGAAACTGCCTCCGATTGGTCGCCCAGCTCTCTGAGGGGAACAGCGACTTGTGCATGTAGAGGATGGCGTCGATGACCTCAGTGACCGCAATTGATGTCGAGCTACCCACGGAGTGCATGATCGTGTTTCGTTGTTCGCGCAGCGAGTGAAACCGGGCCACGAACTCATCGGGAAACAACCTGTCTGAGAAGGTGTCGAGAATGCGGACCAGATCCTGAGCATCGACAGTTCGAAACCGGGAGAAGTCGATTGGCTTGCCGTCGTACGGAGAAGGCCAGCGCGACGGCGGATCCGAGACCAGCAGGTATGGCGACACTTCTGCGATTCGACCTTTCAGGACAATTTCGACTCCTTGCTGCACGATCGTCAACGAGGTGGTGAGGGTGCGCCGTGCGGCTGCCCAGTACTTCTCCGAGATCTCCGTCTTGTCGTAGCCGTAATGGTCTGCGTGATCGAACTCCGTCAACAAGTTGGACGTGGCATCCCATGCGAAGTTAAAGAGTTCCTTGCCTGATTGGTAGAACTCGGCGGAAGTGGGGACGTTGACGATCATCTTATGGATTGTTGCCGATAGCGTTCGGCAAGGCATGAAGTGAAGTCGCATCTTTTTCGAGGCGAGCAAGAGATCGTGGCCGCGGTGCGATTCGCAGGCCAGCAGCCGACGCTGCAGCATTTGCAAGCAAAACTGACCAAAGCCTGCGGCTAGCTCACCCTATGAGCTAGCAGCGTCCGATATCCGGCGCAGCATTCCAGTGCGCACCTTCGCCGACTGGCGCGATCCTCCCCCCGGCTTCTTCGAGATCGACATGGTCGAGCACTGTGGCGGCGTGAAGACCGAAGGTGAGTTCGTCCACACGCTCACGATGAACACTCGCGCGGTCGCCGCGCACAGGCAGTTGCTCCGGACAACGGAGTCGAGAACGAGGTCCGACTGATCTCCGTCGGTCGCAATAATGGGTCGCTCGCCGGCAACCTGGCTGATGTGAACACGAAGCTCGGTCGGCTTCCTCCCGTCTAGCTCATCTTGCGCCCAGGGAATGGGAACTTGGCGCTGGAAGTACCCGCTTCCACCAACTCGGACGCGTGCGATCGGATCGCGGCATCGCATACAGCGTAGCCCCAATTGATCAGCTCCTCCTGCTCTTGCTCAGAGAAACTATTCAGTCGAGTACGCATGGACCGCAGCTTCGCCGTCATTGCCGGCGCGACTTCCAGCGACTCCAGGCCGAGCCCATAGTCATCCACGAGAGTCCCAATGCCCCAGTATGTCCCCGCCTTCTTGCCGGCCTGGAACGCGTCAATGAGGAAACGCTTGCGCAACGCTAGTGCCTGATTCAGACCAATGTCCGCCACCCGCGACAGTTGCTTTAAGCCGCCGCCCGGCTCGGGATTCAGCTCGAAAGGCTTGCCACCGTCGCTAACCAGCACTGTCGTATAGCGGCCCCAGACGGTCTCGAGGCCCATGTTGTCGTAGATGCCTCCATCTGCAAGCGACAAGCGTCTGCGAAAAGCTTCGTCAGCAAACAAGTCAGCCCCGAGCGTGTGCTCGAACTTGCTTGGGTCAACGTCAAGTTCAATGGGCGCGAAGACAGGTGGAAACGCGCTGGAGCAAGCCACCGCTGTTGCGAGGTCGAAGTCATGTTTGTAGATCAACCCGATTCGATAGTCACCGCAGTACGGTGCTGAGAATCGAAAGCTCGTACCCGTCGCATAGTTGGTTGCATTAAAGACAAACCGCGGACCCTTGGCGATGAGGTCTTTCAGCGGGACGCCGAACTTCAGCTTTGAACGGTAGGCTTGGATGAGCTCGTCGCCAGCAGTCTTGAACGGATTGAGTGCGCCTCGCAGTGTCGCGGCGACGTCGAGAGCCTGTCCACAAAACCGACGCAGCGGACCGATCACTTGATCGAGCAGGCTGCCATCAAAGCGTCCCTGCGCGTCCATCGCTAGATCGGGCCACTTCAACGCCAGCCTCCCCGCAGCAATTGAACCGCCGGACACGCTTGAGATGCGCGCAACTCGGCTGAGGATCGCCATTTCGTTCAATCGCAGGAACGCGCCACAGTGAAAGAGCACGGCTCGGTAGCCACCACCCGACAGCGCGAGTGCGACACCCTCCGTCGATACGCCCTCTGAGTTGAATGGCATGACCTGCCCCCTAGGCAATTGGCTTGAAAAGATCCACCTTTACCGAAAGGTCGGTCGCCTTGCGAAAGCGCAAGGCCGCCTTGAGGTTCGGAGCCGCCTTTTTCGCGGCAGCGACGTTCTCCTCCAACGCCGAGTACCCGGTGTCCTTCTCGTTGGTCATCCACACGACATACGGCTTCTTTGCCCCCTGGGCGATCCACTCAAGTACATCCAGAGACGGGTTCTCATCGCGACCGTTTGCCGAAATGACGTAGTTATCCGCGGTCACCTTCTTGAAAAATTCGGCTTCGTAGTCTCGATCGCTACCATGGTGGGACACCTTCAAGATGTTGAAGTGAGCAGTGCCCTTGCTCGAGAGAAAGCCGGCTGCTTTCAGCCCCGCCAGGATGTGGTCGCCTCTCGCATCTCCAGTTAACAGGATGCGCGCAGACTTTCCGGACTCGTCGCTGGCTTCAACCACCATGACGAGGCTTGAGAGGTTGTAGACCGACTGATCGACGTACGCAGCAGTCTCTGCCTTCGATGGTTTCGCCTTCTTCTGCCAATCCTTTGCGAGCTTGCGGAGATGATCTTTGTCAGGACAAACAAGTGTCACCTTGAGGTCCTTCGACACTTTCAGCGGGACGCCCTTGCCGTCTGCAAGCAACAGGGCCCCGCTACCACCGTTTACCCGAGCCTTGAGCGTCGCAACCGTGTCGCGAAGACTTTGTCCTTCAGGCACGCTCGCAATCACTGCATCCGACGAATGCATGTCATCGTCTTCGAGACCGCCCTTGGCTGCTGCGACTTCGGGCGGCAACGCCGTCATTGCGTCTTCGAAGGTGTTGAACCAAAAGCTCGTGCACTCGACAGGTGCTTCTCCCTTCTTGATCTCTGCGGCCAGGTCAATAATCCCTCTGATGTGATCACTATCCAGGTGTGTGACGAAGACGTGTTCAATCGGAAGCTTGTCTACTTTTGCCTTTGTTCTGAGTTGTTCGAGGCGCGGGCGAAGTGATGCCTTGTAAACACCGCGCGGCCCTCCGTCGACTACGAGCACGCTCGGCCGGCTCTTGGATCCGTAGTGCAATAGAAGCGAGTCGCCGTGTTGGGCGTTCAGCGCCTCAAGAGTAAAGACTTCTATGGCCATAGTCCCTCCGTCAATTGGCACTGCTGGTATGGATTCAAACGGCTTGGAGAGCGCGCAGCGCGTCGACAAGCCCGGCTCCCTGGAAGACCTCGCCTCGCCCGAGATCTGAAGCAGATTTGCAAAGGAGAGCCTTGAGTCGGACAGGGTGGCCCATCAGTTCGTTGTTCCGCGACAGTACGAGAGCTGCTATCCCGGAGACGTGCGGGGCGGCCATGCTCGTGCCGTCCATAGCTGCGGCACCCGAGTTGGGCACCGTTGAGACAATTTTTTCGCCGGGCGCGACCACGTCCGGCTTGTTGCGACCATCGCCAGTTGGCCCGTGGCTAGAGAAGTACGAAATGCCGTACTGGTACGGATCGCTCCTGTGCGTGGAGCCCACCGTCAGGACAGCGGCGGCGTTTCCGGGATCGGTCACGCTTTGCCCGCGATATGCGCCGCCGAGGTTTGCTTGCGCGTACTGGGTGTCGTAGCCGTAGTTGCCCGCGGCCGCCACGACGAGCACGCCATTGCCAACTAGGCGATCACATTCCAAGCAGACCGGCGTACTCCCGCATGCGAAGTTGCGTACGTCGTGCCTCAAAGAGAGCGAGAGGTTTACGCCATGGACATACTGCTTGTCTTTGCTTTGATTGAGGTACCGCACATACTGCAACGCGCCCAGGATGGCGAACTCGTCGGCGCCGCGGGTTTTGCTGAAAACGCGAAGGTCGAGAATCTCGATCCTCGGGCACACACCTACGATGTCCGTTGCATCGACCAAGTCTGTAGGAATCGGTCTGTTGGCGCGCTCATAAAAAGCAGAGCACCAATCAGCACCGATGATCCCGGCAACATGGGTGCCGTGACTGTCGGCAGGCTCTTCATATGAAGACAGATCGGTCTGGTCAACCAAGAGCAGCGGCTCGATTGCCGCCCAATCGATCATTCGACCGTTGGACAGATCGCGCTCGATCAAGTTGACGCGGCCGATCAGTTCCTGCGCATTGGGTTTAGTCGCTAGTCTCGCCTTCAGATCGGCAGTCAATCTTCCACTGGTAATGAGTGCGAGCCTTGTGAAGTCGAGCGTCAGGACCACCCGCGACAGCGATGGATCGAGAAGCCCATCTTTCAGGGTTTCAGCATCCTCCACTCGCCTTTGATCAGCGAACGCGGGGTGCCGCGCATCTACTCCCGAGTCAATGATCGCCCATCGGACACCCTGGCCACCAGTGTCGAATACTCGGATGGCGGCATCGGCCTTGATAGTCTTGCGACTTGCGTAGACCGCATGCTCTGCGGGTCGGTTGTACGACACCTGCCAGAGAGGACTACGACGCTTTGCGAAGCCCTGGCCCGTAATCGTGGCGGCTTCGCGCGAAAGGCAGTCTGCCAATGTGCCCAGCACCCTGGATGTCTCGTCGCGAGCCCTTGCCCGCACCTTAGGAACAGGTTTGCCGTGAATGCCCAGGAGCGTCAGGCCAACGTACAGGCCAGCGACGTTAACCAGTCGCGCGATGGCATCCTGCCATGCGGGCGGGTCCTCGTCGAACCACTTCTCCGCGGCCATGAGGCCAACTTGCTTGAAAACTGGAAGTTTCGAGGGAGTGAGGTGGTCGAGCACTCTCTCCCCGAGCCAATCGCAAAACTCTGGCGATCGAAGTCGTTTTGTCACTCGACCGCTGAGTTCGGACTCGTTGCTACGCTGGCTCTCTGGTCCGTGTGCCGCTCTCGGGGCGCGGTGCGAGAACTTCCCCTCGATGTAGATCGCCCACCACCGAGTCAGCGGAAGTAGGGCGAGTAGGTCGAAAAAGGAGATCCTTGCCAGGAGGTGAGACTCATTGGCTGCGACGTACCTATCGCGTTGCTCCTCAGTGCCCGCCCCTCCATCGCGCTTTAGGTGGTGAAGCACATCCAGAACCGCAAGCCGCAAGGCGGCAACGCCCAGTGCGTTGTGCGGGGTCAGGAGCAGGTCCTTCGGTCCGTTGAACCGGTTCTCCCGAAACTCCGAGGCGTACAGCAGCCAGACCTCTGAGCTGATCGGAAGGTCGTTCGTGAAGCGCCCGGGCTCGGGCTCACAGCCCGCGTAGATGAGTTGGTATGCAATGCTAAGTTCTGAGGCGTCCATTTGTTGCTCGCAATCTGCCGGGATCCCGTCCAGGGCGTTGGCATCGGCACCACCCCAGAAACTGACGATCGACGAGGGCGTTTCCGGATTGCCGCGCGCAGAGAGGTCATCTTGCGGTCGACGGGGTTGAGCCTGAGAAGCCGGTTCGCCATCCGGCGTCTCGCCGTCACGCTCGGCTCACAGCCGAACTGCAAAGCAGTCTAAACAGAAATGCCATGCCTGGAAGTGCCTCTCGTCCGGCCGCGGAAAATCCACGCAAGGCTCGCAATCCGAATTGGACGCGCCTTTGGGCAACTTGCGCTTCCTCCAATTGGATGAGTGGCGATTGGACAGGCCCGGCGCCTCACCGCCCTTTCGACGTCGAACCTTCTCCACGCGAAGAGAGCCAGATCCTTACCGCGTGCGATGCGCCTGAACACGCGTCGGTGGCCAGGTGGCAATGTCACACAGCTTGCCGCTGTTGAACCGGCGCGGCTCCGCCTCACGTTGACCAACTTCATCCGAATGGATGATGTCATCGCTGACGAAGTTGGGAGCTAAGATGACAATGCTTGCGCAACGATGGCCGTTCGGTAGCGTTTTGCGGGTAGTGTGCCGCGAAGAAGCGCCTCAAGTGAGCTTAGAGTTTCCACACGAAGAAGGCTAGGCGGTAAGAGTGAGGGGCTCATGCCTGACGAAGTTGACCCACCAGTCATTCGACCTCTCCTAAAGCTGGATGAGGACGAAGTACGGCGTCTCCAAACGCTCGGTGACGAAACCGGAATGGGCTTCTACATTGCAGCGGCTGACGATGGGCGTCACTATGCCGTGCTGTCAGATGGGGTAGCGCTACCGCTCCAAGCAGATCTCACCTACTTCGACCTCCCAACCCTTGCCGCTGGGATCCCAATGCCGCGAACGACGCGTCCCGGCGCGCCGTCGCTCAACACCGTGTTCGCGACGCGAGCCGCAGCTAGTACCGCGCTCTTGGCCCTTGGCATTGCGTCGCACTATGCCGGCAGTGCAGGTGCCTTCCCATTGATTGCCACAGCGACGCTATTGATCGACACCGACTTCTATCGGTACCTCACCTCATCAGTAGATCCTCGCTACACCCCAGGCGCGCTTGGTGGCCAATCCGGCCATCTTTCCGCCCGCACGTACCTTACGACCGAGTTGGACTCTACGTACGCAAACTCTGGCTTCTCCGCGGTGGGACGATTTGCACTCCCCATCCCGCTTCCTGCACAGCACGTACTTCGCTACAGGCTTCCTGCGGGGACCACTGTGGAAATAGGCACTGTGTCGCCACTCTTCGGACAAGCTGGTGGAGGCGTAGAGATCCGCCTGCTTACGTCGCAGGCAGTAACCATGGTCCGCACGTCGCCCCTGCCAGCCTTCTGACGCTGCTTGCGGCGAACATCAGGCCTGCAAAGCCACTCGACGGATCTGCGGCCGAGTCGAGGATCGCAACGACTGCCAAAGCTCCACCTCGGTCTTCAGTTGACAGATCGCGCTGATGCGTTCGCGGCCGATAGACGACAGATCCCAAGAAGCCAGTTGGGAATTTCATCGTAGGTGGAGAGGAACCTGGGAGCGACGCCTAGCTCACGCCACATATCGACTCTGTTTGTGTCCTCGCTCTTGACCGTTGCGCGCACTGCCCAATACGGATGCCCAAGTTTGGTTGCGACGTGGCTCTCCTTCACTTTCTCAAGCACAGACCGCAGCCGCATGTCGTCGCCCGACAGGCCGATGAAAACAGCCGTGGTCCCGCTAAGCGTTGCATGCATGGACCCGTTCCAGGCGTTCTCGGCTCGACCTATTACACGAACGAAATCACTGTCGGTAAAGACGATGCTGGTACATCCGCTCTCGTCAACAAGCGGGAGAAGGCCGTGTGGGTGCAGAACCTGCATATCGGCGTTCGATCTCCAGAACGGTGCTTCAGCCTCGGACGTAACGACAAAGCCCATGGTGCGCAGGTATGTTTCGACGAGATCATCAAAGTTGAACGTTATCAACGAGCCAGCGCTTCCTCGCATCGAGCTCGCCAGAAAACTCCCGATCGCTTGCAACAGGGGCGATATCAAGATCGCCGAAGACGAGGCGGAGAAGTCCTTGTAGAGGGCCTTGCGTACGACCTTTGAAAACTCAAGATCCTTTCCCTTGAAGTGCGATCGCTTCAAGTCGTCGGACAATTTCGTGGGCGAGGTTGCTTTCGTCGGCAAGCCTGCGCCGACCTCGGAGTAGATGTCGTTGACAAGCGTTTCCCAGTCTGGAAGCCTGAAGCCTGCAGATGCGCCGGCGCCAAGGACCAGAGAAACGCTGCCCTGCCCAAGCATCTTCGCCAAGCGCTTATCGACAAACTCTGCCCTAGCCCAGAAGGTCGGATCGGTCGTTGTGGTCACGCTGGCGCCTGTTCTGACTCGGGTGCCCATGTATTGCCTTGCCTCCACTCGATGTCACCTCGTGCGCGCATAAACCTCGTGAGTTGGTCAATGGCATTGAGATGAGCAATCCCTCTGTACTGAAAATCCACTGAACCGGTTGAGCCGATATTTAGAAGATCCTTGTCGATCCTCGGATCTCTCAAGCCAATTCGTGTGACCACGCTCTGCTTGAGCATGTACCGGAAGAGCTCAGCCTCAGCAAGATCGTCACCGTAGAAGATGACGTTTCGCAGCGATCTGGCGTAGCCCTCCACAGCCGCGTAAAGGGAACCGATTGTGTAGCGGCGACCTGCAATTTTTTCCCCCTCGAGGGTCTTCGGAAAAACAAGTTCTCGCGCGAGCCGGTCGACTTGCACACGCGGTGCATGAACATGTCCGCCGACTCCGGCACGTTCCAACATCTGATCGACGAGCCCAGCATCTTTAGAGACGATGATGTAGCGATCCTCAGACGTACGAACCAGAAACGGATAGGCAAAGGATCCGTCGGCTTCGGGCGCTACAGGAGCCGTTCCGGCAAGCAGCGTTGAAGATCGCAGCCAGAATGACTGCCATTTCGTCCCCTCGATCTCCTGCAGGAACAGCTCGTGACCCGTGCTCCCAGAGAGATTGCGTAGCACCGCCTTGAGGCCATCGTCCACCCTTATTCTGCAGAGACGACCCGCGAATGGAGCTTTAGGCAAAGGTTTCATTGGGGCTTTGCATAAAGGCAATTTTGGTGAGGATCCAGAGCGACTTGCTACGGTCGCCTTTGCGGTCTGTTGAGAAGTGACCCACAAACTTCAGCGGATTCCATATCTGCTGATCATCAAGGACGAGCCAAGTGAGGGAGTCGTAGGCGCCGCCCGTCTGCTCGTGTTCTTTGCTCAGTCGAGCCGCAATGTTCCGGTTCGTAAAGAACGTCTTAGCTAGTCGGACCAGGGTCAATCGCCTCGCGAGCTTCTCAGCAATAGAAGAGGAATCTCGCTCCAGAATTTCGATGGCCCTTCCCACATATTGCGCCGTTGGCATTTGGCCGTGCAACTGCTTGAGCAGCTCGCAAAGGCGTTCAAGCGTTGTTTTCAGCGGATCGTCGTGATTTAGGTGTTCGCTCAAAAGCGCGCAGGCGCTCCGCAGCAGGTAGTCATACAGCCGATCTTTGATGTTCGGGATTTCATCCCACGAAGACCAGATCGAACGAATGTAATGCTCCTGGTCCTGCTCATAGAAGAACTGGTAGTCCAGGATGTGTGTCAAGGTCTCGTTGACCTGGGTACCCTGCTGACGCACAACTTGATCCCATGGTTGATCAAGGGCCGCAGGAATTTCATCTTCTTCGTCGCCCACCTGCAGGAATTCTCGCTGCAGAAGGTGGTAGCACCCGAACATTGACCTACGGACTTCATCCAATAGGGTGACCGGCCGGCGCGCACCGGTGATGAGCTCGTCTAGGGCCGCATGAGCGGGTGCGTCCGACACCGGAGGAAAGATTGCGGAAAGGATGCCTTTGATCCAGACATGGCAGATCTCGTGGCTCAAAGTCATTGGCGTCCAGCCATATGCGTTGGCGCTGGAGATCACTTCGAGCGGTGCCGAGAGAGAGAACAATGTGCTTCGAAAGCCGTCGCGTCCGCTGAAGCACACAATGAGAGGCAGCCGCTTATCGTCGTCTGACTCCGGGCGCTGAGACACGGCCTCGTAGAGTTTCTCGACCGTTTGCTTCACGAGATCCTCGATCTCGGTCCAGTCCTCGGCTGCCTGGGAATTTAGTTTGTGAAATGGCTTGACCTCTGGAGCGCGCGAGACAGTGGCGAGGGCGTCGATCAGGTCAATCCAATCCGTTCGCCCAATCGCTCGCTCACTAAAGCGTCGAATGTTAACCAGCGCCTGACAGGCAAGACCCGTTCCGAGTAGCGAGTGAGACCAGTAATGCGATTCCGTTGCTTGAATTGGAGACACGCCTGCGAAGGCTTGGGAGGTATAGCGCGACAGGGCCGCATTTACATTGACCAGCCAAGAGAGCTTGGTGCTATCACCGTCCGTATCGTTTTCTAGTTGGTTACGGAACGCCTCCGAGAAGTGTTCCAACTCATCGGCGACTGTCGGGAAGTATTTGTTGGACTTCGTGATTGCAGCGGCGAAGAGAGTGCTGTTCTCTTCCGCAGCGAAAGTGAGGCCGGGCGCGACTTTGGCGCGGCGCGGTGGCACATGACGTTCGACACCAGCCTTCTGTCCGCCGAACACAACATCCACAACCAAGCCCTTGGACACGAGCCAGCATTCCCAGCGAGTCTGCGGATGCGCATTCAACAGTTCCTGAACCGCTCGAGTCATCCTCGCGTTCGACTGGCGAACTATGAAGATAAGGTTGTACGTTCCGAGAGTTGCAAATGACGGGACGTCCAGCTCGACCAAACCGGGGTCCAGCGGACCAACAAAGAACACTAGATGGTTGGCGCGACCCTTCAAATCCGGCACGTCCGTGCCTTCGAAAGGGAAAATGGGACTGGACCGAGTAGTCCAGCCCCACTTGTCGATGGCATTTTCAGTTGTGTCGACGATTTCGACCTCGACGGTCTTCAGATCGTCGCGTCGACTGAAAAGCAGAGGGTGCCAGCTACCGGATAGCTTCATCACTCCCCGTCATCTGCGTACGACACGACCCAACTACCTGTTGCGGGGTCGCGCTTTGCGCGCAGATTGCGGGGAATGCTTCCGGTGGTCTCGGCTCGACGCGAGGACAGCGCTTCTTGGTAGCGCTGATCGCCCGACGGGCCCATCAAGTCAGCGGCAGCATCATCGAAATGCCCAAGCTGGCGCTCGGTACCAAGCTCGGCCTGGTACCGCAGGGTGCGGCCAAGTTGTGTGCGAACCTTGAGCATTTTTCTAATCGCTGTAGAGTGCCCTGCCACCAGAGATTGTGTTGACAAGGAAGGAAGCCTTCAAGTATAGAGCAGTGCGATTTATCCCTGCAACCTCCAACCCGAGAAGGTGTCTGTCTGTTACGGCGAACGAATGATCGCGGAAAACCTGCGCGAGCGAAAGGGACAAACATTCTTCAGATTAGGGGGCGCGACGTTGTTCACGAAGTTGAATGGCGACTCTAATCATCTGAAAGTAAGTGACCGCTTACCTACATGCGAGCTACAACCGGTCGGATAGTGAAAGCCACGGGGCGTGCGAAGGCCTTGGTCGAGCTCCCGACGGTGCATGCGTGTCCCTTGCGGCTGGCATCGGACTTACGGGCATTGGCGTAGCCCCAGATCCACGCTTTTATGGGACCTGACTAGCCTGCGCGATGCAGGATCCCCAGAAAGCACAACGCCACCCAAGAGGTGGCGCAGGCTCTATTGCAAACAGGGGCATCACCAACTTTCGGCTCTGAAGAACCTATCGAACCTCGCTGTTAAGCTCGGTGTGGGAGGGGGATCCCTGCCGCTTACAACAACAGTGTAGCAACCGGGGGAGCAAACTGTCAAATGCCCTATGAGTCGTATTTAGGGTCCATCTCACATCCGCGCAGCGGCATCTACAGGCGAGTGTTTCGGACCCAGACGCCCGAAGAGACCAGCGGAGCAATCCTGTGGTCGCAAGCAATGGCCTCTTCGCTCCTGACATTGACCTCAATGCTTGAGGTGGCCTTGCGCAACCGGATTCATTTGAGTTTATCTCGCCAATCCAGCCTAGCGGTGACGGGCGCCGAACAAGACTCGCACGCCTGGTACGACCACACACTCGGATGGAAGACGCTCAACGGGGAGACCTATAGCAAGGTGCAAGACCTCCTCTACAAAAACGGAATGCGGTTGCAAATCCAACCGACGCCGGATCGTGTTGTCTCGAGGCTTTCGTTCGGAGTGTGGCCGAACATTCTCGACTCCCAGCTGACTCAGACTGAGCAGCGGCAGACGTTCAATGACGTGTTCTCGCATCACCCTAAGAAGGTTAGGAAGCACTGGGATTTCGAGAACGCCCGGAAAGACTGCGTCGCCGTGTGCAAGGACGCGCAGAACATGCGTAATCGGCTGTCGCACTGCAGACCGCTGTGGCCGGAGGGCTGGTTTCGCAACGATGGCATCCAGCACTGGACTGACATGCTGAACCGGCTGTCATCGCGGCGGGCGAGCTTCGTCCAAGCGCTTTCCTGGATCTGCCCTGGCACCGCGAGCATGTACGCAACGTCGTTTGCCGGGCAGTGGTTCGATCAGCTTTCACAGGCTGATGCCGTCATCGCGTACGTCCAGCAGCCGCTTGCGGCAGGCGTAAATCTACAGATCCCGAAAGCTGACGCTACGGCCATGAAGGCGTACATGGCCAGAAAGTGAATGGCCGCCGCCGGCAAACCGAGGGTTTTCCGACTTAGATGTGCCGGTTTCCGACTTGCGTGCACTGGCTAAATTCCCGCGCTACACGCCGGGACAAGTTCAGTTTCCGACCTGCGTGCGCAGGGCCACGTACGCTGATCAATGAAATCAACGACTTAGCGCTGTTGGCATTTTCCGACTATAGGCGGGAGGGCCACTCGCTTGAGGAGCGATCAAAAAAGCGAGGCCGCCATCACCAGACCTTCATTCCGCCGTCGACGGCAATGTCGGTGCCGGCCCCGTACGAGCTGTCGTCGGACGACAGGAGCAGGACGACTTGCGCCCCTCGTATCCCGTGATTCTCCCCGTCACGTCAGATCCGGCCTTGCGCTCGAAGGCTCAGCCCGAGCTCCTGGATCCGGCCTTCGCCTTGCCTCAGGGCTTGTTCGCTGGTATGCACGGAGTAGTAGCCCAACGTCAGATCGTGGGGGTGCTTGGCGGCGGAGCCGAACACGAACTCGGTGTCGTCCGTGGCAAGAACGTGGATGGGCTTCTCGCCTTCCTCGAAGGCCACCAGTTCGCCGGCATCGATGGTCTGCGATGCGCGAAGCCTGCCCACGCTGACGGCGGCCCAGGCCACCGTGTGGCCCGGCGACGGCTTGTGGCTCCAGCGCTCGCCGGCCTTGAGCCTGACCGAGAAGTAGTCGATGGGCGACGGCGCTTCGATCAGGCTCATCGCCTTCCCGTACTGGCCCAGCAGAACCGTCACGGGGCCGTCGGTGGGCAGCTCGTCCGGGCCCAGGTATGTGCTGTATGCAGTCCCCAACTCAGACGCAGCGGGGAGCGCGATCCACAGTTGGAAGCCGCGCAGCCGGTCGGAGTCGCCGAAGCTGCCGCCGTGCCAGGCGCCTCTGCCTGCGTGCATCCATTCCATCCAGCCGTGGTTGAGCTTGCCGCGCCGACCCATGTTGTCCTCGTAGTTGGCAGCGCCTTCAAACAACCATGTCAGCGTCGCGATGCCCGAGTGAGGATGCAGTCCGTAGCCTTCGACCTTTTGGCTCGACAGGTCCGCGGCGTCGATTCCGTCGAGGAACACGAAAGGCTTCAGCATCTCGCCCAGGTCGGAGGGGCTCATCAGCCGTGTGACGGGCCCATGCGCGCGACCTCGGGTGCGGTGCACGATGGCACGCGCAGTGGCGGCCGCTTGGGGTGGGTGTTCGATGGTCAGTGTGTTCATGGCCTCAATCTATGGGACTGGCGGCCGGACGGGTAGCCGGCGCGCGCGTATCTCAGTCCTCCACGGATCGCAGGAATGCCGTTTAGGCGAGTTCCACAATGACCAGGTCTGTGTCCTGCACAGCCACGAACTCGACGCTTGTCTGGTTGACCACCGCGACGCCGTCGCCCGCGTCGACCTCGACGCCGTCGACATGAACTGCGCCGGTGGACGGCACGAGATACAAGTCGTGGCCGGCATCGATGGCATGCCTGAGCGATTGGCCCGCCTGCAGGCGTCCGGCGAGAAGCCGGGCATGGG
>Ga0307508_10000287_pt1 | contig 61945 bp, 60 predicted proteins | sample 9_EM_MG_FD_203089 | JGI IMG/M metagenome (GOLD analysis project Ga0307508, IMG submission 203089) | Populus trichocarpa ectomycorrhiza microbial communities from riparian zone in the Pacific Northwest, United States - 9_EM | ecosystem: Host-associated > Plants > Roots > Unclassified | place... | reverse complement strand
GTGCCGGCGCCACCGCCCTTGGCCGGGGCGCTGCCGTTGGCCGGGGCGCTGCCGTTCCCGTTGACCGGGGCGGCCTGGGTCACTGCTGGCCCGGCCACACCGCACCGCCGGCGGGCACGCCGCTGACCGGCATCTGGCCGTTGAGCGCCGGCGCGCCCTGCGGCCCGCCCGGCGAGGCGCCCTGCCGGGAGGCGACCGACGGCATCGGGACGCTCTGCATGATGCGGGCGACGATGTGATCGGCCGGGATGTCGTCGGCCAGCGCGTCGTAGCTGAGCACCAGCCGGTGCCGCAGGATGTCGGGGGCGATGTCCAGCAGGTCCTGCGGCAGCGCGTAGTCGCGGCCGCGCAGCAGGGCCAGCGCTCGCGTGGCGCGCACGATGCCGAGCGAGGCCCGTGGGCTGGCGCCGTACTGGATCAGCTGCGCCACGTCAGGCATGCCGTGCTGCGCCGGCGCGCGGGTGGCCAGCACCAGCCGGACCGTGTAGTCGACCAGCGCGTTGTGCACGAACACCTGGTCCGCGCGGCGCTGCAGGCCCAGCAGGTCGGCCGGGGTGAAGACCGGTTTCGGCTCGGGGGCGCTCACCCCCATCCGGTAGACGATCTCCCGTTCCTCGACGTCGGTCGGGTAGCCGACCAGGATCTTCATGAGGAACCGGTCACGCTGGGCCTCGGGCAGCGGGTAGACGCCCTCCTGCTCGATCGGGTTCTGGGTGGCCATCACCAGGAACGGGTCGGGCACCTCGTGGGTCTGCCCGCCGATCGAGACCTGGTGCTCGGCCATCACCTCCAGCAGCGCCGACTGCACCTTGGCCGGCGCCCGGTTGATCTCGTCGGCGAGCAGGAAGTTGACGAAGACGGGGCCCAGCTCGACGTCGAACTTCTCGCTGGACTGCCGGTAGATCCGGGTACCGACGATGTCAGCCGGAACCAGGTCGGGGGTGAACTGGACGCGGGAGAACGTGCCGCCGACGACCTTGGCGAGGGTCTCCACGGCGAGCGTCTTGGCCACGCCGGGCACGCCCTCGAGCAGGCAGTGCCCGCGGGCCAGCAGCGCCACGAACATCCGCTCGACCATCCGGTCCTGGCCCACGATGACGCGCTTGACCTCGAACATCGCGCGCTCCAACTGCGACGCGTCCTGCGCCGGCGGCACCGGCGCGGCGTCGGAGGTGGGGTCGGTCTCGGGCGTGGTCGGCTGGGCCACCGGTCCTCCAGCAGTCGCGGAACTCTATCGATTGGCGTCGCGCCGGCACGACGCCGACCCTCAAGACTTACACGACGTAGCTGGGAGCGTCCTGGCGGTGTGGCATTACGCGCCGCCGTCGGCGATGGCCATGGCCCACTCGTGTCGATCTTTCTGCGCGATGCGCCGGAACGGGCACCCGAGCCGGGAGGATGCGCGACGCGCCGAACCGTGTAACATTCTTTCCGTCGCCGGGCGGCTCCCCCCGTGGTCGCCCGGCGCCCCATCTTTTTCCCACCGCCTACAGTTGGCGTGATGGTCGAGGAACTCACACCCCAGTGCTCCGCCAAGGGCTGCCGCGCGCCGGCGGCCTGGCAGCTGCGCTGGAACAACCCGAAGCTGCACGCGCCGGAGTACCGCAAAACGTGGCTCGCCTGCGACGACCACCGGTTGTCGCTGGGCAACTTCCTGGATCTACGCGGATTCCTGCGGGAAGTGACGCCCTTCGGTGCGGCGGCCGACGCCCCCATCTCCTAGGCTTCAGCTTGTGACCGAGCCGTCCGCGCCCCCCGCCGTCGACGCCCTCGAGCCGTGGCCCGACACCGTCGCCTGGCACAAGGTGTCCCCCAAGCTGATCACAGTGGAGCTGATCGCCCGCCTTTCCCTGGCGGCGGTGCTGCTCGCCGGGCTCGGCGTCGGCTCGGCGCTGGCGCCCCACTGGCTCTGGCGGGCCGGGATGATCCTCGTGGTGGTCTACGCGACCTGGCGCTCGATCGTCACCGTCCGGGCGGTCAAGGCCTGGGGATACGCGGAGCGCGACCAGGACCTCGTGGTCCGCCACGGCCTGCTGATCCGCCGCCTGTCGATCGTGCCGTACGCGCGGATGCAGTTCGTCGACGTCACCGCCGGCCCGCTCGAGCGCGCCTTCGGCCTGGCCACGGTGCAGTTGCACACCGCGGCCGCGGCCAGCGACGCCCGGGTGCCCGGCCTGCCGCCCGGCGAGGCGGCCCGGCTACGCGACCGGCTCACCGCGCTCGGCGAGGACCGGGCCGAAGGCCTGTGACCACCGCCGGCCCGACCCCGCTCACCGAGGTGGAGCCGCGGCGGCGGTTGCACCCGCTGAGCCCGGTGCTGCACGGCGCCAAGTCGATCGCCGTCATCGTGGCCGCACTCTCCTGGCAGACGCTCTCGCAGGTCGGGCTGGAGCGGTTCGCGCTGGTCGTGCTGGTGCTCGCGGCCGGCGTCGTGGTCTTCTCGGTGATCGGCTGGCTGAACACGGGGTACCACGTGGTCGGTCGCGAGCTGCGCATCCAGGACGGTCTGCTGTGGCGGCGCAACCGGGCCATCCCGCTGGAGCGCCTGCAGTCCGTCGAGCTGCGCCGGCCGCTGCTCGCCCAGCTCACCGGCCTCGCCGAGCTGCGCCTCGAGGTCGTCGGCGGGCACAAGACCGAGGCGCCGTTGGCGTACCTGACGGTCCGCGACGCGGCCGCCCTCCGGGAAAGGCTGCTCGCGCTCGCCGGGCGTACGCATGCCCCCGGCGCCGCGCAACCCGCCGCCGGCCCGGCGGCCGTCACGCCCGGCGTGCCCGCCCTGGAACGCCCGCTGGTCCGGGTCGCCAACCGCGACCTGGTGATCAGCCAGCTGCTCACGCCGCAGGCGATCTTCCTGCCGATCGGCATCGCTTTCGTGGTCATGCAGTTCGTGCTGGAGGCCCAGTGGACCTTCGTCGGCATCGCCAGCACGGTGACCGCGATGGCCGGCGTCCTGCTGCAGCCCGCGCGCCGCATCCTGCGGGACTGGGACTTCCGGCTCGCCCGCGACCCGGGCGGCCGCCTGGTCGTGCGCTTCGGCCTGTTGGAGACCCGCAGCCAGGTCGTTCCGCTGCACCGCGTGCAGTCCGTCGGCGCGACCTGGCCGCTGCTCTGGCGCGCCCAGGGGTGGCTGCACATGCGTCTGGACATCGCCGGCTACGCAGGACCGCAGGCGCGCGACGACCGGCGCTCCGACCGGCTGCTGCCGGTCGGCGAGTTCACCACCGCCCGGGCCCTGGTCTGGGAGGTTCTGCCGGGCGTCGACCTGGCCGCGCTGGCCACCTCGCCGCCGCCGCGCCGGGCCCGCTGGCTGCACCCGCTCGCGCTGCGCTACATGGGTGTCGGGCTGACTCCCGAGGTGTTCGTCTCCCGTTGGGGCCTGGTGACCCGCGAGATGACCCTGGTGCCCTATGCCCGCCTGCAGAGCGTCCGGGTCGTGCAGGGCCCGCTGCAGCGCCTCCTGCGCCTGGCCACCGTGCACGTGGACACCGCCGGCGGCCGGTCCGGGCAGGCCGCCGACCGCGACCTGGCCGAGGCGTGGGCGCTGGCTGAGCAGCTGGCGGTCCGCGCCCGCGCCGCCCGCACCCCGCCGTCGCCGCCACGAGCCGGGCCGCCGCCTGGGGCCGAGTCGCCGGTCCCGGCCGACGACACGTACTGGCAGCGGCCCGCGCAGGCTTAGGCTGCACGACATGGAGCTTCCGGAGTTCGCCCCGGGTCTCAGCGCCCGGGTGGAGTTGACCGTGACGGACGCGGACACGGCACAGGCCCTCGGCTCGGGCGACGTGCCGGTGCTCGGCACGCCCAGGGTCCTCGCGCTGGCCGAGGCCGCCACCGTCGCCGCGACCGCCCGGCAGATGCCCGGCGGGGTGACCACCGTGGGCACCCGCGCCGAGGTCGAGCACCGGGCGCCGACGCCGGTCGGCCGCACCGTCACCGCGCTCGCCACACTGACCAAAGTGGACGGGCGCAAGCTGCTCTTCGAGGTTGTCGTCCGCGACGGGGAGGCGCTGGTCGCCGAGGTCCGGGTCGAGCGGGTGGTCCTGGACCGGCAACGCTTCATCGAAAGGGCCCTGCCGCAGACCTGAGCCGTCCTAGACGAGCGCGCCCCAGCGGGCCGTGAGCTCCTCGTTGGTCGGCATCGCCGTGGCGCCGCCCTGGCGCTCGCAGACCAGCCCGGCGACCGCCAGCGCGAAGCGCACGTTGCGCTGCCAGCCGTCGAGGTCGGCGGGCAGGCCGTCGGCGAGCAGCCGGTGAATCAGCGCGCCCATCACCGAGTCGCCCGCGCCGGTCGCGTCGATCGCGTCCACGCTCGGCGCGGGGAGCATCGACGAACCGTCCGCCGCGGCCACGTAGGCGCCCTTGGAGCCGCAGGTCACCACCACCGCGCGGGCGCCGAGCCCGAGTATCCGCCGGGCGGCCGCGGCCGGCTCGGCGCCGTCGTAGAGCACGTCGGCGTCGGCGGCGCTCAGCTTGACCAGGTCGGCGACGGCGAAGAACTCCTCGACCAGCGTACGCAGCGCGGCCACCGCGGCGGCGTCGGGCAGCAGGGTCGGCCGCACGTTCGGGTCGAAGACGCGCAGCGGCCCCGGAACCGCCCAGGCGGCACGGGCGGCCGAGCGGAACGGCTCGCGCAGCAGGCTGATCGACCCGGCGTAGAGCACGGCCGCGCCGGCGACCAGGGCCGGGTCGAGGTCGCCGGGCTCGAGCAGACTGTACGACGGTGGCTCGCCGTAGAAGGTGAACGTCGGCTCGGCGCCCTCGAACGTGGTCACCGCGAGCGTGGTGGACGCCGGGACGCGCTTGGCGGACAGCAGGCCGACGCCGGTGTGGCGCAGGAACGCGGCTATCCGGTCGCCGAGGACGTCGCTGCTCAGCGCGCCAGCGAACTGCGCCTCGCCGCCGAGCTGGGTGACGCCGACCGCGACGTTGAGCGGCCCGCCGCCGATCGCCTGCCGGTAGGCCGGCTCTCCGGCGATCTCGGTCTCCAGGAGGTCCACCAGCGCCTCGCCCATCACCACCGCATAACCCATGCCAGCGTCCCTCCGCCGTACCCGTTCGTAGTGCGTATCAGCCTTGCGCCCGGGAACGCCGAACGCCAGTGCTCGCCCGATAGGTCATCGTTTGGGATGATCTTGCCATGCGGAAGCGCCTCATCGCCCTCGTCGCCCCGATCGTCCTGATCTCCTCCTGCGCCGACGGCGTGTCGATCACCCCGCCGGGCGGTCCCCACCCCTCGACCTCGGCGTCCACGTGGCTGCTCTACCAGGGCTCCCCCAGCGCACAGCCATACCGGCTGGCCCCCGGCGAACAGGGCCCGCCGAGCCTGGTCGCCTCCGGCACGTTCCTGCCGTTCCGGCCGGGCTCGACGGCGATCACCTACGACCCCGTGGTGGTTCCGCCGGGTGCGCGGGCCCGGGTCGCGGTCACCGAGACAACCCACGGCACGGTCGTACGCCTCACGGCCGCCGGCTTCATCCCCCGGAGGGCGTACGGGGCGCACCTGCACACCAGGCCGTGCACCGCCGTCCCCGACGAGGCCGGTCCGCACTATCAGCACCGGCACGACCCGTCGTACGCGAATCCGCGCAACGAGGTGTGGCTCGACTTCACCGCCGACGCCACCGGCGCGGGGACCGCGGTCAGCGAGCTCGACTGGACGTTCGGCCCGGCCGATCCGCCCCGGTCGCTGGTCATCCACGCCGAGCCGACCAGCGCCACCGGGAAGGCCGGGCCGCGAGTGGCGTGCCTCACCCTGCCACCGGCCTGACGGTCGCCTGTTTCTCGCTCAGCTGATCTTGGGAGGCGTACTTTTCGTCGGACCCGGGCGGTAACCTCAGGAACTGACGAGGATCGGAGGGATCACCCATGGCAGAGCAGACCGGCGACCAGCCCGCGCCCAAGACGGAGTCGCACGACCCCGACTTCCCCGAGGCGTTCCTGCAGTTCATGCGCGGCGGCTGGCGCGAGGACCAGCTCGCCGTCACGCCCACGCCGGAGGCGCCCCACTACACCAAGCGCCGGGCCGTGCTCTCCGAGGCCTTCGCGGGCGAGACCCTGATCATCCCGTCCGGCGGCGAAAAGGTCCGCGCCAACGACACCGACTACTCGTTCCGGCCCGGCAGCGACTTCGTCTACCTGACCGGCGACCGCGACCCCGACAGCGTGCTCGTGCTGCGGCCCACCGGCTCCGGCCACGACGCGGTCCTCTACACCCACCAGCGCAACTCCAAGGACACCGACGCCTTCTTCCGCAGCCGCGACGGCGAGCTCTGGGTCGGCCGCCGGCACACCCTGGGCGAGAAGTCGACCGAGCTCGGCGTCGAGACCGCGGCCTACGCCGAGCTCGGCCGCGCGCTCGCCGACTGCGCCCCCGCCCGCACCCGGGTCTTGCGCGGCCTCGACGCCAACGTCGACCGGGCCGTGCTGGCCTACGAGCCCGACAAGGCCAAGCCCCGCGATCGTGAGCTGGCCCAGTTCATCTCCGAGCTCAAGCTGGTCAAGGACGAGTGGGAGCTGGCGCAGCTGCAGGAGGCCATCGACGCGACCGTGCGCGGCTTCGAGGACGTGGCCCGCGTCCTGCCCGCCGACCGCCCGGTCAAGGAGCGGCTGCTCGAGGGCGTCTTCGGCCTCCGCGCCCGCCACGACGGCAACGACGTGGGCTACAGCTCGATCGTCGGCGCCGGCCCGCACGCGACGATCCTGCACTGGGTCCGAAACACCGGCGTCACCAAGCCCGGCGACCTCCTGCTGATGGACATGGGCGTCGAGAGCCACCACTTCTACACCGCCGACATCACCCGCACGGTCCCGGTCTCCGGCCGGTTCACGCCGTTGCAGCGTCAGGTCTACGACATCGTCCACCGCTCGCAGCAGGCCGGCATGGACGCCATCAGGCCCGGCGTGAAGTTCCGCGACGTCCACAAGACCTGCATGCGAGTGCTCGCCGAGGGGCTGCACGACCTCGGCCTGCTCCCGGTCGGCGTCAACGAGGCGATGAGCGACGACAGCACCGTCTACCGCCGGTGGACGCTGCACGGCTTCGGCCACATGCTCGGCATCGACGTGCACGACTGCTCGCACGCCCGCAGCGAGTCCTACCGCGACGGTGTCCTGGGCGAGGGCTACGTGCTCACGGTCGAGCCCGGCCTCTATTTCCAGCCCGAGGACGACCTGGTCCCCGAGGAACTGCGAGGCATGGGCATCCGCATCGAAGACGACGTGCTGGTGACCGCCGACGGTTGCCGCAACCTCTCGGCGGCCCTCCCCCGCACCTCCGCCGACGTCGAAGCCTGGCTGGCAGCCCAACGCGAGGCCGGCCCCCGCCTCCCGGGCTGACCGTCTCGCGGTCAGACGCCCCGCAGAATCGCTCGGCGGTTCGCTGAGCTCATCGCCCGTCGCGTTCGCGGTGTCCGGCATGTCGTGGATCCCGCATGCCCGGAGTCGAACACGCCGCCCTCGACGAGGACCGCTATCGCCGTGACGGGAACGCTATCAACGGTGTCGTTCCTGCCACTGATCAGGTCGCGATCTTCGCCGTAGGTTTCGTCGCGTGTCAGGAATCTGGCAGCCCCATCACGAGGAGCGACGATGAAAATCGGTCTGCTGGTGCGTATCGACGCCAAACCCGAGTACGCCGACCAGGTCGAGGCGACCCTGCGTAGCGCGCAGGAGTTGGCCGAAAAGGAACAGCCCACGCTGGCCTGGTTCGCGTTCCGTCAGGACGCCACCACCTTCGGGATCTTCGACACCTTCGACGACGAGCAGGCGCGCGCGTCCCACCTGCAGGGCCCGATCGCCGTCGCGCTGGGCGAGATCGCGCAGACCATGCTCAGCTCGGCGCCGGTCATCACCCGGGTCGACCTGCTGGGAGTCAAGGTTCCCTGACCGTTTCGGCTCGCTCACGTCCGCCTTTGACTGCCCACCAGGGAGCCATCGTGTCCAACCACTTCAGCGCCGACAACCTCAAGTTCCCCGGCGACGACCGGCGCCTCGACCTCACCGACCTGTTCCTCTTCACCGCGCCGGGAGACCCCGGCAGGACGGTGCTGATCATCGACTCGAACCCGACCAGCGCCCCACCGCCGATCCCGGCGACCGCAACCGGCCCGGAGTTCTATCCCGGCGCGGTCTACCGGATCAACATCGACACCGACGGCGACGCACGCGCCGACATCGCGTTCAGCTTCACCTTCTCCGAGTACGAGAACGGTGTGCAGACCGGCACCGCCTGGTACGCCACCGGCCGTGAGGCCCGCCTGGCCGAGCCCGCCGGGCTGATCTTCGCCGACTCCTTCCCGGTCAGCTTCGACGGCAGCGAGCGATCCGTCCTGGTCGATGAGCCGGCGCCGATCCGGCTGTTCGCGGGCCTGCGCAGCGACCCGTTCTTCGCCGACGTCGAAGGCGCCCTGCACGGGTTGAAATGGACCCTGCACGACGACTTCGCCGGCAACAACGTCGACTCGATCGCGCTGGACGTACCCTCCGACCTGCTCGGCAGCGGCCGCGAGATCGGAGTGTGGGCCTCGATCAGCCGGCGCGTCGACGGGGTGCTGGAGCAGATGGACCGCGGCGGCAACCCGGCCATGAACCCGTTCATCAACCCGGACGGGGAGAAGAACCTCTACAACTCCCGGCAGCCCGCCGACGACGTTGCCAACTACCTCGGCCCGTGGTCCCAGGCGCTGGAGAAGGGCGGCTACTCACCGGAGGAGGCCCGGGAGGCCGCCCTGATGTTCCTGCCGGACATCCTGCGTTACGACCGCGCCAAGCCGATCTCCTACCCCAACGGCCGGAAGCTCATCGACGACATCTACAGCTATCGCTTCGCCTGGCTGACCCGCGGCAAGGTCTCCCCGACCGGTCTCAAGCCGCACGACGATCTGCAGCTGCACTTTCCCTACCTCGGCCCGCCGAACCCCTGACCGCACGGCAGTCCTCCCCCGCCGGCGACGTGCGGCGGGGGCTCTGGCCGGGGCCGCGGCGAAAGGGGCCGTTCGCGGCCCCGGCCCCTTTTTACTGCGTAACGGTGTACCCGGAGACGGCGAAGCACTCGGCGCCGCTCGGGCTAGCGTCGTCCGAGACGTTGAACGAGACCTTGACCGGGTGGCCGTCCGTGGCGTCGAAGCTCTCGGTAACCTGGCCGCCGTCGTCGGCCGCGGTCTGGACCATCGCGAGTAGGCCGCGCAGCGTCGGCACCTCGATCTCCTCGCTGTCCCCGCCGGTGACCGGGCCGAGGTCGACGGCGGCCGAGCTGCTCGGCTCGGCTTCGGTGCGGTCAAGCCGCTGAGAGCTGGCGACCGCCCCGGCGCGAACCGTCACCTGGTAGCGCCCGAGCGGCTTGGCAGCGTCGCATCCCCGGGTGAGCAGAAAGTGGTAGGCCGCCGGCTCGGTCCAGGCCGGCGCCGACGAGGCCGCCACCGGCGCCACGAACGACGAGGCAGCCGAGGGCCCGCCGGAGTCCTTGCACCCGCCGGCGACCGCGACCAGCACGATCCCGCCCAGCGCAATGCCACCCAGCTCCCATGTCCGCCGCACGTCTGCCTCCGCTCCGGGCCTGCCGCCCTCGGCAGCCGGCCAACCAGCGCGGACCAAACATGAACATGAAACGGATCCACGCCCGCGGCAATCTAGCGCAGCCCCGCACCCGGCCCGACCGCCGGGCCGAAGCCAGCCTCAACGCCGCCGCAAACCTCCGCCCCGCACGCCCCGCACGCCCCGCACGCCCCGCACGCCCCGCAAAGCGTCCGCCCCGCGCGCGCAAACCTTTCCCGCGCGTGTCGCGGCCCCGGAGACATCTCCGTTTTGCCCGCACATCCCGCCAGACGTAACTACGTCCCCCGAGACGTAAGCAGAAAACGAACACGTCTTTCCGGCTGCAACGCGATCGGGCCTGTTGCTTCTTGATGTCATCACTCAGCGTCGTTGCTGATTCTTCAGTGTCAGGTTCTGCGGCTTTTGCAGATTTTGTAGCTTGTGGAGGGTTATCGCATCGGTCCGCTCCGGCACCCGCCACGCGAGCCGATTCCCTCCGGGTCGCATCGTGGGACTGGCTCTCGGATGGTGGACACCCGTCCCGGATCGTGGTCTACGGCTCAGATGCTGGGCGGCCCTTCCACTATCCGGACCCAACCGGATCCAAAACGGTATATTCCGGTCACGTTTGCAGGCCGAAGCCTCGATCTTGTAGCGCACATCCCGCCGAGCGACCCCAACTCCACAACCTTTGCCGCGACCGCGACCGCTGCAGCCGATCTCGTCGGCAAAGGCGGAGGGAGCGGTCGCGGGCAACCCGGCGCGCCGACCAGGCCAACGGCGATCAACCCAGCGGCGGGAAACAGCCATTCGGGCACATTCACCTCACCGTTGGCCGGGAATGTTCACGTCCCGCAAGAGGACTTCGATCAGGAGGGGTCGGTAAAAACACGGCTGTATCGGTCGCTGGTAGCCGAAATCGCGTCGGCCGGATGGATTTGGCGGGCCAAATCTGCGATTTGGCCCCAAAAAGCATCAGCCCCGATCGGCGCGAATTGACGCGGGATCCGTGCCGCTCGGGCAAGCCAGGTCATGCCAAGCCTCAGCAAGACCCACCACTCAACTCAACTCAACTCAACTCAACCGCCACGAGGACTGATGTTACGCAGGTCAGGTCAGGTCGGGGCGGCGAGGAAGACCGATGCCGTCCCGATCAGGTCACCGCCGCCACGACGAAAAGCAGAGCAACGCACGGCCGCGACAGGGACCGGCGGCACGGCCGTCAAAGCACGGACGGCCACGAAAACCGACACCACCGCCGTCAAAGCACAGACGGCTCGACGACAAGCGCAACCCACCGACGCATGGGCGCTACGAGGGCCGGTGGCGGTCAGGTCAGGGGGGCGACGAAGACGGCGACGGAGCGGGGCGGGACGGTCAGCAGGGCGGCGTCGCCGCCGGGGTGCGCGGTGGCCGTGCGCAGGAGCGGGTCGGCCGAAGCGGTCAGCTCGGGGTGCAGGTGCAGGTGCAGGTCTGGGCCCGTCAACGCCGTCACGCGCTGGGTCGTGGGCTGCTCGGTCGCGTTGAAGACGACCACGTGCAGGCGCCACTGCGTGTCCAGGCCGGTGCCGTCGAGGCACATCACGATGACGCCCGGGGTCTCGGCCGGGCCGCCCAGCGGGAAGGTCAGCCGGCGCTGCACCTCCTCGGCGGTCGGCAGGCCGAAGACCGGGGACGAGCGGCGGATGCGCAGCAATTCGCGGTAGCGCTCGGCGGCCATCCCGATCACCTCGGGCGGCGGGACGAGCGTGGGGTCGGCGAGCAGCGGGCGCACGAACGCCCACTTGTCCTCGTTGTCGGCGGCCGGCGGCAGTCCGAGGCCGAAGCCGTTGCCGAGCGCGGGGTCCCACCGGATCTGGTTGAACCAGTCGCCGGAGTTGAACGAGTTGCGGTCGAGCGACTTGGAGCGCAACCGCTCGCTGCCCAGGGCGATGAAACCGATGCCTTGCCCGAGCACGACCAGCGACAACGCCAGGATCTGCAGCCGCGCCCGGTCGGCCGGCGAGGTGCCGCGCGGCAGCTTGACGGCCAGCGCGTCGAACAGGATCTCGTTGTCGTGCGCGTCGACGTAGTTGACCGTCTCGGCCGGGGTCAGCGCGTATCCGCTCGGCGTGCCGTTGTAGTCGATCTGCGCGCCGCTCTGCTCGACCCCGGTGTGAGTGACGAACCGGTAGGTCGACAGCGCGCCGGAAAGCCCCACCTTGATCTTGTCGTGCAGCGCGAGCGGCGTGCGCCAGCCGAGCCCGGTGGCGAAGCCCTGCGCCCCGGGATCGTCGAACGACCCGCCGCCGCGCGCCGCGTCGCGAAGCCGGTCGTTGAACGTGCCGATCCCGGTGCCGGCCATGTTGACCTGGGTGGCCTGGGCGAACCGGGCGTCGTACGCCACCTCGCCGAAATTCCACCCCTCGCCGTACACATACACCTCTCGGCCGTCGACGCCGTGCTCGGCGCGGGTGAGCCTGTCCAGCCCGACCCGCACCTCGAGGATGTTGGACCGCGGGTGGTGGCCCATCAGGTCGAAGCGGAAGCCGTCCACCTTGTAGTCGCGCGCCCAGGTGAGCACCGAGTCGATCACCAAGCGGCTCATCATCATGTGCTCGGGCGCGGTGTTGGGACAGCAGGAGGACTCGGCGGTCGTGCCGTCGGCCAGCAGCCGGTGGTAATAGCCCGGGACGATCCGGTCGAGCACGCTGAAGGCGTCCAGCCCGTCGCCCATGGTGTGGTTGTAGACGACGTCCATGACCACACGCAGCCCGGCGTCGTTGAGCGCGGCCACCATGCGTCGGAACTCCAGGATGCGCGACCCGCCCGCCGGGTCGACCGCGAAGCTGCCCTCGGGCGCCGTGTAGTGCCACGGGTCGTAGCCCCAGTTGAACCCGTCGCGGTCGGCGACCGCCATGACCGCTGCCTGCTGCTCGGGCGAGTCGGGCGGGAACGAGGCCAGGTCGCAGGCGGGAACCGCCTGGTCGGCGCGCCGGTCGGGCACGGTGGCGAAGTCGAAGACGGGCATCAGGTGCAGGTGGGTCAGGCCGGCGTCGGCGAGCGACCGGAGGTGGCGCATGCAGTCGGCGTCGGGGCGGGAGAAGGCGGCATAGGTGCCACGCTCCTCGGCCGGCAGCGACCGGTCGAAGATCGAGAACTCGCGGACCGACACCTCGGCGATCTGCATGCGGGCCGGCGCGACCGGCGGCGGCTTGGCGAGCGCCTGCCAGCCGCGCGGCGCCAGTTCCGGGTCGGCCAGGTCGACCAGCAGGCTGTGGGTGGAGTCGACCCCGAGGCCCAGCGAATAGGGGTCGGTGACGCTGGTCGTGACGATCCGCTGGGCCGCGGGGTGCCACACCTCGACCCGGTAGCGGTAGTAGCGCCCCAGCCACTTGTGCTTGCCGGCGATCGACCAGACGCCGGTGACCGCGTCGCGCTCCATCGGCAGGACCCTGGGCTCCTCGCCGGGCGACCGGGACAGCTCCAGCTCGACCGTGAGCGCAGTGGGCGCCCACACCGCCAGCTGCGGCCGGTCGTCGTCCATGACCAGGCCGAGGTCGGCCTCGGCGGCCTCCGGATAGAGATCGTCGAGCACCCCGGGCAACTGCACGCCGGTGATCGCCGCGACCCGGCCCTCGCCGTCACGCCCGATCACGAGCAGTTGGCCGCGCAGCAGGTAGCCCAGCGCGGCCTCGCCCAGCTCGCGCACGGAGAACGCCCGGTAGGCCCGCAGGTGGGGGAACTTGCGGCTCTGCGCCTGGAACAGGCCGCCCGGACGTGGGGTGAGCGGAAGCGTGGTGTGCTCCCCGGTCAGCTCGTCGTCCACCCGGCGCACTCCGCCGGCCGCTGAGGCGACCAGCGCGAAGCCGACGGCCTGGTCGGCCAGCTCGGCGGGCAGGGCGATCGTGGTGCGGTCGAGGAAGACCGCCAGCGATCGGGCCGGGTCGAGCTCGGGGCCGAGGCTGCGCAGGTCGGGCAGGACGGGCGCAACCGTGCCGGCGAGCAGCCACACCTCTCGCGAGACGGTCAGGTCGAGCCGCTGGTCGTCCGGCAGGTCCTTGATCTCGCCGCGGTGCAGGACGAACCGCAGCCCGACGGCGCCCGGCCGCAGCGGCACCCGGAACACGGCGCCGAACGCGTCGTAGCTCGCGGGGCTCAGCGGCGTACGCCACACGGGTTTTGATCTTGTGCCCTCCCAGGCGTGCAGGCCCCACCCGGCGTAGTCGCCGTCGGGTCGCCGGTAATGGATCACGGCGAAGCCGGTGTCCTCATCGTGCGAGGCCGGCGGGCTCGCGTAGACCGCCGGGTCGCCCGGCTTGAGCCAGATCTCGGGGGTGACGGCCGGATCGATGTGGCGGTCGTCGGCGACGTCCTTGGCGCCCACGTGGTCGACCAGCAGGAAGCCCACGTCGCGCGCGTCGTCGGCGAGCCGCACCCAGGCGAAGCGCCCGTAGGAGTCCTCGCCCGCGAACGGCACGCCGCCCGGATAGCCCGTGGCCGCCTCGGCGGCGATGTCGCCCCAGGCGTGCAGCCACCAGGCGCCGTAGTCGGCGTCGGAGCGCGTGTAATGCACGACCAGCCACCGCGGCCGGCGCAGGACGGCCGGCGGAGCGGCGGTGGAGATCTCGATCGTGGTCACCGGAACATCCTCGCATCGGAGTACGACGGTTTCAGCGGCTCACGAGAGAGGGCACGGCAAGCCCACCTTGCGCAGGCTTACAAGACGGACGTACGGTTTACGTGACTACTGAACCGGGAGTTAGGCGTACCTAACCGGTCGGCATCGGTCACCAATGCGAAAGACTGCTGAGGACTACTCACGGTCGCTGGGTGTGAAGGAGATGACGTGGCCAGCCTCGACACCTTTGGTGCGAAGAGCGAGCTGCGCGTCGCAGACGCGAGCTACGAGATTTTCACGATCGACAAGGTCGAGGGGCATGAGCGACTGCCCTACTCCTTGAAGATCCTGCTGGAGAACCTGTTGCGCACGGAGGACGGCGCCAACATCACGGCCGGTCACATCCGCGCCCTCGGCGGCTGGGATCCCACCGCCGACCCCAGCGTCGAGATCCAGTTCACCCCGGCCCGGGTCCTGATGCAGGACTTCACCGGCGTGCCCTGCGTGGTCGACCTGGCCACCATGCGCGAGGCGATCCGCGACCTCGGCGGCGATCCCACCAAGGTCAACCCGCTGGCCCCCGCCGAGCTGGTCATCGACCACTCGGTGATCGCCGACCTCTTCGGCCGCGAGGACGCCTTCGCCCGCAACGTCGAGCTGGAGTACCAGCGCAACCGCGAGCGCTACCAGTTCCTGCGCTGGGGCCAGACCGCGTTCAACGAGTTCAAGGTCGTCCCGCCCGGCACCGGCATCGTGCACCAGGTCAACATCGAGTACCTGGCCCGCACGATCATGGAGCGGAACGGCCAGGCGTACCCCGACACGGTCGTCGGCACCGACTCGCACACCACCATGGTCAACGGCCTGGGCGTGCTCGGCTGGGGCGTCGGCGGCATCGAGGCCGAGGCCGCGATGCTCGGCCAGCCGGTCAGCATGCTCATCCCGCGGGTCGTCGGCTTCAAGCTCTCCGGCGAGATGCCGGCCGGCACCACCGCCACCGACCTGGTCCTGACGATCACCGAGATGCTCCGCGAGCACGGCGTGGTCAGCAAGTTCGTCGAGTTCTACGGCCCCGGCGTGAGCGCGGTGCCGCTGGCCAACCGGGCCACCATCGGCAACATGTCGCCGGAGTACGGCTCGACCGTCGCGATCTTCCCGATCGACGACGAGACGATCAAATACCTCAAGCTGACGGGCCGCGACGAGCAGCAGGTCGCGCTCGTCGAGGCGTACGCGAAGAGGCAGGGCCTGTGGCTCGACCCGGCCGCCGAGCCCGAGTATTCGGAGCGCCTGGAGCTCGATCTGTCGACGATCGTCCCGTCGCTGGCCGGCCCGAAACGCCCGCAGGACCGGGTGCCGCTGGACGCGGCCAAGAGGATGTTCCGCGAGGCGCTGGTCAACTACGTCGACGCCGGCGGACCCGCCGACGAGGCGAGCGCCGAGTCGTTCCCGGCCAGCGACCCGCCGGCGAACGACATTTCCGATGACGCTGACAAACCACACATCTTCAGCGCCGCGCGGAACGCCGACGGCCGGCCCTCCAACCCGACGCTCGTGGTCGGCGAGGACGGCACCGAGTTCGAGCTCGACCACGGCGCGGTCGTCATCGCCGCGATCACCTCCTGCACCAATACGTCCAACCCGCAGGTCATGATCGGTGCGGCGCTGCTCGCCCGGAACGCGGTCGAGCGCGGCCTGACCCGCAAGCCTTGGGTCAAGACCACGCTCGCGCCGGGCTCCAAGGTGGTCATGGACTACTACGACCGGGCCGGCCTCACGCCGTACCTGGACAAGCTCGGCTTCAACCTGGTCGGCTACGGCTGCACCACCTGCATCGGCAACTCCGGCCCGCTGCCCGAGGCGATCTCCGCGGCCGTCAACGAACAGGACCTGACCGCGGTCAGCGTGCTCTCCGGGAACCGCAACTTCGAGGGCCGGATCAACCCCGACGTCAAGATGAACTACCTGGCCTCGCCGCCGCTGGTGGTCGCGTACGCGCTGGCCGGCACGATGGACCTGGACATCACCTCGGAGCCGCTCGGCATCGGCTCGGACGGCCAGCCCGTGCTGCTGTCCGACATCTGGCCCAGCGCCAAGGAGATCGACGACGTCATCGCCTCGGCGATCGGCGCGGCCGGCTTCAGTACGGCGTACGCGGACGTCTTCGCCGGCGACGAGCAGTGGCAGTCGCTGCCGACCCCCGAGGGCAAGACTTTCGAGTGGACCGACGAGTCGACGTACGTCCGCAAGCCTCCCTATTTCGACGGCATGGCCGCGCAGCCCACCCCGGTGACGGACATCGCGGGCGCGCGCGTGCTGGCCAAGCTGGGCGATTCGGTCACCACCGACCACATCTCGCCGGCCAGCTCGATCAAGCCGGACTCCCCCGCCGGCAAGTACCTGGCGGCCCACGGCGTACCCCGCCACGAGTTCAACAGCTACGGCTCCCGGCGCGGCAACCACGAGGTCATGATCCGCGGCACGTTCGCCAACATCCGGCTGCGCAACCAGCTCGTGCCGGGCGTCGAGGGCGGGTTCACGGTCAACCACCTCACCGGCGAGCAGACCACGATCTACGACGCGAGCGTCGCCTACCAGGAAGCCGGCGTCCCGCTGGTCATCCTCGCCGGCAAGGAGTACGGCTCCGGCTCGTCCCGCGACTGGGCCGCGAAGGGCACCATGCTGCTCGGTGTCCGGGCCGTCATCGCCCAGAGCTACGAGCGCATCCACCGCTCCAATCTGATCGGCATGGGCGTGCTCCCGTTGCAGTTCCCGCCCAAGACCAGCGCCGAGACGCTGGAGCTCACCGGCGCCGAGACCTTCACCATCACCGGCATCGAGGCCCTCAACGACGGCGACGACGTCCCCGGCACAGTCAAGGTCCGCACGAACACCGGCGTCGAGTTCGATGCGGACGTCCGCATCGACACCCCCGGCGAGGCCGACTACTACCGCCACGGCGGCATCCTCCAGTACGTCCTGCGCAAGATGCTGCACAGCTGACGTTCCCGCGCGCCGAACCGCCCCGCCCTCCCTCGGGAAGGCGGGGCGGTTGCGTGCCGGGCGCTCGCCGCCCGGTCGGCGGCGTGCGTCCGCTGGTGAATAGGCTTCGGGAATGGATGACAACAGTGTGCTGAGCCGGATCAACGGCTTGGTCGACGAGGAGCACAAGCTGCGCGAGCAGCTGGGCCGGGGCGAGATCTCGTCCACCGAGGAGCACGCCCGGCTCGGGGAGCTCGAGGAGGCCCTGGACCAGTGCTGGGACCTGCTGCGCCGGCGCCGGGCCGCCCGCGATGTGGGCAACGACCCGAACGCCGAGCAGGCTCACAGCGTCGGCGAGGTCGAGGGCTACCTGCAGTGACGCGGCTCCGGCCGCGGCCGCCGCGTGCTGGGCGGCCGCGGGCCGGGCCTCGGCCACCGCCTCATCGCAGCCCGGCCTCGTGGCACAGGCGCGCGATGAGGGCGTCCGTGTCGATCTCCAGGCCCCGGGCCGCGAACCAGGACGCCACGTTGCGCACGTCCCGGGCGATGAAGTCGGCGCCCTGTGGGTTGGCCACAACGTCGACGATCTGCGGCAGGTCGATCAGGACCAGGCTGCCGTCGTGGACCAGCGTGTTGTAAGGCGACAGGTCGCCGTGCGCCACCTGCGCGCGAGCCAGCACCGACAGCGCGTCGGTCATCTGCCGCCAGAGATCGGCAAGCTCGCGGCGGTCCGCGCGGACCTGGGCCAGTCGCGGCGCCGCCTCGCCGGTCTCCCAGTCGCCGATGAACTCCAGCATCAGCTCAGTGCCGGCCAACTGCACGGGGTACGGCACCCGGACCAGGCCGCTGGCCTGTCCGACCTGCCACAGGTGTGAGAGGGCGCCGAACTCGGCGGCCGCCCACTGGCCGGCGATCAGCTCCTTGCCGAACGAGGTGCGGTTGGTCATGGCCCGCATCTCGCGGGAGCGGCGGACCCGGCGGCCCTCCAGGTAACCCGCGTCGCGGTGGAAGAGCCGATGGTCGCCGTCGCGGTAGCGCTTGGCGGCCAGCACGCTGGTCTTGTCGGTATCGGGAACGGCCCGGCGGACCAGGTAGACGTCGGCTTCCTTGCCGGTCTTGAGCATGCCGAGCTCGGTGTCGACGGCGCCGTACTCCGTAAGCACCCAGTCGGGACGCGGCTGTGGGCCGTGAAGGGCGCCGTCCCAGGTGGACCAGCGGTCTCCGTCGTCGGGCAGGTCCGGATCCTCGCGCAGGCGAGGCTCGGCCAGCCCGCTCGATTTCAGGAAGTCAGGTTCGTCGTCGTCGAACTTGCGACGGCCGCGGCGCGCGGTGGCCGGGCCGAAAGAGTCGTGCTCGCGCACTGAAGGATCTCCTTGGCGAAAGAAGGGCTGGTGAGCTGGACAGCAGGCATGACAAAGACGGCCATGAGGTCCACCCCCTTCTCTCGCTCCGGAAACTTGCTAGGCGGGACTCTGCCGGGTCGCCGCGGGCGGGGCAACCGATTTATCGCGGCGTCGCCATGATCGCGGAAAGCCCCTGGATTACGTTGCCGACCACCTTGGTCGGCGCGAACCGGTTGTCCATCCAGTCCCGCCCGCGGTGCAGCCACACGCTGGGCAGGCCCATCGCCGCCGCCCCGCCGATGTCGGCCTCGGGACTGTCGCCCACGACCCACGCGCCGCCGAGCCGCATCCGCACGCGCTGGGCGGCCAGGGCGAAGATGCGCGGGTTGGGCTTGCTCACGCCGGCCTGCTCCGAGATCACCCAGTCGGCGATGTAGCGGTCCAGCCCGGTCCGCCGGATCCGCCCCTCCTGCAACTCGGCGGGTCCGTTCGTGACCACCACCGGGACGAACCCGGCGTCCGCGGCGATCTGCAAGGCGCAGCCGACCATCGGGTCGAGCCGCTCGAATGTCTGGGGCCCCTCGTGCAATTCCTCGAGCAGGTCGAGCGAGGGGACCGTGAGCCGGTAGCGGTCGCGGATCAGATCGGCCAGGTCCCAGCGCGACGTTAGACCGTCGGCATCAACGGAGAGTAACCAGTCCAGATCATCTTGTGATGCCCCGATTTCGTCGAGAAATCCTTTCGCCCACAGCCGGAAGGCACCGCTGCGATCAAGCAGGGTGTCGTCCAGAGCTAGCAAGACGAGAGGCACCCGGGCACTTTACGTGAGCGAAGATGCAACCGAACAGTCCAGGACTGTTAACAAGATGTGGCCCTGATGACGGAATTCGCATCATCCGGTCGGGTTCTTGCGGAGCCATGACAAGACGTACGTACGGATTGCAACTGAAAGCCTGGGCGTGACACGATCCTGAGCGTGCCCAGAGTAAGTCAGGACCAGCTTGACGCGCGCCGCCACGAGATCCTCTCCGCGGCCCGCGACTGTTTCGCGCGGTTCGGCTACGAGGGCGCCACCGTCCGCCGGCTGGAGGACGCAACCGGCCTGTCCCGGGGGGCGATTTTCCACCATTTTCGCGACAAGGAATCGCTGTTCCTCGCCGTGGCCGAGGACGACGCCGCCGCCATGGTCGAGACCGTCGCCCGCAACGGCCTCGTCCAGGTGATGCGCGACCTGCTGGAGCGGGCCGGCAGCAGCGACGGCGACACCGCCGGCTGGCTCGGCACCCAGCTCGAGGTGTCCCGCCGGCTTCGCACCGACCCGGCCTTCGCCAAGCGCTGGACGGAGCGCGCCGCCGCGATCGCCGACGCCACCCGCGACCGCCTGCAACGGCAGCGCGACGCCGGCGTGCTGCGCGACGACGTCCCGGTCGAGGTGCTCACCCAGTTCCTCGAGCTGGCCTACGACGGCCTGGTCCTGCACCTGGCCACCGGCCGCCCACCCGGTGAGCTCAGCCGAGTCCTCGACCTGGTCGAGGAGGCCGTCCGCCGCGGTTGAGGGACGCCCCAGCCGCCGGACCGGGATTCGCCGGCCCGGCGGCAACCAGTCGCGGTCAGGCCGGCACGCGGTCGAGGAAGCCGAGAACCCGGGTGATCCGGCCGTCGGCGTCGAGTTCGGCCACGTCGAAACCGACGACCAGCGCCTCGCCGCCGGGCTGGCCGAGGCGCCAGGTGAAGCGGGCCTGGTCGTGGTGCGCGTCGACCGGACCGGCGGCAGTGAAGACCATCCCCGGGAACTGGGCGTGCACCGCCGCGATCAGGCCATCGAGTTCCGCACGCCCGGTGACCTCGGCCATCGGGTCGACGTATCGCACGCCGTCGGCGAAGACCTCGTCGATCGCCGCCCGGCGGGCCCGCGCGTCGGTCTCGTTCCACAAGGCCAGGTAACGCTTCACCACGGTTTCGAAGTCGTTCATCGTTCTGTCCCTTCGCTCGCATCGCTGACGGGGACCACGATCGCCCGGAACTGGTAAGACCGTCGATTACCTCCGAGGTAAAGGCCACCGTTCCCTCCTCGGCTAGGCTGCGGCCGTGAGCGATGTGGGGCACCTGCTGCGCGACTGGCGCGCCACCCGTCGGATGAGCCAGCTGGAGCTTTCCGCGCAGGCCGGCGTCTCGGCGCGGCACCTGTCCTTCGTGGAGACCGGGCGGGCCCGGCCGACCCGGGACATGATCCTGCGCTTGGCCGGCAAGCTCGGCGTACCGCTGCGGTCGCAGAACGAACTTCTCCTGGCCGGCGGCTTCGCCCCCGCCTTCACCGAGTCGGACCTGGACGGGCCGCCGCTCGCGGTCGTCCTCTCGTCGCTGCGCGGCGTTCTCGCGGCGCATGCGCCCTGCCCGGCCGTGCTGGTGGACCGGCACTGGACGATGATCGACGCCAACGACGCGGTTGCCGGGCTGACCGACGGCTGCGCGGCGTGGCTGCTCGAACCGCCGGTCAACGTGCTGCGCCTGTCGCTGCATCCGGAGGGAATGGCCCCGCAGATCCGCAATCTGCCCGAATGGCGCACGCACGTGCTGCACCGGCTCGACAAGCAGGCCACGGCCACCGCCGATCCGGTCCTGCGCGACCTACACGCCGAGCTGGCCGCCTACCCCGGCGGCTCCAGCGCCGCGCGGCCCGACGGGCTCGTCGTACCCTTGCGCTTCGCGGACCTGTCCTTCTTCAGCGTCACGTCAGTTCTGGGTACGCCGCTCGACGTGACCCTCTCCGAGCTGGCGATCGAGTCGTTCCTGCCGGCGGACGCGGCGACCGGCGCCGCGCTGTACGGCCGGTGATGGCAGGATCGACGACATGGATCTCGGACTCGCGGATCGCGTATTCATCCTCACCGGCGCGTCCCGCGGGCTCGGCTTCGCGACCGCGCAGGCGCTGGTCGCCGACGGCGCTCGGGTGGTCATCTCGGCGCGCGACCCGGACCGGGTCGCGGCGGCGGTCGACAAGCTCGGCGGCGACGCGTACGCGGTGGGCCTGGTCGCGAACCTCGCGGATCCGGACGCGCCGCGCGAGTTGCTGGAGACGGCCACGAGCCGGTTCGGCCGCTTCGACGGCGCGCTGATCTCGGTGGGCGGCCCAACCCCGGGGACGGTCGCGCAGATGACCGACGCGCAGTGGCGGGACGCGTTCGAGACCGTGTTCCTCGGATCGGTACGGGCGGCCCGTACCTTTGCGGCGGCGTTGCCGGACGGCGGCGCGATCGGGCTGGTGCTCTCGACCTCGGCGAAGACCCCGCTCGACGGGCTGGGCCTGTCCAACGGCCTGCGCCCAGGCCTGGCGATGGCGGCGAAGGACATGGCCGGCGAGTTCGGTCCCCGCGGCGTCCGTTTCGTCAGCTTCATGCCGGGCCGGCTGCTGACCGACCGCATGCTCGAGCTCTTCGCCGCCAGCGGCGACCCGGACAGGGCAGCCACCGAGACGGCCGCGGCGATCCCCCTACGCCGGCTCGGCGACCCAGCCGAGTTCGGCCGCGTGGCCGCCTTCGCCCTGTCCCCGGCCGCCAGCTACTTGACCGGCTTGGCGATCCCCGTCGACGGCGGCGCCCTCCCCACCCTCTGACCTGCGCTGCCCTCCCACCCTCTGACCGCAGCGCCATCCCACCCTCTCGCCGCAGCGCCATCCCACCCTCTGGCCCGCGCCGGCGGCGGCGTCTCCCTGCCACGGCCCGGCGGCTGTCCAGTCGGCGGCGCGGATACGCTCGTTCGATGCGCGCGCCTACACCGGCCGAGGTCGCGGCTGCCGCCGGCCGGACGATTCCCGATCTGATCGGCCCGGACCTGCGCGTGCTCTTCGCCGGAATCAACCCGAGCCTCTACTCCGCGGCCACCGGCCATCATTTCGCCCGGCCGGGCAACCGCTTCTGGCCGGCGCTGCACCGGGCGGGCTTCACCGACCGAGTTCTTCATCCGTCGGAGCAGTCGACCCTGCCCGCAGCCGGACTCGGCATCACCAACGTGGTGGCCCGAGCCACCGCCCGCGCCGACGAGCTCTCCCCTGCCGAACTCGTCGAGGGCGGCGCCACCCTGGCCGTGCTCGTCGACAAGTGGCAGCCCCGCTTCCTGGCCGTCCTCGGCGTCACCGCCTACCGCACCGCCTTCGCCCGGCCCAAGGCCGCGATCGGCCCCCAGCCCGAGCCGCTTTCCGGTGTGCCGGTCTGGGTCCTGCCCAACCCGAGTGGCCTCAACGCCCATTTCCAGCTCGACGACCTCGCCCGCGAATACGCGATCCTGCGCCGCGAGGCCGACCGTTAGCGTGGACAGGACGGGCGATCATGGCTCGACCGTGCGCGCCGGGACTGTGAGGATCTCGACGTCGTCGGCGTAGGGCTGGGGGTCGTGAGACGCCACCGCGAACTGGGTGCGGTAGAGCTCGGCGTAGAGACCGCCGGACGCGACCAGCTCCTCGTGGCGGCCGCGCTCGACAATGCGGCCCTCGTCGAGCACCAGGATCTGGTCGGCGTCGCGCACCGTCGAGAGCCGGTGGGCGATCACCAGCGCGGTGCGGCCCTGCAACGCCACCGACAACGCCTGCTGCACGGCCGCCTCGGACTCGCTGTCGAGGTGGGCGGTCGCCTCGTCGAGGATCACGATCGACGGGTGTTTGAGCAGCAGGCGGGCGATCGCTATCCGCTGCTTCTCCCCGCCGGAGAAGCGATAGCCACGCTCCCCCACCACGGTGTCCAGGCCCTCGGGCAGCGACCGCACCAGGTCGCCGACCTGCGCGCCGCGCAGCGCCTCCCACATCTGCTCCTCGGTGGCGTCGGGTCGCGCGTACCGCAGGTTCTCCGCGATGGTCTCGTGGAAAAGATGGGAATCCTGAGTGACCACGCCGATGGTGTCGCGCAGCGACGCGCTCGTCGCGTCGCGCACGTCGACGCCGCCGACCAGCACTGCTCCCTCGGTGACGTCGTAGACCCGCGGCACCAGCATCGACGTGGTCGACTTGCCCGCGCCGGAGGGCCCGACCAGCGCGACCATCTGGCCGGGCTCGACGGTGAAGTCGACGCCCTTGAGGACCGGCGCGTGCTCGGTGCGGTCGAGGACGGCCACGTCCTCGAGGGTGGCCAGCGACACCTCGCCGGCGCTCGGGTAGCGGAAGTGGACGTCACGGAACTCGATGCGGCCCGCGCCCGCCGGGATCTCGACCGCGCCGGGTTTCTCCTCGATGCCCGGAGCGAGGTCGAGCACCTCGAAGACCCGGTCGAACGAGACCAACGCGCTCATCACGTCGACCCGGACGTTGCTGAGCGCGGTCAGCGGGCCGTAGAGCCGGGTGAGCAGCAGCGCGAGGGTGACCACCGTGCCGGCCGTGACGCTGCCGGTGACCGCGAGCCAACCGCCCAGGCCGTACGTCAGCGCCTGCGCGAGCGAGGCGACCAGCAGCATCGCGACGAAGAACGTGCGCGAGAACATCGCCTGCTGCACGCCGATGTCGCGGACCCGCTCGGCCCGCTCGCCGAACCGCGCCGCCTCGGCCTCGGGCCGGCCGAAGAGCTTGACCAGCAGCGCCCCGGAGACGTTGAACCGCTCGGTCATGGTCGCGTTCATCTTCGCGTCGAGGTTGTAGGACTCGCGGGTGATCTCCGCGAGCCGCTTGCCGACCCGGCGGGCCGGGATGATGAACAGCGGGAGCAGCATCAGCGAGAGCACGGTGATCGGCCAGGACAGGCTGAACATCACCGCGGCGGTCAGGACCAGCTGGATCACGTTGCTGACCACGCCGGACAGCGTCGAGGTGAAGGCGCGCTGCGCCCCCATCACGTCGTTGTTGAGCCGGCTGACCAGCGCGCCGGTCTGCGTACGGGTGAAGAACTGCAACGGCATGCGCTGGACGTGGTCGTAGACCCGGGTGCGCAGGTTGAGGATGATGCCCTCGCCGATGCGCGCCGAATACCACCGCTGGGCGAGCGACAGGAAGGCGTCGACCACCGACAGGGCGGCGATCGCCAGCGCCAGGCGGACGACCAACGAGGCCGCCCCGGCGTGGCGGCCGGTGATCGCGTTGACCACGTGGCCGGCGAGCAACGGCGTGGCGACCCCGATGCCCGCGTCGAAGACGACGGTGATCAGGAACACAACGATGTCGCGCCGGTAGGGGCGCGCGAAGCGCAGGATGCGGCGGGTCGTGCCGCGGGTGAGGCGATGCTGGGCGACGCTGTCCGAGTTTTGGATCGAGCGCAGCATGCCCCAGCCGGACATGGCCGTGGACGGGCCCATTCGTCACCTCCCGTAGTCGTCGGAGAACCGGGCAGGCATGAGTGTGCCCGGTGGGTACGACAACTTCGGAAGGTGTGCAGACTATTCCGGGCCGATCCTTACTCCTCGACCCCCGCCAGGTCCCGCAGCCGCCGGGTCTGCGCCTCCCGCTCGGCCCGGTCCTGCTCCTGGTACGACCGCTGGCCGACGCCCGTGAGCAGTCCCTTGATCTCGGCGACCGCGCCGGGGTCCGCGGCCAGGACCGCGGCGGCCAGGTCGGCCACCGTAGCGTCCAGGTCGGCGGTGGGCACCACCGTGGTGGCCAGGCCGATCCGGTCGGCCTCGTCGGCGGGGATGCGCCGGCCGGTCAGGCAGATCTCCAGCGCACGCGACGGACCCACCAGCTCGGCGAGCCGCTTGGTGCCGCCGAGGTCGGGCACGAGACCGAGAGTGACCTCGGCCATTGAGAACCGGGCGTCGTCGGTCAGCACTCGCATGTCACAGTTGAGCGCCAGCTGGAATCCCGCGCCGATGGCGTGACCACGGACGGCGGCGATCGTCACGATCGAAGGGCTGCGCAACCAGGTGAACGCCGACTGGAAGCCGGCAATCCGATCGGCGCAGTCAGCGGGTGACAACTGCGTAAGTCGGGCCAGCGAAGAATCGCCTTGGCCACGCGCGACCGACAGATCCAGGCCGGCCGAAAAGGCACGTCCCTCGCCCCGGACAATGACGACTCGCACGGAGCCCGGTAATTTCCGTGAAATGTTCCCGAGCTCGACCCACATGGCGGGGGTCTGCGCATTGAGTACGTCGGGCCGGCACAACGTCACCGTTGCGACCGGCCCGTCCAGGTCGTAGCGAACGCCAACCTCGTCGGCGGCGACCGTGGCCCCGGTCCCGGCGTCGGCGGACGTCACGCCTTCTTGCGCCGACGAGCGCCGCCGCGCTGGCGGAGCTGCACGCCAGACTCCGTGAGCACCCTGTGCACGAACCCGTAGGACCGCCCGGTCGAGGCCGCCAACGCGCGAATGCTCTCGCCCGTGGTGTAACGCTTGACCAGATCCTTCGCTAGTGTCTGTCGCTCGCTGCCGACGATTCGGCGACCCTTCTCAGTGCTGGTGGCTGTGCCCGTGGCTGCCATGTTGAATCCTCACGTCCCAGACTGTGCGGTTCGATACGGTCCCACCTATTAGACCGCCTCCGACGATCATGCGCTAGGTATCCCGGCTTAGCCAACGTGCCCATTTATGAGTGTCAGGAACTTGACGATGACCAACCTCATCAATGTCGGACAGTTAACAGACAGCGGGGATAGCGGGTTTCCGGTCGAGGCTCACGACGCTGCGCAGCGCCCTCCAAGACCGTCGATCACCTGCGAAAACACTCGATCGAGGGCGTCGGACCGCCGGCCGTGACGCACCGTGGACACCGTATGCACGGCCCGCGGCCGGCCGGCATGTGACACGTTACACTCGCCCGCCGCGCCGCCCGTCCTGACCGCAAACGCCCGAACGTCGCACTGTCTGTGTGGGCACCAGTTGACAACTGACGATCCCGTTGATCCTGGATCACCGCCACGGTGCGTGACGGATCACGCTAGTTCGACGAGTTCCAGGAGATCGTCGCTCCAGGCGTCCTCATCGCCGTCGGGCAGCAGGATCGCCCGGTCCGGCTTGAGCGCCTGCACCGCGCCCGCATCGTGGGTGACCAGCACGATCGCGCCCGGATAGTTGGCGATCGCATCGAGCACCTGCTCACGGCTGACCGGGTCGAGGTTGTTGGTCGGCTCGTCCAGCAGCAGCACGTTAGCGCCCGAGCAGACCAGGGTGGCCAGCGCCAGCCGGGTCTTCTCCCCGCCGGAGAGCACCCCGGCCGGCTTGTCGACGTCGTCACCCGAAAAGAGGAACGCACCGAGGATCTTGCGCAGGTCGGTGTCGGTCTGCTCGGGCGCTGCGCTGCGCATGTGCTCCAGGATCGTCCGGTCGACGTCGAGCGTCTCGTGCTCCTGCGCGTAGTAGCCCAGGCGCAGGCCGTGGCCCGGGCGCACCTCGCCGGTGTCCGAGGCGAGCAGGCCGCCGAGGATGCGCAGCAGCGTGGTCTTGCCGGCGCCGTTGAGGCCCAGGATGGCCACCCGGGAGCCGCGGTCGACGGCCACGTCCACATCCGCGAAGATCTCCAGCGACCCGTACGACTTCGACAGCCCGACCGCGGTGAGCGGGGTCTTGCCGCACGGCGCCGGGGTCGGGAAGCGCACCTTGGCCACCCGGTCGGAGACCCGCACCTCGTCCAGGCCACTCAGCAGCTTTTCGGCGCGGCGGGCCATGTTCTGCGCGGCGACGGTCTTGGTCGCCTTGGCCCGCATCTTGTCGGCCTGCGCCATCAGCGCGCCGGCCTTCTTCTCGGCGTTGGCGCGCTCGCGCCGCCGCCGGCGCTCGTCGGTCTCGCGTTGGTCGAGGTACCGCTTCCAGCCCACGTTGTAGATGTCGACGACCGAGCGGTTGGCGTCCAGATACCACACCTTGTTGACGGCGGCGTCGAGCAGTTCGACGTCGTGGCTGATCACCACGAGGCCGCCCTTGTGCTGCGCCATGTAGCCGCGCAACCAGGCGATCGAGTCCTGGTCGAGGTGGTTGGTCGGCTCGTCGAGCAGCAGGATGCCCTGCCCGTTCTGCCCCGAGTTGGCGAACAGGATGCGGGCCAACTCGACGCGGCGGCGCTGCCCGCCGGAGAGGGTGCCGATGGTCTGCGCCAGGGCACGGTCGGGAAGTCCCAGGTTGGAGCAGATGCGGGCGGCCTCGGCCTCGGCCGCGTACCCGCCCAGGCCGGCGAACTGGTCCTCGAGCAGGCCGTAGCGGCGGATGAGTTTCTCGTCGGCGCTCTCCTCGAGGCTGATCTCGAGTTTCTGCATCTCGGCGAGGATCGAGTCGAGCCCGCGGGCGGACAGGACCCGGTCGCGCCCGGTGACGTTCAGATCGCCCGTACGCGGGTCCTGCGGCAGGTAGCCCACCTCGCTGGTGCGCTCGACCTGCCCCGTGTACGGCGAGGCCTCGCCGGCCAGGACCTTGAGGGTCGTCGTCTTGCCGGCGCCGTTGCGGCCGACCAGGCCGATCCGGTCACCCGGTTGCACCCGGAGGGTGACCGGGGACAGCAGGATGCGGGCGCCGGCACGTAGCTCGAGTCCGGTGGCGGTGATCATGTTTGCTAGCTCGCTCTCGGGAGGATGGGCTGACTCCGGGCACACGAAAGCGCCGGCCATCCAGATGGTCGGCGCGGGGCAGGTCAGCCTTCGCAGAGCAGCACTCCGCCATAATACCGGGCATGGGTCGCGGCTTCCCACCCGATTAGCTCTCAAGATCATCGGGTACTGCCGTGACACGCGTGCGGCCGGGGTTTCCGCCGCGGGCCAGCTGAGTGAGGAAGAGATGGAACTCAACGACAACGCTGACATCGACACCAGCCAGATCGACGACCAGCGGGGCGGAGGCGGCGGAGGCGGAGGCTTCGGCGCCCTCGGCGGCCTGCCCATCCCGATCGGCGGCGGTGGTCTCGTCGGCATAGTCATCTTCCTGCTGGTCGCTGTGGTCGGCGGCTACTTCGGGGTGCACAAGCTGGGTGGGACCGGCTCGAGCACCGGCGACAACACCAGCCTCAACCAGAAGTGCTCGGCGTCCGACAAGCTCAAGCAGCTCGACTGCCGCAACGCGCTCTACGTCAACTCGATCCAGGCGTTCTGGGCCAAGGAAATGCCGCAGTACTTCCGCAAGCCGTACCAGAAGTCGGTGACCGTCTTCTTCTCCCAGCGGGTGAACACCGGCTGCGGCGCGGCCGACTCCGGCACCGGCCCGTTCTACTGCCCCGCCGACAACAAGGTCTACATCGATCTCACCTTCTACAAGCTGCTCGCCGACCAGTTAGGCGCGCCCGGCGAGTTCGCGCAGCCCTACGTGCTCGCCCACGAGTACGGCCACCACATCCAGAACCTGACCGGCATCGAGACGGGAATGCGCAATGCGCAGCAGGGCGCCTCCAACGCGCAGAAGAACCTGCTCTCGGTAAAGCTGGAGTTGCAGGCCGACTGCTTAGCCGGCGTCTGGGCCAAGGGCGCCAGCGACACCACGTCCAAGAACGGCCAGCGCATCTTCAAGAGCCTCACCGCCCAGGACATCCAGCAGGGCATCGAGACCGCCGGCAAGATCGGCGACGACACCCTCCAGCGGCGCAGCGGCCAGGCGATCAACCCGGCCGAGTTCACCCACGGCACGTCCGCCGACCGGCAGAAATGGTTCAGCCGCGGCTACAACTCGGGCACCCCGGCCGACTGCGACACCTTCGCGGCCGGCGCCGTCAAGCAGGGCGACTGACAAAAGCACCGAGACGTACGCGGTTCAGGCGTCCCCGGGCTCACGGACCAGGATCGACACGGCTCGGGCCGTCGCGACCGCCGACACCAGGACGGCGTGCCGGGGCTCGGGCACGTCCAACAGCCGCCCGGCACGCAGCGCCGCCACCGGGGCGAGCTGCGGTGCGGCCAGGATCGCGTCGACCGCGGAACGGTCGCCGCCGGTGACCAACGCGGCCAACGCGCGTACCTCCGGAAGGAGAAGTCGGCCCGCGATGCCGGCGCCGTCGGCGGCGGCCGCTTTGGCCTGATTGTCCCGGCGGCGCGCGAAGCGCTGCTGCGACCACCCACCCGCGGCCGTCCGCCCCTGCACGTAATGCGTGTCGACCTTGGAGGCCACCAGGTCGGGCCCCTGCGCGACGCCGACCGCGACGGCGCCCTTGCGGGCGAGTAGCAGGCCCAGCCGGCGCGGCGTCCCGGCTTCGCGGATCAGCTCCGCGACCGTCCCGGCCGGCCCCGCCCCCGGCGGCGCCAGCATCTCGGCCGACGCGCCGTCGGCGGCGACCAGGGTCAAACCCACTTCCGTGTACGCGCCGTGCCGCGTCCCGAAGTTCTCGATCCACCTCGGCAGCCGCTCGGGCGCGACGTCAACCCACCTGCCGCCGCCCGCTGCCACCCGCCCACCCATTCTCGCCACCCTACGGCGACCCGATCCCGGCCGTGATCTACCGCAAGGAAGTAGGGGGCCGACCGGAGACTCACAGGTCCGCTCGAATGCACGCAGAGTGACGGCGCCCCGGAAGACGGTATTCGATTTTTCTTCACAACTGGCGAAATGTGCCCACGCCTATCTGGTTGTGGTGCCCCAGCAAAGACTGTTTCCTGGGCCGGCGGCAGATTCATCACGGATCCCTCGCAATAGATCATCTAGCCGGTCGAAGTTGTCGGACCGCGATGGCATGATGCCGGGCGTGACCGAGCTGGCTTTCTCCCTGATGGAGCGCGTCGGCGACCGCCTCGCGGCCGCGCGCGACCCGGCGCGCGCCGTCGCCATGCGGGCCTACATGCGCGACCAGTTCGACTATTTCGGGGTGCCCGCGCCGGCGCTGCGCGCGCTGGAGCGGGCCGCGCTGGCCGGCCTGCCGGCGCCCGGCGACGATGACCTGCGGGCGGTCGCGCTGGCCTGCTGGGAGCGGCCCGAGCGCGAGTTCCAGTACGTGGCCTGCGACTACCTGCGCACCCACGTCGCCGTTCCGGGGCCGCCCTTCCTCCAGGTCATCCGCGCCCTGATCACCGCCAAGTCCTGGTGGGACACCATCGACCCGCTCGCCACCCGCGTGGTCGGCGGTCTGGTCCGGCGCCATCCCGCCCTCGTCGCCGACATGGACGCCTGGTCCGTCGACGACGACAAATGGCTCGTGCGCACGGCGATCCTGCACCAGATGCACTATGCGGAGGCCACCGACGCCGACCGGCTGTTCGGCTACTGCACGCGGCAGGCCGGCCACCGAGATTTCTTCGTGCGCAAGGCGATCGGCTGGGCGCTGCGGCAGTATGCCTACACCGACCCCGAGGCGGTCCGCCGCTACGTCACCAGCAACAGCGATCACCTCTCCCCACTCTCCGTCCGCGAAGCCTCGAAGCACCTCTGACAGGCCACCGCCCCACCACTCACCGCGCCCACCTCCCGCGACTCGGAACCCGTGCGCGCCTTGCTCTATGCGGGCGCAAGCCCGCAAGGTCGCGCACCAGATCTCACAGAAGCTTGACGGCCATGATGGCGATCATTGCGCTGGACGCGAGGGCGGTCAGCATCCGTCCCCGGTCCCCGGTGAGGAGGCGGCCGATCAGCGAGCCGCCGCCGGCTATCAGCAGCTGCCAGCTCGCCGAGGCGAGGAACGCCCCGGCCACGAACCAGACGCCACCGCCGGCTCCGCCGCGGCCGAGAACCAGAGCGCCGAAATAGATCACGGTGGCCGGGTTGAGCAGCGTCAAGGCCAAAATGCCGGCGTACGCACGCAGCGCGGTCGCGGGTCTCGCCGACCGGGCGGCCGCCCCAGGCTTCTTGAACGCGCCCCGCGCCGTCACCGCGGCCAGGCCGAGCAGCACCGCCGCCGCGACCCACCGCAGCGGCGTGGCGACCGGCGCGATCAGGCCGGCGACCGCCGCTCCCCCGACGACCGCGACCGCCGCATAGATCCCGTCGGCGGTGGCCGCGCCCAGGCCTGCGGCCGCGCCGACCCGCAGCGACGTGCGGGCGCTGAGACCCGCGATCAACACACCGATGGCGCCGACGGGCACAGCGATGCCGTAGCCGGCGGCGACCCCGGCCAGGAACGGGGCGCTCACGACAGCTGGGGAACGACCGCCGGAGCGCCGACGCCGGTCTGCTGTCGGGCGGCCCGATCGGCCACGGCGACAGAAACGGCGAGCAACGGCTTCGGCTTGGTCACGCGGCCATCATGCCGACCTCCGACCGACCCCGCCAGCGATTTACCTCCCGAGTGAACAGCACCGCCTTGCCGACCGCCTGCAGAAGGTTTGCGCAGGCCAGGGCCGGCCAGAGGGCGTACAGCCCGCCCGCGTCGGCAACCGGGCGGCGGCCAGGCACAGCGCGCCGAAGAACACCGCGGTGGAGACGAAGCTCGGGACGGTGTTGCGCAGCCCGAGCATGCCGAACCCGTAGACGGCCTGAATCGCGTCGGCCGTCCCCGCCGGTGGAAAGGTCGGCGGACGTGGGGCGAGGGCCGATATAGGGTTCGATCATGAGCGTGGTGGCCGAGTTGGTCCTGGTGCGGCATGGGCAGAGCCTGGCTAACGTGGCGTTTCCGGCGGCGGATGCGCGGGGGCTGCTGGAGGCCGAGGTGAGCGGCACGGACGCGGAGGTGCCGCTCACGCCGCTCGGCGTGGAGCAGGCCGCTGCGGTCGGCGCGTGGCTGGCTTCGCTGCCCGCGGAGGCGCGGCCGCTGGTGGTGATCACGTCGCCGTACCTGCGGGCGCGCGAGACCTGGCGGATCGCGGCGGCGCGCTCCGGGCTGGACCTGCCGACTCCGGCCACCGACGACCGGCTCGTGGATCGGCTGATGGGCGACCTGGAGTTGCTCACCCGGGCCGCCGTCGACGCCCGCTTCCCGCAGGAGGCCGCCCGCCGTGCCGCGGTGGGCGAGCGCGACTACGCCCCGCCGGGCGGGGAGTCGTTCTCGGACGTCGGCGTACGCCTGCAGTCGTTCCTCGACGACCTGAACCGCACGCACGCCGGGTCTCGGGTGGTCGTGGTCGCCCACGACGCCGTGGTGCTCATGATGCGAGCCGTCGTCGAAAAGCTGACGTGGGACCGGGTGCTCGACGTCGAACGGGCCGCCGGCAACGTCCGCAACGCCTCCATCACCCGTTTCGTCGCTGTCGACGACCGCCTCGTCCTGGACCGCTACAACTCCGTCGACCACCTGCCGTGACCGGCCGCGGCACCCGCGTGCTCCCGGGCGGGGGCCGGCCGACGCCACACGCCGACCCGCTCTCGTGATCGGCGACGGCGCGCGACCGCTCTGACGCCGGCCACCCGGCGGCCTGACCCTACGCGGCGTCGTCCTCCACAAGCGCATCGTCGCGCGCTTCGCCACGGATCCGTCCGCCCGATCCCGCTTCTTCGTACGGTATATCGTCAGGTTCTGGCTCCTGACCGCGCTGGTCCCGGCGATCGCCTGGAGCAGCCCGGATCTGTCCGCCGCGGATCTCGGCTGGATCTGGCCGCGCGGCGTCGCCGGCTATCTTGCCGCGGCCTACCTGGTCCTGATCCTGCTGATCCCCGCGCACCCGACCCCGCCTGCGGCGGCCACCCCACCCGCCCCTTCTGCCTGGAGCACGCCGGCCGCCGAAGGCACTACCCCACCCCTGCACCGATGGCTCCTCCCGCAGACTTCGGAACGCCGTCCGCGGACGGATGAACCCTCACCTGACCGCTCATCCGGACGACAGGCGTCGTCTCACACCGATGTGCACCAGGCCAGGAGGTCGGCCAGGACCTGCTCGTCACCCTCGATGCGCCCGGCGCTGAACGGGACCCGGCCGTAGAGGGCCAGGACCAGGTCGCTGGCCGAGGCGTGGACGGTCGCGACGGGCGGGCCGGAGGCGGCGGGATCGAGTGTCACGCCGGACGAGGACAGGTCGACCACGTGGGTGGGGCCGTCGACGGCGGCGAAGGCGACCCGGGCCGGGCTGTGCGGCCACGCGCCCAGGCTCGCCAGGCCCACAGACAGGAACTCGGCCACGCCGTCGACGGCGACCACCGAGGGCAGCGGCTCGGGCTTGCCGATCGACTCCTGGGCGTCTCGCGCGTGGACGGCCGCCTCCTGCACCTGGTGACGGGCCACCGCGCCGGCGGTCAGCGGCGCGCCGGACGCGGCCCACCACGCCCAGCACGGCGAATCGGGACCGGCGGCGCGCAGGGCGGTCAGCAGCAGGCCGGTCGACTCGCCGAGCCACTCCAGGATGTCGCCCGGCGGCTCCCCCTCGCCACGCTGCTCGGACGTCGGCGGCCCCGAGTCGTCCGCGAGCGACACGGCGGCGGCCCAGAACCGCTGCACCCTGCTGAGGTGGAAGACCAGATCGTCGAGCGTCCAGTCGGGACAGCCGGGCACCCGGCCCTGCAGATCGGGCGCCGCGGCCGCGGCGTGGCGCAGCGCCGCCGAACGGTCCTCGATCAGGGAGAGCAACTCGTCAAAAGGTGGCGTCGAGGTCATGCCCTGATTTCTATCACCGGGGTACGACAGAAATCTGGCAGACCGGAAGCAGGAGCCGCCGGCGCCGTCGCGAGGTGATCGACGGCCGGAGATAGTGCGCCGCGGCGTGTTGTGCGGCTGGATCTCCGCGGTCCTTCACGGGCTCCACGTCCAGCAGGACGAGCTCTACGCGTACGTGGCGGAGAACCTGCGCCATGGCCGGCGACCTGCGGTCCGCGCTCGCCTCGGACGCCCCCGCATGGCAGGGTCGGGCCGCCGAGACCTACCGGAGCCTGATGGCCAACAACGTCGACGCGCTCGGCGGTCTCGGCGTCCTGGCCGCCACGATGGCCTCGGCCACCCAGGCCGCGGGCAATCTGGTCCAGTTCACCCGCGACATCGTCCGCGCCGCCCCGCCGGACACCTCAAGCCCGCCGACCGAAGACCTAATCACCCACAAGACGGGTACGCCCGGCGGCTCACCGGACGGCCATCCCACCCGTATAGAAAGGGACGACGATGAACCTACCCGCCGCTCCATCGAGCTGGAAAACTCGGCCGCCGTGACCTTGGCCGACCAGGGATGGTGGGATTCGGCCTGGACAAGACGGCCGAGCGGGAGTGGGCGGTGGCCAACATGCTGACGATCGTGCGGAGAGTGCTCGCCACGGGCGCGGAGGATGCGGCCCTAGTGCTGAACGGAGATCTCCTGCTGCTCACGCGGTTGGACGGGGCACTGGTCAAGTACAACCGGGAGCGGTGGTGGAGCAGCTATCCGGCCGCTCAGCAGCTAGTACCCGGATAAACTGGCGACGCCCGGGGTGGCAGACCACTCCCGGGCTTCGCCGGCAATCGAAATCAGACGTTGAAGCCCAGTGCCCTCAACTGCTCGCGCCCGTCATCCGTGATCTTGTCGGGCCCCCACGGCGGCAGCCACACCCAGTTGATCCGGAAGTCGCTCACCAGCCCGCCACCCGGGCCGGTGGTCAGCGCCGACCGGGTCTGGTCCTCGATCACATCGGTCAGCGGGCAGGCCGCCGAGGTCAGCGTCATGTCCAGGGTCACCACGTTGTCGTCGTCGACGAACGCGCCGTAGACGAGGCCCAGGTCGACCACGTTGATGCCGAGCTCAGGATCGACGACGTCCTTCATCGCCTCTTCCACGTCGGCGACGGAAGCCTTGGCGACAGCCCCAGCCGCGACTCCCGACGAAGCCTCCGGCAACCCCGCACCCCCGGACGAAGCCTCCGGCAAACCTGCAGCCCCGGACGATGCCTCCGCCAAGCCCGCGACCCCGAACGAAGCCTCCGGCAAACCCGGCGAAGCCTCCGGCAAACCCGCAACCGCCGACGAAGCCTCCGGCAGGCCCTCGACCTCAGACGAAGCCTCAGACGAAGCCTCAGCCGAGGCCTCAAACGAGACCTCGGGCAAAGCCGCAACCCCGGACGAAACCTCCGAAGAGGCTCGCTCGGCCGCCAGCCACCCCGGCGTCTCGGAGTCGAAATCGGTGGCGACGGGGGCCACCCCGGACTCGACAATTTGGTCAGTCATGCCTTCACCTCCGGGCTCGCGCCCACATCGACACCAGCGCGCGCCGCCGCGTCCTTGAAGGCCATCCACGGCAGCAGCGCGCATTTCACCCGGGCCGGGAACTTGGCCACCCCGGCGAACGCGACCCCGTCGCCGAGCACGTCCTCGTCCGGCTCGACCTGGCCGCGCCCCTGCATCAGCTCGACGAACGCCTCGTGAATTCCCGCGGCCTCGGCCACGTCGCGGCCTCGCAGCAGTTCGTGCAGCACCGACGCGGACGCCTGGCTGATCGAACAACCCAGGCCATCGTACGAAATATCGGAAAAGCCGCCGTCGGCCGTCGCGACCCGGACCGTGATCTCGTCCCCGCACGTCGGGTTGACGTGGTGCGCCTCCCCGTCGAACGGATCACGCAGCCCGCGACCGTGCGGACGCTTGTAGTGATCGAGGATGATCTCCTGGTAGAGCCCGTCGAGCATCATCAGCCGAAGACCTTCCGCACCTCGCCGAGGCCGCGCGCCAGCGCGTCGATCTCGTCGGTGGTCGTGTAGAGATAGAACGACGCCCGGGTCATCGCCGGCACACCGAAGCGCGCGCAGGTCGGCCTCGCGCAGTGGTGCCCCACCCGCACCTCGACGCCGAGCGCGTCCAGCACCTGACCCACGTCGTGCGGGTGCACGCCGTCGACCGCGAAGGACAGGGTCCCCCCGCGGCCTTCCGGGGTGTCCGGGCCGAAGACGCGCACGCCCGGCACGCCGGCCAGGGCCTTCAACGCGTACGCGGTCAGCTCCTGCTCGTGCTCGTGAATCGCCTCCATGCCGATCGCCGTGAGGTAGTCCACGGCGGCGCCGAGCCCGATCGCCTCGGCGATCGGCGGCGTGCCGGCCTCGAAGCGGGCCGGCGGCGCGGCGTAGGTCGTGCCGCCCATAGTGACCGTCTCGATCATCGAACCGCCGGCCAGGAAGGGCGGCATCCGCTCGAGCAGCGAGTACCGGCCCCAGAGCACGCCAATGCCGGTCGGGCCGAGCATCTTGTGGCCGGTGAAGGCGATGAAGTCGGCGCCGAGCTCCCGCACGTCGACCGGCAGGTGCGGCACCGACTGGGAGCAGTCGAGCAGCACCAGCGCACCGACCGCGTGGGCCCGCGCCACGATCCGGGAGACGTCGTTGATCGTGCCGAGCACATTGGACATGTGCACGAGCGAGACCAGCCTCGTCCGCTCGTTGACCAGCGTCTCCAGCGGCGACTCGTCGAGCCGGCCCTCGTCGGTGACGCCGAACCAGCGCAGCGTCGCGCCGGTGCGCTCGCAGAGCAGCTGCCACGGGACAATGTTCGAGTGGTGCTCCATCTCGGAGATCACGATCTCGTCGCCCGGGCCGAGCGAGAGGAACGGGCCCATCGAGTACGCGACCAGGTTGATCGCCTCGGTGGAGTTCTTGGTGAAGACGATCTCGTCGGGCGTCTCGGCCCCGACGAAGGCCGCGATCTTGCCGCGGGCCGCCTCGTACGCCGACGTGGCCTCGGTGCCGAGCGTGTGCACCGAGCGGGACACGTTGCCGTTGTGCCGCTCGTTGTGCTCGCGCACGGCGTCGAGCACCTGCACCGGTTTCTGCGAGGTGGCGGCGCTGTCCAGGTAGACCAGCGGATGCCCGTTGATTTCCCGGTCGAGGATCGGGAAGTCCTTGCGGACGCGGGCCACGTCGTACGTCATCGTCTTCTCCTTCCCGCTCAGACGCGGGCGCCCACGTAGCGCTCGTAGCCTTCGGCTTCCAGCTGCTCGGCGAGTTCCGGGCCGCCCTCCTGCACGATCTTGCCGGCGACGAAGACGTGCACATGGTCGGGCTTGATGTAGCGCAGGATGCGGGTGTAGTGGGTGATCAGCAGCAGGCCGGTCTGCCCGGTCTCGCGTACCCGGTTGACGCCCTCGCTGACCACGCGCAGGGCGTCGATGTCCAGGCCGGAGTCGGTCTCGTCGAGGATCGCGATCTTGGGCTTGAGCAGCTCCAGCTGCATGATCTCGTGACGCTTCTTCTCGCCGCCGGAGAAGCCCTCGTTGACGTTGCGCTGGGCGAAGGCCGGGTCCATCTGCAGCCGCTCCATCGCGCCGCGAAGCTCGCCCGCCCAGGTGCGCAGCTTCGGGGCCTCGCCCTCGATCGCGGTCACCGCGGTGCGCAGGAAGTTCGCCACCGACACCCCCGGAACCTCGACGGGGTACTGCATGGCCAGGAAGAGGCCGGCCCGGGCGCGCTCGTCGACGGTCATCGCCAGCACGTCCCGCCCGTCGAGCGTGACCGAGCCGCCGGTGACCTGGTACTTGGGGTGACCGGCGACGGAGTACGCCAGCGTCGACTTGCCGGAGCCGTTCGGGCCCATGATGGCGTGCGTCTCGCCGGCCTTCACGGTGAGGTCGACCCCGGCCAGGATCGGCTTGAGCTGGCCCTCGGGCAGCTTGACCGACACCTGCAGGTCGCGGATCTCCAGGGTGCTCACGGGTTGACTCCATTACTCGGTGTGGTCGAAAGGTAGATGCCGCCGTCACGGATCTCGACGGGGAAGGTCGCCACCGGCTCGGTGGCGGGCAGGCCGGTCGGCTCGCCGGTACGCAGGTCGAAGCGCGAGCCGTGCAGCCAGCACTCGAGCGTGCAGCCGTCGATCTCGCCCTCGGAGAGCCGGACCGCCGCGTGGCTGCACTCGTCGCGCAGGGCGTAGAAGGCGCCGTCGTCGGCGTGCACCACGACGATCTCGATCCCGTCGACCTCGGCCGTGCTGACCGAACCCTTCGGGACCTCGTCCGCGGGCCCGATCAGGACGAAATCGGTCACGAGTCGACCTTCGCGAGCCGGGCCTCGATGGCGTCGCCGAGCCGCTCGCGCAGCTCCTCGACCGGGATCTTGTTGATCAGCTCGGCGAAGAAGCCGCGGACCACGAGCTTTCGGGCCTCCTGCTCCGGGATGCCGCGGGCCATCAGGTAGAACAGCTGCTCGTCGTCGAAGCGGCCGGTCGCGCTCGCGTGCCCGGCGCCGGCGACCTCGCCGGTCTCGATCTCCAGGTTGGGCACGGAGTCGGCCCGGGCGCCGTCGGTGAGGATCAGGTTGCGGTTGATCTCGTACGTGTCGGTGCCGGTCGCGGCCGCCCGGATCAGCACGTCGCCGACCCAGACCGTGTGCGCCGAGGCGCCCTGCAGCGCGCCCCGGTAGCCGACGTAGCTGCGACAGTCGGGCACGCCGTGGTCGACCAGCTGCCGGTGCTCGAAGTGCTGGCCGGTGTCGGCGAAGTAGAGGCCCCAGAGCTGGGCGTCGCCGCCGCGGCCCGCGTACTCGACGCTGGTGAACTGGCGGATCAGGTCGCCGCCGAGCGCCACCTGAACGTGGGAGACGCGGGCGTCGCGGCCGACCCGGAACTTCACGTGCTGCGCCTGCACCGAGCCGGCGTCCCACTCGGCGAGCGTGACGAAGGTGAGCTGCGCGCTGTCGCCGAGGGTGACCTCGATGTTGTCGGCCAGCGTGGCGACGCCGACCTGCTCGAGCACGAGGGTGACCTTCGCGAAGGCGCCGACCCTGACGAAGGCGCGGGCCGCCGCGGCCTCGGCGCCCTTGCCGACGAGCCGGATCAGCAGCGGCTCGTCGAGCGTCGTCTCCGCCGCCACGTCGATCAGCGTCACGCCGGCGGCCGACCCGTACGCCAGCGCGCTGACCCGGTCGAACGGGGTGAGAATCTCCTCGACCGACTCCACGTCCTTGATCGAGACGCCGGGTGGCAGGTCACCGTGCTCGACCGAGGGCGCGGCGCCGGTCACCGCGGCCGCGGTGATCAGCTCGCCGAGCCGCTTGATCGGGGTGAACCGCCACTCCTCTTCCAATCCCGTGACGCGGGCGAAGTCGGCGACGTCGAAGGAACGCAGCACCTGCGACTTGGTGCTCGGCGGTGCCATGGCCTCGGTACTCATCTCGTCCTTGCTCTTGAGTCTCTCTCGGATCGGTGCGGGGCCGGTGTCAGCCGACAGCCCCCTCCATCTGCAGCTCGATGAGCCGGTTCAGCTCCAGCGCGTACTCCATCGGCAGCTCCTTGGCGATCGGCTCGATGAAGCCGCGCACGATCATCGCCATCGCCTCGTCCTCGGTGAGGCCGCGGCTCATCAGGTAGAACAGCTGGTCCTCGCTGATCTTGGAGACGGTCGCCTCATGGCCCATGGACACATCGTCCTCGCGGATGTCGACGTACGGGTACGTGTCGGAGCGGGAGATGGTGTCGACCAGCAGCGCGTCGCACTTGACCGTGCTCTTACTGTGGTGCGAGCCGTCCAGCACCTGCACGAGGCCCCGGTACGACGTGCGGCCGCCGCCGCGGGCGATCGATTTCGACACGATGGTCGACGACGTGAACGGCGCTGCGTGCACCATCTTGGCGCCCGCGTCCTGGTGCTGGCCCTCGCCGGCCATCGCGACCGAGAGCACCTCGCCCTTGGCGTGCGGGCCGGTCATGTAGACCGCGGGGTACTTCATCGTCACCTTGGAGCCGATGTTGCCGTCGATCCACTCCATGGTCGCGCCCTCTGCGCAGGTGGCGCGCTTGGTGACCAGGTTGTAGACGTTGTTCGACCAGTTCTGGATGGTCGTGTACCGGCAGCGGGCGTTCTTCTTCACGATGATCTCGACGACCGCGGAGTGCAGCGAGTCGGACGAGTAGATCGGCGCGGTGCAGCCCTCGACGTAGTGCACGTAGGCGCCCTCGTCGACGATGATCAGGGTCCGCTCGAACTGGCCCATGTTCTCCGTGTTGATCCGGAAGTAGGCCTGCAGCGGGATATCGACGTGCACGCCCTTGGGCACGTAGATGAAGGAGCCGCCGGACCACACCGACGTGTTCAGCGCGGCGAACTTGTTGTCGCCGACCGGGATGACGGTCCCGAAGTACTCCTTGAAGACGTCCTCGTGCTCGCGCAGCGCCGTATCGGTGTCGAGGAAGATGACGCCCTGCTCCTCGAGGTCCTCACGGATCTTGTGGTAGACGACCTCGGACTCGTACTGCGCGGCGACGCCGGACACGAGGCGCTGCTTCTCCGCCTCGGGGATGCCCAGCTTGTCGTAGGTGTTCTTGATGTCCGCGGGCAGGTCGTCCCAGGTGGCGGCCTGCTTCTCGGTGGAGCGCACGAAGTACTTGATGTTCTGGAAGTCGATGCCGGTCAGGTCGGCGCCCCACGACGGCATCGGCTTGCGGTCGAACAGCCGCAGGCCCTTGAGCCGCAGGTCGAGCATCCACTGAGGCTCGTTCTTCAACCCGGAGATGTTGCGCACCACGGCCTCGGACAGGCCGCGCGCAGCGATCGCGCCGGCGGCGTCCGTGTCGGCCCAGCCGTACTCGTACTTGCCCAGGGCAGCGAGGTGCTCTTCCTGAGTGGTCACGATCTGGTCGGTCATGGTTCTGTCCTAACCGTGGTTGCTTCGGTTGGTCTTTAGTCCGCTTATGGGTGGTGGGTGGGGCGGTTGGATGGGGGCCGGGCCGGGGATGTGCGTGGTGCACACCCCGTCGCCGTGCGCGATGGTGGCGAGGCGCTGCACGTGGGTGCCGACGAGCCGCGAGATGACCTCGGTCTCGGCGTCGCACAGCTGGGGGAACTCGGCAGCCACGTGGGCCACCGGACAGTGGTGCTGGCACAGCTGCCCGCCAGACGCGATCGTGGTCGCGTTGGCAGCGTAGCCCTCGGCGGTGAGCGCCTTCGCAAGTGCCGCCGCGCGGGCCATCGGCTCGTCGCCGGCCTCGCGCAACGCTGCGCTGCAGTGCTCCTCCAGCGTGCCCAGCTGGGCCGCGGCGAACGCGACAACCGCCTCGGGACCGCCCTGCTGAGCGATCCAGCGCAGCGCGGCGGTAGCTATACCGTCGTAGTGATGCGGGTTGCGATCCTCGCGGGCGGCCGCGGTGAGAGAAAACGCTTTGGCCGGCCGGCCGCGGCCGCGTGGGCGTGCGCTGCGGACCTCCCGGGTTTCCACCAGGCGGTCGGCGAGCATCGCGTCGAGGTGCTTGCGGATGGCGGCCGAGCCGAGGCCCAGCTCGACGCCGAGCTCGGCCGCGGTGGCCGAGCCTCGCTCGAGCAAAAGCTGCGCGACCCGGTCCCGGGTGCGCCGGTCTGGCGCGATGGCAGCCGCCATCACGCCGCTCCGGGTCAGCTCCGGGTATTTCACAACTCGAACGTAACGTATTTCGTCAGGCACCCGCAAACCGCTCTCCCGGTGATCCACGACACCCGCCCGCCGGAGCGCCCCCAATCAAGATCAACTTTCCGCGTACGATGCCTCGCGTGAAGTCCTCAGTCCGGTCATCGGCGGTGGCGGGGCGGTCGGACGACAAGTCCTCCGCGCTGCGCCCGCTGGCCCTGGCGTCCCTCGTCGCCAACATCGCGCTGGTCGTCACCGGTGGCGCGGTTCGCCTCACCGGGTCCGGCCTGGGCTGCCCCACCTGGCCCAAGTGCACCGACGCTTCCTACACCACGACCGCGGCGATGGGCGTGCACGGGACGATCGAGTTCGGCAACCGGCTTCTCGGCGCCGTGCTCGGCCTGATCGCCGTCGCCTGCCTGGTCGCCGCGCTGGTCGAGCGCCCGCGCCGCGGCTCGACGATCCGGCTCGCCCTGGCGGTCCTGCTCGGCATCCCGGCACAGGCCGTGCTCGGCGGCATCACCGTGCTCACCCACCTCAACCCGTGGGTGGTCGGGCTGCACTTCCTCGTCTCGGTCGCGCTGATCGCCGCCGCGTACGCGCTCTGGCGCCGCACCGCCGAGGGCGACGGCACGCCTGTCCCGCTGGTCCCCGCGCCGGTTCGCCACCTCGCCCGGATCACCGCCGTCACCGCCCTGGCGGTCATCACCGCCGGCGTCGTCGTGACCGGAAGCGGCCCGCACGCGGGCGACGAGCACGCCAAGCGCACCGGCCTCGACCCCGCCCTGGTCGCCCAACTCCACGCCGACCTGGTCTTCCTGCTGATCGGGCTGACGGTCGCGCTCTGTTTCGCGATGCCCGCGACCGCCGCGCCGCGGTCCGCCGTCCTCGCCGCGGCCACGCTGCTCGTGATCGAGCTCGGGCAGGGGCTGATCGGCTTCGTGCAGTACTTCACCCACCTGCCGGTCGCGCTCGTGGCCGCGCACATGCTCGGCGCCGCGCTGGTCTGGACCGGCGCGCTCGCCGTCCTCTGGTCGCTGCGCGAGCGCCCCGTCCTCGACCAGGCCGCCGAACCCTCCCCGGCGGCGACCCCGGCGGCCGCCGGACAGCCCTCCGTCGCCTCCCGCTGAGCTCTCCCGGGCGCCGCACGGCCCCTCCTCCGGCGCTCGACGCAAACGCCGGCCCACCGAGCGGCGGTGAAGACCGAGCGGTGGTGAAGACCGAGCGGTGGTGAAGCCTCAGAGGCGAGCGAGGATGGCGTCGGCGAGGCGGTCGGCGGAGCCCGGGGCCTGGAGCAGGAACAGTGACGGCTCGGTGAGCTCGAGCTCGGCCAGCAGCGGCTCGCCGTCCGGTCCCGGGATCATGTCGATGCGGGCGTAGAGCAGCCGCTTCGCGCCGCCCGGCACGGCCTGCAGGGCGCGGGCCGCGAGGGCGAGTTCGGCGGCGGACGGCGTACGCCTGCTGACCGTCTCGCTGCCCGGCTCGATGTCGCCCGTGTCGGGCCCGGTGAGCATGGCGTTCTTGCGGATCGCGTGGCTGTAGGCGAGCTCGCCGGCGGCGTCGGGAGTGCACAGCACCGCAGTCTCGCCCGCCGTGTCCACGGCGGCCAGATAGGGCTGGATCATCGCGGTGCGTCCGCCCGCGGTCAGCCGGGCCACGTGCGCCGACGCCAGGGCGGTCTGCGCGGGCAGCGCGTAACGGCCGGTGTCCTGGCTGGCGGCGCTGATCGTAGGCTTGATCACCCACTCGCCGGCCGGCGGCGCGGTCCACGCCTGCCCCGGCGCCACGTAGGACGTCGGCGTGACCGCCACACCGGCCGCGGCCAGCTCGCTCAGGTAACGCTTGTCGGTGTTCCACTCCACGATGTCCGCCGGGTTGAGCAGGCGCGGCACCCGGTGGGCCCAGGCCACGAACTCCTCCCGGCGGGGCACGTAATCCCACGGCGAGCGGATCACCGTGAGCGCGTACGCCGCCCAGTCGGCGCCCCGGTCGTCCCAGAGCACCGCGTCCACCTCGACACCGCGCGCCCGCAGGGCGTCGCGCAGTGCGGCGTCGTCCGGATCGAGGTCCGGGAAGAAGTCGCAGGTGACGAAGGCGACCCGGGACTTCTCCCGGGTCGCGTGGATCGGGGGCAGGGACACTAACGGGCCATGAGCCGGCGCGACATCGAGCGCCAGAGGTCGTTGCTGGGGCGCATCTGCTCCATCAGCTCGCGCTCCCACTCGTTCTCCACCTCGACGCCGGCCGCGTCGCACGCCTCGCGGGCGACGTCGGTGCCGTCGGCGAACTGGTCAGACCATTCGCCGTCCTGGCCGACCAGGACGATGCGGGCACCACGCTTGCCGACGTACTCGATGACCGCCTTGGCGCCTCCGTGGCCGGCGGCGAAGGATTTGATCCCCGCGGTCAATGTCGTATCGGAACCTTGAGCCATGGGGGGAGCCTAAGCACTCATCGGCTGCGGGCAAGCATCTCCGCCCGCGTTTTGTGATGCCGATTACCTGCATGTATAGCAATTCAGCGCATTGGTATGGACCGATTATGCCCGAATTATCCCACCAACAAGCTTCCATCGAACGAGTGACCGAACCGTCACCAGGACGGGGATAAAAACGGGATGCCCGTCACCCCACGAGCGCGTCGACCGCCACGGCGACGAACAGGATCGTCAAATAGGTGATCGACCAGTGGAACAGCCGCATCGGCCGCGGCGCCTCGCCCCGACGCGAGCGCCTGACCAGCAGAAACGCCTCGAACAGGAAGAGCGCGCCGGTGAGCAGCGCGGTGCAGCCGTACACCGCGCCGAGGCCGAGCGGCCAGGCGACCAGCGAGGCGACGACGGTCAGCACGGTGAACAGGACGATCTCCGCGTTGACCCGGCCGACCGAGCGCACGACGGGCAGCATCGGGATGCCGGCACGGGCGTAGTCGTCCTTGTACTTGATAGCGAGTGCGTAGAAGTGCGGCATCTGCCAAAAGAACACAATCGCGAAAAGCGCCCAGCCCATCGGCGCCACCGACCCGGTCACGGCGGCCCAACCGATGATCACCGGGGCCGCTCCGCAGACCCCGCCCCAGAACGTGTTGGCCGGCGTACGGCGCTTGAGCCACAGCGTGTAGACCACGTCGTAGTAGAAGATGGCCGCCGCGGTCAGCCCGGTCGCGAGCCAGTTGGTGAACGCGCCCATGAGTGCGACCGAAATCACGGCGAGCGTGAGGCCGAAGATCAACACGGCGCGCGGGGTGACGCTGTGCGCCGGCAGCGGCCGCCGCTTCGTCCGCCGCATCAGCTGGTCGATGTCCCGGTCGATGTAGCAGTTAAGCGCGCTGGCGGCGCCGCCCGCGAGCGCCCCGCCGACCAGCACGACGGCGAGAATGCGCAGGTCGGGCCAGCCGCCGGCGGCCAACATCATCGCCGGCACGGTGGTCACCAGGAGGAGTTCGACGATCTGTGGCTTGGTCAGCGCGACGTACGCCCGCAGGACGGAGATCGGATCCCGGCGCGCTTCGGGACGCGCCGGCTCGGCGGCCTGTCCCTGAACGTCCGGCGAACGTCCGGCGACGGGACGCTCGGTGATCATGCTCACGGACAGCCACCTTCCGGCAAGTACATCAGTCACAACACGACCGTTGCCGACCTCGGCCGGCGGCACGCCCGGACAGCGTACGCGCAGCCGTCTGCGCTGCTCTGGCGACCCGGCCCCGACGCCGGAGAGGACCGGTGGCACGTGTCCGCTCTCAGCGTATGGGCCTGGGGCATTCCGCGGGCGGGTGTTCAAGGCAAGTGGATATGGTCATGCGCAGAAGGGTTCCTAAACCATGCCCCGAGGAGCACAACCGACGTGGCTGCCACTGATCCTGCTCTCAATTGGTCCGACCTCGACCGCAAAGCGGTGGACACCGTCCGGGTGCTGGCCATGGATGCCGTGGAGAAATCCGGCAACGGCCATCCCGGCACCGCGATGAGCCTCGCGCCGGCCGCCTACCTGCTGTTCAACCGGGTCCTGCGGCACGACCCCACCGACCCGCACTGGCCGGGCCGCGACCGTTTCGTGCTCTCCTGCGGGCACTCGAGCCTCACCCTCTACATTCAGCTCTACCTCGGCGGCTACGGTCTGTCGATTGACGACCTCGCCGCGCTGCGGCAGTGGGACTCGCTGACCCCAGGCCACCCGGAGTACGGACACACCCCCGGCGTCGAGGTGACCACCGGCCCGCTCGGGCAGGGCATCGGCAACGCGGTCGGGATGGCGATGGCCACCCGGCGCGAGCGCGGCCTGTTCGACCCCGAAGCCGAGGCGGGCCGGTCGCCGTTCGACCACAACATCTACGCGATCTGCTCCGACGGCGACATCGAGGAGGGTGTCAGCCACGAGTCGAGCTCGATCGCGGCGGTGCAGAAACTGGGCAACCTCACGGTGATCTACGACGACAACGAGATCTCCATCGAGGACGACACCCGGATCGCCAAGAGCGAGGACGTCGGCGCCCGCTACGCGGCGTACGGGTGGCACGTGCAGCACGTCGACTGGCGCAAGGGCGACCCGGACAAGGGCGACTACCACGAGGACGTCGAGGCCCTCTACCAGGCGATCCTGGCCGCCAAGGCGGAGACCGACCGGCCGTCGTTCATCGTGCTGAAGACGATCATCGGCTGGCCCGCTCCGAACAAGCAGAACAGCGGCAAGATCCACGGCTCGGCGCTCGGCGCCGCCGAGGTCGCGGCCACCAAGGAGATCCTCGGCTTCGACCCCAACGCGACCTTCGACGTCGACCCCGCGGTGCTCGAGCACGCTCGGACGGTCGTCGACCGCGGCCGCGCCCTGCACGCCGAGTGGCAGCAGGAGTTCGGCGGGTGGGCGCAGACGCACCCCGACCTCGCGAAGCTGTGGGACCGCGTCTCGACCCGCGCCCTGCCGGTCGACTGGTTCACGGCGCTGCCCGAGTTCCCCGTCGACCCCAAGGGCCTGTCCACCCGCGCCGCCTCCGGCAAGGTGCTCGACGCGCTGGCCCCGGTGCTGCCCGAGCTGTGGGGTGGCTCGGCCGACCTGGCCGAGAGCAACAACACCACGATGAAGGGCGAGCCGTCGTTCATCCCGTCCGAGTACGCCACCAAGGAGTTCCCGGGCAACGAGTACGGCCGCACCCTGCACTTCGGCATCCGCGAGCACGGCATGGGCTCGATCCTCAACGGCATCGTCGTGCACGGCGCCACCCGCCCGTACGGTGGCACGTTCCTGGTCTTCAGCGACTACATGCGGGGCGCCGTGCGGCTCTCGGCGCTGATGAAGCTGCCGGTCGTCTACGTCTGGACGCACGACTCGATCGGCCTCGGCGAGGACGGCCCCACCCACCAGCCGATCGAGACACTGTCGGCGCTGCGCGCGATCGTCGGCCTCGACGTGGTCCGCCCGGCCGACGCCAACGAGACCGCCTGGGCGTGGCGCGGCGCGATCGAGCACACCGACCGCCCGACCGGCCTGGCCCTGTCCCGACAGAACCTGCCCGTCATCGACCGGACGAAGCACGCGTCGGCCGAGGGCGTCCTCAAGGGCGGCTACATCCTCTCCGAGGCCTCCGGCGGCGAGCCGAAGGTGATCCTCGTCGGCACCGGCTCCGAAGTGCAGCACTGCCTCGCCGCCCAGGAGCGGCTGGAGGAGCAGGGCACGCCGACCCGGGTCGTGTCGATGCCCTGCCAGGAGTGGTTCTACGAGCAGGACGAGGCCTACCAGCAGCTGGTGTTGCCGCGCGGGGTCAGGGCCCGGGTGACGGTCGAGGCTGGCATCCGGATGAGCTGGGACCGCATTCTTGGAGACGCGGGCGAGCCGGTGAGCATCGAGCACTACGGCGCCAGCGCGCCCGCCAAGATCCTGTTCGAGCAGTTCGGGTTCACCGCGGACAACGTGGTGGCGAAGGCGAACGCCGCCCTGGCCAAGGTCGGCGAGATCACCGGTCACACGACCGGAAACTGAGCTTACGAGGCGGCTTCGCCGCACTGCGAGGTCAAGAAAATGAGGAGTAAGCGATGACCGACAGGCTGGCCGAGCTCTCCGCCGCGGGTGTGGCGGTGTGGCTCGACGATCTCTCCCGGGTCCGCCTGACGAGCGGCTCGCTGGACAAGTTGCGCCGCGAGCAGCACGTGGTCGGCGTGACCACGAACCCGAGCATCTTCCAGAAGGCTCTCTCCGACGCGGACGCGTACGACGCGCAGCTGCGTGACCTGGCCGTCCAGGGCGTCTCGGTCGAGGAGGCGGTGCGCCTGATGACCGGCTCCGACGTGCGCTGGGCGTGCGACGTGCTGAGGCCGGCGTACGACGCGTCGGCCGGCGTCGACGGCCGGGTCTCCATCGAGGTGGACCCGCGCAGCGCGCACGACACCGACAAGACCACGGCCGAGGCGAAGTCGCTGTGGTGGCTGGTGGACCGGCCCAACCTCTACATCAAGATCCCGGCGACCCTGGCCGGCCTGCCGGCGATCACCCAGACCCTCGGGCAGGGCATCAGCGTCAACGTCACGCTGATCTTCTCGCTGGAGCGCTACCGGGCGGTCATGGACGCGTTCCTGGCCGGCCTGGAGCAGGCCAAGGCGAACGGCCACGACCTCACCAAGATCGGCTCGGTGGCGTCGTTCTTCGTCTCCCGGGTGGACACCGAGGTCGACAAGCGGCTCGAGAAGATCGGCAGCGAGGAGGCCAAGGCGCTGCGCGGCCAGGCGGCGATCGCCAACGCCCGGCTCGCGTACGAGGCGTACGAGGAGGTCTTCGGCACCGACCGCTGGCAGGCGCTCGCCGGCGCCGGCGCCCACCCGCAGCGTCCGCTGTGGGCCTCGACCTCGACCAAGAACCCCGAGTTCAAGGACACGATCTACGTCGAGGAGCTGATCGCGCCCGGCGTCGTCAACACGATGCCGGAATCGGTGATCTTCGCGTTCGCGGACCACGGCGAGACGCGCGGCGACACGGTCACCGGCAACTACGAGCACGCCCGCAAGGTGCTGTCCGATCTGGCCTCGGTCGGCATCGACTTCGATGACGTGGTGAAGGTCCTCGAGGACGAGGGCGTCGAGAAGTTCGAGACCAGCTGGAACGAGTTGCTCGTGGGCGTCGACAACTCACTCAAGGCAGCGAAGGCGAGCCCGAGCGACGCCGCGTAACCGGCAGTGCCCGCCGCGGTCGCCCGCGGCGGGCACTTTTCCTCCCCGCACCTGCTGAGACACCTGCACGACATCGAGAAACTGGCAGGATGGAGCACGTGGGCAATCCGCTGCGTACCGCACAGGACCGTCGGCTTCCCCGGATCCCGGAGCCGTGCGCTCTGGTGATCTTCGGAGTCACGGGTGACCTGTCCCGAAAGAAGCTCATTCCGGCCGTCTACGACCTGGCCAACCGCGGTCTCCTGCCGCCCGGTTTCGTGGTTCTGGGCTTCGCCCGCCGCGATTGGGGCGACGGCGACTTCGAGTCCCTGGCGTACGAGGCGGCGAAGAAGGGCGCCCGGACCCCGTGGCGCGAGGAAGTCTGGCAGCGGTTGGCAAGCCAGTTCCAGTTCGTTCCCGGCTCGTTCGACGACGACGCCGCCTTCGACCACCTGTCCAGCACCCTGGACGACCTGCGCGAGCGCAACGGCATCTCCGGCAACGCCGCCTTCTACTTCTCCATCCCGCCGGCCGCGTTCCCGCTGGTGCTCAACCAGCTCGCCCGCACCGGGATGGCCGACAACGCGAAATCCGGCGGCTGGCGCCGCGTCGTGGTGGAAAAGCCGTTCGGCAACGACCTGAAGACCGCGATCGCGCTCAACCAGCTCGTCGACGAGGTCTTCACGCCGCACGACGTCTACCGGATCGACCACTACCTCGGCAAGGAGACGGTCCAGAACATCCTGGCCCTGCGCTTCGCCAACAACCTGTTCGAGCCGGTGTGGAATTCGAAGTACGTCGACTCGGTGCAGATCACCATGGCCGAGGACGTCGGCATCGGCACCCGCGCCGCGTTCTACGACGCCTCCGGCGCCGCCCGCGACGTGCTGCAGAACCACCTGCTGCAGCTGCTCGCGCTGGTGGGCATGGAGGAGCCGACGAGCTTCGACCCGCAGGAGGTACGCGCCGAGAAGCTCAAGGTGCTCAAGGCGATCAGCCTGCCGGCCGACATCGCCAAGGGTTCGGTCCGGGGGCAGTACCTACAGGGTTGGGTCGCCGGCGAGCGCGCCGTGGGTTACCTGGAGGAGAAGGGCATCCCGTCCGACTCCACCACCGAGACCTACGTGGCCGTCCGGCTCGGCATCCAGAACCGGCGCTGGGCCGAGGTGCCGTTCTACGTCCGGGTCGGCAAGCGGATGCCGCGGCGGGTGACCGAGATCGCCATCCTGTTCAAGAAGGCGCCACACCTGCCGTTCGACCCGGCCGACGTGGAGATGCTGGGCCACAACCAGCTGGTCATCCGGGTCCAACCGGACGAGGGCGTGGTGCTCAAATTCGGCTCCAAGGTGCCCGGCACCACGATGGAGGTCCGCGACATCGCGATGGACTTCCAGTACGGCGAGGCCTTCACCGAGTCCAGTCCCGAGGCGTACGAGCGTCTGGTCCTCGACGTGCTGGTCGGCGACCGCACGCTGTTCCCGGACGCGGCCGAGGTGGAGCAGTCCTGGCGGGTGATCGACCCGCTCGAGGCCGCGTGGACCGAGACAAAGCCCGACCCGTATCGGGCGGGCGAGTGGGGCCCGCGGGCGGCGGACGAGATGCTGGCCCGCGAGGGCCGCGCGTGGAGGCGAGCATGATCGGGCTCTGGGACACCACCGGCAACGAGGTCGTCAAGGCGCTCGCCGCCGAGCGGCGCAGCGCGGGCGGCGTGGCGTCCGGCCTCGCCCTGACGTTGGTCTCCGTCGTCGAGGAGAAGAAGGTCCGGGAGGCCGAGGCGGCCGCCACGATCGCGGCCGCCGCGCACCCCTGCCGGTTGCTCATCGTGGTCCGCTCCGACCTGGAGGGCCGCAGCCGGCTGGACGCGGAGATCGTTGTGGGCGGGCGGCTCGGCCCGGCCGAGGCGGTGGTCATGCGGATGTACGGACGGCTGGCCCTGCACGCCGAGTCCGTGGTCATGCCGCTGCTCGCGCCCGATGTGCCGGTGGTGACCTGGTGGCACGAGGAGCCGCCGGAGACCATCGCCAACGACTTCCTCGGCGTCGTCGCCGACCGGCGCATCACCGACAGCGCGCTCGCTCCCGACCCGGTCAGCGCGCTGCGCCGGCGGGCGATCGACTACGCCCCCGGCGACACCGACCTGACCTGGACCAGGATCACGCTGTGGCGAACGCTGGTGGCAGGCGCGTTCGACACCACCGAGGAGCAGGTCGTGGGCGCCACGATCGTGGCGCCGCCGCACGACCCGACGGCCGCGCTGATGAAAGGCTGGCTGCAGTCCCGCCTCGGCATCGTGCCCGAGTGGGAGCCGACCGACCGCGCGCCGCGGATGCACTCGGTGCAGCTGCAGTGCGCCAACGGCGACTGCGTCACGGTCACCCGCGAGGAGAACACGGCGCTGTTCAGCCGTACCGGCCAGGAGGACCGCTACATGCCGCTGCCGAAGCGGCCGGTCGGCGACGAGCTGGCCGAGGAGCTGCGCCGGCTGGACGCCGACCAGATCTACGCCGAGGCGCTGGGTGCGATGGCCGGCGTCGCCGACCTCGACAAGAAGCCCCCCATGCGGGTGCACGTCTGGAAGGACCCGGCCCTGGCCGCCCGCGCGGGCGACGCGGCCGGCGCGTTCGCCGGCCCCGGCGGGTCGGCCGCCTGACTCGACGACAAGCAGGGCCGTCCGCCGTCCACGGTGGGCGGCCCTCGCGCCTTGATCCACCCTCGATTCGCTTTACTCCGCCCCTGATCCGCCTTGATCCGCCCCTGATCCGCCTTGAGGAGACGACACGTGAGCGAGACCCTGGTCGTGGTGGTTCCCGACGCCGACATCCTGGCCGCGTCCGTGGCGGCACGGCTCGCCGTCGCCATCATCGACGCGCAGGCGGAGCGGGGTTCGGCGAGCATCGTGCTGACCGGCGGCCGGATCGCCGCCAAGGTGCTTCGCGCGCTCAAGGACCTGCCCGCCGCGGCCGCGATCGACTGGCCGCACGTCGATCTGTGGTGGGGCGACGAACGCTTCCTGCCCGCCGGCCACCCCGACCGCAACGAGACCCAGGCTCGCGAGGCCCTGCTGGACGCGCTGCCGCTCGACCCCTCGCGGGTGCACCCGATGCCGCCGTCGGACGGCCCCGACGGCGACGACGCCGAGGCGGCCGCCGTGCGCTACGCACGCGAGTTGGTCACCGGCGGGGCGGACCTCCCGCCCTTCGACGTGCTCATGCTCGGCGTCGGCGAGGATGGGCACGTCGCGTCGCTCTTCCCGGAGCACCCGGTCCTCAACGAGACGGGTACGACGGCGGCCGTCCACGACAGCCCGAAGCCTCCGCCCACCCGCGTCACCCTGACCATGCCCACGATCCAGACCGCCGACGAGGTCTGGCTGATCGCCGCCGGCCCGGACAAGGGCGCGTCGGTCGGCGCCGCGCTGAACGGCAACAAGGCGCTGCCCGCCGCCCACGCCACGGGCGTCGCCAAGACCCTCTGGCTGCTGGACCGGGCCGCGGCCGCGGACGTCGCCGCACGCTGACCCGGGCGCTCGGCCTCCCACCGGGCGGCGTGGTCCGCACACCCCGTGGCGACCGGCACGCATACAGAGCACCAATGTCGATTGTGGTCCATACGCACGTGGACAGGTCCGCCAATTCCATGTCGGGATGAACGCCCCCTCGGGGGGCGGCGTACGCCTCATTGGAACGTTGCCGTCTTCAACGTCCAGAGGAGGCACAGAGTCATGTCCAAGAGATGGGCATTGGCCGCGCTTGCCGCGACCGCTCTCATGCTGGTAACCGGTTCTCCCGTCCAAGCCGGTCCGCCGACAACCCGGGTCACCGAGGTCGACCAGGTATCCAACCAACCGGGCCACGCCAAGCTGACCGACCCAGACCTGGTCAACGCCTGGGGGCTGGCCCTCGGCCCGACAAGCCCGCTGTGGGTCGCCAACAACGGCACCAACACCGCCACGGTCTACACCGGCGGGCTCGGCGGCGCGACGGTCGGCAAGGCCGGCCTGACTGTCGTCAACGACAGTGACGGCGTGACCGGCCAGGTCTTCAACGGGTCCGCCGATTTCGTGGTCACCACACCGCAAGGCTCCGGGCCGGCCAAGTTCCTGTTCGACAGCGAGAGCGGCGACCTGACCGCCTGGGCGCCCGCGGCCACCGGAACCCACGCCGTCGTCGTCGCCCATGTGGACGGCGCGGTATTCAAGGGCCTCGCTCTGTGGCAGACGCCCCTCGGCGTGTTCCTGCTCGCGACCGACTTCGCCCATGGCCGCATCGATGTGTTCGACCGCACCTTCAGGCAGGTCGACCTCGCCGGCGAGCTGTTCAAAGACCTGCGACTGCCAACCGGCTACGCACCGTTCAACGTCATGACCAACGGCGACGCTGTCACCGTCACGTACGCCAAGCAGCAGGCCGGCTCCACGGACGAGCAAGCCGGCCCCGGCCTCGGCATCGTCGACGAGTTCCGGCACGTCGGGACCACGGTCACCCGGATCGCCAGCCACGGCACCCTGAACGCGCCGTGGGGTCTGGCCATCGCACCGTCCGGCTTCGGCAAATTCACCGGCGCGCTGCTGGTCGGCAACTTCGGCGACGGCCGGATCTCGGCGTACAGCGGCGATCACTTCATCGGCCAACTGCGCAACACGGGCAACAGCCCGATCGCTATCGACGGTCTGTGGGCGCTGCTGCCGGGCACGGCCACCGCCGGCGGCGTCGGCACACTCTGGTTCAGCGCCGGACCCAACGACGAACAAAACGGGCTGGTCGGTCAGCTGATCCCGACCCGCTGACCCCGGCCGCGAGCAAGATCCCAGACCCGGCCACGCGATACCGCGGCCCAGAGGAGACAAGTAGGCCGCCCGCGACCCAAACAGGGTCGCGGGCGGCCGCCCGCGCCTGAATAGCCCGGTCGATGTCCGTGACGGGCACGACAGTCGCATCGAGGGTCCCGTTCATCCGGTCACGGCCGCGCTGACCGTAGACTCCCGGCGTGCCGCCGACTATTCGACCGTATCGTCCCGCCGACCTCGACGCCGTCTATGACATCTGCGTGCGAACCGCCGACAACGGCGGTGACGCCCGGGGACACTACAGTGACGACCGGCTGGTGGGTGACGTATTCGCCGCGAATTACGTGGTCCTGGAGCCGGAGCACGCGCACGTCATCGACGACGGCGCCGGAACAGCGGTCGGCTACGTGCTCGGGACGGCCGACACCCAGCGGTTCGCGCGGCGTTGCCGCGACGAGTGGCTGCCGCTGGTCGACGAGCGGTACGACGGGTCGGACCCGCGCGATCAGGGCCTGCTCACGTTGCTGCGCCGGCCCGAGTGGATGCTCGTGCCCGAGCTCTCCGGTTACCCCGCGCACCTGCACATAGACCTGCTGCCCGAATTTCAGGGTCGCGGCCTCGGACGCGCGCTGATCAGCGCCTTCCTGGCCGGGCTGCGCGCAGCGGGCGTCGAGCGGGTGCACCTGAGCATGTCGCCGTTGAACACAGCCGCGCGGGCCTTCTACGACCGGCTCGGCTTCACCGAGATCGCGGTGCCCGGCCAGGGGCAGGTGACCTACCTCGGCCGGGACACCGCGTAACCGTCACTCGCCGCGGCGCTGGCGGACCTTGGCGAGCGCCTCGGCCAGGATCTTCGCACCGTCCTCCTCCGAGCGTCGCTCCTTGACGTAGGCCAGATGCGACTTGTACGGCTCGGCGCGCATGCGGCCCGGCGGGTTCTGGTGGTCGAGCCCCGCCGGCTGCCCGCAGCGCGGGCAGTCCCACGTCTCGGGCGCCGACGCTTCGGCGGCGAAAGGCACCTGGCTGGCGTGGCCGGCCGCGCAGAAATAGGTCACCTCCCGGCGCGGGGCGGGTTCGCTGCGTTCGTCGGGACGCATCGGGCTGGAGCCGACGCGACTACCGCGGATCGCACTGCCACTGGACACGGACGTCACTCCTGTCTCGAGGGCGCTGTGGAAATGGGGGGCCCTGGGGTGAAAAGAAGCCCTGTGATGTGGGCCGGAAACACGGCCGCAATCAGGGAAAACAAACGCCGCGCGTCCGGCGAACCGGACGCGCGGCAGATTCTACGACTATTACGCTCGGTCAGGAAGCCTGCGCGAGCCTCAACCATAGACCGAGTCCGACGATGCAGGCGAACCAGACGACACCGACCAGAACCGTATATCGGTCGAGGTTTTTCTCCGCCACCGACGAGCCCGCGAGGCTGGAGGTGACGCCGCCGCCGAACATGCTCGACATGCCGCCGCCCTTGCCGCGGTGCAGAAGGATCAGCAGGGTCAGCAGGATGCTGGTGATGATCAGCAACACGATCAACGTGTACGCGAACGCGATCGGCATGGTCGGGTTCATTCCTCTCGAAGAGCACTGCAGCGGTCCAACAATAGCAATGCCCGGGCGCGGTGAACGCCCGGGCATGCGTTGTGTCAGCGGGGCAGGTGCTCCCGGTAACGGACGATCGAGGCGAACTCCTCGGCGTCCAGGCTGGCGCCGCCGACCAATGCCCCGTCCACGTCGGGCTGAGCCATGATCGAGGCGATGTTGGTCGCCTTGACCGAGCCGCCGTACTGGATGCGGACCGCCTCGGCCACCTCGGATCCGTACTTCTCGGCGAGCCGGGCCCGGATGGCCGCGCAGACCTCCTGCGCGTCCGCGGGCGTCGCGGTCTTGCCGGTGCCGATCGCCCACACCGGCTCGTACGCGATGACGACCTGCTTGACCTGCTCCGGCTTGAGCCCGGCCAGGCCGGCGTCGAGTTGCGAGGTGCAGTGCTCGACGTGCGTGCCCTCCTCGCGGATCGGCAGGCCCTCCCCCACGCAGAGGATCGGCGTCAGCTCGGCCGCGAACGCCGCCTTTACCTTGGCGTTGACCAGAGCGTCGTCCTCGTCGTGGTACTCCCGGCGCTCGGAGTGCCCGGCCAGCACGTAGGTGCAGCCCAGCTTCGCGAGCATCGAGCCGGCGATCTCCCCGGTGTACGCGCCGGACTTGTGCTGCGAGACGTCCTGCGCGCCGTACTTCATCAGCAGCTTGTCGCCGTCGATCGCTGTCTGCACGCTGCGCAGGTCGGTGAACGGCGGCAGCACAGCCACCTCGACCTCGGTGAGCTGGCGCTCGTTGAGGCTCGCGGCGAGTTTCTGCATCAGGAGGATGGCCTCGAGGTGGTTGAGGTTCATCTTCCAGTTGCCGGCCATGAACGGCCGCCGGACGGGCTCGGCCATCAGTTCTCCAGCGCTTCGACGCCCGGCAGGGTCTTGCCCTCGAGGTACTCCAGGGAGGCGCCGCCGCCGGTGGAGATGTGTCCGAACGCGGACTCGTCGAGGCCGAGGGTGCGCACGGCCGCGGCCGAGTCGCCGCCGCCGACCACCGAGAAGCCGTCGATCTTGGTGATGGCCTCGGCGACGCCCAGGGTGCCGGCCGCGAACGGCGCGAGCTCGAAGACGCCCATCGGACCGTTCCAGAACACGGTCTTGGCGGTCGAGATGGCCTCGGCGAAGAGCGCCACGGACCTCGGGCCGATGTCCAGGCCTAGCCGGTCGGCCGGGATATCCGAGACGTCCACGACATCGTGATCCGCATCGGCGGCGAACGCGGACGCCGCGACCACGTCGACGGGCAGAACGATCCGGCCAGCCGCCTGCTCCAGCAGAGCCGAGCAGGTCGTGACCATCTCGTCCTCCAGCAGCGACTTGCCGACCTCATGGCCCTGGGCCTTGAGGAAGGTGAAGCACATGCCGCCGCCGACCAGGAGCCTGTCGACCTTCGGCAGCAGGGCCTGGATCACGGCGAGCTTGTCGGAGACCTTCGAGCCGCCGAGCACGACCACGTACGGCTGCTCGGGGTTCTCCGAAACCCGCCGGAGAACCTCGACCTCGCGCAGGACCAGACCGCCCGCGTAGTGCGGCAGCAGGGCCGGCAGGTCGAAGACCGAGGCGTGCTTGCGGTGCACGGCGCCGAACGCATCATCGACGTACGAGTCCGCGAACTTCGCCAATTCGCCGGCGAAGGCGGCGCGAACCGCGTCGTCCTTGGCGGTCTCCCCCACGTTGAAGCGAAGGTTCTCCAGCAGCAGAACCTGACCGTCCTGCAGCGCGGCCACCGACGACGTAGCAGACGGGCCCACCGTGTCGGTAGCGAAGATCACCGGCGCGCCCAGCAGCTCGCCGAGGCGCTCCGCGACCGGGGCGAGCGTGTACTTCGGGTCGGGCGCGCCCTTCGGCCGCCCCAGGTGCGAGCAGACGATCACCCGGGCGCCCGCGTCGCGCAGGGCGATCAACGTGGGCAGCACCGCGCGGGCGCGACCGTCGTCGGTGATCACGCCCGGATTGCTCTTGTCGAACGGGACGTTCAGGTCGGCACGCACCAGCACGCGCCGACCCGAGACACCCTCGCCGAGCAGGTCGTCGAGAGTCTTCACCTGGATCAGGCCCCGACCAGTTTGACCAGGTCGACGAGGCGGTTCGAGTAGCCCCACTCGTTGTCGTACCAGCCGACGACCTTGACCTGGTCGCCGATCACCTTGGTGAGGCCGGCGTCGAAGATGCAGGACGCCGGGTCGGTGACGATGTCCGACGACACGATCGGGTCCTCGGTGTAGACCAGGTAACCCTTGAGCGCGCCCTCGGCAGCGGCCTTGACCGCGGCGTTGACCTCGTCGACGGAGGTCTCGCGGGAGGCGGTGAAGGTCAGGTCGGTGGCCGAGCCGGTCGGGATCGGCACGCGCATCGCGAAGCCGTCGAGCTTGCCCTTGAGCTCCGGCATGACCAGGCCGATCGCCTTGGCGGCGCCGGTCGAGGTCGGCACCACGTTGATCGCGGCGGCCCGGGCCCGGCGCAGGTCCTTGTGCGGCCCGTCCTGCAGGTTCTGGTCCTGCGTGTACGCGTGGATCGTGGTCATCAGACCCTTCTCGATCCCGACCGCGTCGTGCAGGGCCTTCGCCATCGGCGCGAGGCAGTTGGTGGTGCAGGACGCGTTCGAGATGACCGTGTGCTTGGCCGCGTCGTACAGGTTGTCGTTGACGCCCATCACGATCGTGATGTCCTCGTTCTTGGCCGGCGCCGAGATGATGACCTTCTTGGCGCCGTTGTCGGCGTGCACCCTGGCCTTGGTGGCGTCGGTGAAGAAGCCGGTCGACTCGATGACGACGTCGGCGCCCACGTCGCTCCACTTGAGGTTCGCCGGGTCGCGGTCGGCGAACGCCTTGAAAGTCTTGCCGCCCACGGTGATCTCGTCGGCGGTGGCCTTTACCTCGAACGGGAGGCGGCCGAGGATGGAGTCGTACTTGAGCAGGTGAGCAAGCGTCGCGTTGTCGGTCAGGTCGTTCACGGCGACGATTTCGATGTCCGCGCCGGAGGCGAGCACCGCCCGGAAGAAGTTGCGGCCGATACGGCCGAAGCCGTTGATGCCAACCCGGATGGTCACAGGTGGATCTCCTCGTTTCGGTCCGCCGGGTTTCTGCGACCGGCGGAGGGTCTGCGTAGCCGACCGTGTCGAGGGCCGGCTGAAGGGCGTCTGGCCGCCGCGCCCGAGTGAGGAGGCGCCGCGCCTGACTGGCGTCGTCACGGCGTGGGTCGCCGAGCTGCCGGCACCGTCGCCGTCGACACGACCCTATCCGAGCCCACTATCGACACCAGCGCCGGGTCGGTTACCTAACCGTGACTAAGGCGTTCACCACCCCATCCAACCCCAGCCACCAAGAATCAACGCCAAAACGCCGAATCGTACGCTCGACGCGCCCGACAACCGCAGCCCGAACGCACCGCCGAGGCGGCCACGGCCACGGCGACACAAGGCCGTCCCCCGCCGCCGGCCCACCGCCCCGATCAGCCGCCCCGATCAGCCGCCCGAAGCGCCAAGGGCCTCAGAACCGCTCCCTCAGCAGGCCATCATCTCCGGGGTGACGGCCGCCTCGGTGTCGGGAATCCCCAGGTCGCGGGCTCGCTTGTCAGCCAGCGCCAGAAGGCGCCGGATGCGGCCGGCGATCGCGTCCTTCGTCAGCGGAGGGTCGGCGAGGGCGCCCAACTCCTCCAGCGAAGCCTGGCGGTGCTCGAGGCGCAGTTGGCCGGCGGAGGTCAGATGGTTGGGCGCCTCGTCGGCGAGGATCTCCAGCGCCCGGGTGACGCGGGCCGCGGCCGCGACGGCCGCCCGCGCGGAGCGGCGCAGGTTGGCGTCGTCGAAGTTGGCGAGCCGGTTGGCCGTGGCGCGCACCTCGCGGCGTACCCGTCGCTCCTCCCAGGCCAGCACGCTGGCGTGCGCTCCGACGCGGGTGAGCAGCGCGGCGATCGCGTCGCCGTCCTTGATGACCACGCGGTCGACGCCGCGGACCTCCCGCTCCTTGGCGGTGATGCCGATCCGGCGGCCCGCGCCGCGCAGCGCCAGCGCGGCCTCCGGGCCCGGGCAGGTGATCTCCAGCGCGCTGGAGCGGCCCGGCTCGGTGAGCGAGCCGTGCGCCATGAAGGCGCCGCGCCAGGCGGCGACGGCGCAGCAGACGTTCGCGGAGACGACGTGCGGCGGGAGGCCGCGGACCGGGCGGCCGCGCACGTCCAGCAGGCCGGTCTGGCGGGCCAGGGCCTCGCCGTCCTTGACGATCCGGACGATGTAGTGGCTGCCCTTGCGTAGGCCGCCGGAGGCCAGGACGTGCACCTCGCTCGGGTAGCCGTAGACGTCCGCGATCTCCCGGCGCAGCCGCCGGGCGACCGCGCCCGTGTCCAGCTCCGCCTCGACCACGACGCGGCCGGAGACGATATGCAGTCCGCCGGCGAAACGCAGCAGGGCCGCCATCTCCGCCCGGCGGCAGCATGGCTTGGGCACGTCGACCCGGCTCAGCTCGTCTTTGACCGCTGCCGTCATCGCCATCGTGTTGTCACCTCATGCGCCGGATCTTGAACAATGTGTGCCGCAGTACGCCTGTGCTTAACGAGCGGCGCCCAATACTGGCACCAGTGCAACGCCCAACGACTCAGGATCATGCCTCGGGCCGCCGTCCGCAACGGCCAGGGGTGCCAACACCAGACGGGCCCCCAAGGATTCGGCCGCGAGGTGTACGGGTTCGGGCTCGCCGACCCATTTCTCGTCGGCGAGGACCGTGTCGACCCGCAGACCCGGCAGGTACCACAGCAGCGCGGCCAGGTGGTCGGCCACCGAGAGGCCGAGCGTCTCGCTGTCGGCGGCCAGGTTGAGCGTGACGAGCCGGCGGGCCGGGCTGGTCATGATCGCGGCCGCCAGCCGCGGGACGAGCAGGTGCGGCAGGACGCTCGTATACCAGCTGCCCGGGCCGAAGATGAGCCAGTCCGCCGCGGCGATCGCCTCGACCGCCTGGACACAGGTGGGCGGGTCGGCGGGCTCGATGCGCACCGCCTCGACGTGACCGTTGGCCACCGCGACGTTGTGCTGCCCACGGACCGTGACCACGACGCCGGGCCGGCTCGGGTCGCCGCCGGCCACGTCGGCCTCGATGCCGACCGCGTGCCGGGCCATCGGCAGCACCCGGCCCCGGGCGCCGACCATGGCCGCCGCGTGGTCTAGCGCCTCGACCGGGTCGCCGAGCATCTCCATGAGCCCGAGCAGCATCAGGTTGCCGACCGCGTGCCCGGCCAGCGAGTCGGACGACTCGACGCCCTGGTCGCCGGAGTTGGGCATCGCGGCGAACCGGTACTGCAGCAGGTCGGCGGTGCGCCTGGCGACCGGGTCGTCCGCCGCCAGCGCGGCGAGGGCCTGGCGCAGGTCGCCGGGCGGCAGCAGCGCGTCACGCTCGGCTCGCAGTCGGCCGCTGGAGCCGCCGTCGTCGCCGACCGTCACGATCGCCGTGATGTCCAGCTCGAGCTCGAGGGCGCATCGGCGCAGGCCGCGCAGAGAGGCGCTGAGTCCGTGGCCGCCGCCGAAGGCGACGACCCGCACGGGCCGGCTCGCCGGGCCGGTCGGGTCGCGCGGCCACGCCGCGGCGGGCGGCGTCACTCCCGCCCCAGGTCGCGGTGCGAGGAGTGGGCGGCGAGCCGGATGTCGCGCAGCTGCGTGGTCAGCTCCTCGGCGATCGCGACGCTGCGGTGCTTGCCTCCGGTGCAGCCGATCGCGACGGTCAGGTAGCGCTTGCCCTCCCGCTCGAAGCCGGGCGCGGTCGCGGCGATCAGCCCCGCATAGGTCGTCACGAAGTCGGTGGCGCCCTCCTGGCCGAGCACGTAGTTGCTCACCGCCTCCTCCAGCCCCGTGTGCTCGCGCAGCTCCGGCACCCAGAACGGGTTGGGCAGGAAGCGCGCGTCCAGCACGTAGTCGGCGTCGGGCGGCAACCCGTACTTGAAACCGAAGGAGAGCACGGTGATGCGCAGCCGCCGGGCGTCCTCCCCGCCGAACAACTCCTCCACCCGCCGCCGCAGCTGATTGACGTTGAGGTGGCTGGTGTCGATGATCACGTCGGCCTGCTCGCGGGCCTCCGCGAGCAGCTTGCGCTCGGCCGCGATGCCGTCGGCGAGGCGCCCGTCGCCCTGCAGCGGGTGCGAGCGGCGCACCGACTCGAAGCGCCGGATCAACACCTCGTCGTCGGCGTCGACGAAGACCACGCGCGGCGAGAAGCCGCGCTCCTTGAGCGCCCGCACGGCACCGGCCAGGTCGGTGGAGAAGGCACGGCTACGCACGTCCAGCACCATGGCCGTACGCCTCGCGGCGCCGCCCGCCTGGAAGGCCAGCTGGGCCATGTCGAGCATGAGCGCCTGCGGGAGGTTGTCGACGACGTAGAAGCCGACGTTTTCCAGCGCGCGGGCGACCGTGCTGCGGCCTCCGCCGGAGACGCCGGTCACGACGACCAGATCGGTGCCGACCTCATCCGGGTCGACGACATCATCGCCGCTGTCCGCCACCTCCGGAGCGGACTCCGCCGAATCGAACTCCGTCACGCACGCCTCCCGCGTCGCTCCGCCCGCACCCCCTCGGGCGGACACAACATCCTAGGCCGACAGCACCGACCGCGGTCGCCGGACGCCCTGTCCGCCATGCGATCGAGCTCCCCGACCCCCGCCACATCCACCCACCGAACCACGCGCAACCCCCGCCAGCGGGCGCCCCGGCATCACCCGAGCGACCCCGGGCACGCCCCGATGCCCCGGGCACCGCCCCGATGCCCGGCATCACCCCAACGACGCGCGCAAGCCCAGGCAGCCCGGAATCACCGGACGGGCGGCCCCGAGATCATCCGTGCGGCTCGGGTGGTGGCTCGGTGGCCATCGCGGCCTCGACCGCGGAGGTCTTGACCGACGCCGGCGGCGGGGCGCCCGTGCGGGAACGGTTGGCTCGGCCTTTGGTGCGACCCGCTCCCCCGGCCGGGACCGCGCCGGACGCCTCCGCAGCGGGCGCGGCGGCGGCCTCGGCGAAGGGCGC
>Ga0307508_10000286_pt1 | contig 62006 bp, 51 predicted proteins | sample 9_EM_MG_FD_203089 | JGI IMG/M metagenome (GOLD analysis project Ga0307508, IMG submission 203089) | Populus trichocarpa ectomycorrhiza microbial communities from riparian zone in the Pacific Northwest, United States - 9_EM | ecosystem: Host-associated > Plants > Roots > Unclassified | place... | reverse complement strand
CCGCTCGAAAGCCTGATGGCGGACAAGCTCGCTGAATGGCTCGAGGAGAATCCGGGGCACGGCAAGGCGATCGTCGCCAAGATCATCGATGCCGCCGCCGCCCGCGAAGCCGCCAAAAAGGCGCGCGAGCTGACCCGGCGCAAGGGCGTGATGGATATCGCCTCGCTGCCCGGCAAGCTCGCTGATTGCCAGGAGCGCGATCCTGCCAAGTCCGAACTGTTCCTGGTCGAGGGTGATTCCGCCGGCGGCTCCGCGAAACAGGGCCGCGACCGGCATTTCCAGGCAATCCTCCCGCTGCGCGGCAAGATCCTCAACGTCGAGCGCGCGCGCTTTGATCGGATGCTGTCGAGCCGCGAAATCGGCACGCTCATCCAGGCGATGGGCACCGGCATCGGCCGCGACGATTTCAACGTCGAGAAGCTCCGCTACCACAAGATTGTCATCATGACGGACGCCGATGTCGACGGTGCGCATATCCGCACCTTGCTGCTGACCTTCTTCTACCGGCAGATGCCCGAGATCATCACCAATGGTCACCTCTTCATCGCCCAGCCGCCGCTCTACAAGGCGACGCGCGGCCGCTCCGAGGTCTATCTCAAGGACGACAACGCGCTTGATGATTATCTGATCGAGAATGGCGTCGCCGGCACCGTGCTCGAAGGGGCTGGCGGGGCGCGCTCGGGCGCTGACCTGCGCTCGCTGGTCGATCATGCGCGCCGGATGCGGACGCTGATGCGCTATGTGCCGCGGCGCTATGATCCCACCATGGTCGAGGCGCTGGCGATGGGCGGCGTGCTCGATCCGACCCTGAGCAACGAGGCGCGCGGCGTGCTCGTCGCGACCGTGGTGCGCGGGCTCGACGCCGCCGACACCGATGCGCGCTGGTCGGCGGACATCACCGGCGAGGGCAGCATCCATTTCAAGCGCATCTGGCGCGGCGTGACCGATCATCACATCATCGAGGCTGCGTTCCTCGGTTCGGCCGAGGCGCGCAAGCTCCACACGCTAGCGTTCGAGCAGGGTGATGCCTTCGCGCAGACCGCAAAGCTGGTCTCGACCAAGGCCGCCGCGGCGGTCCAGGCCGAAGCCGATGCCGCGGCCGAGGATGATGATGCCCCGGTCGCGCTCGGCAAGGGCGAGACGATGGTCGCGCGCCCGAGCCAGCTGCTCGAAGCAATCCTCGCCGCCGGCCGTAAGGGCCTGGCGATCTCGCGCTACAAGGGTCTGGGCGAAATGAACGCCGAGCAGCTCTGGGAAACCACGCTTGATCCGCAGAACCGCTCGCTGCTCCGCGTCGAAGTCGATCAGGCCGATGTCGCCGACGAGATCTTCACCCGGCTGATGGGCGATGTCGTCGAGCCGCGCCGCGAATTCATCCAGGACAATGCACTGAGCGTGGTCAATCTCGACGTCTGACAGGCAATCAAGAGGAGCGGGTCAATGAGGGCAGCATGGACGGGCGTCGCAATCGTGGCGCTGATGGCAACCGGCGCACTGGCGAAAACCCATAAGCCCGCCGAGACCAAGGCTGCGGCAACAGCCGCTCTCGCTGATCCCGCCCGTGCTGATCAGGCTGTCGATGATGCACGGCGCAAGGCGCTGGAATCGGTCATCTTCTCGGGCGTCGGCCCTGGCGATACAGTGATCGATTACCTGCCAGGCAAGGGCTATTGGACGCGGATCTTCACCGGCGTGGTCGGGCCCAAGGGCCATGTCTATCCGATGTGGCCCGCCGTGGCCGGCGCCCGCGCGACCGCGACCATCGACGATCTCAAAGGCCGCAATCTCGCGAACGTGACGCCGGTTATGCAGACGGGCAACATCCCCGCCAGCGAAGCGCCGGTCGATCTGTTCTGGACGGTCGAGAATTATCATGACGTCGCCAATAATGGCGGCGAGCAGGCGCTGGCGGCGGTCAACAAGGGCATCTTCAATCTGCTCAAGCCCGGCGGCATCTATATCGTGATCGATCATGCCAGCGCGCCCGGCACCGGCATCACCACCACCAACACGCTGCACCGCATCGAGCCGGCGGCGGTGAAGGCTCAGGTGATTGCCGCCGGATTCAAATTCGTCGGCGAGAGCAATGCGCTGCGCAAGCCGGCTGACGATCACAGCCTGGGAGTGTTCGCTCCCGCGATCCGCGGCCATACCGATCAGTTCATCTACAAGTTCCGCAAACCAGGCTGAGACTGAGGCCGGGCGCCCCCATCGGGCGATGTCGTTGGTGCCGTGAACGGTGCCATTGGTGTCGTGACGGCAGTGAGGCACTGGCGTCACTGGTGGGGCCGTGCCAGATTTCGCCTTTCCTATCCAAGGAGGGGTCAATGCGTCCAAAGCCTCAATTGCTCGCCATCCTGCTGGCCAGTGCCGCCATAACCGCTGCCTGCTCGGCCTCGTCTCCCCCGGGCAAACCCGTCGACGTCAAAGCCGCCGCCGCCGATCCCGCACGGGCAGCCGATGCGGCGGTGGACGCGCGCCGGCACGGCCCCGAGATTCTCGCTTTCTCCGGCCTGACGCAGAGCGGGGTGGTGATCGATCTCATCCCCGGCGGCGGCTATTGGACCCGGCTGTTTGCCAAGGCTGTCGGGCCCCAGGGCCATGTCTATGGCATCTGGCCCAAGCCCTATGCGATGGAGGCGAAAACCGACGTCGAGAATTATGCGAAGCTCGCCGGCTCGGCCAATTTTCCCAATGTGTCGGCGGCGATCGAACCGGCGACTGAGCTCAGCGCGCCGGCCAAGGCCGATCTCGTTTTCACCGCCCAGAATTATCACGACTATCCCGACAAGTTCATGGGGCCGGTCGATCCGGCCATCCTCAACAAGGCGGCGTTCGACGCGCTGAAGCCCGGTGGGATTTACCTGATCATCGATCATGCCGCGGCGAGCGGATCGGGCCTGCGCGACACCGACACGCTCCACCGCATCGATCCGGCGATCGTCAAGCAGCAGGTGACGGCGGCTGGCTTCGCCTTTGTCGACGAGAGCAAGCTGCTCGCCAATCCGGCGGACGATCACACCATCATCGTGTTCGACAAGGCGATCCGCGGCAAGACCGACCAGTTCATCTACAAGTTCAAAAAGCCCGGATAGGAGAGGGCTCACTGGCGCCTTTGTTGGAGAATTTTGTCACTCTCCAACAAAATGGCTATGACAGAATTCAGTCAAGTATCTGAATTATAGTGATAATTTAAAACGGGGTTTTGGCGCGACCCCGCATAGGTGTGACATTATTCGCCAACACGGCTGCCGTCAGAGCGGAACGCTCTGCGGCGCGACCCCGCCCCGCCTGCGCGCCAGCTCGGTCTCGGCGGTGAAGCGAACATCGATGTCGCGGTCGCCGAGGAAGCGTTCGAGCGATTCATCCTCGATCTCGCGCCAGTCCTTGCCCCGGTCCGGGCCCTGGCGGACTCGCGGCAACAGGCCCGGCACGTTCGACCATTCGATCAGCTGCGCGACGCCGACCTGGTTGAGCATGTCGCGCAGGTGAAAGGCGGTGACATAAGCGTCGGGAAAGGCGCGGTGCGCGGGCAGGCCGCGCTCATGCTCCATCCCCTCGGGCTTTCGCCAATAGCGCAGCATCTGGTTCGAAAAGCTCGGGCAATCCGGCCATAGCCGCATCGCGCACTTCCAGGTGCAGATCCAGTCGGCATCGCGGGTCAGTGCGGGGGAGCAGAATTCCAGCTCGGCCGTGGCACGATGCGCCGCCAGCGCAACGCGCCGCGGCCAGGGATCGAGCGCCTGGCGTGCGACATCATGCCAGAGCGGCGCGTCCGCCACCTGCTCGTCCAGGATATGATGGATCGCCTGGGTGAGCGGCGGGATGGACCGGCCGGGGTTGACCAGCCTGCTACCGCCCTCGCCTTCAAGCGCCCACCGCCCGTCCGCGCCAAGCGCGACATCCTGCCAGCCGATCTCGCACACGCCGTGCGCGGGCGGTGCGGGGCCGGTGGTTTCGAGGTCGACGACGCGGATCAATTGGGGTGGCGGTGCCATCGCGCCTAAGTGGCGGTTTGGCGGACAGAATGCCAGCCTAGAGTCAGTGCCCTGCCTGCTCCCCGCGCACCAGGCCGCTTGCCGCCAGTTGCGCATCGATCATCGCCATCAGCCGGTCGAGCCCTGCCTGGTCCTTCGCCTCGGCGCGCGCGACCAGCACGTCCTGTGTGTTGGAGGCGCGGAGCAGCCACCAGCCGTCAGGCGTGTTCACCCGTGCGCCATCGGTACGGTTGACGTCGGCGCCCTCGGTCTCGAGCCGGTCGAGTATCTCATCGATCACCGCGAACTTGCGGCTCTCATCGACCTGGAATCGCATCTCGGGCGTGTTGACCATCGCCGGCATCGCGCCGCGGATCTCGGTCATCGACTTGCCGATCATATGCACGGCACGGATCAGGCGGACAGCGGCATATTGCGCGTCGTCGAAACCGTAATACTCATGCGCGAAGAAGATATGGCCGCTCATCTCGCCGGCGAGCGGACTGTGCGTCTCCTTCATCTTCATCTTGATCAGGCTGTGCCCGGTCTTCCACATCAGCGGCGTGCCGCCGAGCTCGTCGATCCGGTCATACAGCGCCTGGCTCGCCTTCACATCGGCGATGATGGTCGCGCCCGGTAGCTCCTTGAGCACCGGCTCGGCCAGGATCGACAGGAGCTGGTCGCCCCAGATCACCCGTCCCGTGCCGTCGATCGCGCCGATCCGGTCGCCATCGCCATCAAAGGCAAGCCCGAAGTCGAGCTGCTTGTCGGCCACCAGCGTCTTCAGGTCGGCGAGGTTCTTCTCTTCGGTCGGATCGGGGTGGTGGTTGGGAAAATTGCCATCGACCTCGGTGAAGAGCAGATGATGCTCGCCGGGCAGCAGCTTGACGAGCTTCTCGACCACCGGCCCGGCCGCGCCATTGCCGGTGTCCCAGCCGATCCGGTAGGCGCCGCCGGCATAGCCCGCGAGCAGGCGGCCGACATATTCGTCGATGATGTCAGCGCTCGTGACCGCGCCCGCGCCCTCCTCCCAGTCGCCCGCCTCGGCGAGCCGGGCGAGGTCCTGAATGTCAGCGCCGAAGAAAGGCAGATGCTGGAGCACCATCTTGAAGCCGTTGTAATTGCCGGGATTGTGGCTGCCGGTGATCTGGATGCCGCCATCCACCTCAAGCGTCGCCTCAGCATAATAAAGCATCGGCGTCGGGCCCATCCCGATCCGCACGACGTCAACGCCGCCCGCGGTCAGGCCCTCGATCAGCGCCCGTTCGAGCTCGGTCGACGAGAGTCGCCCGTCATAGCCAACTGCCACCCGAGTCCCGCCGGCACGCCGCACCCGCGTTGCGAAGCCGCGCCCGATCGCGACCGCGTCGTCAGGGCCAAGCGCCTCGCCGACGATACCGCGGATGTCATATTCGCGCAGAGAAGTGGGGTCGAACCGGTGGGTCATCGAAGCTCCTGTCGATTGGGTCCCTCTCCTAATCGGCGGGTAGCCCGAAAGTTCATTTGGGGAAAGTTCAATTGCCGCGTTTGAGCAACACGTCACGGGCAACGTTGATCCTTCGGGTGAGGTCGGCCGACCCGCCGCGATCGGGATGGACGGCCGAGACAAGACGGCGATGCGCGGCACGGATTGCCTCCGCATCGGCATTGCCGTCGACGCCGAGAATGTCCCGTGCCTCGGCCTCGGGCATCACTGGCTTTGCCGGGCTCCTGCGCAACAGCATCCAGCCGCCATACAGGATCAGCCCGAGGAAGATCAGCTTCATCATCAGGCGAACAGCGGCAGAGCTGGCTCGGGCAGGCCCAGCGCCGCCATCATCTCGCGCAGCTCCTGCCGCGCGGCGACGTGAGCGAGCCCCATTTCGCCGAATTCGCGCGCATCGAGCATCGTCAGTCCCTTGGGGAAGAGCTCGCGGTAGATCACGCGCTCGCCGAGCCCGGGAATGATGCGGAAGCCGACCCGTTTGGAGAGCTGGTCGAGCGCTTCCGACACACGGCGCATGTTGCGCGCCTCGATATGCTGGACCCGGTTGCGCAGCACGACCCAGTCGATCGTCGAACCGTCCGCCTTGGCCCGGGCCTTGCGCGCATCCCAGATCAGCTCGGCATAGAAACTCGGACGCGTCACCTTGTAGGTGACCGGGTCGACCTGGCCGATCAGGTCGAAATCGACAAAGCTGTCGTTCATCGGCGTCACCAGCGTGTCAGCGCGCTGCGCCGCCATCCGCGCGAAGCGATCGTCGCGGCCCGGCGTGTCGATCACCAGAAAGTCGCTCCCTTCCGAAAGCGCGTCATAGGTCTCGGTGAAGCGGGCGAGACTCTCGCCGTCATGGGTGGCGTGGCGCGGCGTCACCAGCTCGCGGCCGCTACGCTTGGCGGTGGCGCTGCGATTGTCGAGGTACCGCCCCATTGTCCGCTGGCGGTGGTCGAGGTCGAAGGCAGCGACGCGCGCGCCGCGTGTCTCGAGCGCTATCGCCACATGCACGGCAGTCGTCGATTTCCCGGTGCCGCCCTTCTCGTTGGCGAACACGATGATATGTGGCTTCTTTGCAACCGTCGACAAGTGTCGCGCGTCCCTGATGAAATGGCCGTATTGATCGGTCGGGCAGGCCCCCATAGAAGGCCCGCCCCTGTGTCCTTATCGCCCCGTCCTTATCGAAGGCCTGTACCGCGTGCAAACCATCCGTCAGCTCGATCTGCTCCGTGCCGGGACCGCCGAATTTCGTGCCGAGGGCGCCCGTATCGCGCTGGTGCCAACGATGGGGGCGCTCCATGCCGGGCATATGGCGCTGATCGAGGCGGCGAAGCGGCCGGGCACGCGCGTGGTCGCGTCGATCTTCGTCAACCCGAAGCAGTTCGGCCCGGGCGAGGATCTCGCGCGCTACCCCCGCAAGGAGCAGGCCGATACGCGGATGCTCGCCAATGCCGGCTGCGACCTGCTGTGGATGCCGCCGGTCGAGGTCATGTACCCGGAAGGGTTCGCGACCAACATCTCGGTCGCGGGCGTGAGCGAAGGGCTCGACGGCGCTGCGCGGCCCGGGCATTTCGACGGCGTCTCAACCGTCGTCGCCAAGCTGTTCAACCAGGTCCGCCCAGACATCGCCTATTTTGGCGAGAAGGATTTCCAGCAGCTCGCGGTCATTCGCCGCATGGTCGCCGATCTCGATTTCGGGATCGAGATCGCTGGCGTGCCGACCCAGCGCGAGGATGACGGCCTCGCCCTCTCATCGCGCAACATCTATCTCGCCGAGGACGAGCGCGCACGAGCGGTTGCCTTGCCCCGCGCATTGGGGGTTGCCGCGCGCGACATCGGCAAGAGCGGCGATGTCGATGCCGCGCTGGCGGCAGCGCGTGCGTCGCTGATCGCGGCTGGGTTCGAGATCGATTACGTCACGCTGGTCGATGCCGAGACGCTGTCGGAACAGACCGATCCGGCGCGCCCGCGCCGCCTGCTCGCCGCCGCCCGGATGGGGTCGACACGGCTGATCGACAACATCGCGGTTGATGTCCCGAATCAGGGTTAAGCACGTTAACCATTTGTAGAGATGCTTCCCTCACAGTTGCCCATGGAGAATGGTTAACGGGGGTTAATAGCATGGGCACCAGCCTGAAGAATGCGCAGTTCCTGATCGAAAGCCGCCTGCGGGATGCGGCACGGGGCGACTCCGACGCATGTTACGAACTCGGCATGGTCTATTCGAGCGGCACCGCCGGCATCGATGTCGATCTGATCCAGGCGCATAAATGGTTCAATCTGGCGGCAGTTGCCGGCAGCGAGGAGGCCCAGGCCTGCCGCAGCGAAATCGCCGAGGACATGAGCGCGCGCGAGATCGCCGAGGCGCAACGCGCCGCCCGGGCATGGCTCAATGAAACCGGACGCCGCGCGGCCTGATTGGACGCCACACTGCCGAAGGAATAGAACCGCCTCCGAAACAAGGGAGGGGTTATGCATCTCATAACGACCGCGCTCGCGGCTTCGGCGCTCGCGCTGCTACAGGTGTTTCTGTCGGTCACGACGATCCGCATGCGGATGAAGCATAAGGCCGCTTTCGGCGATGCCGGCGAACACGCCCTGACCTCCGCCATCCGCGCGCATGGCAACCTCACTGAATATGCGCCGATCGGGCTGATCCTGATTGGCCTGCTTGAAGCGAACGGCGCCGGGCACTGGCCGCTCGCCATCACCGCCGCCGCCTTTGTCGCAGCGCGAGCGCTCAACGCGATCGGCCTGTTCAACCCGCCCGGCCCGCCAACGCTGTCGCGTTCGACCGGCATCGTCGCGACGCTTCTCATCCTGCTCGGGCTGGCGATCTGGCTCCTGGTCCTGGTGCACCTGCCGATGCTGCGCTGACCCTCAGGCGGCCACCGTCTTCTTTGCGGCCGCCTTTTTAGGGGCGGCCTTTTTAGCGGGCGCTTTCTTGGCTGGAGCCTTTTTGGCCGCCGGCTTCTTCTTGCCCTTCTTGGCGGGCGCAGCCGCCGCGCGGGCGTCGATCAGCTGGGCAGCTTCTTCGAGCGTCAGCGCGTCCTGCGCGATCGACTTGGGCAGGGTCGCGTTGGTCTCGCCGTCAGTGACATAGGGTCCGAAGCGCCCTTCCATCAGCTTGATCTCGGCCTCGGTGCGGGGATGCTTGCCGAGGATCTTCAGCGGCTCGCGGCTGCCACGTTGTGGGCGACCGCCGCCGGCCGCGGCTTCGGCGAGCTTCACCACGGCCGTGTTCATGCCGGTTTCGAACACTTCAGCGGTCGAGGTCAGCCGGGCATATTTGCCGTCATGCGCCAGATACGGGCCATAACGGCCGATCGACGCGGTAATTGGGTTGCCGCTTTCAGGATGCGTACCCACCGTGCGCGGCAGGCTCAGCAGCTTCAGCGCCCATGCCAGTCCGAAATCCTCGGCGGGCACGTCCTTGGGAATCGAGGCGCGCTTGGCCTCCTTGCCCTCGCCGAGCTGGACATAGGGCCCGAAGCGTCCGCTGCGCTTCGTCACCTCGGCGCCCGTTTCGGGGTCCTGGCCCATCACCTCGGGGCCGCTATCGCCAGTGTCGCCCTCGCCGCCGGGCTGGCCGAAGCGGCGGGTATATTTGCAGTCGGGATAATTCGAGCAGGCGACGAACGCGCCGAACTTGCCGCCGCGCAGCGCCAGCTGGCCCTTGCCGCAATTCGGGCAGAGCCGCGGATCGCCGCCATCGGCTTTCGCGGGAAACAGATAGGGCTCAAGGAACTTGTCGAGCTCGGCCGTCACCTCGGAAGGCTTTTGCTCCATCACCTCGGTGGTGCGCGGCTTGAAATCCTTCCAGAAGGATTCGAGCACAGCCTGCCACTCGGCGCGCCCGCCCGAAACCTCGTCGAGCTCGTCCTCGAGGCCCGCGGTGAAATCATAGCCGACATATTTCTCGAAAAAGCGTTCGAGGAACGCTGTCACCAGCCGCCCGCTCTCCTCGGCGAAGAAGCGGTTCTTCTCGACGCGGACATAGGCCCGGTCCTTCAGCGTCTTGATGATCGAGGCATAGGTCGAAGGCCGGCCGATGCCGAGCTCCTCGAGCCGCTTGACCAGCGAGGCCTCGGAGAAGCGCGGTGGCGGCTGGGTGAAATGCTGCTCGGCATTCACCGCCTTTTTGGCCGGCGCATCGCCCTCGCGCATCCGCGGCAGGCGGCGCGAATCCTCGTCGGCGCTGTCGTCGGTGCCTTCCTCATAGAGGGCGAGGTAGCCGGGGAAGAGCACGACCTGGCCTGTCGCGCGCAGGCCGGTCTGGCCCGAGCCGTCGGTCAGCTCGACCGTGGTGCGTTCCATTCTCGCGGACGCCATCTGGCTGGCGAGCGCGCGCTTGAAGATCAGGTCGTACAAGCGGGCATGATCGCCGCCGCCTGCCTTGTCCTTGGAGAAATCGGTCGGGCGGATCGCCTCATGGGCTTCCTGCGCATTCTTGGCCTTGGTCTGGTAGAGGCGCGGCTTGTCGGGAACATAGCCCGCGTCATAGCGATCAGCGATCGCCTTGCGGGCCGCCGAGATCGCGGACGAATCCATCTGGACGCCGTCAGTCCGCATATAGGTGATCGCGCCGTCCTCGTAGAGGCCTTGCGCGATCCGCATCGTATGATCGGCCGAGAAGCCGAGCTTGCGCGACGCTTCCTGCTGGAGGGTCGAGGTAGTGAAGGGCGGTGGCGGGTTGCGCGTGGCCGGCTTGACCTCGACGGTCTGGACGCTGAAACGCCCTTCCTCGACCGCCTTCTTGGCCCGGAGCGCAGTGCCTTCCTCGCCGATCGACAGCCGGTCGAGCTTCTTGCCCTCGAAGGTGACGAGCCGCGCCGTAAAGGGCGTGCCGTCCTGCTCCATGTCAGCGGTGACCGACCAATATTCCTGCGCCCGGAACGCCTCGATCTCGCGCTCGCGGTCGACGATGATGCGCAAGGCGACCGACTGGACGCGGCCGGCCGATTTGGCGCCAGGCAGCTTGCGCCACAGCACGGGGGACAGGGTGAAGCCGACCAGGTAATCGAGCGCCCGGCGGGCCCGATAGGCATCGATCAGATCGGTATCGAGCTGGCGTGGATGCTTCATCGCCTCGGTCACCGTCGCCTTGGTGATCGCGTTGAAGGTCACGCGCTCGAACTCTTTCGGCAGTGCCTTTCGGTTCTTGAGCACCTCGAGAACGTGCCAGCTGATCGCCTCGCCCTCGCGATCGGGATCGGTGGCGAGGATCAGGCGATCGGCCTTCTTGGCCTCGTCGGTGATCGCTTTCAGCTGCTTCGCCTTGTCGGCGTAATTTTCCCATTCCATCGCGAACCCGTCATCGGGATTCACTGATCCATCCTTGGGCGGCAGATCGCGGACATGGCCGTAGCTGGCAAGGACGCGGTAGTCCGAGCCGAGATATTTTTCGATGGTTTTCGCCTTGGCTGGCGATTCTACGATGACAAGCTGCATGGGGGTCTGATGCGTCCTTACGTGTACGCGCGAGGATGGAGAGCGGAGCGGGCTGCCGTCAAGCGGGTCGGGTGACGCGCCAGGCGACGAGGAACAAGATGGAGATCGCAAGGGCGATTGGCGAGAGGGTGAACGTGACAGCGTCGACACGGCCGATTGCGAACAGGATCGCGGCCGGAATGCCGAAGCTCCCTTTGGCGATCCCGGCGATCGGCATCAAGAGTGGTGCGGATACCTCGTTCCGCGCCGATAACCACGCCTGGCCGGTTCGCTACCCTGCGATGGCCTTGCTGCGATTCAGGCGAAGACTTCCTCGAGATTGCGCGTGGTGCCGCAGGTCTCGGCATAGGCTGCCGCGGCGATGCACCAGCAGAAGATCAGCGTCAGACCGGTGACGACCACGGCGACGAGCACCGTGATGACTGTGGCGCCCATCCAACCCATCCTGGCGAACGCGATCATGCAGGTCCATGAGATCAGCGTCGGCACCATGGCCGCCGTGACTGCGCCGAGCAGTGCCAGCTCCTGCCGCGCTGTGCGGCGCCAGCTGATCACCAGCGCCTCGATCACGCTCGCCTCCTCGGCGATCAGCGCCGGGACCGACAGACACAGGCGGAGCATCAGATACACCCCGGGCACGAACAGCAAGATCCAGCCTATCGCGAAGACGACCAATGTGATGAGCTGCAGCGCGAACACGGAGAAGAAGCGGCGCTTGCCATAGCCGCCCGGCATGAGATCCTCGTCCGCGAGAATCTCATAGGTCAGCTCGAATTGCGCATAGCTGAGTATCGCTATGCTGAGGATGCGGATATTGAACAGGCTGGCCAGAAACAGCCCAACCAGGGTCAGGAAGACAAGCATGCGGTGCGCGGCGAAATGACGTGCGGCACCCGCAAGGATGGCGCCTGTCGAAAGCTTTGTCTGTTCCATATGCCCCCCCGGATCGTGCCGCATCCTGCGCGCTCGGCCGACGCGCGACAAGCCCGGTTCGTCAGCTGGCCAGACTCACCCGTCCGCCCGCGTGACGCTCCAGCCGCCCCGCCAGCTCCAGTTCCAGCAGCACCGTCTGGACGATGGCAGGCGGCAATCCGGACTGGCGGATCAGCTCGTCGATCGCGACCGGCACCGGGCCAAGCAGCCCGGTTATCTGCCGCCGCTCGCCATCGCCAGCATCCTCAGGCGGCTGGCCCTCGAACTGTGCGCCCGGCGCGCGGACCATGCGCGGGTCGATCGGGCGGATCGTTTCCAGCACATCGGCGGCAGATTGAATGAGTGTCGCGCCGTCACGGATCAGGCCATTGCAGCCCTGGGCGCGCGGATCGAGCGGCGATCCGGGCACGGCCATCACCTCGCGGCCCATTTCGCCGGCAAGCCGCGCGGTAATCAGCGATCCCGATTTCGGCGCGGCCTCGACCACGACCGTCCCCTGCGCGAGGCCGGCGATGATGCGGTTGCGATAGGGGAAGTGGCGCGCACGCGGTTCAGTGCCGGGCGGCTGCTCGGCGATCAGCAGGCCGGCGGTTGCGATCCGCTCCTGCAAGGCGGCATTCTCGGGCGGATAGGCCACATCGATGCCGCCGGCGATCACCCCGATCGTGGCTTCGCCGATCGAGCCGATATGCGCCGCGGTATCGACGCCGCGCGCAAGGCCGGAGACGATCGTCACGCCCTCCCGGCCAAGCTCAACCGCCAGCTGGCGGGCGAAGCGGCAGGCGGCGGCCGAGGCGTTACGCGCGCCGACCATCGCGATCACTGGCCGCCGCGTCAGGGCCAGGTCGCCCCGGATCATCATGACGGCCGGCGCATCGTCGATCTCGGCGAGCAGCGGCGGATAATCATTATCGTCGAGGAACAGGTGCCGCGCGCCGAGTTTCGCCCCCGCCGCCAGCTCCCGCTCAGCGACCGCACGCAGCGCAACCACGGGCGGGCGGCCGCCACCGCGCGCGGCCAGCGCTGGCAAGGCAGCGATCGCCGCCGCCGCGTCGCCGAAGCGCGCGATCAGCTGGCGGTAGGTGACTGGGCCGATCTGGGGTGTTCGGATCAGCTGAAGGCGCGCAATCGCCGTCTCATCAGACATCTGGTTCAGGGGGTTCTGGAGGGGCGGGCGTCTTCTTGGCGCCGATCCGGGGCTCGGTGCCGCTCAGCAGGCGATCGATATTCTCGCGGTGCTTCCACAGCACGAGCAGCGCCAGCGCGAGCAGCAGCAGGACGATGTCGAAGGCTGAGAAGAAGGCGGCGCTGACCGGCGCGCTCACCGCCGCGGCCATGCCGGCGACAGACGAGATGCGCAGCAGGCCAAGCAGGCTGAGCCATACCAGCGCGTAGACCAGTGCGCAGGGCCAGTGCAGCGCCAGCACGATCCCCATCAGCGTCGCGACACCCTTGCCGCCGCGGAACCGCAGCCAGATCGGGTATACATGTCCGAGGAATGCCGCCGCGCCCGCGATAATGCCGAGACTGGCGTCCGTGCCGCACAGATGCTGCGCGAGCCACACCGCGGCGAAGCCCTTGGCGGCATCGAGCAGCAGCGTCGCGGCCGCGAGTCCCTTGCGGCCGGTGCGCAGGACATTGGTCGCGCCGATATTGCCCGAGCCGATCTGGCGCAGATCGCCGGCGCCGAAGAGGCGCGTGAGGATCAGGCCGAACGGGATCGAACCCAGCAGATAGCCGAGCAGCGCCGCCCCCGCCGGGGCCATCCAGTGATATTCGGTCGGCAAGACTAACCCCCAGGTCGCCACGATATAGGCCCGTGCCGCGCCATTGCCCATAATCTGGCTTAAGTCGCGACATTGTCAAACCCTGTAACGACGCTACATCGCCGGGCATGAGCGATACGCGGCCGATCCTGTTCTTCGATTCCGGGGTCGGCGGCCTCTCGGTGCTTGCGCCGACACGGGCGCTGCTGCCTCGCGCACCCTTTATCTATGTCGCCGATTCGGCGGGGTTCCCCTATGGCACCAAGACCGAGGCTGAGATTGCCGGGCGCGTGCCAGCACTGCTTGGCCGGCTCGCCGAACGATATCACCCGCGCCTGATCGTGATCGCCTGCAACACCGCCTCGACGATCGCGCTGGCGGCGGTCCGCTCAGCGCTCGATCTGCCGATCGTCGGCACGGTGCCCGCGATCAAGCCAGCCGCCGAAGTCAGCCGGACCCGGGTGATCGGCGTGCTCGGCACTGACGCCACGGTGCGCCAGCCCTATGTCGATGATCTGGCCGGCCGGTTTGCGAGCGACTGTCTCGTCCTGCGCTATGGTTCAGCGGAGCTGGTCGCGCTCGCCGAGGCGAAGCTGCGCGGCGAGAGCGCACCGCCCGAGCGCTATGCCCGCATCCTGGACGGGCTGTTCGATCAGCCGGGCGGCGACCGGATCGATGTGATCGTCAACGCCTGCACCCATTTCCCGCTTGTCGTGGGTGAACTGGCGGCGGCGTCGCGGCATGAAGTGCGGTTCGTCGATGGTTCGGCCGGCATTGCGCGGCGGATCGCGTATCTGACCGAGGGGCAGGACTGGCCCCAGGCGCCGGGCGAGGGTGTCGCGATCTTCACTGGCGGGCGGGACGACCGGCTCGCGCCGGCATTGAAGGGCTATGGCCTTGGGCGAATCGAGTCGCTTCAGGCAGGGACCGTCAGCATCATTTCGGCGTAGCGCTTCGCAAGTTCGTGATGCGCGTATCGGGCGCTCGGGTCGCGCGTCCGTTCCGCCAGCGCACGCTCCTGCGCCGCGCGGCACGCGTAATAATCCCGCCTCGGATCGGTTCGATCTGACTGGTCCATTGTCAAAGCTTCCTGCATCAAGCGGGAGCGCATCGTCTCTCTGTCGCGGCTGGCTTGTGGGCTGACGGCCGGCGATGTCTCCTCATAGCATAGCGCGCCCGAGTCGCGGTTGATTTGAAACAATCGCGCAAAATTTTTATGCGCGCGCCGGACGCCCCCGGTGACAACTGCATCCGGATCAACACTTATTGTCAGCAAATTGCTGGAAATCCGCGCTCGGCGGCGTTACGTGGACGTCCATGGAAGCGGACGGCACGGCACAGCGGGGAGTCGATTACTCGCGGATCTTCACTCAGGCGATCGATCGCCTGCATGTCGAAGGCCGCTACCGCGTCTTCATCGACATCCTCCGCAACAAGGGAGCGTTCCCCAACGCACGCTGCTTTGCCGGGCATAATGGCCCCAAGCCGATCACCGTGTGGTGTTCGAACGACTATCTCGCCATGGGCCAGCATCCAAGCGTGATCGCGGCGATGGAAGAGGCGCTGCACGATGTCGGCGCCGGCTCGGGCGGCACCCGCAATATCGGCGGCAACACGCATTATCATGTCGATCTGGAAAGCGAACTCGCCGATCTCCACGGCAAGGAAGGCGCGCTGCTGTTCACGTCGGGCTATGTCTCGAACGAGGCGACGCTCGCGACCCTGGCCAAGATCCTGCCCGGCTGCATCATCTTCTCCGATGAATTGAACCATGCCTCGATGATCGCGGGCATCCGCAATTCCGGGTGCGAGCGGCATGTCTTCCGCCACAATGACGTGGCGCATCTCGAGGAATTGCTGGCTGCGGTCGATCCGCAGGCGCCCAAGCTGATCGCCTTTGAGAGCGTCTATTCGATGGACGGCGATATCGCCCCAATCGCCGCGATCTGCGATCTCGCCGACAAATACAGCGCGCTGACCTATCTCGACGAAGTCCATGCTGTGGGCATGTACGGCGCGCGGGGCGGCGGCATCTCGGAGCGCGACGGCGTCGCTGACCGGCTGACGATCATCGAGGGTACGCTCGGCAAGGCGTTCGGGGTGATGGGCGGCTATATCACCGCCGACCAGACGATCATCGACGTGATCCGCTCTTATGCGCCGGGCTTCATCTTCACGACCTCGCTGTCACCGGTGCTGGTCGCCGGTGCGCTGGCCAGCGTGCGGCACCTCAAGGCATCAAGCATCGAGCGCGAGGGCCAGCAGGCCGCGGCCGCGATGCTGAAGGGCATGATGGCCGAGGCCGGTTTGCCGGTGATGAACTCGACCACGCACATCGTGCCGCTGATGGTCGGTGATCCGGTCAAGGCCAAGAAGATCAGCGACATATTGCTCGCCGAATATGGCGTGTACGTCCAGCCGATCAATTATCCGACAGTGCCGCGCGGCACCGAGCGGTTGCGCTTCACCCCGGGACCCGCCCATGATGAGGCGATGATGCGCGAGTTGACCGACGCGCTGGTCGAGATCTGGAGCCGGCTGGAGCTCCGCAAGGCCGCCTGAGGGCCGGTTCACGGCAAAAAGCTGGCTGTTCCTGGCTGTTTTCGGGGCGATTTTTTTTGCTGGCTGTTATGTTGGATTTTCCGGCTGGATTTATGGTGCATTTTCAGATGCTTGTGGCCGGTTTGGCTGTTCCGCAATAACAGCCAGATAACAGCCAGCTTTTTCGCCGGAACAGCCAGATAACAGCCAGCGTCTGCCCCGGCACGGCGAACGTGGTTTTGCTGTGATTCAGTCATGAGAAAGAGCGCGGCGCAAGGCTGTGCCGTCCGCGCGCTCTGCGCCGATTTGCGTTCGAGTTGAATCAGCGCCTCAGCTGATCCAGCGCCAGATCCCAGCCGGCATGCCCGCAAGCGGACCATGGGCCCAGGTAGCGCCCAGCCAGAGGATGATGCCGCCAGCCCAGTCATGCGGCCGGAACCCGCCGAATCGCGCCCGGCCCGCGGCGATCGCGGCAAAGGGCCAATAGGAGGTCTTCGCTTCCCAGGCGCGCCAGCGCTCGGGCTGGAGCCTTTCCTTCTTGCGATCCTGCAGCGCCGCGCCGACCAGCGAAAGCAGGATGATCGCCTTGGCAAGGATCATGTTGGCAAGTGTCGGGAACACAAGAATGTGCGCCACGCCCCAGAGCACGAAGCTCCACAGCATCGGATGCCGGGTGATCGCGAACACGCCCTTCGCCTCGGCCGGCGCGGCGCTCACCGCGCCTGGCATCGCGGGATTGCCGATCAGCGACCCGATCAACAGCACGCTCGCGACCAGCATGACGATCGTCGCGAGCACCCAGAGCGCGTCGTCCACGTTCCACCAGGGCTGCTCGGGCCCGACTGCCCGATAGGCGACGACCAGCCAGCCAAGTGTCGCCGCCGCGACGAGCGAATAGAGCCCGAGAAAAGGCCGCTCGCCGATCCGTCCGACGATCGGCGCGCGAAGCGGATGCGACAGCAGGAAATGCGTCCCGAGGAACGCAACCGCCGCCGCCAGCACCATGCCTGTCCCGCCCATCTCGCGCCCCTCAAAAGGTCCGCGGCGAGACTATCCGATCACTTGACCCCGTGCATCCAGTATTTGAGCGGCCAGGACAGGAGCAGCAGAAGCAGCCCGAGGCCGATCGCGATATAGGAGATGGTCGTGAACACGCCGGTATAGGTTTCCAGGCTGACCTTGAGGTTGGTCACCTGCCCGCCCACCGTCTCGACGCTCGCGACCTGCGCCACGGCGCCGGCGACATATTGCGCGACCGAGATCGAGAGGAACCAGACCCCCATCATCAGCCCGACGACCCGGGCGATCGAAAGCTTGGTGATCATCGACAGGCCGACGGGTGAAATGCAGAGCTCGGCGATCGAGTGGATCAGATAGAGGCCGGCAAGCCAGGCCATGCCAACCTTGAAGTCCGATCCGACATATTGGGCACCCCAGACGAGGAACAGGAAGCCAGCGCCCACGCCCATCAGCGCGATCGCGAATTTAATCGGGATTGAGGGCTCGATGCCGCGGCGCGCCAGCGCATTCCAGAGCAGGCTGAAGATCGGTGCGAGGATGACGATGAACAGAGCGTTGAAGATCTGGGTCTGGCCGGCGGGCATGATATAGACAGCCTCGCTCGAGAAGCCGTGTGTCCGTGCGAAATGCATGCCGATCATGCCGAGCAGGGCGACGACGGCAAAGCCGATTGCCATGATCCGGCGGGTCTCGGGTTGCTCGCCGGCGGCGAAGAACCAGAAGGCAAGCCAGGCAATGCCGCCGATCACGACCGCGAAGAACAGATAATAGCTTGCGACGCTGGCATGGAACATCGCGAACAGCGGCGCCGTCCAGCCGATTTCCAGCACCGTGTTGCGCGCCGCGAAGAGCGTGAGGGACGATCCCGCCTGTTCGAACAGAGTCCAGAAAACGACGTTGAAGACGATCAGCACCATCGCTGCCATCATCATCTGGAACTCGGTCTTGGTTCCCTTGATCGCTGACCAGATGAGGATGCCGGGCACGCTGATCAGGAAGGTGCCGAACAGTGCCTTGCCCATGATCGGCAGCGAGGAGACATAGCCGATGATGCCCGATCCCTCCGGCGGCGCGACATAGTTCATCAGGTTCCAGAACAGGAAGACGACCAGGGGAACGATGATCAACGCTCCCCCATAAATCCACCAGTCGCGGTCAGCCGGCGCATCGGCCGGGCGCTCGCCATAGCCGGCAAGCCGGCCGCCATCGAACTGGAACAGCAGCCAGGAGCAGGTCATGCCGACAGCCGCGAGCCCGAAGCCGGCCCACCAGCCGACGCCCTGTGCAAGCATCGGGCAGAGGAATTGCGAGATCAGCGAGCCGAGATTGATGCCCATATAGAACATCGTGAAACCGGCGTCACGCCGGCGATCGCCATCGGCATAGAGCGTGCCGACGATCGTCGAGATATTGGGCTTGAAGAAGCCGTTGCCGACGGTGACGAGCGAAAGGCCGATCAGCATGACCAGGACGAAGAAGGGTGAGCGCTGGCCGTCCGATTTGAAGCCATCCCCCGTGATCTTGCGCGCCTCATGGCCGTCGGCCGCAAGGAGCGAGACGCTCTTGTCGTCATTGCCGCGGATCTGCAGCTTCTGCCCCTGGAGGCTCACGAACTGCTTGCTCGCGTCGCCCGAGCCCTCGATCGTGACGTCGTAGCGCTGGCCGTCGATCGTCGCGAAGGGGGTTGCATCGGGCCCCTGGAGGCAGAGGGTGAAATAGCCGATCGCCATTACGATCGCGCCGAACTTCACCGAGCGTTTCGAGCCGAGATATTGATCGGCGATCAGGCCGCCGACGAGCGGCGTCAGATAGACGAGCGCTGTGAAGCCCCCATAGATTCCGGTCGAGGTCTTGTCGTTGAACAGGAAATGATTGGCGAGATACAGGGTGAGGATCGCCCGCATGCCGTAATAGCCGAAGCGTTCCCACATCTCGGTGGTGAACAGGCGTTTGAGCTGCGTGGGGTGCCCGAACCAGACGGCGTCGCTGGCCGGATTGATGTGGGAAATGTCTGGCTCTCGCGGGCTGTCCGCGGTCGGGGTGTCCACCATGTTGTTCGCTTCCCTGAATGTCTTCACGCCGTCGAAAGCGGCGCTGCTCGTAACAATGGAGACTAGCGGCATCCGCCGGGGTGTAAATACGCGCGCCAGCCCCTAGATGGCGGCATGCTCAACGACACCAGCTCGCCGCTCACGCTCCTTGCCACCCGCCGTTCCGGCAAGCCGCGCGATCTCGTCGCGCCCGGGCCGGATGAAGCGCAGCTCGTGCAGATGCTCGAGATCGCGGCACGGACGCCCGATCACGGCAAGCTCGCGCCGTGGCGGTTCGTCGTGGTGCCGGCCGACCGGCGCGACGCGCTGAGCGAGATCATCACCACCGCCTATCTGGCGGAGCGGCCGCAGGCTGCCCGGCTCGAGATCGAGGCGCTCGACCAGTTCGCGCATCAGGCGCCGACGCTGGTGGTGGTGCTGTCCTCGCCGAAGCCCGAAAGCCATATCCCGCTCTGGGAGCAGGAGCTATCGGCGGGCGCTGCATGCATGAACCTGGAGCATGCCGCGCACGCTCTTGGATTCGCGGCCGGATGGCTGACGGGATGGGCGGCTTATGCCGATGCGGTGCGCGATGCGTTCGGCGCTGCGCCCGAGAAAATTGCCGGATTCGTGTTCATTGGGACCCCTTCCAGGGCTTTGGAGGAGCGCCCGCGTCCGGAATCGGACAAAATTGTCCGATACTGGACATAGTGCTGGACTCTCGGCCCAAGCAGTGTATTAAGGCAGCATGACAGCGCTCAACAGCGACGACAGCCCGGTTTATATCAAACTGCGCGGCACCATTTCAGCCGCAATCCTGCGTGGTGAGTATCGCGCGGGGGACCAGCTTCCTTCGGTTCGTGCGCTCGCCGCCGAGCATGGCGCCAATCCGCTGACTGTCGCCAAGGCCTATCAGAGCTTCCAGGATGACGGCTATGTCGAGGTCCGTCGCGGCGTCGGCATGTTCGTGCTGGCGGGGGCGGCGGAGAAGCTTCGGCTGGCCGAACGCACCCATTTCCTGAAGGACAGCTGGCCGCGGATCAGCGCGCATATCAAACTGCTCGGGCTCGATGCCGAGGATCTGCTGGAGCGCGAGGGAGCCTAAGCGCTCCGTCACCCCGGACTTGTTCCGGGGTCCACCGCGGTACAAGCGAACCGCTTCGTTTTCGTGGCAGCTCCAAGCCGCAGAGTGGATGCCGGAACGAGTCCGGCATGACGATCTGGTTTACGCAGCGAACATCTCCGCCCCTACCGAATACAGCAATTCCGCCTTCGCCATCGCCGCCGCCTTCAGCCCCATCGCTTCCGGCACGATCTGCTCGATATAGAATCGCGCCGCCGCCGTCTTCATCGCGAGGAAAGCGGGATCGCCGTCGCTGGTCGCGGCTGCGCGGCCCTGCCTTTCCATCAGCCAGCCGCAGACGGCGACCGCCATCATCGTGAGGAACGGATAGCTGGCGGCGAGACGATCGTCCGTATCGGCTTGCAGCAGGTGCTGTCCTACCTGCTCACAGGCCTCGACAAGATCGCTCAGGCCCTTGTCCTGAACCTCGGCACGCATGTCGCCGATGAGGCGGGCGAGCTCGGCACCGCCATCACCTGTGAGCTTGCGCCCGACCAGATCGGCAGCCTGGATGCCATTGGTCCCCTCATAGATCGGCGTAATCCGGGCATCGCGGAAGAACTGGGCGGCGCCCGTTTCCTCGATATAGCCCATGCCGCCATGGACCTGCACGCCGATCGAGCTCACCTCGCAGCCAAGATCGGTACCATGCGCCTTGGCGAGCGGGGTCAGCAGATCGAGCCGCGCCTGGGCACCGACCTCGCCGAGCGTCGCGCGATCTACATGGCTGGCGGCGAAATAGACCAGGGTGCGGGCCGCCTGGGTCTGCGCTTTCATCCGCATGAGCATGCGGCGGACATCGGGATGCTCGATGATCGCGACCGAATCGCGGCTCGGCGTGCCGGCACGGGGCGACTGGATGCGGTCACGGGCGTAAGCGACCGCTGCCTGGGTTGCGGCCTCCGCCACCTGCGCGCCCTGCAGGCCGACATTGAGACGCGCATTGTTCATCATCGTGAACATCGCGCGGATGCCGCCAAGCTCCTCGCCGATCAGCTCGCCGATGCAATCGTCATGGTCGCCAAAGCTCAGCACGCAGGTCGGCGAGGCATGAATGCCCATCTTGTGCTCGATCGAGACGACCCGGACATCATTCGCCTCGCCCGGATTGCCCGCCGAATCGAGCCGGTATTTGGGGACGAGGAACAGCGAGATGCCCTTGGTCCCCGGCGGCGCATCAGGCGTGCGGGCAAGGACGAGATGGACGATGTTGGGCGCCATGTCATGGTCGCCGAATGAGATGAAGATCTTGGTGCCCTTGATGCTCCAGGTTCCGTCGCCGCGCGGCGTGGCGCGGGTGCGCAGCGCGCCGACATCGGAGCCGGCCTGGGGCTCGGTGAGGTTCATCGTACCGGTCCATTCGCCGGTCGCGAGATGCGGCAGATACAGCGCCTGCTGCTCGGGCGAGCCGTGATGGGTGAGCGCCTCGATTGCGCCGACGGTGAGGGTCGGGGCCAGCGCGAGGCCCATATTGGCCGCGCCCAATGTTTCGAGCACCGCGGTCTGGAGTGCGAAGGGCAGGCCCTGGCCGCCGGCGCTTTCGGGCACGCCGATCGTACCCCAGCCGCCCTCGACATAGTCGCGATACGCCTTGCCATAGCCTTCGGGCATGACGACGCCGTCGGGCGTCCATTTCGCGCCGACCGTGTCGCCCGCCCGCAGCAACGGCGCCCATTCGCCGGCTGCGAAATCGCCCGCGCCCTCGAGCACGGCATCGACGACATCGCTGGTCGCGGCGGCGAAGCGCTCGCTTTCGGCCAGCGCGCCGATGCCGACGACATGGTCGAGCACGAAACGCTGATCGGCGGTGGCGGGCGTGAAGGTCATGATATTTCTCTTTCTGCGGTCGCGCGGGCTATAGCCCCGCGCGATGAGCCCGCCAAACCCGCCTTTTGCCACGCACACCTTACCCTACGGCGAGGCCGCGATTGCCGAGGCGGCTGCGCTGATCGCTACGGGCGGCGTGGTCGCGATCCCGACCGAGACGGTCTACGGCCTCGCCGCCGACGCGACCGAGTCGCGTGCCGTGGCGGGGGTCTATGCGGCCAAGGGCCGGCCGAGTTTCAACCCGCTGATCGTCCATGTGCTGGATCGGGCGGCGGCCGAGGCGATTGCCGTGTTCGATGCGGATGCCGGGGCGCTCGCCGATGCGTTCTGGCCGGGGCCGTTGACCCTGGTGCTGCCGCTTAGGCCGGGCGCGACGATCGCGTCGCTGGTGACGGCCGGGCTCGACACGATCGCGATCCGGGTGCCGAGGCACCGCGCGATGCGGGCGCTGCTCGAGACGAGCGGCAAGCCGCTGGCGGCGCCGTCCGCCAATGCAAGCGGAGCGATCAGCCCCACTCGGGCGGAGCATGTGCTGGCGAGCCTCGGCGGGCGGATTCCGCTGATCGTCGATGACGGAGCGACCGAGGCGGGGCTCGAGTCGACGATCGTGATGACCGGCGACGGCGTTCGTGTCCTGCGGCCGGGGCCGATTACCGCAGACGACATCGCTACCTTCTTCCCCGGCGAAGGCCGGGGCCCAGTATCGGAGGTCATCGTAGCTGGGCCCCGGTCTTCGTCGGGGAAGAGGTTAGTTACAGCGCCCGGTCAGCTCGAAAGCCACTACGCGCCGGCCAAACCATTGCGGATCAACGCAAGGAATTGTGACCAGAATGAGTGGATGATCGGCTTCGGCCCGGTGGCTGGAGACGACACTTTATCCGCCTCGGGCGATCTCATCGAAGCCGCCGCCAACCTGTTTTCAGCGCTTTACCGGGCGGATGCCTCGGCCAAGCCTCGTATCGCTATCGCGCCAGTTCCCGAAACAGGCCTCGGCATCGCCATCAACGACCGGTTGCGCAGGGCAGCCCATTCGGATTGATCCTTTACGCTGCCGTACCGACCGTTACTCTCCCCGCAACGACTCGAAAGAGGAGAGCGATGATGACGAACACGCAGCGTGGGCTCGCTGAGCTTCTCGGTACATTCTGGCTGGTCTTTGGCGGTTGCGGCAGCGCAGTGCTCGCGGCGGGTTTCCCGGATGTCGGGATCGGCTTTGTCGGCGTCTCGCTCGCCTTCGGGCTGACGGTGCTGACCATGGCTTATTCGATCGGCCATATCTCGGGCTGCCATCTCAACCCGGCCGTGACCTTCGGGCTATGGGCCGGTGGCCGCTTTCCGGGCAAGGATATCCCACTCTATATCGCCGCTCAGGTCATTGGGGCGGTGATTGCCGCTTATCTCCTCTGCTTCATCGCCAGCGGGCAGCCCGGCTGGGATCTCGCCGCGAAAGGCCTGGCCGCCAATGGTGTCGGTGAACATTCGCCTGGCCTCTATTCGATGCAGGCCGGGATCGTCATCGAGATCATACTGACCTTCTTCTTCCTGCTGGTGATCATGGGATCGACCGACAGCCGCGCGCCGGCTGGCTTCGCGCCGATCGCGATCGGCCTTGCGCTTACCCTGATCCACCTGATCAGCATTCCGGTCACCAACACCTCGGTCAATCCGGCGCGCAGCACCGGGCCGGCCCTGATCGTTGGCGGCTGGGCGCTCCAACAGCTCTGGATCTTCTGGGTCGCGCCGATCATCGGCGGCGTGCTCGGCGGCTTTGCCTATAAGATCCTCGGCGCCGATGCGACGATCAAGCCGTCGGTCGAAGGCGAAGCGATCCCCTGATCCCAAGGGCGTTTCCGGGCTTCAGGCAGTCGCCTCAGCTGTTTTCGACCGGTTGGCGAAGCTTTTGCGAAGCTTGGCCAGCTTGGGCGGGATGACCGCGATGCAGTAAGGATTGCGCTGGCCTTCGCCGTCCCAATATTGCTGGTGATAATCCTCGGCCGGGTACCATTTCCCGAGTGGCTCGACCGTCGTGACGATCGGTGCCGGCCAGTTGGCCGCATTACGCGCGATTGCCGCCTTGGCCTCTTCGCGCTGATCGGGCGAATGCGGGAAGATCGCCGAGCGATATTGGGTGCCGACATCATTGCCCTGGCGGTTGAGCTGGGTCGGGTCATGCGTCGCGAAAAACATGTCGAGCAGGTCGCCATAGCGGACCTGATCCTTGTCGAAGGTCACGCGGATCGCCTCGGCATGGCCGGTGTCTCCGCCGCAGACCTGCTTGTAGGTCGGGTTGGGGACATTGCCGCCGATATAGCCGCTTTCGACCTTCTCGACGCCGATCACGTCCTTGAACACTGCCTCGGTGCACCAGAAACATCCGCCTGCCAGCGTCGCGGCTTCCCTTGCCATCCTGTCCTCCTGTGATGCGGCCCAAGATAGGGTGGCGGGTCGGGACGGCAATGTGTCGACTCAGGAGTCTCCGCTCAAAGATCCTTACTGCGCGCGCTTCAGGCGGAGCCATGCGCCGAGCGCCCACCAGGCCAGCGCCCATAAGGTGCCGAAGCTCCAGCCTGCGAGCACGTCGCTTGGCCAGTGCACGCCGAGATAGACGCGGCTGATCCCGATCAGGGTCACCAGCAAAGCGGTGATGGCGAGGATATAGGTGCGCGCGCCGCGCCCTTCGACGATCTGGACGATCAGCGCGGCGATAGTGAGATAGACGATCGCGCTGTTCGCCGCATGGCCGCTCGGGAAGCTTTCCGAGGTCACCTGCACGAGATGGTCGGTCAGTTCGGGTCGGGCGCGGGCCACGAGCGTCTTCACGAGGCCGATCGCGATCGAGCCAGTGATCGTGCCGCCCAGCACCAGCCACATCGTCAGCCACAACCGCCTGACCGCGAGAAAGCCCGCCGCTATCAGCACGACAATCGGCAACACCGTGGCGCCGCCGAGCGCGGTGATGTCGATCATCGCGAGCTTGAGCCAGGCGGGGCCGATCGGCGCGCCGTGCATCGTACCGTGCCGCATCGCGAGCAGGATCCTCTGGTCGAAATCGAGCTGGAGGCCATGGTCGATGAGAAAACCGACCAGGCTGAGCAGCAGGATTCCCGCCGCGACAGCGCCGGCGCCGATCAGCAGCCAGGGCGGGTGGCGGATCGCGTCGGGCACCTGACCCAGCGCATCGGCCCCTTCGGCGTGAAGTGGGTCTTCGGCGATCACAATATCATGTCGCGCGGAATCTCATTGCCCCGGGGCGGCACCGGTCGAAGTCGGCCACCACGTCACCCAATGTTTTCCACCAGCGCCGGGTTGCGTGAATCCGGCGTGTTGCCGAGGGCCCGCTCGGTTTCCTCGATCCAGCCGCCGCCGAGCACGCGGTCGCCGGCATAGAGCACTGCGGCCTGGCCCGGCGCGACGCCATATTCGGGCGAGTCGAACACCACCCGGTCGCCCGCCAGCCGCGCCGGGACCGGCTTTGCCATCGATCGGACCTTCACGGTCAGTGGCCCGTGATAATCGCCGCCGAGCCAGTTGATATCCGAGAGGAGCGCCGATTCGACCGCCAGCGCCGCCTTCGGTCCGACCACCACATGCCGGCTCTCGGGTTCGAGGCGGATGACATAGAGCGGTTCGGGCGTGCCGCCGATCTCGAGGCCGCGGCGCTGGCCGACGGTGAAGTGAATCAGCCCGCGGTGCTGGCCAAGGGTGCGGCCGGCCTCGTCAACGATATCGCCGCTGGTATCGGCTTCGGGCCTAAGCTTCTTCACCAGGCTCGCATAATCGCCATCGGGGACGAAGCAGATGTCCTGGCTGTCGGGCTTGGCCGCGACGCCGAGGCCGAGCGATGCGGCGAGTTCGCGCACCCGCGTCTTGGGCAGGCCGCCGAGCGGGAAGCGCAGGAAATCGAGCTGATCCTGGGTCGTCGCGAACAGGAAATAGCTCTGGTCCCGCGCCGGATCGACCGCACGGTGCAGCTCGGGGCCGTTCGCGCCCTCCACCCGGCGGACATAATGGCCGGTCGCGAGGCAATCCGCATTGAGCTCGCGCGCGAGGCGGAACAGGTCAGTGAATTTTGGGCCCATATTGCAGCGCACGCAGGGGATCGGGGTTCGCCCGCGCAGATATTCGTCAGCGAACCCGTCGATCACGTCGGCGCGGAAGCTCGATTCATGGTCGAAGACATAATGGGCAATGCCCAGCCGGTCGCAGACCGCGCGGGCATCGCGGATGTCGCGGCCGGCGCAGCAGCTGCCGGCGCGCCCGACCGCTTCGCCATGATCATAAAGCTGGAGCGTGACGCCGATCGTCTCGGCCCCGGTCGCGGCGGCAAGGGCCGCCACCACCGAACTGTCGACGCCACCCGACATCGCAACGACAATGCGCTTGCCCCCGAGTTCCGCGCCCTGCGCCGCGCCCAGCTGAAAATCACCCTCTGACATCATGCCTGCCAGATAGGCGCGTCGGGCTTGTGATGCAAAGTGTCCCATTTCGGGATTTTCTGCCGCCTTTACCGGACCTTCAGACCCTTTGGCTAAAAAGGCCGGATCGAGTCGAATCGCCGGAAAGGGCGTATGTGGATCTAAGCTTTCCTCGTTTTGAGGCGGACACGGCCGTCACTATCCTGCCGCCTGACCTGGCGGTGCTGATGGTTGGCATCGCCGCGCGCCAGGCAGCGAGCCCGACCGCGCTCTATCATGCGCGGCTGCTGCCCTCGATCGCGGACAGCGATTGGTTCGCCCCGGCGCATGGTGCGTTCAACCGTTCCGTCGCCGAGATGCTAACGCAAGTGCAACAGGAATGAACTCGCTGTTTACCGAGCCGCTTTAGCCCCCGTTCAAATCATGGGCTTAAGCGATGTTGTCAGAGAGGGGGCCCCCCGCCCCGATCGAGGTTGAAGAATGATCGAGAACCAGAAGATCCGTCCTGCGAAAGTGATCGGCCCCTTGGGCGAGCCGCTGACGCTTGACACATTGCCACCGCCCGAGACGACGCGTTGGGTCGTCCGCCGCAAGGCTGAGGTCGTCGCCGCCGTCAATGGCGGGCTGCTGTCGGTCGATGAAGTGTGCGACCGCTATAACCTCACCGTCGAGGAATTCGCGGGCTGGCAGCGCGCGATCGATCGCTCCGGCATGCCCGGGCTGCGCGTCACGCGGATTCAGCATTACCGTTCGCTGTACGAGCGCCAGCAGAAATATTGAGGGCGGAAATCCGTTAAGTCAGCGCCAGTTCGCTTCCCCGCCTGGGGGAGCGGGCTGGCGCCGACGTATTGAAAACAGACGCCTTGCCGCTCTCAAAACGTTAGCGGAACAAAATCAGGTCTTCACGAGTCTTTCCGGCCTTGGCTCGAATCGTCGGGCACAACGGAGGGATCGACCATGAATTTCATTCTTTGGCTCATCGTCGGCGGTGTTATCGGCTGGCTGGCCAGCATGGTGATGCGGACTAACGGGCAGCAGGGCATCATCCTGAATATCGTTGTCGGCATCGTCGGTTCTTATATCGGCGGCTTTCTGTTCGGCCCCTATATCGGCAATGGCCTGATTTCCGCTTTCCTCGGCGCGGTCGTGCTGTTGGCGATCGTGAACCTGGTCCAGCGCGGCAGGGTTCGGTAACCCGCTACAGCGCACCAAAAAGATAAAAAGGGCCGCCCGGGGCATCGGGCGGCCCTTTTTCTATTTGAGTAGGAACCGCACGCTCAGCGTGACGGTCACATCGGTTTCGCCGGGCGAGATCGCGGTCGATGCGTCCGCCTTCATCAGACCCCTGCTCATCATCATCGGCGGCTGCGGATTGCTCCCGTCATTCTGGCCACTCTCCGCGATCGATACGATCCGCGAAACAGTCAGGCCCGCCGCTTTCGCGTAGAGCTGGGCCCGGGCCTGCGCCTTCTTCACGGCGTCGGCACGCGCTTCGTCGAGCGCGGCATCGGGCTGGTCGATCGACAGGTTTGGTCCGTCGATCTGGTTCGCGCCCTGCTTGACCAGCGCATCGAGGATCGCGCCGGCCTTGGCGATGTCGCGGAAACGGATCGCAACGCTGTTGCTGGCCTGATAGCCAGTGACGGCCGGAGGCTGGTTGTCGGCATAACGATATTGCGGGCTGAGCGAGACATTGGCCGTGCGTGTGTCGCGTGGCGCGACGCCGGCGCGTTTCAGTGCGTCAAGTATTGCCGCCATTCTGGTGGCATTGTCCGCGAGCGCTTCCGCGGCGGTCGCGGCCTGAGTCACGACGCCCGCGCGGATCGTCGCGACATCGGGAACGCGGGTGCTGCGCCCCTCGGCGGACACATCGAGGACCGTGCCGTCGGCGATGATTGGCGCCGTCACCTGGGCAGCAGCCGGGGTGCTGACAAGCGAGAGGACAGCAAGCGGCGCGGTGGCGAGCACCATCGCGGTTGCGAGAATGCGCATGAAAGACTCCCGTATCGAACCGGGCCGGACTGGCCCGCACGCGTGTCTTGCCGCGACGCGGGCCAACCTCAGCTGAACGAGCCGCGATTCAGGTGCGGCGCGTCATGACCAGGCGATACAGCGCGAGCAGGACAATCGCGCCGACCGTCGCCGCGGCATAGCTCTGCCAGCCGGCCGCGATATGCAGGCCCATCATTGGCGAGAGATAGCCGGCGAGCAGCGCGCCGGCGATGCCGATCAGGATCGTGACGATGAATCCGCCCGGATCCTTGCCGGGCATGATCATCTTGCCGAGGACGCCGGCCACCAGGCCGATCAATATCCAGCCGAAGAATCCGTGGTGCAAAAGCTCCATCGCTTCTCTCCCCATATGTTGCGGCCGCAGCGCGGACCGGCGCGAAGCCTCGCTCCCGCGCCGGCGATATGCAACCATTTCTTTACCAGAATGACCCCAATTCATAACCGGAATGACCTGAAAGCCTTGCGAAAACAGGCCGAAACGGCCATGGCGCGCCATGGTGAAATCGACCCCTTGAGGTCGGTGACTTATTTCTATAATACAGTAGCGCGATAACGACGACGGCGAAGAGCCGGGACGGGGATGTGACACAAATGAACTACGGGAAGCCAAGATTCGGGAATGACGAGCATCTGGCGCTTCCCGGAAGCTCTGGCGACCGTCGGAGCCGCCTGCCCTGGATCATCGGCGCGATCCTTCTGGTCGTGCTGGTGGGAGCCGCCTTCTGGATGATGCATGGCGGCAAGAAGTCGGATGCTTCCGCCCCAGTCGAGCAGGTGCCGACCGTGTCGGTCGCGCCTCCTGGCCGTCAGACGGTCGGGCGCGTCATTTCCGCGACCGGCACGCTCGCGGCGAAGCGCGAGATGCCGGTCGGCGTCGCCGGCGAGGGCGGCCGGGTGACCGCCGTGCTGGTCGAGCCGGGTCAGTGGGTCGCGGCCGGGCAAGTGCTGGCGACGGTCGATCGTTCAGTCCAGACCCAGACTGCTGAATCGCTTGCGGCGCAGATCAGGGTCGCGCAGGCCGATGCGACGCTGACGCAGTCCGAGTTGGCGCGCGCCCAGTCGCTCGTCTCGCGCGGTTTCATCTCCAAGGCCGATGTCGAGGCCAAGACCGCGACCCGGGACGCCGCCGCGGCGCGGGTACGGGTGGCGCAGGCCCAGTTCGCGCAGCAACGCGCGAGCAATGGCCGCCTCGACATTCGCGCGCCCGCCGCCGGCCTCGTCCTGACCCGCAGCGTCGAGCCCGGGCAGATCGTCAGTTCGGGTTCGGGCACCTTGTTCCGTATGGCCAAGGGTGGCGAGATGGAGATGCGCGCGCAGCTGAGCGAGGCAGATCTGGCCACGCTTCATGTCGGCGTACCGGCCCAGGTAACGCCCGTCGGGGGCAGCACCGCCTTTTCCGGCATGGTATGGCAGGTTTCGCCGGTCATCGATCCCCAGACCCGCCAGGGCATCGCCCGCATCCAGCTGAGCTATGATCCGGCGCTCCGGCCGGGCGGCTTCGCCTCGGTGTCGATCAGGAGCGGCTCGACCGATCTGCCGCAGCTTCCCAACTCGGCGATACAGAGCGACGAGAAGGGCAATTTCGTCTATGTCGTCGGTCCGGGCGACAAAGTGGTGCGGCGCACGATCAAGATTGGCGACGTTACGGACACCGCTGTGTCGATCGTCGAGGGTCTGAACGGCACTGAGCGCGTCGTGCTGTCGGCCGGCGCGTTCCTCAATACGGGCCAGAAGATCAAGCCGATCCTCCAGAAAACGCAAGGCTGAACGCCATGTCCTTCCGTAACATCTCTGCCTGGTCGATTCGGAACCCGGTTCCGTCGATCGTGCTGTTCTTCATGCTGACGGTGGCAGGCATTGTCAGCTTCAGCACGATGGAGGTGAACAACGATCCGGACATCGATTTCCCGGTGGTGATCGTCTCGATCGCCCAGCCGGGCGCTGCGCCGACCGAGCTCGAAACCCAGGTTACGCAGCAGGTCGAGGCGGCGGTGCGCAGCCTGCAGGGCATCGATGAGATCGATTCGACCGTAACCGAGGGAAGTTCGACCACGGTCGTCCAGCTCAACATCGGCACGCCGATCGACCGCGCGGTCGAGGATGTGCGCAGCGCGATCCAGCAGGTCCGCTCAAACCTTCCCGATGGCATTCTCGAGCCCCAGGTTCAGCGTGCCAACACCACCGGCAATGATCTCGCGAGCTACGCCGCGGTCAGCACCGACATGACGATCGAGCAACTCAGCTGGTATATCGACAATACGGTCGCGAAGAGCCTGTTGTCGGTTCCCGGCATGGCGACGGTCGGGCGCAATGGCGGCGTTGATCGTGAGATCCGCGTGATCCTCGATCCCGCGAAGGTCCAGGCCCAGGGTCTGACCGCAAGCCAGGTCAATCAGCAGCTGCGCCAGGTCAACCTGAACGCGGCCGGCGGCCGGGCCGAGATCGCTGGCTCCGAACAGTCGGTACGCGTGCTCGGCAATGCCAAAAATGCCTATGATCTCGGCCAGACTCATATCGCGGTCGGCAATGGCAGATCGATTAAACTGTCCGACATCGCCCAGGTCCGCGATCTCTTTGCCGAACAGCGCTCCGCGTCCGAAATGGACGGGCGCCAGGTGCTCAGCTTCGACTTCCAGCGCTCCAAGGGCGGTTCCGACGTCACTGTTTTCCACGGCGCGGCGGCGAAGCTGGCCGAGCTCGAGAAGCGCAATCCCAAGGTGCATTTCCAGCTCATCTTCAACGAGGTGAAATATGCCGAGCAGCAATATAGCTCGGCGATGGAGGCAATGCTCGAAGGCGCCGCCCTCGCGGTGCTGATCGTGTTCCTGTTCCTCCGCGACTGGCGGTCGACCGTGATTTCCGCGCTCGCCATCCCCCTGTCGGCGATCCCGACCTTCTGGTTCATGGATCTGCTCGGCTTCACCCTGAACAGCATGACGCTGATGGCGTTGAGCCTCGTCGCCGGCGTGCTGGTGGATGACGCTATCGTCGAGATCGAGAATATCGTGCGCCATATGCGGATGGGAAAAACCGCCTATCAGGCAGCGATCGACGCGGCTGACGAGATCGGGCTGGCGGTGCTCGCCACCACCATGTCGATCGTCGCCGTGTTCCTGCCGGTCGGCCTGATGCCGGGTGTCTCGGGCCAGTTCTTCAAGAATTTCGGCCTTACCGTCGTTGCCTCGGTGTTGATGAGCCTTGCCGTGGCGCGCCTCCTCACACCGATGATCGCCGCTTATTTCCTGAAGGCGAAGGGTCACGCGTCTCATGGCGAGGGGCCGGTGATGGACGTCTATATGAGCATTCTCAAATGGACGCTCAGGCATCGCTGGTCGGCGGTCGTCGGCGGGGTGATCTCGTTTGCGCTGACGATCTATCTGTTCAGCGCAATTCCGATGACGTTCCAGCCCGATCAGGATCAGGACGCCAGTACCGCAATGGTCGAAATGGTGCCGGGCACGACCCTGGCCGAGACCGAGGCGGTGGTGCGCAAGGTCGCGAGCTTCCTGCAGAAACAGCCTGACGTCGATCACACCTATGCGCGGGCCTTTGTCGGCAATGGCCGCGTAACCGCGATCTACAAAGCCAAGAAATCGATGAAGAGCACCGAATTCGAGCGGTCTCTCGCGCCGCAGCTGGCGCAGATCGCCGATGCCCGCGTGTCGTTCCGGTCGAATGGCGGCTGGGGCGGCAGTGGGCGCGACCTCACGATCACCCTCGGTGGCGATGACCCCAAGACGCTGAGCGCAAGCGCGATCAAGATCGTCGAGCAGATGGCGAAGCTGCCGTCACTCGTGGCACCGCGCATCACTGGCGATTTGCAGCGCCCGGAGATTGTCATCAAGCCGCGGATGGATCTCGCCGCCAGCCTGGGCGTAACCACTCAGGGGCTGTCCTCCGCGATCCGCATCGCGACGCTTGGCGATATCGACCAGAACAGCGCGAAATTCTCGCTATCGGATCGCCAGATTCCGATCCGGGTCGCGCTCGACCAGAATGCGCGCCAGAAGCTTTCGACGATCCAGAACCTGCCGGTGCAGACCTCGACCGGCGGGTCGGTTCCGTTGAGCCTTGTGGCCGAGGTGACCCTCGGCGCCGGCCCGACCAAGATCTCGCGCGTCGCACAGCAGCGCCAGATCACGATCGGTGCCGACCGCGGGCTCGTCGATGGCAAGCCGATCGTCAGCAGCGTCGCGATGAAGCAGATCCATGATCTTCCGGCGATGAAGGATCTGCCGGTCGGCGTGAGCGAACTCACGCTCGGCAATGCCAAATGGCAGGCAGAAATGATCAAGAACTTCATCATCGCCGTGATCGCCGGTATCTTCCTGGTCTTCGCGGTGCTGGTGTTGCTCTACCGCCGCCTGCTGCCGCCCTTCGTCAACATGCTGTCGCTGCTCGTTGCCCCGCTGGGCGGCCTGATCGCGCTCCTCATCGCTGGTCACCCGATCTCGCTGCCGGTGCTGATCGGCATCCTGATGTTGCTCGGCATCGTCGCCAAGAACTCGATCCTGCTGATCGATTTCGCGCTCGAGGAGATGAACAAGGGCGTCGATATGTTGACCGCGATCATCGATGCTGGCCACAAGCGCGCGCAGCCGATCGTCATGACGACGGTTGCGATGGTTGCCGGCATGGTGCCGACGGCACTCTCGCTCACCGGCGACGGCTCGTGGCGCGCGCCGATGGGCATCGTCGTGATTGGCGGGCTGGTGCTCTCGACCGTGCTGACCCTGCTGATCGTGCCGGCAAGCTTCAGCCTCGCGGTCGCGATCGAGGCCTGGGCCGGGCCGAAGCTCGGCCGCCGCCTGCTCACCTATCGCCCTGGCGACGATGGGCGGCCGGTGATCGACAATGATCCGCTGCCGCCGCGGATCGGTGGCCAGCCGGGCACGATCATCCACCGGGCGGGTGACGACGAGCCTCAGCCCGCTGAATGAGCCCGTCTGATTCTGGGAAGTCCGGCGGCCGCGTGATAAGGCGGGGCCGGACGCCAAATCGACTCCGGCCTTGAACTATCCCCGCTTTCGGGGATTGTTCTGCCCATGAAACTGCTCGCCCGCGCACCCCGCTCCGGAGAGGTGATCCCAGCCGGGCTGCGCCGCATGCGCTGGATCGCCACCGGGCTGCTCGTGCTGATGGCGGCGATCTTCCTCGCCGCGCGCCAGCTCGACCCTGATTTCGTTCGAGCCCATCCCGTGATCGGCTTCATCCGGTCCTTTGCCGAGGCGGCGATGGTTGGCGGACTCGCCGACTGGTTTGCGGTCACCGCGTTGTTCCGCCACCCACTTGGCTTGCCGATCCCGCACACGGCTATCATCCCGCGCAACAAGGATCGTATCGGCGCAACCCTCGCCGCCTTCCTGCGCGACAATTTCCTCATTCCCGGCGTGGTCGCGCGGCGGATGAGCGGGGTCGATGTCGCCGGCGCGGCGGGGCGCTGGCTGGCCAGCCCCGGCGGCACCCAGGGCCGGCTGCGCAAGGGCGCCTCGCGCCTCGCCGCCGATATGCTCGAGGCCTTTGATCAGCAGCGGCTCGGCGGCATGGTCAAGGCGACGATCGGCCAGCGCCTGCGCGCGCTCGATATCGCGCCCCTGCTCGGCCAGGCGCTGACTGCGGCGATCGCCGAGCAGCGGCACGCGCCGTTGCTCGACGGCATCATCCGCTGGGCGGCCAAGGTGCTCGCGGCGAACGAGCATATGATCCGCAATATGGTGCATGACCGCGCCGGCACGGTGATGCGCTGGACTGGCCTCGACGAGACGCTCGCCAACAAGATCATCGACGGCCTCGACACCATGATCCGCGACATGGCGTCCGATCCCGGCCACCCGCTCCGCGCCAAGGCCGAGGAAGGGCTGGTCGCGCTCGCTTATGATCTCCAGCATGACGAGCGGATGCGCGAGCGGGTCGAGGCGGTGAAGGCTGAGATCATCGAGAACCCCGCCATGCAGCGCTGGCTCGACGGGCTATGGGAGCAGGCGCGCACCAGGCTGCTCCGCGTCGCGCGCGATCCGGACGAGGCGCTCACCGGCCAGCTCGGCGTCGCGCTGCGCCAGCTGGGCGAGACGCTGCAGGAAGATGCGATGCTGCGCGCGACGATCAACCGCTTCGTTCGCCGCACGGCAGTCGGCATGGCGGCCGACTATGGCGATGGCATCGTCCGGCTCGTATCGGAAACGGTGCGAGGCTGGGATGCGCGCACGATCACCCGGCGGCTGGAAAATGCCGTCGGCCGCGATCTGCAATATATTCGCGTCAACGGCACGCTGGTCGGCGGGCTGGTCGGGCTGCTGCTTCATACCGTCGATGTCGTCCTCTAAAGCGCTACCGCTCCCAGTCGACAATCGGCCAGCCGCGTTCGCGCGCCAGCCGCCGGAGCGGGCCATGCGCGTTAACGGCAAAGCCTTCGTTCGCCCATGCGAGCACGGGCGCATCCGAGACGTGATCGGAATAAAAGCGGATCTGCGCGTCGGCGCGCGAGATATGGTTTGCCGCCATCCAGGCCTCGATCATCCTGAGCTTGGCCGGACCATAGCAATTCTCGCCCGAGATGCGCGCGCGCAGCCGGTCTTCGACCCGTTCGACCTCAGTCGCGATCACATCGTCGAAACCGAGCTGGTCGGCGATCGCGCCGGCATAGAAACGATAAGAGGCAGTCGCCATCACCAGCCGGTAGCCGGCGGCCCGATCGGCGGCGATCTGCGCCCGTGCGCCGGCAAACACGCCCGAGGCGGCAATGCGGGCGGCAAAATGCGCCGCGGCCCGCTTCGCATCCGCGTCGCGCATCCGGTGCCCAAGCAGGAGCCGCTGTGTGACCTGCTTCAGCCGCCCGCGATCGATCGCCTTTACGCCGTACGCGGCCGCTGCCGCGCCTGCGACCGGCAGCAGCGCCAGCCGCCACGGCGCCTGGCGCCGCGCGGTTTCGATCAGGAACGCGGTCCAGGTCGGCGCATGGGTAATCGTCCTGTCCATGTCGTAAATTGCGAGCTTCGTCATCGTTTCGCCTTACGCTGCATGCAGCTTGCCGATCCAGCGCGATTGCACCAATGATGGTTGATATGAACGAGATGGCCGCCTTCTCGCATGAAAGCGTCTCCGGCGGCGATGTCGTTCGCTTTACCGGTAGCCTCTCGCTCGCCCGGATCGGCGACCTGCCGGAGCGTTTGCGCGGCTATGGCGGTCAGGTCGCGGTGGTCGATCTGAGCGAGATTGACCGGATCGACACGATCGGTGCCTGGATCGTCCACCGTTTCGCCGCCGAGCATGGCGCGCGCATTGAGGGGCTCAATGCCGATAGCGAACATCTGCTCCATCAGGTCGAAGCGGCCGATCAGCCGGTCGCGATGCACCGGGTCCAGAATAGCGGGGTCACCCGCATCGTCGGCGAGATCGGCGATGCCGTCGTCATCTCGATCAAGACGCTTTACGGCCTGCTCGGTTTTCTCGGCGGCATCATCATCGCGCTCGCCAATGTCATCTGGTATCGCCGGCTCCGCTTCAACGCGACCGTGCAGCGCTTCGAGGTGGTCGGCGTCACCGCGCTTGGTATCATCGGGTTGATGAGCTTCCTGATCGGGATCGTCATCGGTCAGCAGGGCGCGGTCCAGCTCCGTCAGTTCGGCGCCGAAATCCTGACGATCAACCTGATCGGCCGCATTACGCTGCGCGAACTCGGCGTGCTGATGACGGCGATCATGGTCGCCGGGCGCTCGGGTTCCGCCTTCGCGGCGCAGATCGGCACGATGAAGCTCACCGAGGAAATCGACGCGATGCGCACCATCGGCGTGTCGCCGATGGAGGCGCTGGTGCTGCCCCGGGTAATCGCGTCGGTCGTGATGATGCCGTTGCTCGGCTTCTATGCCTCGATCATGTCGATCATCGGGGGCGGGCTGTTCTGCTGGGTATCGCTCGGCATTCCGCCGATCACTTTCATCCAGCGTATCCGCGAAGTCGTGCCCCTGACCGATCTTTATATCGGCTTGTGGAAGGCGCCCGTGTTCGGCGCGATCATCGCCATGGCCGGCTGTTTCCAGGGCATGCTGGTCGAGGCTGATGCCGAGCAGGTCGGCATTCGCACCACGTCCGCGGTCGTCCAGGCGATCTTCCTCGTGATCGTCCTCGACGCCATGTTCGCTGTGTTCTTCACCGGGATCGGCTGGACATGACGGGCGACAACGAAATCGTCATTTCAGTTCACGGCCTCAAGAACAGCTTTGGCGATCAGGTCGTCCATAACGGGCTCGATGTCGAGGTGAAGCGCGGCGAGATTTTCGGCGTTGTCGGCGGGTCCGGCACCGGAAAATCAGTGCTGATGCGCTCGATCATCGGCCTCCAGGTCCCCGATGCGGGCGAGATCAAGGTGTTCGGTGAGCGCACCATCGATCTCGAAGAGAAAGAGGCGGTCAATATCCGCAAACGCTGGGGGGTGCTGTTCCAGGGCGGCGCCCTGTTCTCGACCCTGACCGTCGCCGAGAACACCCAGGTTCCGTTGCGCGAATTCTATCCAAAGCTCGATCAGGCGCTGCTCGACGAGATTGCCGCTTTCAAGGTGGTGATGAGCGGCCTGCCCGCTGAGGCCGGGCCGAAATATCCGGCCGAGCTCTCGGGCGGCATGCGCAAGCGTGCCGGTCTCGCCCGCGCCCTCGCGCTCGATCCGGAATTGCTGTTCCTCGATGAGCCGACCGCCGGCCTCGACCCGATTGGCGCGGCTGCGTTCGACGAACTGATCGCCTCGCTCCAGAAGACAATGGGGCTGACGGTATTCCTGATCACGCATGATCTCGATACGCTCTACGCGATCTGCGACCGGGTCGCGGTGCTGGCCGACCAGAAAGTGATCGCGGTGGGCACGATCGACGAACTTCTCGCGCTGGACCATCCGTGGATCGAGGAATATTTCAAGGGGCCGCGCGGCCGCGCCGCCATCGCCACGCTGGAACGCAACCAGCAGGTCGCGGCCGCAGCGAAGCCGACAGGATTAGGGGCTAGGAACTGATGGAAACCCGATCGAACCATGTCCTGGTCGGCGCTGTGGTGCTGATCCTGCTCGCGGTGCTGGCGCTTTTCTTCGTCTGGCTCGCCCGGGTGAACGGCGGCGCGGAAAAGGAATATGATATCTTCTTCAAACAGTCGGTCGATGGCCTGAACAAGGGCTCGACCGTCTCCTTTTCGGGCGTGCCGTCAGGCCAGGTGACGACGATCGCTCTGTGGAAACCCGATCCCCAGTTCGTCCGCGTCCGCATCACGGTCAAGGACGAGACGCCAGTGCTCGAGGGCACCACCGCAACCATCCAGTGCAGCTTTACCGGCACCTGCACGGTGCAGCTCGATGGCGCGGTCAAGAACGCCCCGCCGATCACCTGCCCGGTCGATGACGCGAAAAATGCCTGCCCGATGGGCGTGCCGGTCATCCCGACCAAGCAGGGCGGGCTTGGCGCATTGCTGAGCTCGGCGCCGCAATTGCTCGAGCGCCTGTCGACACTGACGGAACGATTGACCGAGACGCTTTCGGACAAGAACCAGGCTTCGATCACCGGCATCCTCGCCAATACCAACAAGCTGACCAAGGCACTGGCCGATCGTGGGCCCGAGCTGGCGCAGACCATCGCCGAGACGCGGATCGCCATCCAGAAAGCGGGTGACGCGGCGCAGCAGATCGGTGTGCTCGCCGGCACGACCAACACGCTGCTCAGCGACGATGTCCGGCCGGCGGCGCAAAATCTCAACAAGGCGGTCGCCGCTGCGCAGCACAGCATGGAAACGCTCGATGCGATGATCGGCGATGCCCGGCCGGGGGTTCAGACGCTGTCGAAGCAGACGATTCCCGAGCTCGGCCAGCTCGTCCATGATCTGCGCCAGATGTCGACGGCGCTCACTTCGGTCGCCGAGAAGATCGATCAGGGCGGCGCGGGCTCGCTGCTCGGCGCGCCCAAACTCCCCGACTATAAGGGCAAGAAGAAATGAGGTTCCCGATGCACCCCCGCAGCCTGAAATCCTCGCTTGCCCTGCTGGCGATGGCGCCGCTCTCGGCCTGCGTCAGCTTCGGCGCCAAGCCGCCGCCCTCGTTGCTGACGATCACGTCCGCGGCAGCGTTGCCCGCGGGCCAGACCCAGTCGTCGGCCAGTGCGAAGACGATCACGATCCTCGTGCCCGCGGTATCGCAGGCGCTCGCCACCCAGCGGGTACCGGTCCAGACCAGCGATACCTCGATCGCCTATGTCGTGAACGCTGTATGGGTCGAGCCGCCGGCCCGTCTGTTCGCCCGGCTCCTCTCCGATACGATCGCCGCCAAGACCGGCCGTGTGGTGCTGAGCACCGCGCAGTCGCTGAGCGATCCGGGCGCGCGCCTCACCGGCGAGCTGCGCAGCTTTGGCGTCGAGGCCGGCACCAACCAGGCCGTCGTGGTCTATGATGCGGCGCTGGTGCGCGAAGGCAATGTCGTCGAGAAAAGACGCTTCGAGGCGCGCGTCCCGGTTGCCGAGATCGCCGCTGACAGTGTCGGTATCGGCATCAACCAGGCAGCGAACCAGGTTGCCGGCGAAGTGGCCGATTGGGTCGGCCACTGAGCTTTAATTGAGCGTCACCTCGCGCCGACCCGGCGTGCCGCAAGCGGCAGGTCGCAGATATCGATGCCGCCGAGCCCGACAGTCGGCGGGGCAGGATGTTCACGCAGCCTGATATAGGCGGCGAAGCGCTCATTGTCGGTCGATCGATATTCGAACCGTGGCCGCTCCGCCTTGGGCAGATCGCTTGCGATCCGCACCGAGACGATCGGCGTCCGCTCGCCCTCGGTGGCATAGACGCCAAGCGGTGCGTCGCTGCGCGGCAGGGCCGAGAGATATTTCATCCCCTCGATGATCCGGCCGATAATCGTGTAGTTGCGGTCGAGCCGCCGCGCGCCGCCGATCGGGGTGAACAGCTCGGCGCCGCTGCCGGTATCGGGCGAGGCGTCGCGCGCGACACCGACCGTGGCATAGCAATGCGGGATCCAGCTCTGCGCGCCATTCCCGGCGATCGGCCAGCCGTCGGCGGTGACGCCCGAGATTTGTGAATAGGCATCCGCCCGGCTCAGCCGCTGCGCGAGAGGGCCTGCCGTGACATCATATTCGGCGGCCGGGACCTTCACGATGCTGTCGGGGATCGGCTTCTTCTCAGTCGCATCGCCCCATTGCGTGACCCAATTTTCCTGCACGCGGTAGACGCTGGTCCCATCCCACCAGGCCGCGCGGGCGAGCTTGCGGATATTGGCGACATGCTCGGGCGCGAGCCGCGTAGCGAGGCGGATCACGACGGTGCGGTTGCCGCTGAGCGTGATGACCATCAGCTCGTCATCGGGGATCGGCCGCCAGTCAGCGGGGGCGGCGTCCGAGGGGAGTGGCGGTGCGGGCGGCGTCGGCACGGGTGAAGCCGGCGTGGCTGGGGCGGCAGCGAGCAGGGCGAACAAGGAGATCAGCATCCCAGGCTTGTGGCATGAAGCGCGATACCCACGCAATCGGAGGCGGCTTGCGCGTCCGCGCGCGAGCCTCTAGGGCCGGCCTCCTGCCAGGGAATGCGGAGCGGTGGCCGAGTGGTCGAAGGCGCTCGCCTGGAAAGTGAGTATACGTCAAAAGCGTATCGAGGGTTCGAATCCCTCCCGCTCCGCCACTCCCTTGCGCACATGGCAGATGCCGACGCCGCGCTACTTTGCCGCCGGGGGGCCGGGAGCCGGCTCGACGAGGTTGGAGACCGCTTGCGCCCCGCCGGGCCGCGCCGCCGCGACCTCGGCGTATCCGCCGCAATATTTGGCGGAGGCCAGGTCGCCGGCGACCTGCACGCCGCAATAGTCCCTGGGCCGCATGATCACGTCGCGAAGCGCCAGCACGCGCCCGTCGCGCAACTCCACCGTCAGATGCCCGTCAGGCCCCACCCGGACGAAGGCCGTAGACAGAATCAGGCGCCCCCGGGCCTCTGCGGGCGAGTCAGCCCGCGGACCTGGAGCGGCCCTCTTTGCTATCGCCTCCGGCTCCGGGTTCCCGACGCCCAGCCTGCTCGAACTCGGGGGGGCGCTCGAACTCGGGGCCCCGCTCGAGCTTTGGACAATGGTCCCTGAAAAATGGCTGGAACCGGGCATGGCGGCTTTCTGAGGCGAAGGAGCGCAGGCGACAAGCATCGAAGAGATTGGCATCGAAGAGATTGGCATCGAAGCGACCGATAGCAGAATGCGGAGCATCGCGCCCTCCGGGGGGATCATGAGCACAGCCCGTGATACGCGAACTGCAATCTCGTGTCACGAAGCGGTCGGACACCTCCGGTCGAGTCGCTCATGCCGCATGGTCGACGACACCGGGATTTGCACCGGCTCCCGCCTTTGGGTCGGTCCAGCCTCTCCAGCAGCCTGCGTTCGCCACACTATCCAGCACCGTCTCCCGAGCGTGGCACGGGAGCGACCGAACACCCCTTGACCACGATGAAAACACCGTAAATACAGATGACAATCAGATGAAGATCAAATGACAAAGCACGGATTTTTCGCGGCATAGACACAAATGTGCATGGCGTGAGTCGTTCGTGGTGCCATATCGGGGGAAATATCATGCTCAATTCGGATCTCGGCTCCGACACGCCCGTCAACGATATGGGCGTCAACGATATGGGTTCCGGCCTCCCGGCTCAGCCGGCGGACACCCCCAATGTGAACATCACCGCTGTGAACATTGTGGGAGACGTGGCGGAAGGCGGCATAGCCTCCCCGTCGAACGGCGACACCCCGAACGGCAGCTTCCTCGATCAGCCGGTCGACATCCCCACCGTCGTCGGTGAGCTGGAAGTGGGCGAAGGCGCCACCAAAGGCGGCGGTCCCAAGCTCACCCTCCCCATCGCCAACGCGAATTCCCCGATCAACGGGGAATTGCTGACGCTCGGGACCAACCCGGACGGGAGCCACTTTTTTTCGGGCAACCGCAACGTCGATGCCGCTCTGATCGGCTCCAAATGGAGCACCACGAACCTCACCTTCAGTTTTCCGACATCGGGCTCGAACTACAGCGGCAGCGGCTTCGACAGCAACGGCGTCAGCCTCTACCATGTCGACCTGGGCCCGCAGCAGCAGGAGGCGGCGCGCGCTGCCTTCGCTCAGCTCTCGGCGGCGACTGGACTGACGTTCACCGAAATCACCGACACGGATGCCGTTCACGCCAACATCCGCATCTCGCAGACTGCCGACCAGGACGACGCTTCCGCCTACGGCAACTTCCCGTCCGATACGAGGGGCCTTGCGGGCGACATCTGGTTCGGCCGCACCAGCCAGCCTTATTATGATCTCGCCTATAAGGGCACATGGGGGTTCGCCACCATGATGCACGAGATCGGCCACACCATGGGGCTGAAGCACGGGCACCAGGATTACACGAACAGCGATCTTTCGACCTATTTCGGGACTGCGCCACGGTTCGGCAGCCAGTCCCTGACTCCGGACCGTGACGGGCAGGCCTGGTCGCTGATGACCTATACGCCCGCGCCCTTCACCAACAGCAACTTCGCCGGTGAGAAGATCAACCAGCCCCAGTCGTACATGCAGTATGATCTGGCCGCGCTGCAGTATCTGTATGGTGCCAACTACGCCACCAACGCCGACGACAGCGTCTACAGCTTCAGCCAGACGACCGGCGAGATGTTCATCAACAACGTGGGTCAGGGAGCGCCGTCCGGCAACAAGATCTTCCTCACCATCTGGGACGGCGGCGGCAACGACACGATCGACGGCAGCAACTATGCCAACGGTGTCACCATCGACCTTCGCCCGGGCGAGTTCTCGACCGTCGATCAGGCCCAGCTCGTCAACAACCTGGCCTATCAGGGCCTGGTTAACCTGGCGCCCGGCAACATCGCCATGTCGCTGCTTTACAATAACGACGCCCGCTCCCTGATCGAAAACGCCAAGGGCGGCGCAGGCAACGACGTCTTTGTGGGCAACACCGCCAACAACATCTTCGACGGCGGCGGCGGCAGCGACGGGGTGATCTTCACCAACACCACGGGCGTGAAACTGGCTCTGAACGATACGGGGGTGGACGTCATCGTATACCACGATGGCGAGGCCGACACGCTGCGCAGCATCGAGAATATCGGTGGCACGAGCGGGAACGACACGATCAAGGGCAACAGCCAGGATAACGTGCTGACCGGCGGCACGGGCGGCGCGGACATATTGCAGGGGCGGGGCGGCAATGACCGGCTGATCGGCGGCGGCTTCACTGTCACCACGACCTATTCGGCGCCGTCGCAAGCGGACATCACCAAGCCGCAATCGACCAACAACGGCAGCATCGCCACGGCGGTGGCCACCGCAGGCGCCTATGATGTCGACGCGAATGCGGAGATCACGAGCGCGACCAGCATTCCGCACGCGACGATCAACGCCACGGCGGCCGGCGGCTCGGTGGAATATTACCGGATCGACGTGACCGTAGCGGGGTCGCAGGCAATCTTCGACATCGACGGCAACGGGACGCTCGACGACAGCATTCTCGAGCTCGTTGACAGCGGGGGCACGCTGCTGGCGACCAATGATACGGGATCGGGTGACGCGTCAGCCCCTGGTCACGATGACGCCTATCTGGTCTACACCTTCGCGACCGCGGGAACCTATTATATCCGCGTCGGCCGGTTCATCAGCAATACAATAGCCCAACCGCTGATTGCCGGGCAGAGCTATCAGCTGAACATCTCGCTCCAGAACGCGGCGGTCGTGACGACCACGGTCACCGCCAACAACACCAGCAGCCTCGTTGCGGACGGCGGCGAGGGGAATGATTTCCTCCAGGGAACCATTGCCAACGACGTGCTGACCGGCGGCAACGGCAACGACACCGCCTCGTTCGTGAACGCGTTCAGCGCCGGCTCGACCACGGGCGTGACGGTTGACCTGAACGTGCAGGGCGTGGCCCAGGACACGGTCGCAGCCGGATCCGACACCCTGACAGGCATCGAGAATCTGGTCGGTTCGGCTCTGAACGACACCCTGACCGGCGACGGCAACGACAATGTCATCGAAGGCGGCCTGGGCAATGATACGCTGGTCGGCGGCCTCGGCAACGACACCGCTTCCTATGCGGGTGCCACGGCGGGCGTGACGGTCAGCCTCGGCCTGCAAGGTGCGGGGCAGAGCACGGTTAACGCCGGCACGGACACGCTCAGCGGTTTCGAAAACCTGGCAGGATCCGCCTTCAACGACAGCCTCACGGGCGACGCCAACGCGAACACCCTTTCGGGCGGGGCGGGCGACGACACGCTCAACCCGGGCACGACCGCGATCGGTATCGTGGATCTGCTGGACGGCGGCATCGGGTCTGATACCGCTTCCTTCGCGGGTTCTGCGGCCGCCGTCACGGCCACACTGAACGGCGCGTCGGACGGTACCGCCACCGTTGGCGGCAATCAAATCGCCACATTGCGCAGTATCGAGAACCTGACTGGCGGCACGGCCGGCGACATCCTGACTGGTGACTCCAACGCCAATGTCATCGAAGGGGGCCTCGGCGACGATACCCTCGACGGCGGGCTGGGCGTGGACACGCTGGCCTTTACCGGCTCGACCGCGGTGACGGTCAATCTGGCCACAGTGGCGGCCCAGAACACGGGCTGGGGCAACGACACGATCACCGGTTTCGAGAATGTCCGCACCGGCTCCGGTGCCGACACCGTCACGGGTGACGGCAACGACAATATCTTCTTCGACGGCGGCGGCGCCGACACCTATAACGGCGCCGGCGGGACGGACACAGTCGATTATTCCGCCTCCACCTCGACGGTCACGGTCAATCTCAACACCGTCATCGCCCAGAATACCGGGACCTTCGGCGGTAGCGACACGATCACCAACATCGAAAACGTGGTCGGTGCGGCCAACTTTGCCAACTCGCTGACCGGCAACGCCCTGGCCAACCGGTTCACCGGCGGCTCCGTGATAGACACCGTCCAGGGCAACGCCGGCGACGACATGATCTTCGGCGGCGCCGGGAACGACATCCTGTTGGGCGGCACGACCGGCGCGCTGGACGACGGCAGCGCCGACACGCTCGAAGGCGGCGCGGGCAACGACTATTTGTCCGGCGGCCAGGGCAACGACATCCTGCGCGGCGGCGATGGCGACGATTCGCTGATCGGCGGCGTGGGCAACACGTCACGTCAGTATTTCACTGGCGTCGACGGCGGTAACGACACATTCGACGGTGGCGACGGAACCGACACCGCGATCATGGTCTATGACGGCCGTGCCGGCGTCGGCGGGAGCTCCATCGGCATCGCCTTCGATCTGAGGAGCCTCGCAGGGAACAGCGACATCACCGAAAACGGCGTCAGCGTCGGCTCGCTGACCAGCATCGAAGCGATCATCTTCCGCGGTACCACCGTCAACGATACGGTTGGCGGCGGTGGCTCGGCCGACAACCTCTTCGGCGGCGCGGGGGACGATATCCTCGATGGCTGGTACGGCAACGACTTGTTCGAGGGCGGGGCCGGTAACGATACCCTGATCGGCGGCGAGGGCCTGGACATGGCCACCTACGTCACCGCGACGGCGGGTGTGAACGTCGATCTGCGGATCCAGGCGGCCCAGGACACCGGCGGCGCAGGCGTGGATACGCTGAGCGGCATCGAATATCTGACCGGATCGGCCTTTGGCGACACGCTGCGGGGCACCGACGATTTCAACCTGATCGTCGACACAGGGGTCGGCCTGGGCGCCACGGCGCTCAGCCAGACGGATTCGCTGTTCGGTTACGGTGGCAACGACAGCATCCAGGTGACGCGTACCGCCGCGGCCGTGGCGACCAACATCAACATGGACGGTGGCGACGGCGACGACTTCATCGAGCTGCGTAGCGGCACGCTGTCGGCGGGGCTGGCGACAAACGTTGCTGGCTTGTCGGCTACCGCCACAACCGGCGCCGCCACCTATATGGCGCTGGGCGCGACTTCCAACGATCGCAACGTCGATGTCGTGACCGTCGATGGCGGCACGGGTAACGATCGCATCATCCTGAGCGGCGTCGCCAGCGCGACGATCAACGCCGGCTCGGGTAACGACATCGTCAGCATCAGCATGCGCGGCGCTACCTCCGTCAACAATTACCAGATCACGCTGGGCTCCGGCGCCGACATCATCCAGTTCGGCGTTGGCTCCAGCGCGGGGAATTCGACCGACGTGGCGGTCACGGCCCGGACCAGCCGCGTGACCGATTTCCAGGTCGGCGACGCTGGCGACAAGTTCGAGTTGACGGACTTCCTCAATCGCGGCTTGACCGGCTACACCGCGAACAGCAACGCCTTTGCCGACGGTCACCTCCGCCTGGTGCAGTCGGGGACGGATCTGCTGTTGCAAAGCGACCGCGACGGCGTCGGCGCGACCAACGGCTTCGTGACGGTCTTCACGATCAGCAACGGCTATACGGGCGGGTTCACGGCCTTCAACTTTGACGGTTTCATCGGCAACCTGACGCTGACGGGCATCGGCGCCCTCAACGAGAAGATCATCGGTGCCACCGGTAACGATGTTCTCAGCGGAGGGGACGGCAACGACAAGCTGATGGGCCTGGCCGGAAATGACACGCTCGACGGCGGGAATGGCAACGACACGCTGCTTGGTGGGGCAGGCGACGACACCCTGATCGGGGGAGCCGGGATCGACACCGCCACCTATGGTGACGCGACCATCGGCGTGACGGTGAGCCTTGCGCTCGCCGGCGTGCAGGCGACCGGCTCGGGCAACGACACGCTCAGTGGGATCGAGAACCTGACCGGCTCACTCTTCAACGACACGCTGACCGGCGATGCGGTCGCCAACACCTTGTACGGCGGGGATGGTAACGACATTCTCAATGGCGGAGCGGGTGCGGATGTCCTGTTCGGTGGCAACGGAGCGGACACGTTCCGGTTCGACGTCGGCACCGGCCAGGACGCGGTCAATGACTTTGCGTTAGGCAGCGACAAGCTCGATCTGTCGGCTTTCTTTGCCGATTTCGCCTCGGTGCAGGCTGCGACGCACGATGTGGGCGGCAATGCGGTGATCGACCTGGGCGGCGGCGACAGCGTGACGCTGACGGGCCTGACATCAAGCCAGTTGCAGCAGGGCGACGTCATCGTGGCAGACGTCACCCCGCAAATACCGTTGCAGATCGATATCGACGGCGTGCAGGATTGGGTAGCGTTCGCGGACGTCGGCTATAGCCAGGACGACGTCGTGGCCCGCTATTTTCCCATGCACTTCGGCCCAATCGCGCTCCCCGCGTGGGAACACGCTCTTTAAGCGTCTGCCGGCCTATCCAGTTCAGCTGAAGAATTGCAGCATCCATCCCGCAATTCTCCGCTGACGTCTCTTGCCTGCGGGGTCAGCGGACGGCCGCTTTTGCGGTGTTGTCGTCGAAGTTGAACGTCTGGAACCGGGCGGCTTGTGTTGAAGAAGTCGGCGTTGTGACGTCGTCGGCTCGCTCGCGGAACGGGGGCTGGTCCGGGTTTCGGTGAGCGCATTTAGAGCGGCGTCCGCTAAATCTGATCTGCAGTCGCACCCCCCTTTACTTCCCCGGCGAAGGCTGGGGCCCAGTTGGGGAAGGCTGGCGATGGGCGTTGCCGCGCATCATGTCCGCCATCCCGACTGGGCCCCAGCCTTCGCTGGGGAAGGCAGGAAGAAGAGGCGGGTAATGCACCTCTTGGTTCGCATTTAACGCGTTCCGCTCTAATTGCGCCGGTCCGGGCCCGTGATCGGCCTCCCGACTGAATCTGTACAATGTTCTGTACAGATAGGAAATGTCAGTGACCCCTCATGACATTCCCAACAGACGTGGAGACGCTCACCTGCCTCGCCTCATGCCCTGACTCCGACAGCCCCCGATAGGCATGACAAAACTCTTCAACATGCCAGACGGCATTTCGCGCGCGCGCCCTCGTGAAACGCCCATGCGGGCGCCTGAAGCCACCCCGAATTATGTCACACGTCCAACATTCGCGCCGCCACGCGGGGCCATGCGCCGGCCTGATTCAACCATGGCGGCAAACGCCTTAAAGGGTCCTTCGCTGCAAGTGTCGATGGAGCGCTGAGCGACGCTGCGGAAACGAAAGGCACCGCTGTTTGTCGATTGAAACGAGGCACATCCAAAGGCCGGCATATCGAAACGTTATCGAAACGTTAACGCGCCCTGTGCCATTGAGATGGCCGTCAGGGGTGGCTGCGCGTGAGCAACACTGAAGGACGCAATATGTCGGAAAAAGAAGCGACCCGATCTCTCGATCGCTGGCTCCGCTTCGTCCCCCAGGTGCAAATTCGATACGATCGCGAACAGGGCGCTGAACGCGCCATCGCGCTTCGCAACGCCATCTATGTCGGGGTGGCCCTGTACAACGCCTATAACCTCACCAGCATCGTGTTGCTGCACGATATCGTCTGGTTGTCGGTCGGGCTTCGCATCCTTCTGGTGACGCCGGCCTCGCTCGCTTTGGCCTGGTTCATCGGCCGCGTTCCCGTCCATCTGCGTGAGCTGCTGGTGCTCGGCGCGCTGGTCTGGGCCTATCTGATCCCGGTCTTTCTGTTCTGGCTGACGGAGGAACCCCTGGGCGCGTTCACCTTCGGGGAGTTCTCGCTGACCCTCATCTTCGGCAACATGCTGCTTCCGCTCCGCTTCCGGCATGCGGTCATCTTCACCTGTATGGCCTTCCTGATGACCAGCGCCGCCATTCTCCTGAAACCGGATCTTGGCGCGTCCCTGCGCTTCGCCTTTGCGGTCCAGCTCGCGACCGCCTGCCTCTTTAGCCTCTATGCCAATTATCGGGTGGAGCGCCGGCGATGTGAGGACTATCTTTCGCAACTGGGCGCACGCCTGGAAACCGAAGCGGCGGAGGCTGCGAGGAAGCAGTTTCAGGATCTCTCCCGGACGGACGCACTGACCGGTCTTCCAAACCGGCGGTTCCTCAGCGAGCGCATGGACGAATGGTTCAGCGACGATCGCCCCGCGGCGCTGATGATGATCGACATCGATCACTTCAAGCTGTTCAATGACATGCTCGGGCATCCGGCGGGCGATGATTGCCTTCGCAGCGTCGCCGCAGTGTTCGCGGCCGTGGCCGCGGACGCCGATCTGGTCTGCGCCCGGTTCGGCGGAGAGGAGTTCACGCTCGTGGTGCGCGACGCCGGAGAGCTGGTAGCGGCGCGCCTGGCGCGCGGCGTCGTGCATGCAATCGAGAGCCTCGCTATCGTTCATCCCGGGCGGTCGGACGGCGTGGGTGTCGTCACCGTCAGTGTCGGCGTGGCTTTCAAGCCCAATGGAAGGGCGGTTTCCCTGACGGAGGTTTTCGCCGCCGCCGATCGCGCGCTGTATGAAGCCAAGCGGAGAGGGCGCAATCGCTTCGTCCTCGATCGGAGTCTCGAGGTTCAGCGGGCGCGCTCAACCTGAGGCATGACATGCAGTGCGCGTGGTGCGTTGCTTGAAGAATGCCACCGAATCTCTCTTCTCATCAGTGTAGATGGAAACATGCTTCGGGTTTTCAGTATGGCGCCTGCTCCCCGATATTAATGTTAACTCCTTATTGGGCACGTTTACTGTGCCGAGCTTCATTCAGCGCGCATATGATGATCATGTCACTTCTTTTGGATTGCTCACCCTGTTACGGTTGCAGAATATCATCCTCGAAATGGTGGCGAAGGGCGAAAGCCTGAAATGCACCGCCGATCGTCTCTGCATCGAGGTGGAGGGGATAGTGCCGGGCCTTGTCTGCTCTATCCTCACCGTGGATCGCGCCGGCCTTCTTCATCCGCTATCCGGGCCCAGCCTTCCAGACTTCTATTCGGCCGCCCTGGACTGCCTGCCCATTGGCCCGAGCGTCGGCTCGTGCGGGACCGCGGCCTATCTGCAAGCGCCGGTCGCGGTGATCGATATCGAGCATGATCCGCTATGGGCGGATTACAAACATCTCCCTTTGCCGCTCGGCCTCAAGGCATGCTGGTCGAGCCCGATCTGCGGATCGCAGGGGCGCGTGCTCGGGACCTTCGCCTTTTATTATCGCGAAAATCGCGGCCCGAGCGGAACCGAACGGAAGATCGTCGAGACCTGTCTGCACCTTTGTGCGATCGCCCTGGAAACGCACGAGCGTCTCGTCGAACGGGATCGCCTGGCCAATGTCGATGGCCTGACCGGCCTTTCCAATCGCGCCTGCTTCAGCGCGGCACTTGGCACTCTCGACTGCACTGAACCCGGCGCATGGGCGCTGCTCGTCGCCGATCTCGACAATCTGAAAGTGGTCAATGACACTTTCGGCCATCACGCCGGAGACATCCTGCTCCAGGAGGTCGCCTCGCGCATTGCGGCGGCATGCGAGCCCGACAAGGCCTATCGGCTCGGCGGCGACGAGTTCGCCGTGGTCGTTCAGGCGCCCGAAGCCCTGCGTGATATCGAAGCTGCCGCCGCCCGGATTCTGGAGCAACTGGTTGCGCCCGTCCAGTGCGACGGCCACCTCGTCCAGCCCCAGGCGACGATCGGCGGCGCGATTGTATCTCATGGGGATCGCTCGCCGGACAGCGTGCGGCAGAATGCGGATTTCGCGCTGTACCACGCCAAGGAAACCGGGCGGGGCGGCTTTGTCCGCTATTGGCCCGGCATCGGCACCGCGATCACGCAGCGCCTCTCAGCCATTCGCGAAGTCGCCAGCGCGCTCCGCGAGGACCGGCTCGACGCCCATTACCAACCCGTGGTTCGTCTCGACACCCGCGAGATCATCGGCCTCGAGGCCTTGTGCCGCTTGACCACCGAGAGCGGCGAGATCGTCTCCGCGGCGGAATTCTCCGAAGCGACCGCCGACACATTCGTTGCGGCGGGCATGACCGAGCTGATGCTGTCACGCGTCGCCGGCGATATCCGTGCATGGCTCGACATGGGAATTCCCATCCAGCATGTCAGCATCAACCTGTCCGCTGCGGATTTCCAGCGCGGCGGGCTCGACGAACAGCTCATCAGGGCGTTCGAGCACGAAAATGTCCCCCTCAGCCATTTGGTCGTGGAGATCACGGAAGATGTCTATCTGGGCCGGGGCGGGCTGGTGGCGGCGCGGGAGATCAAGGCGCTGCGCCGGAAGGGCCTGCGCGTGGCGCTCGACGATTTCGGCACTGGCTTCGCGTCCCTCACCCATCTGCTGACCGTCCCCGTCGACGTGATCAAGATCGACAAGTCTTTTGTCAGCCGCCTCGCGCCCGAAGACGCCAGCAGTGCGATCGTCGAGGGATTGTTCCTGATTGCGGACAAGCTTGGCATTCATGTCATCGCCGAAGGCATCGAAACCGAGAGCCAGATATCGCAGCTGCGCGCGTTCGGCTGCCTGTTCGGCCAGGGCTATCTGTTTTCCCGGCCGGTCGATCGTGCCGCCGCGACTGACCTGCTGCTCCGCCTGGCGCAGAAGGCGGAGCATATCCCAAGGAAAACATCCGCGCGGCCGGCCGGGGTGGAGGAAGCCTACCCATCGCGAGAATCGCCCAGGGCTGCGTAGGGAGACGTGCTGGGTTATCGCTTCGCCGCGCCCTCCCGCCCGAGATAATAGCCCGCGAGCACGTCGAACGCCTGTTTGCGCTGTCCCGTCTCGGAGATCAGGCCCTTGCGGTTCCAGCCCTGTTGGAAATCGGGGTTCTGCCGGCGCGGCGAGCGGAAGTCCTTGAGGATCCAGGGCGACATGCCGCGCAGCGTCGGCAGCCTGTCCGCCATCCCAAGCGTAGCGCGATAAAAGTCGGCCTGGAATTCCTCGGAGAATTTCTGCGGTCCGCCAAGGTCGTGAAAGCCCGCCCGGGCATCGGCCCCGAACTCGGAGAAGATCAGCGGCTTGTCGCCCGGTATGTGCCAGGTCGTGGCCGCCAGATCGGTCAGCCGGTCGGCGGTGTACCAGCCATTATAGGTGTTGATCGCCAGCACATCGAGCGACTCCGCAAGCGGATCGACCATCGTCATCACCGGCGGCCCATCGCCTTTCGCCCGCTCCACCAGCAGAGCGGCGCTGACCAGCCTGCTATCGTCAAGATGGCGGACATCGGCGACGAGCGTGCGCAGGAAGAGGTTGCGCGCGTCGGAGACGGGCGTCTCGTTGGCGACGCTCCAGATCCCGATCGAGGCGCGGTTGCGATCGCGCAGGATGTTCTCGGCAAGCATGTTGCGCGCCGTCGCCAGCGTTTCCGGGTTGGACCAGGCGACCATCCAATAGACCGGCACTTCGCTCCATACGAGCAGGCCGAGTTCGTCGGCGGTGCGCGTCATCATTTCGGAATGCGGGTAATGCGCCAGGCGGACAAAATTGCCGTGCAACCCGTCCTTCACCTCGCCGAGCAGCGCGCGCGCCGCGGCCGGGCTGATCGCGCGCGTCGGATCGGTGCCCAGTTCCTCCTCGTGCACCGAGATGCCGCGCAGGAAGATCGGCTTGCCGTTGAGCAGGATGTCGGCACCGCGCACCTCGATGGTGCGGAAGCCGATCCGATCGCGCCACTGGTCCTCAGCCGTAGCGATCGTCACGTCATAGAGCTTGGGCCGGTCGGGCGACCAGCGCAGCAGCGCGCGCGGCGCGGTCATGGTCGCGCGCCAGTTGCCTGCAGCGTCGGTGGTGCCGGCCTGGTCGAACCCGAGTTCGGCGATGCGCAGCCGTACAGGCCGATTGGCCGCCTGCGGGCCATCGAGATGGACATCGACCGCCATGCGCCCGTCACGCGTCAGGCGCACCCAGGCATCGTCGACATAAGTGTCCGGCGTCACGATCAACCGCACGGGCCGGGTGATGCCGCCATAATTCTCCCAGTCGGTCACGGGTGGCGGCACGGTCGCCTCAGTCGCCTGCGAATCGACGCCGACCGTGATCTGGTTGTCGCCCGCGCGCAGCAGCCCGGTGACCTCGAAGGCGAAGGGCGTGAAGCCGCCCTCGTGCCGCCCTACGGGCTTGCCGTTCAGATAGACGACGGTCGCATAATTGGCGGCGCCGAAGCGCAGAAAGGCGCGTCCCTTGCGCCGCGCCGGCACCGGGAAGCTGCGCTGATACCACATCAGTCCCTGATAATAGCGCAGCTCGGGCGCCTCGGTCAGCCAGGACGAAGGCAGCGTGGTGACCGGCGAATGGGCGAGATCGAACTCGTAAAGGACCCGGCTGTCCCGGGCCATCTCCGTGCGCACATCGACGTCGCGGTAGCGCTGCTGCCCGACATCGGGCGCTCCGCCATGGAAGCCGGCAATGCCGGCGCGGTACGGGTCGATCGAATAATGCCATGCGCCCGACAGATCGGTCCCCTGCCGCATGTCCGCCGACACGAGCAGCGGACTGTTCGCGGCGGTAGCCTTGGGCAGAACGGGCCCGCTATCCGGTTGCGCGGCAACGGGGGTCGCCCACAAAGCGGCGATCGCGATCAACCATGCGGCTCTCATCCGGTTATGCACGTCCGTCTCCCATAGTCGCACAGGCATGCGCGATTCCGCGTTCCAGGCCTCTGAGTTCAGCCAGCCCCCGCATCCGGCCGAGCAGCGAATAGCCGGGGTTGGTGCGCTTGTTCAGATCGTCGAGCATCTGGTGGCCATGGTCCGGGCGCATCGGGATCGAGCGGCCGGTCCGGCGTTGCAGCTGGTGGACCGCCGTCATGATCGCGGCCATCCCCGCATCGCCCTCGAGATGTTCCGCCTCATGAAAGGCCTGGTTCGGTTCGCGCTGTACTGAGCGCAGGTGAAGGAAGCCGATGCGGTCGCCCAGCCGCTCGATCATGCCGGGCAGGTCATTGTCCGCACGCACGCCGAACGATCCGGCGCAGAAGCACAGGCCGTTCGAGGGGTTGGGGACGCGGGCGAACAAGGCGGCGACATCGGCCTCGGTGCTCACCACGCGCGGCAGGCCGAAGATCGGGAAGGGCGGGTCGTCGGGATGGACGACGAGCTGGACGCCAACCGCGTCCGCCGTCGGACAGACGGCCTCGAGGAAAGCGACATGGTTTTCGCGCAAGGCATCAGCGTCCACCGACGCATAGGTGCCGATCGCCACCAGCAGTTCAGCGGCGGTGAAACCCTCTTCGCTGCCCGGCAGGCCGGCGGCGATGGTTTCGGCCAGTTTGTCGCGCGCGCCCTGGTCCATCGCCTCGAAACGCCGCGTCGCCGCACCGGCCATCTCGGGGCTATAGTCCGCCTCAGCGCCCGGGCGTCTCAGGATATGCATGTCGTACGCCGCCACCGCCTCGAGCTCGAAGCGCAGGGCGAGGGCACCGTCCGGCATTGGCCAGGCGAGGTCAGTCCGCGTCCAGTCGAGCAGCGGCATGAAATTATAGGTGACGGTGGTGATCCCGCACGCCGCCAGGTTGCGCAGGCTTTCGCGATAATGCTCCAGCAGCTGGTCCCGGTCTTCCCCGCCTGTCTTGATGCCTTCATGCACCGGCAGGCTTTCGACCACGGTCCAGCCCAGTCCGGCAGCTTCGATCATCGCCTTGCGCGCCGCGATCGCCTCGCGCGGCCAGACCGCGCCGTTCGCCACCTCGTGCAGCGCCGTCACAACCTCGGTTGCACCAGCCTGACGGATATCCCGCAATGATACGGGATCGCCTGGTCCGAACCAGCGCATCGTCTGAGTCATGAACATGTTCGGCAACTACTCCTTTGGCTCGGCGACCACCCACATGGCCGCGCGCTTGTTCGCATGCGCCTATTCGGCTGGCTTGAATTCAAGGGACATTCCCGATGCCTTGTTCGGCTGGAACCCCTTCCACAACGTGGCTGCGGGCGGCCCGGGGCTGAATCCCGAATAGCGCCCCGGCGGGGCGCCTGCCCAGACGCCGTCGTTGGAATTGGCCACCAGCCCGTCGATATAGGCCGCCCTCGCCTGATCGCCCTTCACATAGCGGTCGAGGAAAGCGGTGATGAAATGCGCCTCCACGGCCATCAGCCGGTCCTTCCGCCACACTGCGTCCTCGAACCAGTCCTTGTCCCAGAAGGAGCCCCGCATCTCGGGCGGCGCGCCGATCAGCGCGATGCTGTGCCCGGCTTCACGGAACGTCAGCAGATAGCGCGGTGCGTGCACCTCGTCCGCGAACAAGGTGCGCACGCCGGGATCGTACCCGACGACATGATCCTGGCTGCCGACGATGAACAAGGTCGGCGCGGCGATCGCGGCGAGGCCGGGCGCGGCCCACATATTGGCGCCACGCAATGCCCGGGGCGGCGCGATCGCGACCACTGCCTTCAGGCCGGCGACCTTGAGCTCACCGGCTCTCGCGCCTCCCGCGACATAAGGCGCGAGCACGCCGCGCGTCGCGCCGGCAAGACCGGGGTCAAGCGGTGCGCCCGCAGCCGCGAGTGCGCCATAGCCACCCATCGAATAGCCGATCACAGCCGTCCGGTCGGCATCGGCAATCGCGAAAATCCCCTGGCCGGCCCGGGCACGGCGTTGCGCCTCGGCTGCGGCGAAGGCGATGTCGAGCGGCCGGCGGGCAAGCGGACCGGCGGCAGCCGCCGCTGTGCGGATATTGATCGGCGGGTCGCGGAATGCCGGCACGACCACGACATAGCCCTTGCTGGCGAGATTTTCACCGAGCCAGGAAAGCACCTCGGGCGTGTTGCTATAGCCATGCGCGAGGATCACGAGCGGAAAACGCCCTTCCGCCGCGCGCGCGCCGGGCGAGGCGATACCGGCGATGGCGAACGGCACGTCAGCGCCGTTTTCGCCCGGCAACGCCGATCGATAGGTCGTGCCGGGCCCCGGTGCCGCGGCCGGGTACCAGATCTTGAGCGGCAGATGACGGTCGGAAAGGGCGGGCCGGTCCTTGCCCTGCAATGGATCTTCCTGACCGGGCTGAACGAACTCGACATCGGTCACGCCCACCGGGTGCGGACCCAGCGCGGCCAGCTCGGGCGCATCGACGCCCGGCCTGGCCGGCGCGTCCTGCGCCGGGGCGGCTGCGGTCAGGAGCAATGCCGCAGCGCCCGCGATCGCCACCGGCACTATGAAACGAAACATCACGTCGCTCCCGATCCCTGGCCGGGCGGCGGGGGCGGCGCGCACCCCCGCCATTCCGGTCAGAAGTTCACGCCAAACCGCACACCGCCATAGCGCCGGAAGTCGCGCGGCAGCAGCGCCTGAGTCGCGAGCTTGCTTCCGAAATTGCCCGCCGTGTTGACGAGCGACGGGTAATATTGCGTGTCGAACAGATTGTTGACGAACGCGACCACCTCCCATTTATGGTCCTTGTCGCGCACGCCGAGGCCGGCATTGACGATGCTATAGGCCCGCTGGAAAGTCTGCGGATCCTCGGCCACATAATAGACACCACTCTGATATTGCCAGTTGGCCTGGACGACGCCGCGAAGGTTTCCGCCCAGCGATGGCGAATAATCGGCACCGATCGAGAATTTCCACTCAGGCGCCTGCACGGCGCGCTGGCCGGTCAGGTTCTGGAAGGTGGGTGATGTCGGTGGAAGGCAAGTCGTCGGGACCTGCTGCAAAGGATAGCATTGCGCGACCGGGTATGACGTATATTTCGCATCGAGATAGGCGACCGACGCGTTGAGGTTGAAGTCGCCGCCGATCCGCGCCGAGGTGTCGAGCTCCACACCTTTGGTGTTCAGTCCGCCGACATTGGTCAGGCGGAAATTGTTCGTCCCGCCGATCGTCTCGATCGTTTGCGCCTGTAGATTCTTATAGTCCGTATTGAACAGGGTCAGGTTCGCCGTAACCCGGTGGTCCAGGAACTGCATGCGGGCGCCGAGCTCCCAGTCGCGGGACCGTTCGGGCTTGATCGGTCCGGCATTTGCGCGTCCTGCATTAAAGCCGGTCGTCAGGTCATAGGTCTGGCCTTTATAGCCGGTCGAATACGTCGCGAAGACCATGAGATCGGGGGTGATCTCGTAGCGCCCGCTGATGCGATAGGTGCCCGCAGTATCTTCGGCATTGCCGCTGAAGAAGGACGAGGCGATATTGTCGCGGAAGGTATAGGCAACCTTTTCGTTCTGGACTCGCCCGCCGGCGGTCAGAGTCAGGTGCTCGACGACCTCCCAGTCGATCTGCGCGAAGGCGGCGATCTGCTCGGACTTGGATGTTGCGTACCAATTGGCCAGCGAGAAAGCCGGGCCGCGCTGGAAAGGCCGCTCGAACGCCACGTTCGCGTAATAGGCGCCCAGCGTATAGCGAAACGGCTTGTCGCTCGGCGAGAGCAGGCGGATCTCCTGCGTAAACAGCTTCGAGTGGAACTCGCCGACCTGGATGTTGTTGCCGTTGGCGGTCGTGGACGACGTGTCGTCCTGGTCGAGATAGTCGCTGAGGTGAAACTTGTCGTAGGAGCTGAGCCACACCAGCGTCATGCCGCCCAGCCCGACATCAGCCCGCAGCGAACCGCCGCCGCCCTCATATTTGGTGCGCGAATTATAGTTGTTGCTGACGTTCTGATTGTCCGGGCCGACCGTGACGCCGGGGAACACGACCGCGGCCGTCTGCCCGGCGACGTTGCGCAAGGTCGCGGTGGGATCGAGGCGGATGAACGGCCGGCCGACACTGGTGTTGCCGTTGAGATAATTGCCCGACAGCGTGATCTTGACGTCTGCATTGGGCTCCCAGCGGATCTTGCCGCGGGTGTTGAAGGCGCCGTGTCCGTTCACCTTCTTGTCGTTGAACAGGTTGCGGACATTGCCGTCCCAGTTGGAATAGCTGGCCGACACGACATAGCCGAGCTCAGGCGTGATCGGGCCCGACACGCTGAAATTGCCGCCATATTCGCTGTCGGTGGTCGCCAGCGCATTGGCGCGAAAGTGGAAGCTGTCGGTGGGCTGGCGGGTGATGATGTTGATCAGGCCGGCGGAGGCCGACTTGCCGTAGAGCGTGCTCTGCGGCCCGCGTAGCACCTCGATCCGCTCCACATCGGGCAGGTCGGTAAAGGCGCGCGCCTGGAAGGCGAGCGGAACTTCATCGACCAGCACCGCGACGCTCGGCTCCACGCCGATACCAAAGGCGAAGGTGCCCACGCCGCGCAGCGAGACATTGGCGTTGACCGGGTGTTCGGCGGGCCGCACCGTCAGCGAGGGCGCAATCCTGCCCAGATCCTGAAACTGGGTAACACCCGTCGCGCGCAACTGCGCTTCCCCGAGCACTGACACCGCGAGCGGCACCTTCTGGACATTCTCCGAGCGCTTCTGGGCAGTGACGATGATGTCGCCGGGCAGCGCGGCGTCATCCTGCTGCGCATCGGCGGCCTGCGGTGCCTTGGCCGCGTCGGCTCCCTTGGCCAGCGTCGGCGTTGCACTCAGCGCGAGCGACACGGCGAGCGCGCTCAGGCAAACATTCTGGTGGAAAATACCCATGCGATCGTCCCCTTGGAATGTGCTGGGTCATACCGATATGCCCGCATCTATGACGATGGCAGTATCAAATGGTCAGGCCACATGCAAGTCATGCCTGACCAGATGCGAACCTGTGGCAGCCCTCTCGGTGATGTGTTGCTCCCGTGCACCTGCGCTGATAGACTGGCGCTCACCATGCCGATGCGAAAATTGATCAGACCAGCGGGACAATCGGCCACCAGAACGCTGCAGCCGGACGGGCGCAAGCTCTATCAGCAGGTCGCCGTTTCGGTGTCGGATGCGATCCAGCGCGGCGAGTTCAAGCCGGGGCAGCGGATTCCGTCCGAGCGCGAGCTGGCCGAAGAGTATAAGGTCAGCCGTCCGACGGTCCGCGAGGCGATGATCGCGCTCGAAGTGATCGGGATAGTCCGGTCGCGCCATGGTTCGGGCATCTTCGTCGTCGACAATCCGCCGCTCGATGCGCCGATGATCGGGCTCGATATTGGCGCTTTCGAACTGACCGAGGCGCGCCGCCTGTTCGAGGCCGAAGCGGCTGCCCTCGCCGCGGTATCGATCACCGATGAGGAGCTCGATACGCTCGAGCGGCTGATCGGCGAGATGGACCGCGAGAATCAGGAGCATGTCAGCGGCGAGCATGCCGATCGCGAGTTCCATCTCACCATCGCCCGTGCGACCCGCAATTCGGCGGTGGTCGATGTTGTCGAATCGCTTTGGGATGCCCGGGACCGGTCGCCGCTCTGCCAGCATATGCTCGAGCGCGCCCGCGCGGTTGGCGTCGTGCCGCGGATCGACGAGCATCAGGTCATTCTGGCGGCACTGCGCGAGCGCAATCCCAAGGCCGCGCGCAAGGCGATGCGTGATCATCTCGGGCGGGTGATCGAGGGGCTGTTGCGCGCCACCGAAACCGATACGCTTGAACGCGCGCGGGCCGAGGTCGAAGCGAAGCGCACCGATCTGGCGCGCCGGGTGGCGATCTAAACCTGCACTTCGACGCCGCTGCGCCCGTCCTGCGTGACAGGAGTGCCGGCACCGCCATTCACCACCAGCGCGCGCGTCTCACCTAGCGGCAACAGGATCGTGATGGCGTTGTCGCCAAAGGTGCCCGGGCCATCGCGCCCGATCTCCACCACGATCCGGTCCGTATCGGCCACGCCAGTCAGGCTCCAGCGATCGATCGGCCCATCACCGTCGCCGGCATCTTCCACTGCGGACCAGGCGAACGCGCCTTCACGCAGCGGGAAGAGCCACAGCCCGCGCCGATAAGGTTCCGGCTTCCACCCGCCTTTCGCGAGGTCGACCAGCATGCCCGATCCGGCGCGCGCCAGCAGCGGCGGCGGGCCCTCGAGCGGCGCGGAGAGCAGGGCCTCAGTCCCGCCCTCGATCCGCTGCCCTGTCCAGAGCTCGATCCATTCCGCCCCCGCCGGCGGGCGCACGGCACGGGTTTCGGCGCCCTGCTCCATCACCGTCGCGACGAGCAGATCGGGGCCGAGCAGATGCTCGTCATTCTCCTCCCAGGCCGCCGCATCTCCCGGGAAATCGAGCCAGGTCGGCCGCACCATCGGCGCGCAGTCAGCGTGATACCGGTGCAGCAGATCATAGAAGAACGGGATGAGCGTCTGGCGCAACGCCATCAGGCGGCGGATCGCGGGGAGCGCCTCGGGATACATCCATGGCTCGTTGACACTCTGGTCTTCGTTCCAGCTATGGATGCTGAAGCGCGGCATCAGCACGCCCGCCTGCACCCAGCGGACCAGCAGCTCGGGGTCGGGCGCCGGCCCGGAAAACCCGCCGACATCATGCCCGCTGTTCGACACGCCCGACAGCGCCAGCCCGATCGCCATGCGCGCATTGTAGCGCAGCGTCTTCCACGCGGTGAAATTGTCGCCGGTCCAGGTCTGGGCATAGCGGTGAAGGCCGGCCATGCCCGATCGGGTCACGACATAGGGGCGCCGCCCTGGCAGCGTCTCGGCCTGGATCCGCCGCGACGCGCGCATCATCAACTGCGGCTGGACCGGGCGCATATCGGCGGCGGGACGCGCTTGGCCGAACCCGGCGAAGCGCGCCCGCGCGTCCCAGATCTCATATTCGTTATTGTCGTTCCACGTCGCGATCATGCCGTGATCGAGCAGCGCCGACTTCACCTCGGCACGCCACCAGGCGGCCGCGGGCGGATTGGTGAAGTCGATATAGCTGCCGACCTCATCCCAGAATTGTGCTTCCACGGGACGCCCTTCGGCATCACTGACGAACAGCCCTTTGGCGGCGACGTCGTCATAGCGGGGATGGCTGCGCAGCAAGGCCGGCTTGATGTTCGGCACCAGCTGGATGCCCGCATCGGCATAGCTGGCGACGAACGCCGCCGGGTCCGGAAACTTCTCCCGGTTCCAATGGAACACATAGCGCTTGTCGCCGATCGACGTGTAGCCCGACGACAGATGGAACGAGGTGCAGCCGATATCATGCTCGGCGAGCTTGTCGATGAAGCCCGCCATCTGCGCTGCCGCGTCCGGCGCATCGGTATAGCTCATCGTCGAGCCCGAATAGCCGAGCGACCAGCGCGGCATCAGCGCCGGGCGCCCGGTCAGCCAGGTGAAACGCTGTGTCACCGCCAGCGGATCGGGGCCGGCGATCATCCACAGGTCGAGATCGCCTGCCTCGGCCACCATATGGCGGTACCAGCCATGGTAATTGTCGAGCTCCCGCCCGAAATCGAACGCAACCGCCGCGCTGGTGTCGTAGAAACTGCCGTGGCAGTGCCCCCCGGCATCGGCCACCAGCACATAGGGGATCGATTTGTAGAGCGGATCGCTACGCTCCGCATCATAGGTCATCGCGTCGAGATTGGTCAGCCGGAAGCTGCGCCCGGCGCGATCATTGTCGCCTGATCGATCGCCGAGCCCGTAGAAGCGCTCGCCCCTGGTGCGCGCGGCATAATGATGGACGCGGCCGTCCCACCAGCCGAAATCATAGGCCTGGGTCGGGCGATCCTGCGCCATCAGGCGCCAGCCCTCGCCATCGCGCTGCTCCCATCTGCAATGAAGCCCGTGCAGGCGGATAGTGACGCGCAGCCGCGCCGTTTCCGCAACCAGCACGCCGTCAGCGACATCGACCCGGACATCGGGGCAGGTGAAGCCCGCCACGTCCATCCGGTCGCGGCCCGGCTCGGCAATATCCTCGGCTCCCGGTGCGATCGCCCAGCTTGGCGGGCTCTTGATCGTGCCGTCAGCGAGCAGCAGCAATCGCGCGATATCCTCTTCGAGCAGGAAGAGATGCGCCACCGCGCCGGTATCCGCGGTCAGGGTCAGGCGCCCCCGCTCGCGCGCGGTCAGCACGAACACGGGCGGGTTCGACAAGGTCGCGTGTCGCATCAGCGGGGTTCCGGCTTGGGGAGGGTCAGGCGGCGGAGGAAAACGATCAGCACCACCGCGCCGATCAGGTCGAAAACGCCGAGCGCGCCGAACAGCGGCGCATAGCCGATCCGGTCCGCATATTGGCCGATCAGCCAGGTGAAGAGCAGCCCGCCGATCCACCCGGCCTGCCCGACAAAGCCGTTGGCGGTGCCGACCTCCTCGGGCGTGAAGACATCGGCCGACAGCGTGTTGATCAACACCGAGATCATCTGATGCGCAAAGCCGCCGACGCAGAACAGGGCGATCGCGGTATAGGGGCTGACCGCCAGCCCGATGCACCCCGGCGCGATCATCAGCACCGCCGCCAGGCTGATCCCGAGCACGCGGGATGGCACCAGGGTCATCTGGAATCGCTTCATGAAGAAGGGCGAGAGATAGCCGCCCAGCACCCCGCCAAAATCGGCCGCGAGGAAGGGCAGCCAGGCAAAGGCGGCGATATGCGCCAGATCCATATGGCGCTCGGTCGCGAGGTAGAGCGGTATCCAGAAGCTGAAGGTTTGCCACGCCGGTTCGGCAAGGAAGCGCGGCACGGCAATCACCCAGAAGCGGGCCGATGACAGGATTGCGCGCGCGCTGGCCTTGCGGGGGGCGATGTCGCGGTCCGCCGCGATCATCGCCTGTTCCTCCGGCGTGATCGCGGGATGGTCCTTTGGCGACCGATAGAAAGCATACCATGCCGCCGCCCAGACGAACCCGATCGCACCCGTCACGATGAAG
>Ga0307508_10000285_pt1 | contig 62063 bp, 68 predicted proteins | sample 9_EM_MG_FD_203089 | JGI IMG/M metagenome (GOLD analysis project Ga0307508, IMG submission 203089) | Populus trichocarpa ectomycorrhiza microbial communities from riparian zone in the Pacific Northwest, United States - 9_EM | ecosystem: Host-associated > Plants > Roots > Unclassified | place... | reverse complement strand
GGATAACTTCTTTTGTTTTTTTCTCACCCCCCCCCCCCCCCCCCCCCAGCCATCCACGACTCATCAGGGATTAAGGTACCTGGCTAACGGAGTTGACAACGGGGCGCCGCCAACCCAATTGGAGCAGTGGATATGCGACGGGAGTTGCAGGAGCCGCCACGATCACCCGTTCTCTGGTTCATTTTCTCGCTCCAAGCAGTATTGGAGTCGTCAGTGCTGGCCTGTCTTTATACGTATAACCAGCAATCAATAATTGAAGTACAGGTGTACCCAAACAAGAGGCGCCACAAATAACCTCGGAGATAATCTTCAGCCGCTCCATTACGACGACGCTTCGAGCGGAAATCGATTATCCAAAGATAACTATGTACTTAGCCTTTCCATAGATAATCGAAATGATAGGCAGAGTAGAAAGGACGATAGAGCCACATACCTAGCTATCCACCAAGCAGAACTAACCAGACAGAACCTATCGCCCCCACCCCTCTCTCGCCCGGATGGAAGGCGATTTTTTCCAGTTGATTTTATTTCCTCCAGAGCCAATCCCAAATACGATCTATCTGTTGGGCCGAATACAATATCGCCAGTTGCAGATTCCCCCCCACCACGACCCTCCTGCGTGAGGGCACCTAGAGTACTCTAACGTACGAATGGGTGGATCTATCTATTTCTGTTCCTTCGCTGGGAAGTAAAACCCCATAAATGTGGACCGCAGGAAAGCGTTTCTCGATATCTTCATATCTCATACCACGAACCCCCCCCCCCTAGAGATGAAGGGGGAAATTTCAGAGTAGAGTTAGTACTTGCGGGTTACAAGAACCGCTGTGGCTTCCCAGGGCGGAGACGCTGTACACGCCATGTAACCGTGCGTACTTACATATCAGCAGTCGCCCACGAAATCCTACAGTGGGTACGTATCTTGTGAATTTCCTCCTACCAAAACTAGGGGGGAACAAATACGTGTGGGGCGTTGACACGAAAACAAAGAAGAGGGACGAATGGAGAGAAAAAATAAAAAAAATGATAAATAATATCTAAAGAAAACACATGGCGAGAGGGAAAAAAAAAAGGGGGTGATAGGAAGTTCGGGGTTGCTTTGCACCACAGCTATGTATTATCTATATGATGTATCTACTTACTTACGTACCAATTTCAGCGAGCATCAAAGATGCATGCATATAGATATCACAATTCTCGGGCTAAGCCCCTTGCGCTCTCAGTTGTCGAAAGCAGGCCACTCTGAAACTCTGTCGCTAGAGTATGTACATAGCTTCCCAGCTTCCCCTCCAAGGACTGAGCGAGAGCATTCATGTGATTGACCCATCGTAGGAAACCCGGGCTGTTGGTGGATAAGTGCTGCGGCTTCGAGTAATTCTTCGCCGAATGGGGAAAGTCGGTGGGTAAGTAAGAATCATGTGGTGGGGCACTGCCTCATTAAATCACCAGACCTCTAGTCATCCCCCACCCAAAGAAATTCATGATAGATACGGGGATAACGACATGTTTTTAGACACTCGCGCAAATATCCCTCCGAAGAAGCGCCCCATTCCATCTACCCCTCACACGCCGTGGCTTCCCACGCCCGACGGTAGTACTCTACTGACAGTTACTGAGAACCCCATCCATTACCCCACGAGAAAGGGATGAGCGCCACATCATGGAGCCACAGAAAGCCGGTCTTATTCGATATTACGCTTTTGGTAATCCATCGGCCGTCTAGTAATCTGAGAATCCAAGCAATAACTGGCCCTGGGTGAACTGGATAAACTTCGTAGACAAGTGTGTGGGCTATGGGCCGGCCGCCATACATCAATCTCCCAAACATCCAAGGAATCCAAGTCGTATTTTTGCTACCATACATGAAGAAACGAGTGATGACCGGTGATCAACTTCTGTACCGATCACGATCATCACGATTACGGTGCCTTCTTGGGCTGCGGCTTCGGTTGTGGAGTGGCCTGTCACGTTCCCTCCTTCGCTCTCTGCTAAGACTACGGCTCCGATACCTTTTCGTGTCTTTGCCTCTTCTGTCGTCGTGCCCGCGAGATGAACGGTGTCGATCTTCTCCCCTGTGGCGCGGGGGCTCTTCCTTTCTTCTCACCTCAGAGGTATCAAAAATGAGATCGTGCTCTTTGCCATTACGCGGCGCTCTTGTGTCTTCCCGATATTGCCCTCGTCGCTGCAACTGTGATGATCCGCCAAACCCACGCGAACTGGCCTGCTTTTGCCGTTTTTCGTTGGTATTTGTCCGCCAGCTTTCAGACAATCTCGAAACCTAGCTCTGATATAAGCAACGTACAATCCAGCGGAGTGCAGGAGAACCTACGCTCTGGGAAAAGTCTACGTGGATTCTGTGGTCGTCAATCAAAACACCTTGCATCTTAAAATAGGCCTGCTCGCATGCCTTCTGATCGTCAAACTCAATAAATGCGTACTGCAGACTATCGCCAGTCCTTTTGTCTCGAATGACCTCACATGAGAGGATCTTGCCGAAACGGCTGAAGATGAGGTTCAAGTCTTCGTCTAAAATGGATTCGCCGTTAGTCAATCGACCGGATAGCGGAACAAGTTCCGACAACACCTACCCTGTGTGACTGGATTTAGTTTGCATACAAACAGAACATTTTCTGGTGGTTTGACGTCGGCAAATGGTAGATCTCCGACCATCTCTAGCGTGAGAGCTTGTGCCTTAGCCTCCCGATCTCGCCTCCGTTTTTCCGCCACTTCAGGAGCTTCATCAACGTCGAGTTCTTCGTCCTCCGCGATCCGGACGGTTGCCAATTGGGCAGCCGATGGGACGGGACTCTCTGGCGGCTCGACCAAGCCCTCGGGATCAGGATACGGGTCCTCCAGGACTATAGTATGCCGTATTCTGATGTCTTTCAGCGGCCTCCCTTCACCGTCACAGAAGACGTTGTTAATCTTCTCCAACACATCGAACCCTTCCACGACTTTGCCAAAGACCGACGATTTGCCGTCAAGATAGTCTAGATTGTCGCCCAGGGTGATGATGAACTGACTCCCGCTAACCCTTTCATCAGGGTTACTTGCAGCTGGTGCTGTGGCCATGCTGACGGTTCCGCGCTCTGAGTGTTTCAATTTTGAGTGAAACTCCGCCGGAAAGAAGCGGCGCGACGGACCGTCGACAAGCCCCCATATGGACGAACCACCATCCGAGTCTGGAGAGTCCGGTCCAATTGGGTCGCCGGTTTGGAACGCAAAGTCCTTCTGGACACCGTATATTGGAGAAAAATTGTAATATTTCACCTTGCATCTGACAGCGGTTCCGAACGTGGTGTTAGTTGGTTGGTGTTTGTAGGTTCCCGAGCGGGAGATTCAGAAGGCTGGGGTCGCCGTGCGCAAAGGGATGAACGCCGAATGAGCGCGACAGGGAGACCTGGGGGCTGGGGGAAGGTGGGGAGGGCGTACAGCTTCAGAAAATTCTCGCAGGTGTGCGGAGCGTAGTCGACAAGCAGGTCAATGACAATATCACCCGCCTCGCCCAGCTCCAACAGAACAGACATTGATTTGATTCCCAGAGAAGCAGTTGGAGCGGAAATCAATGGCGACGGGAGCAGGATTCTTGGACGGACGACTAAACAGGATGGGTTACCGGTTCCGACGAAGGAACGTGCTTTGCAAGTTGATATCACGGTATCGACAAGAGGCTGAGTTGTCTGATGGAAAGGGAGGGTGGGTGGTCTTTGGCTGAGGCGTCGCGAGAAAGAGTGGTGGCACTGCGTTGCGCGTCGTTGCTGCTGCACAACGAGAGCCTTGAAGGTGAGGTCACAGCTTCCTTAAGTCGTAGATGCTCTTTTGCGGCTTGGCGCAGCCCGGGAGGGTTAGCTACGGTCCCGTAAGATACGCAATAGCCGCCAGCATAGGTATTCTGCATCTATCTACTTCTTACGTAAGATGTATCCAGGTACATACATGTACGCTACATGCAGCTCAGCAGCTCCCCAACCTTTGTTCTCGAGCTGACCATTTACGCCAGCTGGAGCGGGTACATGAGAAACTCTGATTTCCGCGCCCTCACTCAAGTCAACAAGCTTACCTTACGGCTGGTACTCGCGTGGTACCCGAACACGGACACGAGCAAAGGAAATCGGATAGGACGACAACTGCCGGACAGACAGCGAATCCGATGTGATGGTGTTTACGACACCGGACTCGAGAAGCATATGAGGCGAGAGGGCGGCAGTCAAGCCGTATTGCGCTCGAGATGCTCTCTTGTGGATACACAACTCTGAAGGGGGGCGACATTGAAGAATGGGGAGTACATACTTGTGGACGGTATCCAGAGCACTCTGCAATCCACACTGTGTACGTATGTATGTGCTCCATCGACTGTTATTCGGTCCGCGCAATGGAATACTCCCCTTCCAAGTTCGAGCAGAAAAAGCTCCGTGCGCCGCTTGGAGGCACTCATGGTCACTGGACGATATCGATGTTGTAGCCACATCATCTACCGTCATCGCCATGATCCAATAGGGTCGCATGCGATCATTGAATCGCCATCACCATCTACCGTCCTTCGGATGGCCTGGCTACAAGGCAGTTGATGGTCGCACACACCGCGCGGCTATCATGGCCAGAACTGCGCTCCCCGAACGGCTTGCCAAGAGGTCGGATATTCGAAACCCCAGTTCACACTTCGGACTTCAAGTCGCCATCCTTGGGTAGCAGCGGTCTGGGACTCGGCGGGTGGCTTGGTCGTTGTTGCTCTAGAAAGATATGCTGCAGTGTGATACGGATTGCAAGACGTTATGTGCTGTTCTTGGCACCCTTCAACCTCATCTTCTACCTGCAACTTCCCGAGACAGCCCGGTGCAACTTCATCGTATATCGGGCCTGTGCGCAGGTTCTCCTCAGTTTCACCGCACTCCACTTCTGCACGACCCACATCCCGAGATGGCCCAGTCAGTCGCTGCCAGGAGGGGCTGCTACTCTGCGACTCCATGCCCATCACTCGCTGAACGGTTGCAACTCACGCGAGGAGCGGCTATTCCTGCGTCCTCGGAAGAGAAGCCTCACCGTGTGCGGATTATGTCGCATTCTCTGCACCGCCCATCAATGGCGTCGCCATGCTCCCACGCAGCCTGTCACGCCTGCGATCGCCTCAATGCAAGTGGCACAGGCTGCGCAGCTCTCTCCTGGCAGTGCACAGATTGGGGCAGATCTGGAGAGAACAGCTCATCCCCACGAGCAATGCTCGAGCTTGTCCTGCACCCACGATCATGCAAAACGCAATCAAATGTACGTACGTATCGGTGTCCGGCTTCGGTGTCCCTCTGTCTGTACCTCGACTTCCTGGTCGACACAAGAACACACATGAATACACCCCAGACCGTATGTCATTGATGCCGTGTCCAGGAATCCGTGTATCCCCGCGGTAGCTTTATTTCCTTTCTTTCTTTTTTCCAGGGTGATACGCTGGCCCCCGGTTTGGCCCGCTCACTTCACCTTCCGGACCCGCCCAGCTCCAGTTATGTGGTACTTACTTCAAGCGTACACGCACGCACAGCTAGATTTCTTCGAATAACAAGTATCCATAGGTAATAGGGACCTAGGCAGTGTTTCAGGGCTCGGCGGCCCCCAATTGCAACCGACAGGTACTCTACGTTGGCCACGTAGATTACACACTGCTCCTATCCCGTGCTCGTGGGTACAGCACACCCGCGTGCGTCTCCAGCGACATCTAGCAGATATCACGATTGCCCCTCAGAGGACCAGCCATCAGGCGCAAACTGTACTTCTCTCGGGGATTCTGAGATTGGACCGGATCCGATTTCAGCTGTTGTGGGAGAGGGGCGCTGTGGATTCCATCTCCCCAATGCGTTGCACCACCGCACTCCAGGTCACCCTGCGGGGGGAAATAACTGTATGGATGGCTGTGAGGCGGCAGCGGAGAAACCCCTGGGCTGATGCATGCAGCGCATCCTCCCCTCCAACAAGAGCCGGAGAATTCAGGATCGCAAAGCGGCGCCGCGGCGGGTACATACGATGACTGAACGAGGGAATGGTGCCTTGCATTGCAGACCCGTGGGGACCGCCGCCTACCCGCAGTCTGAGATCCCACACGCGGACCTGTGGTCAACCTTTGCTGTGGCATCGGTTCTGCCAGATAGCCTGCTTCCAAGCCAGGTTTCCGTGATCTGGTTGGGATCATCGGCGAAGCGAGACATATGTCGGAGAATTGCCATTCGAGCACGCGGGAAATCCATGCATATTGGCAAAGGATGCATAGCTGATGTGTCTCGTCCGCGTGAAGTAGGTGTCGGTTCACCAGATGGGGGTACCTGCCGAAGGTATTACAGCCACCCGGCCCAGTCGTAGTGCATGCTGCGGTGCCTCCCATCTATCCAGCCCTTCCGGCCATGATTGACCGCTACCCGCTGGACGGTGTTCTCGCAGACACATGGATCTCCACAGAGACCACCCACACACTCCTCCTCCTCCTCCTCCCCGTTGCTCCTCACGAAAGCCGTTCTGCAACTAACGGGTTGGAATATGTAGCGTCCGAAGCAGCGTGTAGGAGCACTGCAGTTTGAGTCTGTTTGATCCGCTTGTAACGGACTTCGGTCAACAATGCAGCGCGGCACAGCTCGGCACAGCTCAGCACCGTGGCAGCGATGGCCAAGCGGAGGGAGCTGTTGGTTCCGGCCACGGCCAATGCAATGCGCATGATGTCCGCCACGTTATGGGGCATCAGGGGGTGGATGTGGCTGCCGGTAGCTTTACACCACACCAATTTGGAAAGCGGCCAAACCCCTCAAGAATGCTGCTGGATGCCGTACAATTCTGCTGGGTAACTACCTTCGGGCTTGCCCCCCCACCCACCCCCCCTAATACGATTTCGAGCTAGGGTTACTTCCGTTGTTTGTTACACACTCGCTCTCATCATATCTATCTAATCGGGTGACCAGCCGTGCACCAGCCGTGCTTTGGCAAACGGCGCGTTGACGGTGGCACGCATCTGTCCGCTCTCGGCCGCAATCCAGGGCCGCACACATCAAATTGCTTGACAGCAGCATTGTCATTATTGCCTTCGTGGACCAGTAGCTTCTACGGAGCTAATCGTCATACCTCGGTAGCAGCAGCAGGAAAAGAGGAGATGGAGAAGGTAACGGAGGAGGGTAGCCTTGCTCCGGAGTTGTGGCCAATGCAGCTACCGGATGAGGAAGTTTTTGCACTTCACATCAAATTGATACGGATTGCATCCGAGCGACGAGGGGTTCGAATCGGTGCCTTTGGATCTGGTCACAGACCTCAACGCCCGTCAAACGCCAGCATTGCCACGATCCGATTTGCGTTCTGCTTTACACGTTGCGGCCCTGCAGTAAGGCATTATTCGTCATCCGAACGGTGGACATCCTTTGATTCGCTCCATCTGCCCTCCATTGGCCTTGCACAGCCTTGAGCGAGATGGCTGAGGCCTCTCGCTTGCCTTCCTGTTTGCTCGGCTGACCATGGTAAATCTGGGAAAAATGCAGCGCTGCAAAAAGGCGTGGCCGGCATTATGCCGCTCACATCCAGACTCCCCAGACGACCAAAGAGACAGCCCGAGATTCGTTCCGGAAAAATGTACGGAAAAGAGGACAGAAAAAAACCGACATTGCTGGTTCAGACCATTGGCAGGAGTTCATTCCTAAGCCTGCGGATATACGGAGCCTGTCAAGCTCAGTATCAACAAGTAAATATGAGCGAAATTGCCCATGATACCCACACTTTGCGCCCTGTGCTCTCCTGAGCCTGGACCGGAGCAGTCGAATCAAATGCACATTGGAAGGATCCGCCGGTTTCACTTCTAGGATCCATCTGATGGCCGACAGATCACCGCCCATCATCCGATCTCCCTATGGTGGAGAATGGATGATGGTGGGTGGCCGTCCTAAATGTATTGGCATGCAAACACTTCATAATGAGCGCGCTCGCCACATCTCTGTGTTTTTTTTTCATTAGACCTCTTCCCATATATCCCTCTGTTTCACCGCCGCATCTACCACTTGCTGCCCCCGCCCACTCCCCCAGCCCATCCCCGTTCACCATCGCCAACTACCCAACGACCGACTACCAATACTACTACTATTCCTGCCGCTGCCGCTGCTGCTACTGCTACCACCACTGCCTCTGCATCTCTCCCCCCTTCCTCCCCACCCACTCATATCGCTTCGTATCGTTACTGGGTCTCATCTACGAACACCAACGTCATCTACATTTACGACGGCCTCCGGACTTGGACGGAGAGGTTATAACACTGTTTGTACTGAAAGTACGCAGGGTTTATAGTGGCTGTGTCTCCAAAGGAACCCCAGTGGTAGCGCAGCCCTCTGGCCCCCCATTTTCGTCCTTGCCTCTGTGTGGCCTGGATCGATTGCATCGGCATCGCTCGCCGTTCTCATTCCAGTGGAGCCGGCTTTCAGCACTTACTTTAGCCCACCTGGCAGCCGCCATCCCTTCTTCAAAAATAAGACTGCCGTCACCACCACTACTTGTTCTCACGTCGCCCTTCCACTCAACGGGAAGTTTGCCATATTTCACCTAACCGTCCTCAGACTCCCCCTAGGTCTCTGAGGCCATCCTGTCGCATTGTCTCTCCGGTCCCCCACCCTTCCCGTACTCTCTTGAGCCCGTTACCATTATAACTTCTTACACCTTTACTCCCCGTCGAACGAGCGGTACAGTATGACCCGCAACAATAACATCCTCCACCATTTCAACTCCGGCTACGCCCCGGACGTCGGTGAATACCGACATCCGCCACGGCCAAACATGCAGGACAGAGCGGACTTTGGCATGTCCCAGCGGGCCAACCCGCGCACCGATCCCATGGCTCGTTCACAGGGACAGATTCGCAATAGCTCTAGCTCCCATCCTACTGCTGTTCAGAGTAACGGCAATGGGTCTACTCCCCAACCGCGCAGACGGATTCCCGTCGCAGTTTGTCCCACTCTTCCATGCCGGCTCTTTCCCTCACTGCGGGTTTTCGAATATACTGACTGGATGATGGTATGTGCAGTGCGCTAGGTGCCGAAGGAGAAAGATACGTTGCAGTGGAGACCCCGGTGATAGCACTGGCTGCGGCCACTGCAGGGGCGCCCAATTATCGAGTGAATGTAGGTTTGATAGGGTACGTGTAAACACCACCGCTTGCGCTTGGATAGTACATGCGAGCCTACTCTTACGCCATCACGCAGGTATCGTCGTCAACCATCGACCTCCCAACATGTTCGAGCCCAGCCTCTCCGCCCCCCGGGGGCCCTGGACACGGGCCTGGCGCCGGGTCACTTGGGATACATGCATCGGGAAGCTATTCGACTCCATGCTTACATTCTTCTGGATACCCGACTTCCATGGGAATCGGACATGGCATGAGCCTTGGTGGCCGTGGTGCAATGCTGGGCTCGAAGCTGTGCCATCAGGATAGCCTTATCGCCGATCCCACGGCATCGTCCATGAATCTGTCCACCTCTCGTTTCTACGAGGGGCTTGGGGGCGAAATATCGGCCCCCGCGGACAGCAACTACCCCCAATACATGCTCAACTCGGAGGCAGGACATAGCTTGAGCGAGACTGGGAACGCCGTTCTTTCGAGCCAGCATTCAGATTATTCAAGGCACTGGCCTTCGATGCAACCTACCAGCAAGTCTTCGGGCTCCGCGTATTACTCGAGCTTGGAGCCGGACGTCACATCGAATGTCACCATGGGCGGCATCATGTCCGGCTTCATGCCATGCTCAACTGGCCCTAGGAACGCCAGCAGTACCAGCCTAGATAGCTATCCGACGATGTTCCCCGCTCTAGGCTCCCTATCCTCGTCTCTTCCTGAGAGCGGATCCAGGTCGACTCTCCTGGACAAGGTTCTCCCGCCGCTTGGGCCAGCGCGCATGCCTACAGCCGATTTCGGCGGCATTAAGCTCTACAGCTCCTACTCGGATTCCTCCGGCCCCTCGAGCGCATCACATTCTCGCTCGTCGACTTCGACCCGCAGATCACCGGCTGCAAGCTACATTCCAGTGTCTCCATCTATACAGCAGGCTGCTCCCAGCTCCTCCGAGCGCTCCACACCGACGCTCCGCCCGTCGCCCGCATCAAGTAACTCCATGAGCAACTATGTCACTTCTTCGGTCGCAAATATGGGCAGCATCGGTATCTATTCCTCGAGCCAGCAGCCATTGTTGGGCCCCTCGATCGATCATCTACCGGGAGTCGCTGTCCCAATTATCAAACAGGAGGGACAGAAGCAGCAGCAGCGCACCGAGGTGGACCTGGTTCCGCGCGTAAGTGCAATAACAGCGCTACCACTACTCGCGAGCTCGACATCGTCCAGCAGCAACAGCGGCGTTTCGAACTACCAGCAGAGCACAAAGCAGCCAATCCGGTACCGTGGCTCGAACAGGGTCTACTAGCCGGGCCAAGCCGGACACCTCAAATATCGCGCATTCCTGCCTCATGCTTTTCTTACTCCTTCCGGTAAGTATGCAGGGAAAAAAAAGCTGATCACGGTTGTAGTTTTCTTAAAACTTTCTGACCTCTTTCCTCTCCATTTGCATTCACTGGGGCAGTGGGTACTTCGGTTCTCATATCCCCGCCACTTTCATTAAGTGTGCATTCTTTTACTCACGTTCTCCAATCATCGCCGGCGGCAAATTCTCGAATTTCTGTTTGTAGTTTATGCGTTTTCTTTTCCTGTGATATAATAGCTTATGGGTTGTTTTTTGGGTTGCGGAAGGCAGCCGAGATGTAGTCGCGGGTCTGTTTGTCTTTTTTTTTTTTTTTTCTTGTATTACGTGAACTGGTGGCACTCTGTTTTTGTTTTTTGTTTTTTTCTCTCTTGTGTTCGTTGTTAATGGTCATTTTCATCTCTACTTTTCTTTACCACACGGTCGACACGGAAATGCAGGAATGGCGGGAACGGACAGAGCGGCGTGGCGGATAACATTGAGGGGGTGAAAACAGCTAATTCGGAGCGGATGGGCTCAATGGGATGCGGGGGCGGGAGTGCACAGCAGCGTGGTGGACTGGCGGGAGTGCACGGACGATTGGGAGTGCTGGGGGAAGTTGGGGAAGCTGGGGATGAGGACGAAAACTTTTGCTGGTTGGAAAGGGCTTCTTTGGGCTTTGGGGACATTGGATTCGATTCTGATTTACTTTACTGTGTGTTCTATGCTGCAGCTTTGATTTCTTCGAATACGATAGGACTGAATTGTCAATGTTCGGCGGTTTTGTTTACCCGTGATGATCGACGAAATTGTAGAGTTAAAGTATCTCTGGCTAGCTAGCTGTATGTGGCTAGAGAGGGAGGATGGATGGAACTGCAGTTTTTGGCACCGGCATGGCAAGACCAGACCTAGACTAAGTACCCCAGCTCCACGGGGGGGAAAAAGCAAAAAAAAGCACATGACCCCTCTATGAGGTGGTTCAGCTCCATATGTCAACGTGATATCACACGGGACTTTGAGTGCTTGGGAATCACCTCCCTTAATGAGAGGGGAGTGGTTGCTCCGACGACTCCTGCACCGGACCAGAAGATGAATAAAGGAAGAAGAAAAAAAAGAATAAAACCACTTCTACGGTGACATCCGTTTTCTCGTGGATGGTTTCCACGGCCAGGACCACGTAGAAAATTGTAGTGGGTACCCGGCATTCCTTCCCAGTTTGCATACATACGTACTCCTTTCATGGACGGACTCTACTCGATCGTGGGAGTTGCCACTGGATGCGGCAAGTCACAGCATCTGGCTGATTGGTTGGTTGGTTGGCTGGCCAGCGAATTTCTATCCGTCTGGTGGGCTGCTGCTGCTGCCATGTGGCGGAGGGACGTCCGAAATACATACGTGCATGGCCGGTTGGACGTTGCCATGTAAAGGGAGAAAAAAAACTATCTAAGTATCTATCATCTATGGCGGGTGAGTATGTGTGACAAGTCAAAATGTTGGTATACGTTCAATCACTCGCTCGCGGGTAGTGGATTGTGGATTGTTGGGGTGGGTGTCGGATCTGCGCTATCTTACGTAGAAAAGCAATCCTGAAAGAGTGTGTGCAAGGGAGGGCGTTGTAACTGTCTTCATGTCGTTACTGTGCCAGGAGCCGGAGAGCTCGAGACAAAGTAGGCACCGCACAAAAATTGTCTCCATCTCCTACAGCATCCGGCAGCTCAACACGGGCTCCGCATCCACCCCGTTCTCGACAGAATCCTCGTCTCGCGCGCGACTGGGAGAATATGGCGTTTCGCTTCGCACTATAGCTTCATGAATCTACACTTTCCCCAGCGCCTACTCACCGTGGCCGCCGCTTCTGTCTCATAAACTATCCGAAGCTTGTATCGCTGTTCTCCACTGCACTCCGCCCTCCCCCCTCCTTCGAACCGGTTCATTTCCGCGGATCGAACTCCTCGTTCCGTCCTGTCGGGAACCATGAAGATATGTTGGCACCGCCGCGAACGGAAACACCAGCCGGGCACGGGTAGAGCGCTCACACCACATAGCGGCTTTTTTTCCAGAAGCATCATTGCCCATGCAGGCCGGAAAGCGGGGGCGGTAGTCGTGGCCGTGGTCGTGGCGCACGGGCAACGGGAATGTGCTGTGATCGCTATGCGGTCTCTGCAGAGCCTGTCCTCTTTGTTGGTTTCAGCGCAGCCTCGATTTCAATCCACGCATGGGCCGGAAAGGCTCGAGCTTCCTTCCAGATCACCGCGGTCGAGTTCCCATCCGGTTGTGAGGAGGATCGGAAACACATCACAACTGTCATCCCCCCCCTCTCCCCTCTCTTCACCCTCTCCTCCCCATCGGCTACTGGCTTCCATCCAATGGACGATCGATGAGGGGCAGCTTTCGTGTGAGTCAGTGCTTTTCCCGCTCTTGGCTTTAATAGGGCTGGTCAAAGCTCCGACACCGCTGCGGTATGCGGCAGGCGATGCTCTACATATGCGCGTGCAGCCGGCGGGGCGGGGGGGCTTTTCTTCGGCCCACATGGATGGAACGCCCCGCACATCCATCCGCACAGCTGCTTTGCCTCCGTAGCGGCTGCCTGGTTGTGGACGGGAAGGCACTGCACTGGATGGCTGGCAACGGAGGGGGCGCTGGAATGAGGCAGAAGAAGCTCTGAGGCGCCGCCAAGCTGCAGCTGCGAGCGGAGAGGCGGGTGGGACTTCCCTTCTTGCCGCTGTCGCGGCGGCGATCGCGGTAGATGGCAGAATCATCTCCTCTGCTGGCCTGAAACGTGGAGAGTAGGCAGCTCCGCCCTCAATGCGGGACACACAAAACCCGCGTGTTGACATTTATCGTCTAGTGAATATGCGAACCTTTATCGTATGTATTTTGTGCACATGATCCTTGTGGCGGATGATCCGGCAGAAAAGGTAGTAAAATTTGGAAGTTATAATGATTCGCGGATATATCTACCCGCGCCGTTCTGACCATCAGCCACAGAGTGGCTTAACACAGAGTTGCATGACCCATCGAGTGATAACACGCGCACATTACCAGGTCAAAGTTCCGAGAGAAATATGGGAAACTGGCTCCTCACCTCAGGATTTTCTGTTAACACCTGCATCTTTTATTGGAGTAACTATGTCAGTGTATCGCAGCGCTTTTGGCGTACTCGGTCCTTGCATACAGATGTAACGAGTTACTACACAGACAGACGTGAGCAATGCCGCGGTATCTTCGTCGGAGCGGCGTGCAGACAACGCAGAATGCGCACTTCACAACACCATTCCACGGATCCCCGACTCCGTGGGAGGGAACAACCAGAAGCCGTTGTATTTCGAACCGAACCAAACATCAAACATCAACCATCACTTGCGGTTAGGAAGCCTCGATTGAAACTCCACGTCCCATCTTAGGCAGTTTGTAGGGAGAGGGGAAAGGAGAGGAGGCAAGAGGCCGAGGAACAGCCGCTGTTCCCCACGCCCTCCTTCATGGCCTCTGCAGAAGAGGAGTAGAAGGTCTTGGGGTGGTTTTCTTTTGTCCTTTCTTTTGTCTTTCCTTTGTAATTCCCTTGGTGCACTTCCACTTTCTTGGGACATGCCTGGACAGAGGGCAAAGGGGAGCTACAACGAGCCGCCTGCGGGCTGATCGAGGTCGGGGTCGGACAGTGGACGGGAACCGTACAGTGTGTACAGTACATCACCATGATCTAGATAGATAGGTCGCACGCGATTAATGACAAAATTAAAAAAAAACCTAGGCAGTTCGAGATAAAGAAAGTACCAAAGTAATTCGACATCGCTGTGGTGGCTTTCTGGGTGTTTAGGAAACACTATGTACTTGCTTTTCATCCACCTCGATGCCAGAAAGAACTGGCCAATGTTGCATACATACTTACCTATGTATATACATAAGTCTCAAACCTTTGTAACTTATCATGACATCGCACTCGATCTCAATTTGCGCCGGTGAGCCCGGAATCTGGAGTCACGCGATGGCCCTGCCAAATGAACGACGGACACCGAGAGAAGAGGTTCCGGCCGAGAAGACACTATGTATTTCCAATACAAATATACAGGACATCCTTCTGGACTGCCTCATCGGCGATTTGCACCATGTGGATGACAGAGTGATTCCTTCCAGAAGTCTGTCACCCACTGATGCGGAGATTATTGACTTGTGACAGAGTAGACAACTGCCTCCCCGGTAAAGCGCTGTCTCTCCCAGCGATCTCGGTACGCTGAGCGGCCGCCACTCAGGGTTTCGTGATGTATATACATAGCTCGGAGGTTGGAAATGCTGTGCTCGGAGTAGCAACTGCTTGACCGGGGGACCGCCTGGAGCGCGACCGATGGTTGTCCCATTTGTCTGGCATTACCAAAAGTCGTACGGTTCTACCTTGTGGCGTGGCCTGGGTATTTCAAGATACACATGTGCTCAGTACTTATGTTGTTTTTGTGGGGCATCGGGTTCGTAGCCTTGAGCAAATCAGCCAAACCTGAGACCGATATGAAGGGCTTGACGGGTTAAGTGAAACAAAGCTTTGGGCAGCCCGAACCATACCGGCTTAACTCGGGCGGCTGAAGTCGAGGGGATCAGTACAGTATGGTCTATGACAATTCTCGCACAACTTGCTCACCTCAACCCCCCCAAGAGTAAAGGGGGAGGACTTTTGTTGGTCCTAGCGTTGGGATCTTTCCCTCCGTGTCGTAAATGTTGTGGTTATGGTGCATTTGGCGCCCAGTCCGTTAGTTATAGATAGAAACCCCGTTCGCCGCGTCCAGACCGTATTCGAGTCATAGCCGGGGTAACACACGCACAAGTCGGCGGCTTGCCGCCAATGATAGAAGCTCTGTATGTATCTTTCTTCCTCAAATTCCGAGCGCGTCGACTGTCCGCACTGTATTTCCTGGCCTGGCATTCTTCCGCTTTCCGGTGTGCCCACACAGATGTGCCGTCCTGTTTGTCATCCCCCTCCGCCGCTCGTATATCTGGCCGTTTTAATATCTGCGGAGCCCCTTTGCTGACTCCATCCATCATAGCACGCACTTTCTGACAGCTCTGTTGTGTTATTGGTAGATATCTACCTATTCTAATTCCGTCCCTGGTGGCGCTATACCTTTGAAGCTCCACCCTCCACCCTCCAGAAAATCCTCCACCGCCGATCGATCATCTCGAATTTATTAACAACCCACGCTCACAACCCCAAGGAATAACGTCGTCGAGAAAACGTACCGAGACTCGAGGAAGTGGGAAAGCCATCCCAATAATTATTCCCGAAAATTTCGCCACTACCACGACCAAGCGAGATCACGGCGTGAAAGCAATCCCGCGGCACGGGAAAACGAACACCATAGACTACCACCACAGCTCTGGATTTTAAGCGGACCCACCTCCGCGAACCCCTTGGTGTCGCATCACAGAGGCGCCCTTCTACCTCGCGACCGGAGACCATCCTTCAGCACCGGTGACGAAACGAGCACTCGACGCATTCAATCAGCGCGACAGTTGCGTCTACACCTCCGAAAGTCATGATGGCGACGAGAGACGCCAGAGATGGGGAGGATATCCCGCTAGTTGATGTGGAGCGCATCGCGCAAACCACAATAGCGGTAGAGGGAATGACTTGCGGGTCATGTACATCCGCGATTGAAGGTTCGTAGATACACGATGGTGTATCGTCTGTGGGCAGTGGCCGGCAAAGCGGCAGAGCTGATGCAATCCCGCAGGCGGATTCAAGAATGTAGAAGGGGTCGAATCTTTTACTGTCAGTCTCATAACCGACCGCGCAGTGTTGATTCACGACTTGTCCAAACTTTCGGCTGAGCAAGCGGCTGAGATGTACACTTCCCGACTTTAGACGAACGGTACAGCCAGGCTGACATGGGCGCACAGTATCGAAGACCGCGGTTTCGGTGCGGAAATTATCTCTAGTGATATCCAGACTCCGGAAAGGGCGAACGTGAACGTACAACGAACACGGCTGGCAACAACGGTCGTGTCGGTAGGAGGGATGACATGCGGGGCGTGTACAGCGGCAGTGGAAGGCGGTTTTAAGGATGTGGAAGGAATCGTCAACTTTGCCGTGAGCTTAATTACCGAGCGAGCCGTCGTAGTCCACGACCCGATACTCGTGGCTGCCGAAAAGGTTGTCGGAATGTAGGTTTTCCACAAAGGGAGGAGATTTGTGTGCTGTGAACTAACATTATCGCAGCATCGAGGATTGCGGCTTCGATGCCTCGTTAGTGTCTACGGACCTAGAGGATGATGGGGAAGCGATGACGGAGGACGTCGTTTTCAAAATCTACGGACTCGGTACTGCGGCGGACTGTACAGTCTTGGAAGACGCATTACTGGAAGTTCGAGGTGTCAACGGCGTCGCCATCACTCTCTCGAATTCTCGCGCGAAGATCAGCTATTCACCAGCCTGGATAGGTGTGCGAGACCTCGTCGCGATTGTCGAATCATTGAATTTCAACGCCTTGCTTGCGGATGTCGAGGACAACAATGCTCAGCTGGAGTCACTGGCAAAAACAAAGGAGATTCAGTCATGGCGATTGGCTTTTGGGTTCTCTTTGGTGTTCGCCGTTCCGGTTTTCCTCCTGTCGATGATCATCCCAATGTGGTTCAAAGGACTGGATGCGGCCTTCGCCGCAAGGGAACTTCCGTTACCTGGACTCTTTGTTGGGGATGTTTTATGTCTCCTCTTGACGATTCCTGTCCAGTTCGGAGTCGGCAAGAGGTTCTACAAGAGTGCCTGGAAGAGTGTGAAACACGGCAGTGCAACTATGGATGTACTGGTGGTTCTTGGAACTTCGGCGGCGTTTTTCTTCTCGCTGTTGGCTATGGCCATCTCTATTTTCTGCGAGCCTCACAACCGGCCGAGCACGGTCTTTGATACTTCGACGATGTTGATCACCTTCATCAGCTTTGGACGGTACCTCGAGAACCGGGCAAAGGGACAGACATCGAAAGCCCTATCTCGATTGATGTCGCTCGCACCATCTATGGCTACCATTTACGTGGACCCCAGCAATGCCGGCCAATTCGGTGACGGCAACCGCATTGCTGAAGAACAGGTCATCCCCACCGAGCTGATTCAGGTTAACGACGTGGTTATTGTGCGCCCGGGAGACAAGATTCCAGCCGATGGTGTGGTGATTGCCGGCGAATCCTTTGTTGATGAGTCCATGGTTACCGGCGAGGCTATGCCGATATCGAAAGTGGATGGTGACATGCTAATCGGAGGCACCGTTAATGGCTCGGGTCGTGTTGATTTTCGGGTCACTCGTGCCGGCAAAGACACTCAGCTAAGCCAAATCGTTAAGCTTGTACAGCAGGCGCAAACGTCACGTGCTCCAATCCAGCGGATGGCGGACATCATTGCTGGCTATTTTGTACCGGGTGTCTTGACCTTGGGGATCGCAACTTTCATAGGTTGGATGGTTCTTTCGCATGTGTTATCACACCCTCCAGCAGTTTTCGAGAGTGCGGCTGCCGGCGGTCGTTTCATGGTCTGCCTCAAGTTGTGTATCTCCGTCATCGTATTTGCCTGCCCTTGTGCGCTAGGCCTTTCTACTCCAACTGCCGTAATGGTCGGCACTGGTGTTGGCGCAGAGAACGGTATCCTGGTCAAGAGTGGTGCGGCGTTGGAGACTGCAACGAGAATCACTCACGTCGTCCTCGACAAGACCGGCACTCTCACTCATGGCAAGATGAGTGTTGCAGTCAGCAAGCGATCCGCTGTTTGGGAGCAGTCAGAATGGCGACAAAAACTGTGGTGGTTACTCGTTGGTGCTACTGAATCTGGCAGTGAACATCCAGTCGGCAAGTCGATATCAGCGGCGGCAAAGGAAGCGCTTGGACTTGGGCGTGATGGAGGATTCGTGGCAACGGTCACCGACTTCAAGGCTGCCATCGGCAAGGGAGTGGAGGCACTCGTTCAGCCGCATGCTACGAACAGCAAGACGTATAGGGTCCTCGTAGGCAACATTAGGTTCCTAGGAGAGTCATCGGTATCGGTCCCACCGGAAGTACAAATAGGCCACAGCAACGGAACCCATGTATTCGTCTCCATTGAGGGCGAATATGCTGGATTTATTGCGCTCAGCGACGAGTTGAAAGCGGATGCAGAACATGCAGTGGTGGCCTTCAGGAGGCTGGGTATCAAAGTCTCGATGGTACGCAATTCATCATACCATCCTCTGTATGCGAAAGTGGCACATGCTAACAACACTCACCAGGTGACCGGAGACCAAGAAGCAACAGCGTTACAAGTCGCCAAGGGGGTCGGAATTGACTCCAGCATGGTCTTTGCTGGCGTATCCCCCGACGAAAAGCAAGATATCGTGCGACGCATGAAAGCCTCTGGCGATTGCGTTGCTATGGTCGGTGACGGGATCAATGACTCCCCCGCGCTCGCCACTGCGGACGTCGGCATCGCCATGGCCTCCGGAACCGATGTCGCTATGGAAGCCGCGGACATAGTCATCATGCGCCCGCAATCCCTCCTCGATGTTCCCGCATCACTCCACCTCGCCCGCACCATCTTCCGAAGAATCAAGCTCAACCTCTGGTGGGCGTGTATGTACAACGTTGTCGGCATACCATTCGCGATGGGTTTCTTTCTGCCCTTCGGGCTCCACCTTCACCCAATGGCGGCTGGTGCAGCGATGGCTGCAAGTAGTGTCTCCGTCGTGTGCTCTAGTCTTCTCTTGAAGTTCTGGCGCAGGCCGCAGTGGATGACTGAGGCGAGAGTCGAGGCGGTACAAGGTGACGACGAGAGGACTCTTTACCGCGATGCAACGTCGTGGTGGGCATTCTTGCGGCGCGGAGGAAGACTGGCCAGGGGTGGGGAGGGATACCAGCCACTGCGAGATGTCGAGAGTGGACAGTAGGGGATTTTTTTGTAGGAGTTGGGCTTTTTTTGTTAATTCCCTCCCCCTTTTTGACATGTAGGATACTGATACCCTTTTTTTAACGTACCTACTCGCTCCACCTTTGACGGCTGTCTTATTGGGTGTTTGATCGTGATGTCTTGTGTTTTGCCACCTGGCTGTGCCAGACTTACCTAGGGCCTGTTCGGTTGTGAGCTGCATTTTCAATCTACCACACAAAATTTATATGCAGCTTGAAACCCTCGGTTTCCGGGTGAGCGTTCGGCACACCACCCCGAGTTAACGATCTGAAAAACTGCATATTGTCGACTGAGCCACAATACAAACTCTACTGACATCCACCAGTACATACCAGCGTAGCCCCCCCAGTAAACCCCACCGTCGCGCCTACGATGCCCAACTCCCATGCACTACCGTTCCTTAGCCCAGCAAGTCTCCTTGCTATTCGCCCAATGCCAGAGCACGCTGCACGATGAAACGCCTACCACACATCAGGATGACTGGGAAAAAAATTGTCGAGCATCTTCTGGAGCACGAATAGCCGGCGCACTGTTGATGCCCTCCGCATGCCACGTGAAACATTTTTGGCGCTGGGCGAATGATGTCTGGATGAGGGGAGTCGCATGCTATGTAGCCAGCCGGGACCGTAGATAGGAGGAGTCCGCTGATTCTTTGGATAAGCAGAGAGGGCCACATCGCCACTGTTAAAAGCAGTTCGGGTTTTCCGGAAAGTCTCGGAAAATAGCTAAACTTTGTGGTGCAAAAGTGTGGCGTGCTGTTGAATATCTGGGCTGCCGAACAGGTCGTCGGGGGAGATGAGAGTTTGCACCTGCAGCTTTGGTAACCTTCAACTCTTTAGAAACCCAAGGTTTGAAAATGTAGCTGGCAACCGAACAGTCCCTCGATTGAATTGCGAGTGCATCCACCCACATATGTATTCACAATTTTATACCCAAAGACATGACGCGAGAAAGACCAAACAGCGCCTAAACCTGCATCCTACTCCAATTAACAGCCAAAAGCTCCCGCAAGAAAAAGTGCCGAAAAATGTCGATAACGAAGTCAATAAGTGATATCACGCATCAAAAGCAGCGCTCAGCAGTTTATCCCCATCGATCTCCATCTTCTTCCTCGACGACCGCCGTTTGACCTTTTTCGTGGTCGGACCGGGAGACTTCATTACATCCGGCTTTGATTTCTTAACAACTATTAGTACTCGTGCGAGTGAAGGTGACAGGACCACTAACGATTCGCTCGGATCTGCGGCGTTTTCGAGATGTGTGATCCGACAGCTCCGGCTGTGGTTCAGGCTCCAGTTCGTCTGCGATCACTACTTCATCTGCCGGTTTTGGCCCCGGTTCCGTGACGGAGCGCCTTGATCGCCGGAGGGGCTGGGATTGATGCGTGTCGATTTTTGCCTCTGGGGCAGGAAGGGGTTGCCTCGGCCTGAGCTTCAACCTAGCGGGAGATTCGCTTATCACTGCTGGTTGGGCAACAGGTGGTCGCCGCAATCGCAGTTTCACCGGAGATTCGTTGATTGTCGGTGACTGAGCAATAGGTAGTTGTCGTGCACGTGGCCTTGGCGAGCTGGTCGCGATCGTGGCCTCTGCCTCTGCCTCCTGCCCCGGGGCGGTTTGCTGTTGGCGGCGCGACTGCCGGCGCGGCGTGGCCTCCGGCAGGGATGGACGGGGTTTTCGTGAGCGAGTTTTTGGCTCGGGCCTATTGCTGGTGACCTCAGCTTCATCAACGGGTTCGGAGAGTTCGGCCACGGGTTCCGGTTCCGGTTTGGGTACGGGATGCAGTTGATGTGGCGGCCGTTGGCGGGGCGATACTTGGACAGAAGGTTGCTCCGGTACAGACAACCGAGTGGGTTGCGATCGAACGGTGGGCTGTTTAACGGGCTCAGACTGGACCTGAATTTCCTCCATAGGTTCGGGTGTGGCTTTCCCCTCAGATTCAGGTTGAGGTTGAGTTTGCTGTAGCGACCGCCGACGCGACAAAGCTACCGGAGCCGGCTTCGATAGCCGCTGTCGTACTGGTTGGGACCTTGGCTCGAGCATAGGCTCTTCAGCAGTGATCATAGGCTCGGGCTCGGGTACAGGTTCTGGCTCCTCCAGTGGCGGCGCACCTCGTTGCGGCTTTGGGTATGGCGAGCGCAGTGTAGCATTTTCATTGGAGGAGGTTGACGGAACAATTTGCCTCCTTGGCCGCAACTGCGGATGCGGAGATGGCGCGGGTGATTTCGTCCGAGCAATGATCATCTTCTCTTCATAAACCACTTTGTCCTCCATCATTCTCTGCTCCTGCTCCTGTCCCTGTTCTTGCGCTCCTTCTTCTTCTATCTCTCCTTCCACTCCTTCTGCCTCCCCTCCTTCTTCTCCTTCTTCTGCCTCTCCTCCTTCTCCCCCTTCTTGCTCCCGCTCTGGCCCCCTATCTTCCTGGGCATGCCGTTCCTCAATATAGGGGTGTAAAAGAGGTTGTGGCTCGAATGTCGACTCTCTGGCAACTTGAGGCTCAGGCTCAGGCGCAAACTGCGGATCGGTAGCCCGTACTCTCTTGACTGACTTTATCACCACCTCTTTGCTTTGCAACAGATGGGCCTCGAGTCCGCTTTCATTTCCCGCTCTCGAGTGGGTAGAGAGTGTGCGTGATCTGCCTTTGCCTTTACCCTTGGTCTTGGTCGCTGTTGCGGACGTGGCTGGGTCTGGGGTCGGCCCATTGTTGTTTGGATCTTCGGATGTTGGAATTGAGTTTAATATCCCTTGATTCCATTCATCTAGTAGATCAATGGCTTTCTTCCACTCCTCGTAGAGCACCCTATTCCTTTGCGTGAGCTGGTTGATCTCTTCGTTCTTCTCCGCCAATTCTTCGTTCTTCTCCGCCAGTTCCTCAAGGGGCACGTAATCGGGCTGGTTCAACAACTCATGCAAAGACTGGATGACCGTTTCGAGCTCGGAGGTGAGACTTTCGAGGTTCGCTGGCGGTGCCACAACCGGGTTGAGCGCACTCTCTGCCTCCTCTTCTGTCTGCGGATTATGATCATCGTCCGGGAGTCCTTGGATTGCCTTGAGCGCAGATAAAGACTGCCGTACCAGCGCCAGAATACTGTCATTCTCATCCGCTAGCTGTTGCGAAAGCGTCGTCAAAAAGTCCGTAGTATCAACCGACAAAGTTCGTGTCGCACAGCCAGCGGCCGAGGACTGCACACTGTCCCCCAGCGCATCGTATTCACAGCCCGTTGTGCGCATTGGTTTATCTCCTAACCTAATGACAATCGAGGACGCCGCTGGCCGGGTGCCCCGCCGTGTATCGTTGAGCCGATCCTTCATCTTAGCGATCTGTAGATCACGCTTGCGGACATCGTTCGCGGCCTGTGTGCGGACCTGCGCAAGGAGCGTCTTAAGACGAAGGGTTTCTTCGCGCAACGATTTGGCGGAGGACTCGGCGGTGCGCAGAGTTGTGGTCATAGCGCGGGCTTGTCCTTCGAGGTGGCCGTTTTTACGCTCAATATCCGCAATCTTCTCTTTCATTGCTTGCTACAGTCGCAATCCCATGTCAGTGTTCACCCCGTGCTGCTAGGGCGAGAATGAGTAGTGGTAGACAGTACGATCGTAGAGGCTTGTTTAGTCTCGGTATTCCGCAAAGTCCGTATCGTCTCCGCCAGATTCTCGCGCTGCTCCGCTTCCCTCTACAGCACATTCAGTCAGCCAACAATCCACTCGCGCGGAGTAATCCTATCTCAGACGAGACGATAGCTTACATCTCTCCGCTGGACTAGCTCATGCACGAGATTGATGATCCGCGCGGGATTATCAGGGTCCTTCGAGGGTCTCGCAAAATCGATGGGGTTACCACGGACCAACCCGCGCGACGCAAGCTGCTGATTGACATAGTTGGACGCGGACCTGAGGTCTCGCTGATCCATGGCGCTCGGTGAGGGACGATGAGGGTGGAACAGTTAGGCCGGTAGCTCAGGCAAGGACTTGGGTTGGGTTTGGGTTGCTCCGAGTCGCGAACGCGAGTCCATGTGTTGATATGTACAGGGGTGCGTCCACTTTATCTATCTAGATATCACTCAGATAGAGTATAAACCTGTACCATTCCCGATTGGGTCGGTCTTGTTCTTTGACTTCAACAGATCGGTCAACATCACAAGTTAATCTCTTACCAATATCTGCGATTGCACTGGATTCGCCTGACAAATGGCTTAAGTATCACAACGAAAAGAAAATGTGGTATGAGGGAGTCGGTTCCGTGAGTTTTTCCACAACGGAGAAAAGACATGCTCAAGCTGTCAGTCAACGGAATCTTGAGTGCTCGAAAGGATGTTTCTAAACGATGACGCCTATGTATGTCGGAGGGAATTATGAATAAAGAAACCTCGAGCCCGTCATAGATACCAAGCCCGCTAGGCCCCATCGGCACTAGCTTCGAGGCACATGCAACACACGCTGACAGCTCATCCTTTTTTCCCACGCCCATGAAGAAACACAAGCTTCAATTGAATTATAGAAATGACGTGCTTGGGGATTGTGTCTTGCATTTGAAAAACAAATATTGTGTCGTGGTGGAGGCAGATATTTATTTTTTAAGGTGGGTGTTTCTGAGGTGCTTGTACGCCGTATCCCAGATCCGGTCATAATGAAAGAGCCAAGCCGCCGAGAACTCGGCAGATGCTTCTGCCTTTGTTTGTTCAGTCTTCGAGACGAGGTATGTACTCTAGAGTACAAGATCGATAGACTTCTATCTTTTAGTCGTGACAAAGCCATCGATTCATTCGGGTCAGTGGCTTCTTGCTTCATCCTTCCACATGACTAAGTACCCCTGCCCTAACACGAACAGATTTCGATTTGAGCCTCAAGTTAAGCGAGTTACATACTTGGAAGCGAACAGACAAGTCATCTACATATCTACTCTTGTTGGGGTCTTTTTTATAGTAATTCGATGGTTAGATATCTAGTCCTACTATTTCACACTGTAAAACATAGCAAAAGTAAATACCACCGAGATGGTTGAGAATTTCGCAAGCGGGTGGAAATGCGACACCTTTTTCGGCGTAATAACAATGCTCCCAGTGTGTAGTGCATATAACTATACAGACTTTTTGATATGGGAAGCCGAAGAAGTAGCTCACCTGTTCTTCCAAGTGTAAACTTCATCACGATTCACAACGAGAATTAGGTCGTTAAAAATAAGTGTTTCTATACGTCGATAACAAATCGCTATCCACAACACCTGTGAAGACATATTTTCCTCATAATGGCGATTCTATTTCGTGAAAGTGAGAAGCCCTTAAGCTGAAACTTAACATCCAGAGAGTTGGGACTCTGCTCATGTTTATAAACCATAATTGATGATGAAGGAGTGCATTTCAAGCGTCAACCACAGGTGGGTGGCCTGTATGGTTCAATGGGCTCTACAGGTAGTAAATTTCAGCTGACGAACGACACGTATACTTCCCAAGTAGTTAACAACCACTCTCATGGCTTTATGTCAACCGCTAGAAATGGTCGCAAAACGCCAAGAAAGCGGCTCGGTCCTTCTCATCGTTGAAAGCACTCGCAACCTGTGGACTTCAAGCCACTTGTATGATGTAGCCCGAGTATGAGTAGTGTCGTTAAAAGGTACATTTGCATAGTAATGTTCTTTTCCGGGATTATTTAAGATATGGGCTTGTAGATCGCGGCTTTTCTGTCGGAAAATGCCGCGAGGACGCCCCACCAGAGAAATTACAGGCACATGTTTTAAAAAAAAAGACCCCACTTTTTTTTACATGTAGTTATGGAACATGTTGAGGGTAAGGCTCAGGGCTACTCTCACTGGAACACACGAATCCGAGGGACAGTTCATTGCGATCAACAAGCCAATACGAATCCTATTCCCATACAAATTGCTATAAACTTTCAGTCCTAGACTGCACAGGACTCACCTAATCCGTGGTAATCTTAGCAAGTGGATAGACATCCAGCGGACATAGGCCAGCCTGGATTTCGCTCTTCGACAGCATCTCATTCCTCCTCATCAACTCGGCGCACTGGACGACCATTGGGTCACTGCCTTGGCTAGCCACGGCAACCACCTTCTCACCCTGTGTGTAGTATGCAACCCACTTGTCTTTTTCGGGTTCTCCCAGGAGGATAACATCGTCGTGCTTGTCGCCTCCACTTGAGTTTCCGCAATAGCGAAGCTGGGCTCCGAGAGCCGACCAGAAGATAGGTGTGAACGGAACTGGCTTCCGCTTATTGGCGATGTGACGCCCCGCCTGGCGGCCGGCGTTCTGGGCGACATTCCAGTGCTCTGTCGGAGTTTCATGATCAGTCATGTTGGGGAGAAGACAAGATATGAAGCGAGTTACCGATCCGAACCACTCCGCTACCATGAGGATATGTAGCGATATCACCAACTGCGTAGGCGTCGTCGACACCCTTTATTCTCCAGTGGTCATCAACTGCAACGCTCCCGTCGTCTTCAAGCTTGATGCCGCTCGCCTTCAAGTACTCCGTGGCGGGAGCGACGCCAACCCCGAGGATCACCAGATCAGCCTCTAGGTTCTCGCCGCTCTTCAAGGCCACGGATCCAACGTTCGACGGATCCGATGAAGATGGCTTCGCATCGTCTACCTGGGCATTCATGTAGAACTTGACGCCTGACTTTTCGAGCTGGCGTTGGAAGATGGCGCCCAGTTGAGTACCCATCACTCTCTCTCTGGTAAGAGGGTTAGCACCAAGCTGGTCTGAGGGCGATGGGGGAGGCCTACAGAGGGGTTGATTCCATTCCGACAATGGTGACTTCGTTGCCCTTGCCACTAAGACACTTGCCAATCTCCAATCCAATGAAACTCGAGCCTATTTGCACGGCATCAGCATCTCTCCCGCCTGGCTTTCTCTCACTGTATCGCACTCACCAATCACGACAATCTTCTTGTTGTGGTCTCCAGCCGCTTTCAAGATCCTCTCCACATCATCAATGCCCCTGAGAACAAACACATTGCCTAAAGTTTTGAATCCCTCCATCGGCAGCCTCTTTGGGGTGCCTCCGGTAGCGAAGATGGCCTTTGTGTACTCAAACTCCTCTCCATCCTTAGTCTTCACCTTATGTCCTGCAAAGTCAACCGACTCCACCTCCTTCTCCAGATGAAACTCAATGCCAGCCGACTTGTAGAATTCTGCGTCCCTCAACTGGACCTTTGCAAGATCCGCAGTCAGAGCCTTTGAGAGTTTCGTGCGGTCAATCGGGAGATGCGCCTCTTTCGAGAGGACCGTAACCTGCCCCTTATACCCTTTCTCGCGAATTCCCTCAATAGCGCCCATTGCTCCTGATCCTCCTCCGACAATCAAGACCTTCTCGCTCGCGCGCGGAGAGCAGGAGATGTTGGGGGCTCGTCTGCCGGCCTTAAGAGTTTCCTCGTCGCCGCGGACATACACAGCACCGTCACGCACAGTGACATGGAATGCAGTGAGATGGTCAAGCGCCGGAGCGTTCTCGACAGAGCCGTTGGTGGTATCGAAGCAGGCGCCGTGCCAGGGACAGGTGATACGACCGTCATCGGAAATTACGCCCTTGACCAGAGGCGCGCCTACAGGTAGTTTCTCCTCAGCATCATGCAGTTTTACCCACCCGTGTGATTGCCGTACCATAATGAGTACACTTTGGTCCGAGAGCTCTCAGCTGGCTATTGGCCTTCAACAACAGTACCTTGCTACCCTCGACCCCGTCGATCTCGGCCTCGACTTTGTCGCCGTTCTTGAGGTCGAAGTTGTCGAGCTTAAGTTTGTATTCCTTCTGCTGGATTGTAGCCGTCATTTTTAGTGTCGTGTTGAAGCTTCTCGAGATGTAGCTAGAGTTCGGAAGGTGTGTAGGACGCGGAGGAAGTGAACAAGCAGTAGCACGTCGGAGTGAACAGATGAAAGGGCAGCGATAAAGCATGCAAAGGACAAGTCAAGAGCGGGGTTGATGAGACGCTGGTCGCTGTTGTGTTTGCTTAAGTATGTTTCAGCAACAATTCTTGGGCTCTGTGGATTGGCACCCTCTTTTCTATCTCTCCCCTCTCTGCACAATTATGTCATCTTCGGGTGTAGCGGAACTCCACCCTATTAGGTGTTTGGGCGTTCGTCGCCAAAGCCAGCTCTGTTCTGTTTCCGGCCGGCACGCAGATGCGCAAGGCAAGCTATCATGACGCATTGCATTTTGCTAGTTTGATAGCACAGGGATCAGCGCCAATCGAGATGCAGCATTTGCTCAGCATCAAAAATACCCCGACACCGACATATGATTCAAAGCTATGTAGGTGGAGTGCGTTACGTTTCGGCCGATCGGGACAAATTTTATTGGTTTAATCGCTCTGCGATCGACCGCTTTTAGTCGTGACGCTACTATGTATGAGCCTCCAATTCGTACAGTACCAAAAAGAGGGCGTTTATTGCTGCTGTAGCACTACTGCAGTGACCGAAAGCACGCAGTAGTGCCGGTGTGCATGGACTGCCGGGATTAGAACAATAATTTATTGTCGCTTTGCGTATCTACCTCTAGAATTCCTACACGGCCGGTGGGGCGAACGCAATGCGCATCCGATGTAGGTGAATGCAGTATTGTAGGAAGGCGACATCAAGAACACTGCTAAGCACGAATTACATATTGGTTTAGAGACTGCATGGCAGGCAAGAAATCGAATGACAACGTAAAAACCTTCAACCGTCATGGTACAAATGGCCATCCAGAGCACATTGCATATAGACCTCCACCACTGCAACGCCCCCCCCCCCCCCCCTTCCCATAATCGCAGGCAAATCACAACGCCATCTATCTCCAGCTATTAATGATCCCGAACATCGTCCGGCAATGGCTGATAATACGCTCCCTCTTGCTGATACCTACGTCTCGGCCCATCGACCGGCGCAATATCATCCGCAATAGCGTCTTCATAGGTTGGTGGTGGGGCGGAATCATCGTCAACCGTATTGTAGTCATTATAGACTTGATGAACAGGGCCAAGACCAGGGACAGGGCCGGCGCTTGAGTGTGGACGCATTGGCAACGGCGGGGCGTCCGGTGAGTCAGGACTCGACACCGGTGAGGCGCTGGCGGAGTAGGAGCCGGTTCTACCACCGGTCGGGAGGGCGAGCGGAACTTTCAGGCTACTACTGTGCGGTTGCGCTTGTGCTTTTTCGTTGGCCCAAGTGGGGCGCGGTGGTAGGACTGGTTGAGAGGGTACTCGGGGCGCCGCTGAGGCGATAAGTTTTGCGGGGGGTTTGATGCCGGAGTAGACTTTGATTGGGAAGAGGAGGGGGAGGATCTACTGATTGTCAGCGGGTTCGCTGTGAGGAGGAGGAAAAAGAGGAAGAGAAAGGCGGAGCTTGCATCGATGTGGTGTTCATCCGGCCGACTCAATCCAATCTCGATCTTCAATTGGTAGGCACGACTAATGTTGCAGGTGCTAAAGGTAGGCGACAGCGTTTCAGGTAGGTACCTCCCGCGCCACATAGAAGCGTCTACCTCGAGCGGGACATTCGGCGGCGAATTTGCGTCGCCTAGCTGCATGCGGAGGTCGGCCACGCTGAGGAGGCAGAGCTCTGTGAATTCGTCCTTGACTAGCTCGTGTGCGGATATATGAGTGGTCGCGAGGAGCATGATTTGAAGCGAGCGGATCACGACGACATCATGGAAGGGATCGAGCTTGGTGAGGAGGATACGGAGAGGGAGTGGCTCATTGGGGACTAAAATTGGCGGAGAGGGAAGGCGAGCTTCCACCGTGAAGCGGACAGGAACTGGAGGGCCGACGGCGGCAGGTTCGGGCTTGCGGAAAGACATGAACAGGCCGGGCTTCTTGGTCGCTGATTGAGGTTGCGCGGGAATGAACTCGTGCTTTCTCCGGGCAAAAGCTTCGGCATTTGTTGGAGGCGGACGAGGTGATTCGATGGGTAGGAAGACGAACGGATCGTACTGCCGCAGGTTGGTCTTGTAGAACGCGGGTCTATTGACCGTCGCTTTCAGGAAGTACTTGATCCACGCAATATCCCCCGGAATACCGCTCAGGCTCGGGGGCAGAGTCCCCTTGACATGGCGCATGGACTGCTTCGCATAGTCCACAGTCCTGTTCGGGATATCAAAGCTCACTTTCTGCAACAAGCTTCCTGCGGCGTTGGTACAGACCGCATTGATTGGTATGCGGATTCTGAACGGGTATGTGTATTGTCCTGCTTTCAGCGTGAAGCCCGTGGTGTTATCCTTGACAGCGGCGGAGACGGCGGCGGCGGGGAAGACGGTATGAACGATGTAGAGGAACTATTTGCTTTTTGCGTTAGTGAATACCCCCTCACGCCCCACACATGTGAAGCTTGCTATACCTTATGGATTTCAACTTCGGCACGCCGTTTGTCACGAGCCCGCTCTCCCGGAGTCTCCAGACGCGGGGGTTCTAGCCGGGTCCGGGATATACCCTCAAGCTTGATGGTTACCGAAGAGATTGTTTCCTCGGAAGGGATGTTCAAGATGACCTTTCGCAATCATCGTCATCGTCAGTATTCCGTGTCGCGCAGTAAGCCAAGGTAGAGCAGCCACCTTCCCCGACACATAGTCCAGACAGGTAAACACATGGCCAGTGCCGTTGGGATGGTCGAGCTCGATTCTCACAGACATGGTTGAAGGATATGGTGTGAATTCTCCGTCCTTGGAGGTCGGATAACAGCGGTGCAGGCCTTCCAGCTTCCAGTCCAGACGAGACAAGGCAAGAGCCCTTCTTTCCTTGTTCTTCCTTCCGCTCTCTCTTGCGGAGTTAGGTAACTACTCTGCTGAGGCGGAGCCAAGAGAGGCTTGGGTTCAGGTCGGCTGCGCCTCCTCTCGCAGGCGTCAAAATGGTAGGCAAGGGTGAATGGCTATTTGTGGCTCGGCAGGAAATTTTGGAACAAACCGCGGAAAGAAGAAGAGAGCTCGTCAACCACCACCACAACCTCCGCCGCCGCGAGAACCACCCTCATAGTCTCCTGTACGACGAGCACACTCTCTGTCAACCCTCATAATACTCGCTACGGCGACGGCGCCAGCCACACAACAATGGTCAGAATTCCCACACGCCAACCCCACCACCAGTAACCCTGTCACTCTAACTCAATCTCATAGGCACACCGAATAATAGCCCAAATCGTGTTTGTTGGCAGCCGTGTAGTCGGCCGGGCCTTCGTCGAAGCCTATCGCCAGGCGCAAGCCTCGGCAAAGTACGCAAAGGCGGCTCAGAACGGACAGGTCACTGGTGGCAGCGCAACGCTAGCGGGTCGTGGGGGGCTTACCGTCGACGAGGCGTACAAAATACTGAATGTCAAACCCGCCGCCGAGGGTCCGTCAATGGAATCTGTTGCCGAGCGCTACAAGATCTTGTTCGAGCGGAACGATCCGAAGAAGGGTGGAAGTTTCTATCTGCAGTCCAAGATATATCGAGCGAGGGAGCGGTTAGAGGCCGAGGCGAAGAGGGCAGCGGCGTCAGCACCGCCATGAGCCACAGAAGGGAAGGGAGGAGTGGGCTATAGACGGGGAGGTGCTGGGAGCTGGGATTGTATAAAAAGCGACGGAGGAGGAGCGGGGAGAAACGGCGAAACGGCGAAACGGCGAATACTTGATTCTTGGGCATCACCCCCCACATTCTTGTACACTACACTACTTACCATACACTGGTGATAACGACCCAACATTCTACAAAGCTGTTGTATTTTACCCTATCCACACTCTATAGACTGCTCGCTCGGCAGCCATGCACAGCCCCGTGGTTTGCGCGGACTCCGATGGATAATATTCAAGACATGGGACTCGTCAACGCTCCTCCTTCGAGGCTGAGCCGCTGAGTAGCACGGGATTGGCAGGTTCGAAGGAATGAACGGTGTATATATATATATAAAAATATTCAACATTCGCACACGACCAGCTTGATCATGGCCAGCCCAACTCAGAGAGCTAGGATCGAGGGAAGAGAAAGGGAGTTTAAACTCCCGAAGGGTCCGACAAGCCATAAAACTCGAAGCTGTAAGTCTAAGGGTAGAAACCCTATACCTTCACAACTGTGAAAATCATCTCCAACACGTTGAGCGCAGATGACCCAAAACTCACCAGTCCCTTTGTATCCATGCATTGGCCAGGGCAAGTGTAGGTCGTTGAGGACAAAATCGTGGACAGTTTTCATGACCTGTCCAAGTCGGGCTACTTTTACAGACCGTCCCGAGTTTGGGATAGTCTATAGACTTACCAAGTCTAAGTTTCTCCTCCAGACTTCACTTCAGAAGGGCTGCAGCAATGGGGAGCAGGTGCTCTCGGCATTCTGACCACCTAACTTGCAGGCAATCCAAACTTCCAAGATGCCCTGGTGCGAAAGTGCGTTTCCCAGTCCTAGATAGGCTTCTTCCTTTGGTACATCTCCATGCAGAGCGAGTTTTATGGCTTCTCGGGCCAGAACCTCGTGAGTAGTTGGAACGGTAAATAAGTGGAGATTAGGGATTATGTAGCGGTGGTTTGCGCGAGTGAGTTTTGATGATCGATTACCCGTGAAAGTTAGAGGTATCAATCCGAAAGGAGAAGGGCTTCCGATATGGTGCTTCAAGCAAGGGAATCATACGTTTTAAGTCTGGACAGGTAGAGTTGTAGCTCATCCCACGAACTGGTTTAGCCCGGCTTAGGACAATTAGCCCCATCCAATATCTAGAACAATTTGATAGATAGACGAATCCAAGGTAAGTTATCACGTTTGTCCTGCTCTAGGAAAATCGGCTATCATCCACTTAGTCCGGATTTGGGTGGCGATCGCTCAGCTTACGGACGTGTTGTGATGTGACTGGTGAAGAAGCCCGCCGATGAAACGAAGACAGACCGTTATACCCCTGAGACTCAGATGGAGTCTCAACAGCCCAATTAACGACCGTTGCACTGCAACTTATTGATAATCCAAGGGTTGATATTTCGGTTTGCCGCATCGACACCCACGCCTCCCATTAAAAAACTTGGAGAATGTAGTAGTGTATACAGAATCCCACTTTTGTGAACACCTCAAACGCCGTAGAAAACAGGGCTCAGCAACCATTACGCTTCCGTCGGTGTCATCTGGAGCAGCGCCATCTCCTTCTCCAACAACCGCTTTAACCGCCGCTTGTCCTTGCGATCACCCCTCGTCTCGTCTACTTTGGGCTTCTTCTGCTTCTCCTTGCGCTTTCCACCATCCGCTGAGCTTTCCCGCGAGCTGCGTGAACTCTTTTTGTTCTTCTCTTTCCGAGTCTTCTTGTCCTTCTTTCTTTCCTGTCTCTCCTTCTTTCCCGCCGCTTTTGCAGCCGCTTTTGCAGCCTCCTCCTGCGCAGCCTCGACGTCCCCCTTCAGAATCCCCCCAGAAACAAATTTGATATAATAGCGGCTCGTGATGTGCATTCCGATCGGAGTTGCGGCCATCTTCGTTTGTTTCACGGTGACTTCGCCGGTCGGGGAGTTGGACACATCGAGGGATTTGAGCTGGCTGTCGAAGGCCTTGGCCCACCAGTCGTCGGCGTTGTGTTCTTTCTTTCCTACCCGATGTCAGCGGAAGGAGTCAGGGATAGCAGCGGAGAGGGAAAATACCAAGACCATACTGATTCGTCTTCTGAGAGTACAATACTAGCTTCTGGTCGTGACCGCGACCGTTGGTCCAGCGGAATTGGTCACGGTGAAGCTTGATTGGCATTTTGGTGATGGAGTGTTCAGGTGGGCGGAAGACTCGTGTTGGCGCCTAGCTAGCTTCGGGCAGAATTTACCTGGCGGAGGTAGATACTAGCACATGGTCACATGATGCGATCAATGATCAGCACGGCACAACCCAACCCAGCCAGTCTACTCCCGAGCTCGGGAAAGCAAAAGCTGAGTACGAGACTGAGACAGAGGGTCATCCCACCATTCTTCAACTCTGGGTCTCTACCCCACACCCTTATACACACCGCACGCAATAACTGAAGTTCAACTACAATTTGTTACAACAATCAATATTTTCCACCTGCATACCATCAATATGGATGCAATCCAGACGGAATTCGACCGGCTGAGCAACAAGTCCAACCTGTCGAAGGCAGTCACCGATATTGATAAGTGTATCGCATTGCTCGAGAATGCGCGGAACCATATCGCTCAAGGTTGGAACCTACTGCGTGCAGAAGAGGGGTGTCTGACAGCTGCGCAGAACCGTCTTCGAGTGGAATGACGTTGGCACGTCTTCAACAGTCCATGAACTTGCAGCTCGAAAAGGTCGGCGGCGATCACAAGGAAGTCTACACAGCTTTGAACAGGTACGGCAAAGCTCTCGATAAAGTAAGTAGAGCAAATATATAAAATCAGGGATGAGGTAAGTATCGGCTGTGCTGACACTTCTAGAGAAATTCAAAGCCACATCCGCATTCTCCTCGACTGACTACGATGCGCTATCGAACGAGAGCCATCTAATCAACCGGGCGCTTGCTATGCACCTAATCCGTGAGGGACAATTCACAGTAGCCAACAAATTCGTTCAAGAAGCCGGTGACCTCGATATTCCCGCTGAACTTCAGGACGAGTTCATTGAGATGTACCAAATCCTCGAGGCGATGAAGGAACGAAAGGATCTGGAACCAGCCATTGCGTGGACTAGACAGAAGGCTCGGCAGCTGGAACAGCGCGGCTCGAACCTGGAGTTTGATCTATGCAAGTTACAGTTTGTGGCGATGTTCGTCGATGGTGCCGATGGGAGGAAGTATGCGATGGAGTATGCCAGGAGGGAGTTTGGCAGGTTCCAGGACAAGCATCTGAAGGAGGTGCAAATGCTGATGACTGCCTTCCTGTACATCGATAACTTGCAGCGGTCGCCCTATGGAAAGCCATTCCTGGAGCCGGAGAAGACATGGGAAGATGTAGCCCACTCCTTCACCAAGGAATTTTGCTCGCTTTTAGGATTGTCGGCGCAGTCACCGCTTTACCTTGCGGCTACTGCTGGTGCGATTGCGCTGCCGACGCTACTAAAGATGACGAGCATTATGAAGGAGAAGAGGACAGAGTGGACATCACAGAATGAACTGCCAGTACGTGTTCTCCCTTTATACCAAAATTGTTACCTTTGCTGATACCATTGCAGGTCGAAATCCCTTTGCCACCCTCATACCATTTCCATTCCATTTTCGTCTGTCCCGTCTCCAAGGACCAGACCACTGAGAACAACCCACCGATGATGCTTCCGTGTGGCCATGTCATTGCGCTGGAGTCTTTGCAGCGATTGTCAAGGAGCGGGAGTGCTTCATCGTTGAAGTGCCCTTATTGTCCGAAGGAGAGCACGCTGGCTCAAGCTAAGAAGGTCATAATCTGAGATGGTGCTCCTCGAAAGCAAATGCAAACTCTACCTCTGTTTCCTTACCTTTTCTTACGGTGTTTGGGACGAATCGGATGGGATGGGGCATGTATTAGGTGCCTTTCTTTTGTTACAGTCACTGGTCAGTGGCCGGGCTCCCCACTGTCTATATTAGGTTCTACCTCTTGAATCTGGTCATTTGTAATCATCGAAATCATTTCAGCTTTTAAGAACGAGCTTCCATTATCAGACGTACAGAATCTCTATCGCTCGAGAAAACACTTTTGAACCCCCCCCCTCAAGGCGCCTGCCACCCAAGACGATCAATCAATCAATACTTCCAACTACCGTTTCCGGACCTTGTTGTGCTTGTTCTTGGTGGCGTTTCCTCCTTTGACCATCTTCGCCCTCTGCATCTCTAGCTCGCGCTCGAGCTTCTTCAAATCCTTCTCCCTCTTCATCCTTGCCTCCAGTTCTTTATACGCCCGCTCGCGTCCTTTTGCAAGCTTACTCCTCTCCCTCTTCTCGGCTCTTCTCCTCGCCTCGGCCTCCGGATCCTCTTCCCCCATCACCGCCGCATCTTCTCCGAATCCACCCGCGGCCAGTTGCTCGATCCTCGGGCGGTTGAACCGCCTATGCACCAAATTCTCATGAGTCCCAAAGAACTCCTCGGGCTTGAAGCTCTTCGCCTGCTCGACCTCGTCCACAAAAACCGTATGCTTTCCTTTAGCCTCGAAGGTCAATCTCGCCTCAAGGTCCTCGATGGCTTTCCGCTCCCTGTCGCTCTGCACCCGCAAGTACCCGGCGTCCTGCGTCTTGAGCAGCATGACCTCGCCGGGCGTCAGCACCTTGGCCGTGTCCCTCTCGGCGACGCGGACTCCGCCGTCGCGCGTCCGCGCCCTCGTCATCGCGTGGTAGAATTCATCGGGATTGCGCTCCTTTGCCAGTCGCGCGAGCGCCGCCTTCTTGGCTTTCTTCGCGTTGAAGTCGCGGCTGCGCAGTTGGTAGTCTTTGCGCTTCTCGAGCAGCCCGTATTTCGCGCGCTCGGCCGGCTGCGCTCGCTCCTTGTGGTTGCGCCGTTGGACGGCGTTGCGGAGCGATGATGACATGTTTGATGGTTGTCGTAGGGCGATAGTGGTGGTAAAGTGGAAAGGTGGGATTGGGAGACAGAAAGTTTTAGTAGATTGTGTCCATATACTTTGACGCTAGTCAGCAACTAGTGGTGGGGTGGCTATGCTAGCGAAACAGCGGGGTACAGCAAGGCACTCTAGATAAAGAGGAATTGAGTTGTGTATCTAGGAGGTGTCTAAGAGAGATGAATCCATCGACGGGGAGGATCACGGACAAGCCAGCTAGGACAAAACTCCCTCAAGCCTAAACCCCAATTCCAACAGCTGAGAGTTGGTTGTCAAGACCGTGAGTGATTATGTATGATTATTTCTTTAAATCAGTTCGGGGTCTCCGACATTGAAGCTGTCTACAAACCATAGCACTGGATGCCATTGATAGACTGCTCTCCATATCGCCTCGCACGACATGAGTGCTATCTAGATCCTCAGTTTCAAACCCACGACCCATTCCCGTCCGAACGTACCACCTCTCCCCCTTACAAGTTACGTCCTCTACCTCATGCGTCCTGGTGCCCCCTCACCAGTCTCTTCACCTTTCCAAAAATCCACATCGGCGCACCGAACGCCCCAAACACGCACGTCAGCGCTGCCCAGCCAGCGAGCTCCCAGCGTCCCATGTCATCCTCATCCTCCTCCTTGACGTCAAGCACCCTGCGGCTCGCCTCATCGAGCGCCATCTGGTACTCCGTGAAGCCCTCAACCCTCTTCCGCCTCTCTTCGCCGCCGCGCCAGCAGGTGATCCACACCCACACCCTGGTGAGCGGAATGTACAGTTTCGACAGGGCGAGCTGGTGCCGGTGCAATACCTGTCGCGTGGAGGGGGTGGACGGCATGCCCGGGTGCGACAGCAGCGCTCTGATCCGTAGTGACTGCAGTGATATGATGGCGTATTTGGCGGCGGCGCGGACGAGGGGATCCGAATCGGCCAGTTGCGCCCGAAGTTGGCGGCGGAAAATGGAGGACGGGGTTGGGGGAAAGTCGGGTGCCATTTGCTCTTGTTGCGAATGAGTTGGAGTAGGGTGGCGTGGTGGGGGGTAAGTGCATGTGGTTTGGGGGAGGTCCAGCGCGGTTGCAACCCCAAACTCACATACATAGTTAAGGTACAAGTAATGGGACTATATTCTATGACGTAGACCTCGCGCCGTTTAACATTGCTCAAAGACAAGTAATGGGACGTAGACCTCGTGCCGTTTAACATTGCTCAAAGAAACACACATGGCAATTAGGTGGTATTCTACCTATCGCAAGAAATCGTTTTATGAAATCATGGAGCTATATCTACAAAAAACCAAAAATACAGAAAAAGGTAAACACGCTAGACAACATACAATAGAAAATGCAATGGGGTGGAAACCAAGATCCACCATCCAAGAAACAGACGGAAATCGCATCCGCAACGCCATAACCGGAACGAACCAGGAAACAATCTATGATACAGGGCATCCGATGAAAAAAGGATTGGAAACAAAAAAGTAAGTAGACAACCCGCAAGTAAGTCGAAAGGTGGTTAGTCGAAACTCCAGTAACAGCAAGTGCAGCGTAGTGCAGTATGAGGCAACTCGATACAGGATATTAAGCCCCCAAAGCCAGGCAATCATCCAGCAAACCTTTCAGCTCCCGCCTATCCTCCGGCGCACCGCCCTGCCAGTCGCCAACATCGCTTGTATCCTCGAACTGCAACGCTGTATCCACTTCGTAATCCCTCTCGTACCACCCTCCGGCCATGATCTTCTTCATGCTCGTGGGCATCTGCGTGAGCAAGTTATCACCGAGCGTCAAACTTAACCGGACATCGTGCATTCCCAGCAGTGGGCGATCCTGGCGAGGAACCCAGCGGCCCTTGGGGGCCAGCCTGCGATAGTCATCCGTTTGCACGTAGTTCGGTCCATTGGACCGCACACGGCCAATGATCGTCGTGAGGACCTCCTTGACGAACGTTTCGGCGGCGACATTCATGAAGCCCGCCGTCTCCACCGAACAGCCGCCAGGAATCCCCTCTTCGTAGCAGATAGGGAGCATGCGCAGACGGATATTGTCCACGTCCGGGAACTCGCCCGTCTCACTGGCGAGCGGAAGCATATAACGTTGTTTGATTTCAGATTCCCAGTCTATTAACGTTAGCGAGCGGGCCGGAAACCCAGACGGGGCTGGTGTAATACTCACTGGTCTTATTGATAGTGGCGCTACGTGGAGGAGGATCCGGTGGCTTGACCTGCTTGGCCGTATGATACTCCAATAGCGCATTATTAAGCATATCCTCGATATTCTCGTTCTGCTTCCCACAAACGCGTCAGCAACCTCCATTAATCCCATCTCCCGAGCGCGAACCAAGCGCTCACCTTCTCCGGCACTTCCTTGATCCTTTTCCTCTCCCTGGCCGAAATGGCCATAATCTCCCTCTTCAGCCGGCGCTCATTGATATCTCCTGCCGGCAGTTTTGACACCGAGCTTGGCTTATCGCTCGCCGAGACCCACGGGGCTACTTCGACCTGCGGCGGATCCCGTGTGATATTCGAGATCAGGGCTGTTAGAAGACTATTATGCAGCCGGATCTTTGGTCCTTTGATAAACGGTCCGATATCCTCGAGTAGTTCCTGGTCGCTCAGTCTTCCTACAACGTCCCCCCCATCGGATCAGCCCCCACACCCGATCGCCACCCACCCCCCGGAAGAGCAGGTCTCTACCTCGAAGGAATTTATTCAACGCCTCGGTATAGGTCATCCAGTTCTCCTTTGTGAGCGCGCTCTTGAGCGCCTCGTGGTACGGCTGGATCTCGAGTCGCGGCGCGACACTCGGCGGCGCCATCTTCTGCGAGTTCGACGTCGTGGCAGTTGGCGAGGGCGACGAACCGTTGACCGCCACTTTCGTGGACGCCGATGGCATGGTCGACTGCGCAGGCGGTGGATTCTTGGTGAGCTGTGATGGGTCCATCCTGCAAGCCCTCCCCCCCCCGCACACGCGCGAGTTCAGTCTGGACTAACTGCACTGTATGTAGAGCGCCTTGCCCCCCCTAGTGGTAGTTAGGCTGGAACGAAGGTTCTGCGTGTGCGCAGGCGCGTGCAGGCGGGGCTTTTGGGGAGGAGCGGGTCCCGATCGGGAGCTCGGAACGCTAATAGTCGGTGCGCGTGTGAAGCGGGTAGATCGGTGCAGTGGGGAGAGGTGAGGTTGAATTAAAGCTTATCTAGGTACTTACACGTCGGGGACCTTGACTGGACTGCAGAGTTACTAGGGTCTTGGCGCTTCCATTCGTTTACAACGGTATGCCAATCCAGAACGGCGTGTGTAAGCAGCCATTGAGTCTCGAGCCTTCTTCGCGATCCAGAAAATTCTACGGTCGTACTTAATCCGAAGCCTACTTACAATCCGGGGAATTCCTAGGGATCCCACACGAATGGTCCGTTTGATTGCCACCCGTATGATTCCCGTAAAGTGTATGACGTATATATAATGAATTCTCGACTGTCTTCAAAACACAAACAAAATACTCCAAGTATGCGTTGACATGATTCCATAGAAATGACTCGTTATCTTACTATCACTTGCTATCGAGTGTATGGCCCCGTAGCATCCAGCGCCAGCAACATGGTGTACCGGATCACTGGGGACGTCCCATCGTGGTGATCACCTATTTTGGGAGATCTTTAATCCATCAACCATTAGACGTGGTGCAAGAAATGGGAATAAGGGTACACACACGTGCGCCACTGCTGCTGGTCTGTTGCTCGGGAATCTCGGCAGACGAGGGCATGATGCGCCTCTCGTCCGAGCTGTGTGCTGTTAGTTATTCGAATGACAGCCAATCCTCAACTCAAGAAGGATACTACCTTTGCAGCTTTTCCGCACAGTTTGCTAGGCGTTGCACCATTCGGAGCGTGTCTGGATGGCCTTTCCTGAGCCTTTTCTTCCTAACTGTCAGTACTTCGGAGAATGCTGTCGATGCCTCCTCTATCGATCCGGTTTGCACCAAAAACTCCCCGTACATCTGCAAACTCTCCAGCGTCTGCGGATGCGTCCTACCAAGCGCATTGGTGCACCCTTGGACGACAAGATCGAATAGAGCTCGCGCTTCATCGACCAATCCCAGTTTCCCTTTAACTCTAGCGCTTCCCGTCAACACCCGCAATGTGGTGGGATCGACCGACCCGAAATGTGTCTTCCTTTCCTGGTAGACCGTGTCGTAGTACTTTGCGGCCTCTCCATTGTCGCCCAGTTTTGCGAGAGCGTCCGCCAGTCGTTCCTTTACGGGGAGTGATGTGGGATCGAACGTGCGCTGGTCCCCACTCTCGAGTGTCCGTTTCGAGGCGGATATGATCTCTCTGGCATCCGTGTCTTTGCCCTGGTCGATCATGACATTGGCAAGGTGTAGCTTCTCAAGCATTGTTTCCGAAAACTTGCCGTCGTGCCTCTTCTCGGCTTGTTGCAGTATTTGGCGGCAGACGCTCTCGGCGCTATCGTGTTGCCCTTGGGCGCAGTACATATCCACCAAGGGCTGAAGTCCATCCCAAGATTCCCGGTTATCGGCCGTAGCTTTCGAGGCCTCCTGTCGCACGGCGAGGACGCCTTCGAGTAGCCGTTTCGCTTTCCGATCCTGACCCAGCCGCCACAAGGCGAGCGCACGGCCCTCCCGGATACATGAGAGGTCGTGCGAACTCGGATGCGGGCGCTTCATGGACGAACACCGCATCAGAAGCTCGGCCTTCCAGAACATCTTCGCCGAATCCTCGTACCGTCCTTGCGAGCCCAGTAACGTCGCGATATTGCAGCAAGCGCGAACGGTGTCCGGATGAAGCCAGCCCAGCAGCTTCCCCCGCTTCTGCTGGACTTGGTTGTACGCTGTTCCTGCGGCTCCGTACTGGCCAATCTTTGCACACAGGTTCGCGTATTGCTCTTGAAGGGCCAGTGTGTGCGGGTGGTCGGGCCCGTAACACACATCGTTCGTACTGGCGACAGCCGCAAGGTGAAGCATGTCGACTGCTTCCGCATAGCGGTAGAAATCCCGCAGACGAAGGCCCAAGTCCGAGAGTACGATGGAGAAAAACGGTTGGTACACGCGCTTCGGGTCGGTTTTCAGGTGCTTCAAAACTGACAGCACATGCAGTTGGTACTTGGTAGTCCACGTTCGCGCGTCACAACCAGCTTCATTTTTCAAGGCCCTAGACAAAATGGTTGCACCGAGTTGGAGCCAGAGGTGAAAGCTATTGTGATGTACCCGGAAACGTACGACCGCATGGAAGAGGCCATGGAACTCGATGACCGGTTCAGCAATGCTCCCACTTTGGGACCTCCGAATGATCGAAAGTGATTCCAATGCTGAGATAGCTGAATCGAGCTCGGCAGGATTCTTGAACATGTTGAGCACTTCACGCATCGGACTCGGCCACTGAATAAGATCGTCCGGTCCTTCGGTAAGAATGCTGATTGCTATACTCTGAGGCACGAAAAAGCTTAGTAGCTCGGCGAGGCTGAAGGCTATTGATGGTAGTTCACACGGAAGAAGCACGACTTTCTCTAACCCGAGCACGTCATGTTTGAGAGTCTGTCCAGCTGGGTTAGCCGGAGGGCCACCCAAAATCGTACCTAACGGAACAGACATACCCGCAACATCGACCCGCCACTGCTGCAAAAGAAACCAGCAAGTTCGGAGAATCCCAGATGTGCCGTTCCCATGTACTGCGCCACATGGGTGATTGCCAGAGTGTGATTGTTGAGGCTTGCCAGGACTCTGCCGGCAGCCTCCAATTCCGATCCTGTGACCGGCTTGCCCAACAGCTCGGAGAAGAGATCAATAGCCCCGTCATTCTCCAAACACGTCACCTCGAACCAGCGGCCATCAACGTCCAGTCGCTCGACCATATGTCTGTGGCTCGTCGTAAATACGATCCGTCCATCTCTGATATCGCGGGGGAAGCCTTCGAGAAACGGAAGATTCCACTCGGAGGCCCCGTCGATTATGACGAGACAGGCTGCCGATCTCTCGCCATTCCCGTTTCTCAGCCACCGTTTGGCCACAGCCCGGCATTGCTCGTCACTATTCGCAGTAAGCCCGAGCTCTGCGCAAACGAGGGTGTAGAAGTCGTCCATGGTATCCGTTGATGCAAACAAAACATACGGATAGAGGTCTTTGTGTTTCTTCGCGTAGTGGAGTGCAAGCTGCGTCTTGCCGATTCCCGGCAAACCGTGGATCGCCACAGAGCTCCCGCTCCAGACGCTGAAGAAGGTGTGTATCCGTTGCAGCTCATGCGCCCTTCCAATGAACGGGCTACAGAGATGGCTCCAGATGTCTTCGGGGACGCAAAACGACGCTGAGACAGCGTCGAAGGCCGCATCCTCCCTGATTGCGAGACTGGTCAGTCATCTGTCGCACAATTGATTGGAGAGGTGTACTGTACCGGTGCGTAGGTAGCTCCTCCTGCCGACTGGTGCCCGATGGAGCGATCTCCTGTGGCGGCACCCTTTCCATCATCCTCAAGATCACTCCCGAAGCAGATATATAGTTGGGGTCGTCGCTGCCTGTGTACTTGTTCAACCCCGAATGGTCCGCGTACATGCCAGCGTTCCTCGCCCCGCGCAGCACCGCGGATTCTCTTGGTACAACCTAGTGAAGCTCGTATCAACGGAAGCACTAATACGTACCCGATGGGTTGGATCGGACGTTCGTACGACAGCTTTACTCCTCTTTCTCGCCAGCAGCTCGTAGAAACACATGACCTCACAGTCCAGAACCAAGCGGGAAACATTGGTTTCAAGATTGTGCAGTACAGGCGAATCCTTTGTCAGGAGTTTGGAGAGATGGTCGGTCGGAGATGCGACAAAAGCGTTCCTGAAGTTGGCGAACATCCGCGTCCCAACCGGTTTTGTCGCGAGTCCGTAATGGGGCGTCCCAAGATATACGATACCAATTGTGGAATCTACAACGTGTGTGAACGACGTATCTCGAGATGCCTCGACCAGCAACTACCAGAGGGAGATCGTCAGCACTGTCCGCTCATGCACTCTGTTCCCCAAGCATCCGGACACAATTACTCGCATGCTTGACGATTATCCCGCCGAAAGAATGTCCGATGAATATGATCTTCCTCTGCCGTTCCTGGGAGAACACGCACTGGTTATTTCCCTGCAGCAACTCACGGCTCAGCTCGTAAATACCTGCTCGGCCATTCTGCGGCTGTGGATGCCCATCAGTGCTCTTTTCGAGCACTCCTCCAATTCCGCTTCCGGTACGTTTCGCGTGAATCTCGCGATCTCCCCCCAAGCCATTATGCGCGCTCGAGATGCGTCCAGTGGCAACAAATCTCTCAACCAGTTGATGCCGTTGCGCTCCCAAGTGTAATTGGGATCTGCTCCGAGTCCCTGCATCGCGATGATACTATGTACAAAGAAAAGGGGAAGAAACGACATCATAAGTGATACATAGGACACTGGGTATGAGAGGTGTATGCAGCTTACTCGACGATTGGCTCCTCGTTGCCTTCCGTGCCTGTTCCAGCGGCCAAGATTCTCATTTCACTGTTCATCGTAGCCCATCTATGATCGCCAGCCGTAAATGTGATCCTGCCCGCCACCCCCGTAGGTTGCTCAAGGTAGTTACTGTGTGTCGGTCCCTAGTTGTAGTTAGACGTCGCACTCGCGATTGATGCGAGCAGGCGGCCCTGACCCAGCCACTGGCCAAGCAGAAATAGAGCTGGGCGGACAACTGCAGGCGCTACACATGGGTGCATGCAGCGTTACGCGCTGGCGCTTGCCGCAAAGCTGTCTGGTGCCGTCCCCCTTATGCGCGTGTGGGCGTTTGCACGAAATCGCCCCCCCCAATTGCCGCCAAACTAGCAGCGAAAAGGACATGGTGAAACGGTGTATTTCGAGAGATATTAGGGCCGCGCCCTTGCGTTTATATACTATTGCGGCATTCCGCGACAAAACGGGTCGACCGGCGAGGGCATATATAGAAGGTCCGGTCCGCGGCTACGGGTGTACGTACACAGAGTACCTCCTACCGCCCAGCACACTACCTATATACACGATACCGGTTCCAGTACGCAAGATACGCAGACATGTCGCAGATCACGGTCGAACCAGTAAGCGTTTTCTCCCGCCCCAGGCCCCGCCCACCCACCGACTAACCGCGGCGACAGCAGACGCTCGTCCCACCGTTCGCGGAAGAGTTCAGCGTACCGCTCGCGATGCCGCCGGAGGAGCTGCCGGCATGTCCCGGCGGCCACGTCGAGCTCCCCGGCAGCATCTTCATGCCCGAGCACGCGCTCGCCGGACACCTCCGTGCCGAGCTCGACGTCTCCCGGCTGAACCGCGTGCACTCCCACCTGTGGCTGGCGGGGCGGCCGGGCCACATCCGGGCACTGCACCGGCAGCGGATGATGGAGCGGGAGATCGTGGTGACGGAGCAGACGGACCTGCACCTCGTGCACCAGCACGGCAAGATCTACATCAAGCCGCTGCCCGAGTTCCTGCTCGACCACGGCTTCTTCCGGACGCACCTGTGCGGCGGCGCCGTGCCGCAGGACGAGGAGTCGGCGCTGCACGCGAGCGCGTGCGGCCTGCTTGCCTCGTACGTCGAGATGGTCCTGCACGAGAGCGACTTCCGGATCGCGGTCGAAAACGGGCTGCTGCCCAACATCCCGTGGGCGCAGTGGGCCGCGTTCGCCGCGAGCGTGCGCATGAACGTGGACCTGGTCGCCCGCGATCAGCTCAACCGACGGTACATCTACGGGGAGCTGCGCTGCGACCGCCTCAACTGGATCTACCGCCTCACCTCGGGACAGTGGATGCGCGGCTACCACTACATCTACACCGAGTACGGCCACTTCTTCGACCGCAAGTTGGCCTGGCTGCTGGTCGCGTTCGCGTACATGACGGTGGTCCTGACGGCGCTGCAGCTGGCACTGGGGACCGACGATGGGCAGCAGGCGGCGCTGCTGGGGGCGGTTGGGTATCAGTTCTCGATGGCCACGATATACGGCGTCACGGGGATCATCGCTGGGGCGTTTGTCGTCTTCCTCGTGCTCCTGTTCGTGCATCTGCGGTTGACGCTGGGACATTTGAAGCGGAAGGACAATGAGAGGGTTGTAGCCGTCGAGCGAAGGCGGACGGTGGAGAAAGCCGGGGCAGATGTTAGCACATGCTCGTGTTGACAAATGTCACAATCTAAAGGCGTAAATCTGGTCGCTGGCAGTACGGGCCCGTGAGGATTCTTGCCCGCTTGGGTAGTCGACACAGCAGTAGAAGGCGTCCGAGTGCTTGGATGAGAGAATATCGGTCCGCCGCCTCACCGCACTTCTCGGGGAGGGAATCCTCGAGCGTTGCCCGTTTCTCCGCAGGAGTTGTGCATTCCGTTCCGCGGGGACCATCGCGGCCAAAGATCCCACCCTCCCCTCATGTCCGCCGGAGCTGCTATTTGTGTACGCCATCAGCGGGGGAGCCCCGAGGCTAAGCAATTGTGGTGGGTTCTTTTTTGTTTGATCGATGAATATTTTCGCGTTTTTTTGTTTTGTTTATTCATTATGAATATTTTCGCGTTGGGAAGGAAGGACCTTTCAGTAAATGTAGTTATTCACCCCTTGAAATTTCCCACCCCGAATCATTCCAGAACAACTCATGGGACGCGCTCGCGGTTGGCCACGAGACCCGCACCCACCCACATACTGGATCGTTCGCGGCGAAGGATTTCCGAGTGCTGTTGTTTCGAGACATCGGTGAGGACTCGAGATGGCATGCTGGACCCGTCTGGTTAGAGTAGTGCACGACTAGCGCCTCGCCAGTTATGTACTATATACCTCGACCGTTGACCGGCATCTGCTGGATATGTACGAGTAATGAATAAACAAAAATGACCGACATCTGCCATTCAGGCTGTTTTCGAGATATCCGGTGTCGATATCCATCAGGCAGATAGTGGTGCGGCATCAGTGACGAATGGATTCCATCCCACGTATGTATAGGGTACATATGTATATACATATTTATGTACATGTGCTGTGCTACGGTGACGCCATATCTCGTCATCTGCTATCCGACCTGAATCTTCGTGCAGACGGAAGAAAGTGAAAGAAAGTACTCGAGCTGCATCAGAGGTCTGTTATAACTAATACATATTTCATGATAAAAAGGAAGCGAAGCTACTAGGAGGAGGGCGGGATAGTGGCAGCAGCTAGCAGTTGAGCCACTGCCTCATGCCCGTTCACGGCCGCCCAGTGCAGCGGTGTCCTCCCGTAACCGTTGACCGCCGAGGCGTCGGCGCCTCGATCCAGCAGCTGCAGAGCCACTGCCTCGTGCCCGTTCACGGCCGCCCAGTGCAGCGGTGTCCTCCCGTAACCGTTGACCGCCGAGGCGTCGGCGCCTCGATCCAGCAGCTGCAGCGCCACTGCCTCGTGCCCCTTCATGGCCGCCCAGTGCAGCGGTGTGTTCCCGTAACCGTCGACCGCCGAGGCGTCGGCGCCTCGATCCAGCAGCTGCAGAGCCACTGCCTCGAGCCCCTTCATGGCCGCCAAGTGCAGCGGTGTGTTCCTGTCACCGCCGACCTCCGAGGCGTCGGCGCCTCGATCCAGCAGCTGCAGCGCCACTGCCTCGTGCCCGTTCACGGCCGCCAAGTGCAGCGGAGTCTTCCCGTAACCGTCGACCGCCGAGGCGTCGGCGCCTCGATCCAGCAGCTGCAGCGCCACTGCCTCGTGCCCGTTCACGGCCGCCAGGTGCAGCGGTGTCCTCCTGTAACCGTAGGCCGCCGAGGCGTCGGCGCCTCGATCCAGCAGCTGCAGCGCCACTGCCTCGAGCCCCTTCACGGCCGCCCAGTGCAGCGGTGTGTTCCCGTAGCCGTCGACCGCCGAGGCGTCGGCGCCTCGATCCAGCAGCTGCAGCGCCACAGCCTCGTGCCCCTTCACGGCCGCCAGGTGCAGCGGTGTCTTCCTGTAACGGTCGACCACCGAGGCGTCGGCGCCTCGATCCAGCAGCTGCAGCGCCACTGCCTCGTGCCCGTTCATGGCCGCCAGGTGCAGCGGTGTGTTCCCGTAACCGTCGACCGCCGAGGCGTCGGCGCCTCGATCCAGCAGCTGCAGCACCACTGCCTCGAGCCCGTTCTCGGCCGCCCAGTGCAGCGGTGTCCTCCCGTAACCGTTGACCGCCGAGGCGTCGGCGCCTCGATCCAGCAGCTGCAGCACCACTGCCTCGAGCCCGTTCTCGGCCGCCCAGTGCAGCGGTGTCCTCCCGTAACCGTCGACCGCCGAGGCGTCGGCGCCTCGATCCAGCAGCTGCAGCGCCACTGCCTCGTGCCAGTTCGCGGCCGCCAAGTGCAGCGGTGTCCTCCTGTAATCGTCGACCGCCGACGCGTCGGCGCCTCGATCCAGCAGCTGCAGCGCCACTGCCTCGTGCCCCTTCACGGCCGCCCAGTGCAGCGGTGTCATCCAGTTACCGTCGACCGCCGAGACGTCGGCGCCCGCGTCGAGCAGATGCTGAGCAATATCCAGGTCTCCAAAAGTGGACGCGCAGAGTAGCAATCGGTCTACGCAGTCCCTCTGTACAGACTCGTAAATGAATGTGTTGTGGAAATTCGATTTTATAATGACCATCCATCCAAATTGGGATTTAGATATACTGGAAAGATTCCGCCCTAACCCACACACGCAGATTGTAGAAAGAATGTCCCTTCCCTCTTGCTGTTGAGCTCTTGATCGATGCCAAAAAGTGTCTCCGGAATAGTGCTCGGTTTCAACACGCTGGCGATGATATTCGATCCAGCGCCGGAATGTAGCTTCTGATACGAAAGCCTCCCAAAGGGCCGCCAAGATTCGACAGTCATCTCTGCAATGTTTCAAGTGCCATGGCCAAAATACTGCCGAGTACAGTAGGAGGTGGCGGTTGTGGTGATGTCCTTTCCGTGTTGTAAGGGATAGGTCATAGTCTGTCCAAGACCTCGAAGAGCAAACCAGCGAAAGGCAGATTTTGGCGATTTCGGTATGAGAATCGACCCCGAGTTGCTGAGTCTTTATGAATTCTTCCACCGAAAGGTGGGCAAACCGGAAAACGTTCAGGCGTTCGTCCAAAATGAGGAGGTTCTGGCAGGCTTTCAATAAATCGGTCGCCCTTAAAGCCGTGCAGTTGCGGGAGAATTCCCCCGATTTGCCGACTTCGACCGTGACTGCATCAAGTAACGTTTCTGATCGCAACGGTTCGTAAGAGCATTGGACCCATCGGAAGGCATTTAGTGCTAGTTGAGATGCCCGGGGAGTCTGTTTACGAATGCGGTTGTATATTTCGCCGTACGCGTCCGTTAAGGTTTCTGGGAGGACCTTTAGGCTGTCCCTTATATCGTCTGGAAAGATCATGTCGCAGATCAAGGTAATCTGAAGAGCTGCAAGTTGAAACCTTCATCCAGCCGTTAGCAGAGACACCTATCTATCAGGAGTTCATGCAAGCTTACATTCCCCTGGATCGCGCACAAAGAACTTGGCAAATTTCTTCTTTAAACGCATCAGAGACATTGCCGTGTAGAAGCTGCTTCCCTTCAATCATGCTCTGTATCTTCTCTTCCACAAACCGGTTGATGTCATCGGCATTGTCGTCGGGTTCCAACTCGATCCTGGGAAACATCTCGAACTGCATGAGGATATCGGTGTCCATTCGAGTAGTCGCGAAAATCTTGACCAGAGTATTTGATTTTTCCACCACGTGCTTGAGTGTTTTCAGTAATTCCAACCGCAATTTGTGATCGACTTCGTCTAGGGCGTCAATGCAAATGGTCGTCTGAGGATATACAGCCACGAGCTGAACAAGGAGATCCTGGCATTCTCTAAGGGTCAACTGCGAAGAGAGCTGCCCCTGCGTCTCCCGTTCCTTGTAAACATCGAGGACCGGCTTCAGGAGCTTGTCTTCGGATGGAGTCTGCGCAAGCTGCTGAATAAGCGTGCGCAGAATGCTCTCGGGATGTCGGCGGCTTTCCTCGGCTCGATTGCAGTAGAAGTACGCCAACTTGGATTCGGCTGTTGGATTTGGAAGGAATGAGTCGATGACCTGTGATGCAATGTACGTTTTTCCGGCTCCAGCTAGACCAACAGATCAGAAGAGTGCTCCTTCCGGTTGCGGATTGCGGGAGACTTACGGATTCCCCGCAACAGCAACAACACTGAGCCGCTTGATTCTCTCCAAGTGCGGTACTTCTCCTTCGCCAAGATCCACTCTCCTGTACCTGCAAGACGGTCACCACTGATGCGCCTGTGGTGATTTATGTACGGGACCGTGGACACCCATTTCAGGATCTCGGTTCTCTCTAGTTAGGTGTTAGTCAGGGTCGGAAAATCTTGGGAGGCTAAGCATGTTTCCAATGCTCTCCGAGGTGTCGCCTACTCTTGGGTCTACCGCGAGGTCTCGTTAGCCAATCGTGAGATCTTATCGAATCGCACTTCACGGATTTCAGGTACTTGCCCGCCAGAGACGAAGGTGATCGCACCATGAAACACTCCTCCTCGGAACTCAGCATGCGTGCAATCCTGGTAGTTCCGTTGGTTCTCTGTGCTCTCACCAGTGTCCATGTTGGACTGTCGGGCAGATCGTTGCGTGTTATCGGTCTACGCTTTGGTTGAAGAGAAGTTGGAGAGTAGGGATGTTTGTCCGACCGAAAGAAGCTTTGGGTGCCAGGTATTGTGGAACACTGCGGTCTGGCGATATTGCTGCAAAAGGTGTACTTGCTCAATAGTCGTACAGTTTTCAGATAGAGTGCGTGGTAAAAATTTGTGAGATCAGCAGTTCTAAGTATCTCTAACGACCCCGCTTTCTCCTCACTTCATCGCCCCGCTGCAACCGCGCCCCACCGCTGGGACACGTGGACGTGCGATATGCATGAGCAGAGGAACAATGCGCCAAGTCAAGAGTGGTGTTCGTACAAATGGCTATGTAGCACGACTCCCTGCAGGGGATCTCGACAGGCCGGCCATGACCTGCGACGAACTCACACGGAAGAGTATCGGGCACGACACTATCTAAAAATTCTGTTTTCGGAGAAGATGTGGTGGAGGTGTAAGCAAAATCCGGTGTGCATTTCTTGGGGTTGTTATTGTCCAGGTTTAGGGAAGGCGGAGCCGGGCGGCGCATTGAGGTCATAGCTGGTATCGCTGTCTGGCATCCAGGGTGCGTTGTCGTCTGCTTGTTGTGCACCATTGTTGGGTTGCTGCGGTGGCGGTTGACTTGCGGTTCTCGGGGGAGTCGATACATACTTCATACTAAGCCCGGCTGCACACCGACGATTATCGCGAGTGGCTTCGGCAGCCTTTTTTTTTTAATCACCCTCGCGTTCGGCCTATGCAGACCATGGTGGCGTACATGTTGACCGGTCCGCCTCACCGCACTTCTCGGGGAGGGGATCCTCGAGCGTTGCCCGCTCCTCCGCAGGAGTTGTGCATTCCGTTCCGTGGGGGCCATCGCGGCCAAAGATTCCACCCTCCCCTCATGTCCGCCGGAGCTGCTATTTGTGTACGCCATCAGCGGGGAAGTACATATCTAAGTACTATGTAGTTATTCGCCCCTTGAAATTTCCCACCTCGAATCATTCCAGAACAACCCCGCGGTTTATCACGAGATCCGCACCCACCCACATACCGGACCGTTCGCGGCGAAGGATTTCCGAGTGCTGTTGTTTCGAGACATCGGTGAGGACTCGAGATGGCATGCTGGACCCGTCTGGTTAGAGTAGTGCACGACTAGCGCCTCGGTCAACTCCAGTTATGTACTATATACCTCGACCGTTGACCGGCATCTGCTGGATATGTACGAGTAATGAATAAACAAAAATGACCGACATCTGCCATTCAGGCTGTTTTCGAGATATCCGGTGTCGATATCCGTCAGGCAGATAGTGGTGCGGCATCAGTGACGAATGGATTCCATCCCACGTACTATAGGGTACATATGTATATACATACAGTAGCAAAAAAAGGGGAGTTTTCAGTCCAGCAGCAATGCTAGATTACTGCTATATCATATTGGCAATACGCGTTTTTGCCTTACTACTGTCTGTGAATGAATGCACTATTACAAATCATACGTACTAACTGATCAACACCTATCGAAATTGATACTCAAATTCTTTTAGATCCTGCACCGATCCCAGGGTCCGATGCGGGCTGGATACCGTATCTATACCGTATCTACTTCCGATACTAGCATTCAAAAAATGGTGCTTTTTCCTTTTCTTTTTTAATAATTTCATTTTCATTCTTCATTTCGTTCTATTTGTTCTATTTGGGTCTCAGGTTATGTTTTCTAGGAAAGTCACAGTACCAGGGGGGTTTCGAACACGGGTTATATGTTAGAAATCACGATTTTTATACCACTAAGCTTAAAATTCTATTTACAATGGCTAAAAAAAGTTCGGCAATCATAACCCGGAAAACCGACTTTCCACCCTCCTGTTTATCCACAGGTACCAATCGCGCCCACCCAACACCATTCCTTGGCCCAGCAAGGCTGCTTGCCGTTGGTCTAATCTCCCAATACCAGGGCACGCTGAACGACAAACCGCCCTACCACACGTTAGAGATCACTGGGAAAAAAATTTGTCGAGCATCTTCTGGAGAGCAACGACTATTGATGTCCTAGGCAGGCCACGCGAAACAGTTTCGGCGCTGAGTTGGATATCGTAGGCGTGATGGCATGGTTGACTCAGGGGGTCACGCTGGTGTGAACTGGTGGTTTTTGGTAGATAGAGTTTATTGTATTGTGACTCAGCCGACAATATGTAGTTTTCTCAAATCATGAACTCAGAGTGGTGTGCCGAACGCTCACCCATCGCCCAGAAACAAAGGGTTTCAAGCAGCATCTAAATTTTGTGAGGTAGATCGAAAATGCAGCTCGCAGCCGAACAGGCTTTCAGACTGTTAGTAGACGGTGAAAACTTAAGACCGCTACGGTGGCGTCATATCTCGTCATCTGCTAGCCGACCTGAATCTTCGTGCAGACGGAAGAAAGTGAAAGAAAGTGAAAGAAAGTGAAAGAAAGTACTCGAATACTCGAGCTGCATCAGAGGTCTGTTATGACTAATACATATTTCATGATAAAAAGGAAGCGAAGCTACTAGGAGGAGGGCGCAGCAGCTAGCAGTTGTGCCACTGCCTCGTGCCCGCTATCGGCCGCCCAGTGAAGCGGTGTCTTCCCGTAACGGTCGACTGCCGAGGCGTCGGCGCCACGATCCAGCAGCTGCAGCGCCACTGCCTCGTGCCCGCTATCGGCCGCCCAGTGCAGCGGTGTCTTCCCGTAACGGTCGACTGCCGAGGCGTCGGCGCCACGATCCAGCAGCTGCAGCGCCACTGCCTCGTGCCCGTTCGCGGCTGCCAAGTGCAGCGGTGTGTTCCCGTCACGGTCGACCGCCGAGACGTCGACGTCCGCGTTGAGCAGATGCTGAGCAATATCCAGGTCTCCAAAAGTGGACGCGCAGAGTAGCAATCGGTCTACGCAGCCCCTCTGTACAGACTCGGAAATGAATTTGTTGTGGAAATTCAATTTTATAATGACCATCCATCCAAATTGGGATTTAGATATACTGGAAAGTTTCCGCCCTAACCCACACACGCAGATTGTGGAAAGAATGTCCCTTCCCTCTTGCTGTAGAGCTCTTGATCGACGCCAAAAAGTGTCTCCAGAATACCCGGTTTCAACACGCTGGCGATGATATTCGATCCAGCGCCGGAATGTAGCTTCTGATACGAAAGCCTCCCAAAGGGCCGCCAAGATTCGACAGTCATCTCTGCAATGTTTCAAGTGCCATGGCCAAAATACTGCCGAGTACAGTAGGAGGTGGCGGTTGTGGTGATGTCCTTTCCGTGTTGTAAGGGATAGGTCATAGTCTGTCCAAGACCTCGAAGAGCAAACCAGCGAAAGGCAGATTTTGGCGATTTCGGTATGAGAATCGACCCCGAGTTGCTGAGTCTTTATGAATTCTTCCACCGAAAGGTGGGCAAACCGGAAAACGTTCAGGCGTTCGTCCAAAATGAGGAGGTTCTGGCAGGCTTTCAATAAATCGGTCGCCCTTAAAGCCGTGCAGTTGCGGGAGAATTCCCCCGATTTGCCGACTTCGACCGTGACTGCATCAAGTAACGTTTCTGATCGCAACGGTTCGTAAGAGCATTGGACCCATCGGAAGGCATTTAGTGCTAGTTGAGATGCCCGGGGAGTCTGTTTACGAATGCGGTTGTATATTTCGCCGTACGCGTCCGTTAAGGTTTCTGGGAGGACCTTTAGGCTGTCCCTTATATCGTCTGGAAAGATCATGTCGCAGATCAAGGTAATCTGAAGAGCTGCAAGTTGAAACCTTCATCCAGCCGTTAGCAGAGACACCTATCTATCAGGAGTTCATGCAAGCTTACATTCCCCTGGATCGCGCACAAAGAACTTGGCAAATTTCTTCTTTAAACGCATCAGAGACATTGCCGTGTAGAAGCTGCTTCCCTTCAATCATGCTCTGTATCTTCTCTTCCACAAACCGGTTGATGTCATCGGCATTGTCGTCGGGTTCCAACTCGATCCTGGGAAACATCTCGAACTGCATGAGGATATCGGTGTCCATTCGAGTAGTCGCGAAAATCTTGACCAGAGTATTTGATTTTTCCACCACGTGCTTGAGTGTTTTCAGTAATTCCAACCGCAATTTGTGATCGACTTCGTCTAGGGCGTCAATGCAAATGGTCGTCTGAGGATATACAGCCACGAGCTGAACAAGGAGATCCTGGCATTCTCTAAGGGTCAACTGCGAAGAGAGCTGCCCCTGCGTCTCCCGTTCCTTGTAAACATCGAGGACCGGCTTCAGGAGCTTGTCTTCGGATGGAGTCTGCGCAAGCTGCTGAATAAGCGTGCGCAGAATGCTCTCGGGATGTCGGCGGCTTTCCTCGGCTCGATTGCAGTAGAAGTACGCCAACTTGGATTCGGCTGTTGGATTTGGAAGGAATGAGTCGATGACCTGTGATGCAATGTACGTTTTTCCGGCTCCAGCTAGACCAACAGATCAGAAGAGTGCTCCTTCCGGTTGCGGATTGCGGGAGACTTACGGATTCCCCGCAACAGCAACAACACTGAGCCGCTTGATTCTCTCCAAGTGCGGTACTTCTCCTTCGCCAAGATCCACTCTCCTGTACCTGCAAGACGGTCACCACTGATGCGCCTGTGGTGATTTATGTACGGGACCGTGGACACCCATTTCAGGATCTCGGTTCTCTCTAGTTAGGTGTTAGTCAGGGTCGGAAAATCTTGGGAGGCTAAGCATGTTTCCAATGCTCTCCGAGGTGTCGCCTACTCTTGGGTCTACCGCGAGGTCTCGTTAGCCAATCGTGAGATCTTATCGAATCGCACTTCACGGATTTCAGGTACTTGCCCGCCAGAGACGAAGGTGATCGCACCATGAAACACTCCTCCTCGGAACTCAGCATGCGTGCAATCCTGGTAGTTCCGTTGGTTCTCTGTGCTCTCACCAGTGTCCATGTTGGACTGTCGGGCAGATCGTTGCGTGTTATCGGTCTACGCTTTGGTTGAAGAGAAGTTGGAGAGTAGGGATGTTTGTCCGACCGAAAGAAGCTTTGGGTGCCAGGTATTGTGGAACACTGCGGTCTGGCGATATTGCTGCAAAAGGTGTACTTGCTCAATAGTCGTACAGTTTTCAGATAGAGTGCGTGGTAAAAATTTGTGAGATCAGCAGTTCTAAGTATCTCTAACGACCCCGCTTTCTCCTCACTTCATCGCCCCGCTGCAACCGCGCCCCACCGCTGGGACACGTGGACGTGCGATATGCATGAGCAGAGGAACAATGCGCCAAGTCAAGAGTGGTGTTCGTAAAATGCCTAGTACAACTCCCTGAAGGGGATCTCGACAGGCCGGCCATGACCTGCGACGAACTCACACGGAAGAGTATCGGGCACGACACTATCTAAAAATTCTGTTTTCGATGTGGTGGAGGTGTAAGCAAAATCCGGTGTGCATTTCTTGGGGTTGTCTGGAAGGCGGAGTCGGGCGGCGCATTGAGGTCGCTGTCTGGCATCCAGGGTGCGTTGTCGTCTGCTTGTTGTGCATCATTGTTGGGTTGCTGCGGCGGCGGTTGGGCCGCACGCCGGCGATTATCGCGAGTGGCTTCGGCAGCCTTTTTTTTGTTTAATTATACTCGGCCTATGCAGACCGTGGTGGCGTACATGTTGGCCGGTTCCCATCTGCTGTCCGCGCAGCGGCTTCGGCAGCGACACCGGTTTGGTGTTTGGAGGCGGCACTTCGTCCGGCTTAGTGCTGTCGCGATCACCGCCGATGCACGGCGGAGGAATGCTGTTTCATATCGCGACGAGCGGTTGAGAATCGAGCCGAGTAGAGTGGAGTGGATGCGGATTGGCCATCCGCGGGACTTGTTGCGGAAGTGTTCCCGCGAGACGTGGGATTGAGCATCGATACGGGACAAACGAAGAGGAAAAAGTCGCCATCGTCGTTCAGTCATCAGATAAGAGTCGTCCAAGGGTAGGCACATATATACAGCCATCAAACAACGTCCGTCAACGTTGTTTGGTACATGCATACAACAAAGGAAACAAAACAGAACGATCCCCGCCGAACACCAAACATTCCCCCAACATTATCGTTCATCGTAGAAGTCTCTGCCCAGCATATCCTACAGCGCCGACCACAGCGCCACAACCGCGACCATCAGGATGCCCGACGCGTTGGCGCAGTCGCCGCTGCCAAAGTCGAGGCCGGCGAGGTCGTCGGGGGTCCTGAAGAACATGTACTTTGCGCGGTCTCGAGCCGCATCGCCTCCGCCAGCTCGGCCGCCGACTCCTCCAGCAGCTCGGCTGCGTTCCACACCGTCTCGCCTGTCGCCGGACATATCACCGGGAACGTTGCGCCCTCGTCGCGCCCGCCGTCGTCTCGCCGTTGACCAGGAAGGGGACCGTAACCGATGTGCCGGGCGGCAACTTGCGGCCCGAGTGTTTTTGCTCTTTGTTTTCTGCGCTGGCTACGTCGTTGAGCGAGACTGGCTTCCGTTCATCGCATGGCGGCGGGACGAACCAACGCTTAATTATGGTCCCGCCTCATGCTGCGAGCTGCTGCAGCGCCTTGCCATCGCAGCCGGAATGTGGGCGCATTTTTTTTGTTTATTCATACCCGCATACAGCCTGTCTAGACTATGGCGGCGCATTTTTTGTCCGGGCTGTCCGCACACTGGCGGCACGTTGCAAGCTCCCGTTTGCCCTCCGCCCAGGCCTATCCCAAGAAAGCGTAAAGCGCACCAAAGGAACTACAAAAGAAAACACAAAGGAAAACGTGACCCGCCCCTAATCCTCTCCAACGGGTGCCATGAAACCCGGCGTGGGGAGGAACAGCGGTAGCTCCCCCCCGACGCCCATCTCCTCAGCTTCCGCCCTCTGCTCCCTCCCACTCCCAAATCTCCGCCTCCGACACCTCACTCACTGTGTCCTCTTCCTCGGCCGGCATCCTCCTCACAACGTCCGTAGAAGTGAGGAAGTCCAGCACCGCCCTACTACACCTCTCGTCCGCCAGGAGGTCCCGGATCGTCCACCAGTCCTTCCACTTCCCGGTCTCCTTCCGCACCTCCGCCCACAGGATCTTCTGCTGGGCCTTCCACTCCGGGCACACCTTAAAGAGGTGCCCCCGAGTCTGGTTCGGGTACCGGCACCACCAGCACTGTGGGGTGGCCGGGTTCCTCGTCCAGTAGAGGTGCTGCCCGGTAAGGCAGTGCCCCGTCTTGATCTGGTAGAACCGCGAGGCGAGCCTCTTGGTACTCCCAGCAACCGTGCCGTCCGGCTTCTGGCTCTTCGGCATCCTGTATTCCATCCTGGAGGCCCGGTTTCCAGCCCACTGACGCGCCTCCATCCACTTCTTCTCGGAGATCTCCCGCTTGAGGTGTGCGAGTGATTGCGGGAGAGGCATTGCAGGAGCCTCGTTCCGGTCCAGGTGGCTCAGCCATTCCACCCCACGGGAGTCTGGCTCCTCCGCTGCAATCTTAACCTACTCATCGGCTTTTTCGTTGCCGGCGACTCCCTTATGGGCCGGGCACCACCGGGTCTCGATGATGATACCCGGCCTGGCCTTCCGGATTATTTTTTGCTTATTCATACTCGCATGCGACCTAGATAGATCATGGCGGCGTACACTTTTTACCCACAGCCTGGCCTTCCGGAGCGCCGCAATGTACTTTCTCGCTTGGAGCGCGTACTGTTGGCCGGGGCCAGGCTCGTCCGATGCCATCCTTCTGATGACCGCCTGTGCATCCGTGAAGATTGTGACTCGTTCCGGAGTCATGTTTCTTTTCGAGGCAGATTCCAGCGTGCGGGCGAGGGCAGTGCACTCTGCATCGTCGGCCTCCTGGTTGTAACCCATATGGGTCTTGATGCCTTCCTCCATACCACTGAGTATCCTACCGCACCACTGTTGAGCCGTGACCAGTTGGCGAACATGGTGAGCCCTGGTCGACTCCTCTCCGCCTCAGCCTTGACATCGTCCTCCTCCTGTAGAAGCTCCGCGTCAAGGGTTTCTAGCTCCTCTAGCAGAACTATCCTTTCAGTCCCTCCAGCGTAGGCAAGGGAGTTCGTGAACCTCCGTCCGATCGCAGTTGGGGCGCCTACAATTTCCCGTGCCTGGTCTCCCTGTGGCAGGCTCAGCAGCCGTAGCCCAAACCGCCGCTGCCTGTTCTCCAGCTGTGCTGTCGCTGCTCTGAGTCCCGGCTCCATCGCCGAAAGCAGCCAGTCGTTGCTCGTGCCTCCTGGTTGACCAGTAGTTGAAGCCCGTTTGCCCGACCAATGGTGCCCCGGACGTGGTCTCCCTTCCACCACAGCTCTGATCCGAACACAGCGACAGACTGGATGCATGCCGTCATGACATTTCTGCAGTTGGCTGGCGAGAGCCCCATCTACCCAGCAAGCCGGTGGAGCCCTATCACCGCCTTCTTCCCTTCCTTGAGCCGGATGGCGTGGTGATCCTTGAGAGTGAGCTGCGAATCCAGCCAGATGCCCAGCCACCGCGCTGCCTCCTTGTTGAATGGGATGCTGTTGGGCCAACTCTCACCGTTGCTGTGACGGGCGCCTTTCTCCTCTAGAAGATGGCTACTTCAGACGTGCCTCATTATCGTTCATCGTAGAAGTCTCAGCCATATCCTACAGCCACAACGCGACCATCACGACCCACCAGCTCCGGCGTCGTCGCCAAGAACTGGTACGGCTGGTCTGGGTAGAAGCGCTGCGGCAAGTTGAGCCACGGCACGAAGTCGCGCGCGAACGAATTGAGCAGGCCCTCAGATGGCTGGCAGATCTTGGTCACGCGAAGGACGTCGCCGACGCCCGAGAGTACGACCACTCCTTCTGGCGGCACAAGGTACACGGTCGAGTTGCCTGTGTCCGTCACCTGGGTATAGACGTCCAGCTGGACGATGTCGCTCACCTGCGAGCCGTCGGGGGGCCATGCGCCGGTGCCGCCGTCGGGCCGATGGGGACCGGCACGAAGCAATCGATCTCGCCGCGGGAATCCGTTGCCACCGGCCACACGACCCGCCGGTCCACCCCGACAGCGCCGATGGGCCGCTCCAGCCGGGCCGGACTCGGAGATGGAACTCCAGCGACTGGCCGCTCACGAGAATCGACAGCAGGGCCGTCAGGTTCCGCGCATTTGTCTGCTCGTTCGGCTGCAGCTGCGAAACGTCGAAATCCGGCAGGAACACGTTGACCGCGCGATCGAGCGTGTTCGTCATCACCGCGCTGGTACCGTTATCGAAGCTGAACGGCTCTTTGTACGCCCACCCGTGGAAGTGCACGTTCCAGCCCTCGCCCGTCCAGTTCGCATAAGCCCTACCACACACAATCAGCTCCCCGGGAAATCACGACGGCGGACGCGGAGACATACAGTATGTTCAGAACCTTCACCGGCAAGCTGTTGACGGCAGCATCGTCGACTCTCAGCTCGCTCTGCATCCGGTCGGTGCTTGGAATCCAGCTGAAGAAATCGGGCAGGATTCCCAACGGGGTGTCAGTGTCGGCAGTAGGAGGAACCAGTATTGTCGATATCTCGTACTTGCACGATGTCGTCCAGATTGATGCCGTTGAGGAGGTTGGCTATGAGGTCGGAAGGGCGCGACGTTGAGCTGGATCTCCCTCCGCCGCACAAGATCCGCTAGGCAAGAGTTGTGGTCTACGGCGGCCTGTAGTGGTCTCGTTGGAGCTCTGGTTAGTGCGAATTACACTCACCACCGTTCCCGATCCTTCTCACTACTTTCCCACCACTCGACCCACTGCGATCCCACAGCGTTCGGCTTCACAGTAACGTCGTGAGAGGTTCGTCGTGAACGCGGCCGCGATCGACCGGTGCACGAGTATCTTCTTGCAGGACATGCAGATCTGGCCTGCCTGGGTGGACGGTCAGCAGCACGCATGTTCGAGCACGCCCCGGGGGGACGGGGGGACGGGGGGACGGGGGGACGGGGGGACGGGAGAGCGGCTGACGTAGTGGAAGGCGCCAAACGCGCCGGCCGCCGCTGCCCGGGCCACGTCCGCGTCGTCGAACACGATCATGGGCGCCTTGCCGCCGAGCTCGAGCGTGACCGGCTTCAGGTGCTCGCCCGCCAGCGCCACGATCCGGCGGCCCGTCGCCGTCGACCCGTGAAGTTGACCTTGCGCACGGCGGGCGCCCGGATCAGCGCCTCCGTGATCCGCGGCGCATCCTCGCACGAGTGCCCCAGCAGGTTGACCGTCCCCGCGGGGAACCCGGCTGTCCGGAACAGCTCGGCCACCAAGAAGTGCGTGCGCGGCGACAGCTCCGACGACTTGAACACCACGATGTTGCCCGCGGCCAGCGGGAAGACGATCGCGCGCACCGCGAGGATGACCAGCGCGTTCCTGCGACTCGCCGTCAGCCGGGGGGCGAACACGCAGCGCGCAGATGGAGCACCGAACATGGCGTGATCGAGAGCACGACGCCGTACAGCTCCTTCAGCACCAACACCGTCGCGTCCGACTCGCTCTCCTCGATCGAGCCGACCCTGCTCGCCACGCCGCACAGCACGTCCGACGCGATCGCGATGTTGAATTCGCACCAGCCAGCGTCCGCCGCGGTCTCGAGCCGCATCGCCTCCACCAGCTCGGCCGCACGCAGTATCAGGTCGCGGCGCCTGCTGAGCTTCGTAGTTCTCCATGCGGGCAGTGCGGCGCTCGCCGCGGCAACCGCCACGTCCGCGTCCGCGAGCGTCGCCGAAGCCTTTGCATCGATCTTAGCCGTCCCCAACCATACATACCATATATTGCAGCAGCCAGTCCGCTACTGCTGTGCGACGTGCGCCTGCGTGTGCATGTAGTTACATTAGTAGGTCGGCGCATCTGGCGAGCTGTCGATCCGCAGGGGCGGTGATTAGATATTCGAGAAACTCGGAAAGCTCTCCGGCCAAGTTTGATACTAATCCGGGAGAGTGGGGGACGGACGGAAGCGGGTGGAGAGACTGCGTCTTTCCCCGCGGCACTCTTGTAGATACTAGTACAAACATAAGTACTTACTTATGTACGAAGACTAAAGTGTCCGGATGCGCTAGTTAAAGGCTTGGCTCCAGAGAATATCGACATACATACTGTAGTTGTAGGCACGCCGGTATCCTTTCTGGAAATCATGAAGATAAACGCTGCTGTGAGTTTGGCACCTTCCTCTCAAGCAACAACCGCGCAGCATGGCTGAAGTCAGCTAGGCGTGCACGGGGTCGTGCTCGGAGATTGTGTGACCGAGGTCAGGTGGCATGCATGCGTTCAAGCTGTATCTAGTTACGGCTCAGAGCTGTGGGGGAAAAGGCGAGGAAAGTGGGAGCAATTGGACGGGCGAATGAGCTTCAAGTTCTAGCCAACACCCAGACTCGAGGAATTACCGGCTGTTTTCGAACGACCAAATCAGGGTGAGGCTCATGCTTGAGTCCGGACTCAGACCTGCTAGATACCCACGTCGCTACTCAGCAACCGGACGAGACGATTTTGCGATTCGCCTGGCATCACTGCCGGTTGGAGACCGAGCCATGGGAGCTGGTTGGAGCTCCCAGTGAGATTGGACGTCGCCTTGCTATGTACAAATCTTTTTGGGCCATGCTGGACCACGAGAGTCGCCATTGCATAGCGGACGCCGAACCACTCTCCGCTCATACAACCACCGTCAGACCAGAAATGGCCAAGAAGGGGGGCTGGGCGAGATCGGCCAGGCCTTACATTGTGGACGGATGGAATCTCGGACCGAGGACTGACGATACGACAGATACCTGGCCACATCGACCCAGTCCACACCCAGCCCCCGGCTCCGAAGAGTACAGAAAGACGACACTATGTACCAGCTGAAGACCGGGAGATGTCCTGGCTGCAGAATACCCCAAGTGGACAGGAGACCAGATCCGTGGTAAGTGCTGGTTCTGCGGTACCGAAGCGATTCGAACTCGAGAACGCCTCTTTAAGAATTGCCGGTCTTGGAAGATGCAGCAGGCTGATCTGTGGGCGGAGATCCAGAAGAAGAAGAAGAAGAAAACTAGGAAACATAAGCGAAGATGGAATATGGCACGACTCTTTTGCCGACGAGAGATGCAGTGCGTCGATATTGGCCTTTTCTGGGGAAGACGGAAGCACAATTCTCCCAGATATCTACCTGACACCCCAGCGATTCCGCTCTGGGGGGTGACACGCACCCACCGTTTTCCCCGCGATCGTGGGTCCGACCGAGTTGTCCCAGAGTCGGCGGGTGCGCCGCGCCACCAGTACCTACAGCTTCCTGCGGCCCGGTAACCTGGGGATCCCATCGCATCCCCATCGCATCCCCATCGAAAGCCCCCGGTGGTCGGCGACACAGAGATCCGCGAGATCCGCCCGGAACCGCAACCGAATTCCAGAGTCCAGACGGCTGCACCGCGCAGCGCTCGATGTTCCATTGGATTGGGGCCGAGAGTCTCGCAGCGCATACAAACATAAGTACGCACCTAAAGTAGGTAGGAAGGCAGTTAGTTAGTCATCGTGTATGGTGTTGGGATAACTGATATATGTAGCACTGCAACCCCGCGGTTCCAGCAGCCGTCTCGTCGCCCCTTCTTAAGGCGGCGGCAAACGCAAGCACGTAACTAACTAGACTAGTTAGATAGCGGATACCTACATCACACGTCTGCCCCCCCCGCAAGCCTTGTCGCGACATCTCACTGCGCAGCCGCCGCCCGCAACGGGAAGGACAGCCTCTGGCATCCTCTCCCTGCCTCGCTCCCTGCCTCACTCCCTGGAGCAACGTACATACTTACTCACATGACAGGGGCAGATATTTCGGGCTT
>Ga0307508_10000284_pt1 | contig 62086 bp, 88 predicted proteins | sample 9_EM_MG_FD_203089 | JGI IMG/M metagenome (GOLD analysis project Ga0307508, IMG submission 203089) | Populus trichocarpa ectomycorrhiza microbial communities from riparian zone in the Pacific Northwest, United States - 9_EM | ecosystem: Host-associated > Plants > Roots > Unclassified | place... | reverse complement strand
CGGCCTGTCTCGGGCTTCGGCTTTTTTTTTTTTTTTTTTTTTTTTTTTGGTCGTCTTTTCCCAGTGGCCTGTCTTGGGCTTCCACCTTTTCCGTATGAATTCTTTTCTTCTTGGAACATCAAGCTTGAGCATTCTACAGCTCTTGCGCTTCTGCCATACTTAAAGTCCCAAATTCTCCAGATCGGTGTAGCGTGTGCAGTCGTCGATATAACTGGGCGCCTCCCATGCTGTGTTTCATAGGTCCACAGAGATCTCAGTGTGTGAGTTCGAAGGGTGTTGCGGAGTGGGATGACTTTGTTCCGATCAGATGTTGTTGCTGTTTCATTTCGACGCAGGTTTCGCATAGTCCTGGCGTTTCCCACGGCGTTCGGGTTTTTGTCGTTTCGATCGAGTCTGATTTACGGGTGTTTGTCAAGGATGATGCGTGAGCGGATCCAACTCGTGGGAGGATATAAAGACCGCGATCGAGTGTGGCGCTGAGAGGATTGTTGCCATGCCAACCAATTATGGTACCGGTTCCATTTCCATTCAAATGTACTGTTCCCTTCTTCCCTGCGTGCACTTCATTCTTGTCTTCCAGCCAGCGAGTCATTGTGGATTGTTGCGGCTATTTCCGAGAAGCCTCTGTCCCCGGTATCCGTTTCCTTGACCAAATCCAACGCTTCCTCCACAATCTTGGCCATAGAGACCTCTTCCATTTCCATTGTCACTGCCTTGGCCATAGGATCCATTTTGGTTTCCGTGACTTTGACCATACAAACTGTTTCCATTTCCATCTCTATGGCCTTCTCCATACGATCTTTTTCCATTTCAATTTCAGTGACCTTGTCCGTAGAGTCCGCCTCCACTTTCGCGACCGGTTCCATGGCCTTGGTCGAAAAATCCACTACCGCTTCCATTTTCATTTCCATGTCGTTTCTTTGCACAGTTTCTCTTTGATGTCCCACTTCTCCACATCCGTAGCAGGTAGGTCTGGTTTCCTAATCGCCGTTGCCTGGTGGTTTATTGCTACCATCCTTCTTCCAAAAGATTTCGAAATTTTGGGTGTTGGAGCTGCCACACCAGCTGCACCTCATCTGGGTGTCACGGCGCAGGCCTCGGCGTTGGGAAGGTTGAGAAGGTTTGGTTTTGGTTGTTGGCGTTCGGAAGGTTTGTCGGCTGGGACGACGGCACCTCGTCCGGAAACGACTCGCCCTTGAAAGGCGTGTCGATTCCTAGGCTCAGTTGTATGCGAGAAGTCCGTATAAGTACACATGTGAGTGGCATGGGGATGAGTACACATGTGAGTTGTGAGCATGTATATTAGGGGAGCATTCTCCTGTGTATTGTCCTCTTTCTCTTCTCTTTCATGCAACCTCTTGTATCCTATCCGGTCATTTACGTCTCGCCGCCGTTCCTCCATTTCCTTTGGTTTCTCCGTTCGGCGACACTCGTCAAGCGTTGTCCATTTTCCGTTGACATGTCCATTCAACGCTGTCCATTCTCGTTGACACGTCCGTCCGACGGTATCCGTCCCTTTCTGATACATCTGTCTGACTTTCCCGTTCCGTTTCCGTCCCTGTTCCGAATTCATCGGAGTACCTTGGACGTCCTGCCGCCACCACTGCCATTACACTGGGGGCGCTTATCACCGTTTCCACCTCCGCCTCCACGATGGTTTCCTCGACCTCCTCGGCCTGCTTGACCACCACCTCTGCTGGACCGTAACATCTGCTCGAGACTGAAGCATCTTGATTTTGATCTTGAATATCTCCTGGAGAGTCGTGGAGGTGTAGTTCTTCAATACCATGTCCGCGACAGCTTCAGGAGTGCCGGCCAGCTGGTTGGTGATATTTAGGAGTTGGGAAAAGTAGGTGTTAATGGGTTGACCGGGAGCGGAGGCATTTGGCTGAATTGCCAGAAAAGGGTCAAACGGTCAACAGTGGTGTTTGCTGTGTCCATCTCTTCTGTTAGTATCCTCTACATCCTCACGGGGTCCTTAACCTGATTCAGATGCCTAACGACATCAGGGCTCCACGATCGGTAGATAATGGCGCCAGCCTGTGCCTTCCCCATAGTGAAGTCCTCATAGGCCCTACGTCCGTGGATAGCGGCCTTGGTCATTCCTTCGGGATTCTCAGATTCCTCCTCTTCTTTCATGACGATCCTCAATGCCTTGATGCCATGCAAGACCTGTTGACAATCCGACTTCCAGGAGGCATAGTTCGTAGAGTTCAGGAGGGTGATGGTGGTGGGAGGATGCTTGAAGACCTTCTCGTTGGTGGCATCGGGAGTACTCAGTAGACATTCGAGGCGATTCGGGTTGGGAACTGATGGTGCGTTTATCAGTTTGCGATAACGTGATTTCAGGTGGAGATGAGGGAGAGCAACTGAGCGTCTTTGTCGAGTTCCATCGATCTGTGCGTGACGGTTACGACACCGGGCTCATAACCTGTTGAATATTATAGCCGTTCTTGTGTGTGCGTTCTCATAGCATCTTCGGCTCCACAGAGTTCTTCTTGTTGGAGTGACTGATGAGAGGGGGGAGAGAGAGATGAAGTTCTTCACGGTGAGGATTCTGGGGAGGGAGGACAATCTTTCATTGCTATGTAGAAGGTTGTAAGAGTACAGAAGAGAAGAACCTTAGAATAGAGAACACAAAGTACATCTCCCTGCTTCCCCGCTTTGTCCCCATTCGGCTCCCTGCTTTAGCTCCTCCAGCGTGGGCTCCCCCAGCAACGCCGCCCACTCAACTCTAGTCGGCAACAGCACCGAGAAGCTTTTCCAACACTGGACAGCAGCAAAGCATGCAGAAGTTTTTCCAGCGTGGCAATGGGTGTGACAACGATAATTTCTTCGTGACACCGGGCAAGCAGTCCATGAGGGGAGCACTCGCATGCTCCCTCTCTGCAGCGGCCAGCAGCCCCCAGCAGCTGGGATCAGCTTTGACCCCGAATTCTGGCAGGGACTCCAGTGAGGGGGCAGGAAGAGAGGGCAGCCAGGAGCTTAATAGGGTGGGAAGCAAGGAGGTGGGAGGAAGGGAGGAGGCAAACCTTGTTTGGGCAAAGGAAGTGGCCAGTATAAGTGAGGACGAAATGGAGGACGTGGTGTGTGCGCAGGGATCGGCCACTCCAACACCCATGCCAGCCAGGTGGGGTACACCCACCCCGGTGCCGGTCACCCCATCATATGGGAACAAGAAAGGGGCATTGGCAGCAGGCACCTCAAAGTCCGCGCGAGCGCTTCCACCGCCGAGGAGGCTGGTGGGCATCCCGGCCCACAGCTGGTCGAATGGTGCCGGGCTGGCAGAGATCCTGGCAGCTATTGTGCTTGCAGAGAAGTGCATGGAAGCAAGGGAGGCGGGAATGGAAAAGCTTATGGAAGAGAGGGCAGCAGAGAGGGAGGAGAAGGCGGTGGAGAGGGAGAGGTGGGCAGGGGTAAGAGAAAGGATGGTATGGGAGAGAGAGGCACACCTGACAGAGAGGGTCGAGGCAATGGAAAAGAGGGTGGTGGAGGGCCTCATGGCCCTCTCTATGGACATGGGCACCAAGGATCAGTGGGACCAGGCCCAGTAGGAAAACCTGGGGAGAGGGATGGAGGGATGCAGGAAAGAGATTGCAGAGGTGGGAAGGCAGGCAAAACTGGCAGCGGTAGCAGCAGCAATTGAGACCCCAGCGCTACTGCAGCAACAGAAGCAGGAGCAGTGACGCCAACCGCCAGAGCCCAGATGGGAGGAGAGAAGGGCGGAAACACTGACGCTGAGCACATGGCAGGTGGCTGCTGAGCGCCAGCAGAAGGCTCTCCCCCCAGCGGAAATGGAGGGAGTTGTCATGACCAGATTTGAAGTGGAGGAGATTGAGGAGTTTAGTGACATGGAAGGGGTTGAACGGGAGGGCCTCGCCGGTTCAAACATGCACCAGTGCCAGGAGAAATGGCACCCCAAGTGCCGGCAGCGGAGGAGAAGAAGAAGAGGAAGGAGAAGGGAAAGCGGAAGGCAGTGCAGGTCGCAGTGCCAGAGGCCACGCCCCACACGCACAGGGGGTCGTCCCACCAGCAGCAGCGCCAGGTGGCACTCGATGCAGCCATGGCGGAGAACCCCGTGGCGGCCCACAGAGTGCCCCGATCGATCCTGAAGAGCCCAGAGACAGTGGAAGCGGAGAGGGAGCGAGCGGAGAAGACGGTGGCGGAGTAGAAGGAGGAGATGGCTAGGAAGGCGGCAGGGAGGGCAGCAGAGTGCGGGAGGCGAATGGAGGCCAAGACGGCAGCGAAGAAGAGATGGGAGGTGGGGAAGTTCGAGGCGGAGGAGGAGGAAGCATATGGCGGGGCAATGTGGCCAATCTCGAACCTCATGGATGAGAGTGAGGACCTGGAGGAGCTGGCAGCTGGGAAGTGCATCGCGCACATGGCGGGGATGCAGGTAGTGGAGGATCACTGGGAAGAGGAGCGGGACCTCACGCATACGGCACCACCACCACCTCTGTGGCAGCAGCAACAGGGCGAGCAACAGCAGCAGCTGCCGGGGACGCCGGGGGCGCCACAGTAGCAAGGCAGGCAAGGGGGACAGCAGCGGGCCTTGCAGCTGCCAGCGCAGCAGCGGAGGCTGCAGGCAAGGCAGCAGAGGGGGAACTGGGCACAGTGGGCGGCGGCGGTGGCGGCCCTGCCCGAGGAAGACATCAAACGGGTGGGCCGAAAGGGCAAGGCAGAGTGCGAGCCCACCGGGCTGGAGCCGCTCAAGCACTCCATCCCTTGCGATGAGTATGGCATCGTCTTCGAGAGAGCCAATGGTGTACCGCAGATCGACCCAGCAGTGGCGGCAAGCATAGCAGCACATGTCAACATCGTGCTGAGCAAGATGGCACGGACGCATGTCTGGACTGAGGCCTTCAGGGTCTTGGTGCAGGGAAGGCTGTCCACGACAGCACATTTCGGGGCATCGGCAGCGATGCTCCTACGCTTCAAGAAGGAGATTCTTGAAGCAGCCAGGAGGGCAGACAGGGCGATCATCAATGTCGCCGCCAACGAAACATGGGTGGAGCTGAAGATCCTGGTCCCCTATGACCGGTACCATCACCCAAATGGGCTGGGGGAGCTGCGGGAGCAGATCGAGGCGGAACATCCGCGAGTCGTAATCCCCCCGCTCTCGATCAAATGGATGAGGGCAGTCAACACAATCGAGAGTCACTACCAGGCGGGCCGTCTCCCGAAGAATGCGGCATCGGTGATATACAAGGTCCCTGGCAAGATCGCTGCAAAGAAGTAGCTGGTGGAGATGTAGGTGGCAGGTAAAATATTCCGGGCCCTCCTGTATATCGCTGACCGGGCGGACACACTGTGCGGTTGGTGCGGTTGGTGGGGTCGCTCCGAATTCTGATGCCACCGAACAGCAGCAACCTGCGCCATCTGTGCGGGGGTTCACCAAACAGAGGAGCATAGGTATCAACCTGTGGCAGGATTGGGAAGGTGTGTCCCCACACCGAGATGAGGTGCCCCAACTGCGGGGCGGGGCCACCCTGCCCAGGATGCCAGGTGTCGTGCCAAGCGTGCCACTATCGAAATTGCGAGGGACAGAAGACCAGCGGGTCCACGGCAGGAGCCCATTGGGGCCCATAAGCAACTGACTGCCCACGCAGCGTGGTGGGGTGGGGCCAGCAGCACAGGCAGCCTGGCCCCGTTGAGCTGGATCCCAGGAAACGAGCTAGCAACTCCCGCCCCGGAATGGACTGAGAACCCGATGGAGGTAACCCGAACGGAGACCGAAACTGGAATGGAACCAAGTGGCACTGCCCCACCAGTAGCCATATAATGGCGGGCCTCCAGAATCGCGAGGTGCGGCTAAAGTCGCTGCCGCACAACTGCGCACGAGGCGGGCAGGTGTTGGAGGCAGCTTTGGAGTCGGCAGTAAGAAGAGATGTGGATTTGGTGCTCATCCAGGAGCCGAGAGGAGAGAAAGAGAAGGACAGCACACGCTCTCACCCCAGCTTTACCTTCATAAGAGGGGAGGAGGGAGTGGCAGCAAAGTGTTGGTTGCCATCAACGGGGCATCGAGGTGCCGGGTGACAGAGCTCAAGGAGTTAACGAGGGGATGCAGAAACTACGTCCAGGTGGTAGAGGTGGTACCCCTGGGTGGGGACACTATCATCATCACCAACGTATACGACTGGCACGAGGGGGCGGACGACAAGAACAGACCGGTCCAGCACGCGGCATGGGGCGAAATCGCCAAACACTGGAGGGTAATCATCGCCGGCGACATGAACGGTCACAGCAAGATGTGGAACCCAAGAGCAACGTAGAACATGTCACACCCTATCACTCGACCCCATCACGTGAAGGAATGTTGAAAGTGATGAATGTGTATATTGTCTAAGTAAGGCTGAAGCCTCGAGAGAAAGGAGAATATAGGGGTAGGCCCATGCCTGCCGTGACTAAGCAACCACGACGACCCGTTTGGCAACCCAGATTTTCAACACCAGGCCACACTTTTTTTCTGAGGGACTTTCCTGTTTATCCAATCAGACAGTCAGCGGACGACTCTTGGCATCGTAGGATATCGATAGCTACCGGCCAGAGTGCCGGACACTTAGACGGGTCAGGGTGGTGTAGTTTTCCATGCCCTCCACGCCGACCGCTGCTCCACCATCCAACATAACAAAAAATTTATTTTATGAACGTGAGAAGCAAGTGAAGAACAACTTTACGTCTTCCATTTTCTCATCGGAGGTGTTGTGGCAAAGTGGAACAGTTTTTGCACCTAAATTTGGAGGCCTGCAGGTATTCAACGCGAAGCAGCCAAGAGGTTGGCAATAGTAAGAGCCAAAGAGACGCTCAGGAAGGTGTCCTTCATTGACATGCTGTTCTTGTCTCGCCGCCCCGCTTCGACTAGCCCCCGCTGCCCCCCTTTGTCACAGTAATTACCGCATGTCCGTTGTGCAGCTCCGGAAGGGCGCCTAGATCTCGACCATTTCGCTGGCGTCTTCAAGGAGATGTACAAGATCGGCATCTCTCCAGCAGAATGGCGTCACGATTTAACATCCAACCCATCGGCGGTCTCTCTAAGGACCGTCTGGTCCATGATGGCAATCCGACACGTCACCGGCCTCCGTACGCATCGGGCGCAGACGTGTGCTGTTCTAATTTGTTTCCGCACTGCAGTCCGAGGTGGGATGCGATGTCAATGTAATGCACAATTTCCTGTTGGCAGGTTCTGGTTGAAGCGGGGTTACTCCACCGATAAATATCTGCCTCCTTCGGTGCGACGGTGGTAAATTTTAGTGCCCCCCCGGCCCCGGCAGCCTGTCTACAGTTGCCAACCTACCTACTGGAATGCAGCATTCATGTCCACCCCCGGCGTTCCAAACCGCTCCACAATTAATCAACGCCGGTTCCCGACCTATTCCGAAGCAAATTCGCCTTCTTCGTTGGTCACTTCCACCGATGACAATTCGGAAACGTTACTACGATATTATGAGCTTGGTGGGAGTCTTCACAGCTTCGTCTGCTGCAGCTGCGCAGGTAGGTGCCATTTCTATTTAGCCGACAATTTTGGTCCCACACAGCTGATGTCCTCTTTAGGGCCCACCCAAGCAAACCTCCAGACATCCCGGACGACGCCACCGCCCGTCCAATGCACGCCTGAGGACTGCAAGGGAGAGAACTCGGCTGATGGCACGTGGCGTTCGGATCGCGTCCGAGCTACAGGTCCGCCATTCTCAGGCAAGTGGCAGGTTACTGCATCTTGGCGCCCCACCGTTCTTGTGGCTTTATGCTATTCGATTGGCATTCTCGTCGTATTGTATGGACCGACCTTTGTGTCTCTATTTTGGTCACCTGCAACGTTTAAAAGGCCGTGAGCAGTGAAAAGCCACCGGAGCAGAAGACAAAGAAGAGAAAGAAGGAAACTTCTGTGCCTACACGTCGATCTATGAGGATACAAGGACAAGCAGCAACTGGTGGTGCTTCGGCCGGCGCGCAAGGAAAGGATTCGGCCGGCGCGCAGAATCCGGTCAACGCCACTCTTGTGGTTGATCCGGACCTACCGATAACGAATACATCGTCGAACGAAAATGACCCACGAACCTACCGACAAGCGATGGCCTGCAACCTACAGAGACAATTGAAGGAAGCTATGAGGCAAGAATATGCGTCACTCATAAAGAACAACACCTTTACACCAGTATCTGAGGCAAATAGTCAGCCTATTGGTTGCAAATGGGTGTACAAAACCAAGTAAAATCCAAATGGCACAATCAGATACAAAGCCCGGCTGGTTATTAAGGGATATGAGCAAGTGGAAGGCATCAACTTTGACGAAACCTATGCGCCGGTAGGTACCATGAGTACTCTACACTATCTTCTCAGCTTTGTTGCCCGAAACGAGTGGAAAATCGATCATCTGGATGTCGTGACGGCCTTCCTTAACCCGGAAATCGATGCGGAAGTCTATATGCAGCAACCGGACAGAATCGACTGGCTTGAACCGACAACCAGCGAGCACAGCATTCTACGTCTCAACAAAGCTCTATACGGTTTACGGCAAGCACCTCATCTTTGGCATAAAGCTATCGACGGATTCCTAATCTCTATCGGTTTTGTTCGATCGAATGCCGACCAGAATTTCTACATACGAAGTGACGGCGTATTGCTACTCCTTTACGTGGACGACATGCTGGTAGCCTATGCCGATGGTTCTTCCGAAAGAGCTATAGATGTTAAAAATGCCCTGATGAAACAGTACCAGATGTCGAATCTCGGTCCAGCAAAGCGGTTCCTAGGCCTTGATATTACTCGACTTCCCGATGGCTCAATCGTACTCAGCCAGCAGAGTTACATCGATTCGGTCATAAAGCGGTTCGGTATGGAAGATGCAAATTCAGCGCCTACACCATTATTCCACAAGATTCGCCTCGATATCGATATGTCAACTGATCTAGAAGTGGATTCCGCTGTCTACCAAGCCATTTTTGGAAGTCTGATGTATGCGGCTACGTCAACACGGCCCGATATTGCCTACTCTGTCGCTGCACTCTGCCGATATAATGCGAAACCGTATACGAACATATGACGGCAGCGAAACGAGTTCTTCGTTATCTAAAGGGCACCTCAGATGTTGGACTAGTCTTTCCCGGAAGATCGAAATCAAGAGAAGATTCAGATGTATTAGTCGGTTATACCGATCCGGATTTCGCAGGAGATCGAGCAGACAGAAAGTCTCAAGGAGGTTTCATCTTTCACGCATACGGAGGAACAATCGATTGGCAATCGAAGAAGCAGCTTCTTGTTGCAACATCGACCACCGAAGCGGAATACGTTGCCTGTTCTGAAGCCACACGCAAGGCCCGATGCCTTATTCAGCTACACAAAGACGTTACCGGTGAACTTGTTACGCCACCGATATACTGCGACAGCAATGGCGCGTTGAAGAATATCTGGTCGGGCGTTTCAAGTGCAAAGACGAAGCACATTGATATTCGTTTCCACGACAGTCGAGAGCTTCATGCTCAAGGTATAGTCAAATTCGCCTACGTTTCGACTGACGAAAACTTGGCCAATATCATGACAAAGCCTCTCAGACCGGAACGTCATCGGCGCCTTGTTGGAGGAATGGGCTTGGGCAGAGTTGAGGGTATGGAATTGAAAAAAATGTTGAGGACTGCATTTGTATAGGACTGCGGCGAGTTGGTACTCTTTTTCCTAGCAGCTTTTCTCCCACTGGGTTTTACTGCGTAGGTTTTAATGAGGCCAACGGGGAGGTTCGTTCGTCTCTTTGGGCTTAGGAATTGTTGTCATGTATGCTTAGTCAGAGCACGTGACGTTCCTCACGTACATCTAGAGCAGTAGCGTCAGTCCTAGATCAATCAACCATCTCTTCTACACATCTCATATTCTGACACCTTATGATACATCCAAGTTGAGTGAGATCTCATGATGGTAGCTTGTTGCCTTCTCGGAGAGCAATCAGCCACCATCACAACAAGACATAGAGAATAGTACTCATGTGTGAGAGTATTGGAAAAAGAAGGTGAACAACATCATCTAAAAATTCTGTTGATCGGAGTAGATATGGTGTAGCTATGCGAATTATGTGGGTTTCTAGATTTTGGGCCAATCAACCAAGCTATTACAGGGAGTTTTCGGCCATCCGGACAACAAAAGACAGCAAATCGTACACACAGAGAAGAGCACCGGAAATAGAAGAGGAACAAGATCACCTAAAAATTCTATTTATCAAGGAGTGACAGTGAAGCTATAATAGAAATCCAGTGTACATTTCCGGGTTTTGAGTAATGTCCCACTACTTCCACTACTGCCACAACCCGGTGTCAGAACCATACTCAGGACACCTTTTCAGGGTGTGTCTGGAGTGGAAGGCCCAGCAGAAGATCCTGTAGGTGGAGGTGCGGAAGGAGACTGGGAGATGAAAGGCGGTGGAAGATCCGGGACCTCTTGGCCGATGAGAGGTATAGCCGGGCGGTGCTGGACTCCTTCATCTACAGATGTGGGAAGGCGGGGGCCGGCCGAGGAAGACGCAGTGAGCGAGGTGTCGGAAGCGGAGCTGCGGGAGTGGGAGGAGGGGCGGGCGCCCGAGGAGCTGGGTGCCGGGGTGGAATCACCACTGTTCCTGCCCACGCCTGACTTCATGGCGGCCACTGGAGAAGGTTAAGCGGTTTATTTTTCTCTTCCCATTGTCCTTTCCTTTGTGACTTCCTTGGTGCGCACCACATCTTCTTGGGACAGGCCTGGGCGGAGGGCAAAGGGGAATTTGCAACGTGCTGCCACTGCGCGGACAGCTGACGGAATAAAGGACTGTACATAATCTCGCCATGATCTGGATGGTCGCATGTGAGTAATGTTAAACAAAAAAAAAACCACCACAACCACCACTACCATCACCACTCTTCTGTAAATACCTCGACAACCAACGCTCCAATCGACAATCTGACAACAGCTGTAAGCAGTATTAGAAAAACTTAATTGGTTTTGTGTTGCTGGCTGTGGATTGCGATCGGGGTCACGAAATTAGTGTGGTACCAACCAACGCCTAAATTTTCTATGTATTTGGACTTTTGTACTTGTAACTAACAACCGCTGCCGTTTTCGAGGGTTTCGAGGTTGCAGGGTTGCAGGGTTTCGTGTTTTAGGTTACGCAAATTTGAATAACTGGACAGGTTTGTCGTTATGGGCCTCCGTAACGACAAGTATTAAGGCATGTAATATCCGGTCAACAAGTTGCAAGGCAATTAGCTTCCAAACAAATGGTTGCTATGGTGCCGGACACTTGTACGAGGTAGCGCGACCGGGATGTGAGCGCCGAAAACAACCCCTAACTCCAGCCATAACTCCAGATGGCAACGAAAGAAATTGAAAAAAGTAATCTTGTAGAATCATAGAAGAGAAGGTGGAGATTATTTCTGCGACCTCGTATTTTAAATAGGACCTGTGGTGGGGGCACTATAGCGGGTTGAATTTGTCTGTCATTGTGTGAGAGGGGGTATGATTTGATTAAGCGAAGCGCTGCCGCTAACTAAAAAAGGAGAAACCGAGTGATAACTAATGCAATCGAACATAGATCTATCTATATAAACACCCACCCGGAGGTACGACGGTGAGACTTGTACTGCTTCTCTGCATATTCTCGCTGCTTCCCATCCAACCCCTCCATATAAAGCATCAACCACCTCTTACTACGGTCTGCAAAACGCCGTATTGTTCTTATATCCACTGATTCCATAGCTGCAAATACTGTCTTCTCCAACTCTGCAAAGGAGTATTTACAGTTCTCTCGTGTATAGTGTTTCAAAGCTGCCCAATAGTACTCAATGTAATTGAGCTCACAATGAAACTTAGGATAAAAGATAACTTCATGACCAGCTTCTAGGATGATGGTTTCGAGTAGTGACTTTTCGTTGTAGAAATCATCTTCGGCTTCAAGGATTCGTAAGGCACAGCAGCCTTTGCCGGTTTCACATCGATCTGCAGTCCTAGCTTCGTACTGTTCTATCGTCTCTGTAAACAGTCGGTCACTAAACAGGATATCCTGTTTAGCTTTCTTTTGCCAGCCACATTGCTTCTTCAATCGATCATCCCACAGACCTCATTCTTGAAGAATCCGCTTCATACCCTTTGGAGTACCAATCATTTCAGAAGGGATAGGAATATTGGTCCCAAAGATACGGTCCCCCAGTTGGAACCCCATATTTTGAGAAAGCCGAATACCATCAACTTTCCGTATAAAAGAGGTAGTATGCATCTCTCGCTGCTTTCCGCCGGGTCCCAGATTCATACGACTTGCGACGAGAGCGTTGGGTGCTTTACAGGCATGGCCACTTGAATTGTCGAAGGCAAAAACAGCGATATCATCGGGAAATGCAGTGTTGAATATCTGAATGGCTTTTTTCGTCTGTTCAACCTTTTTCTCGGCATTCCACCAGTCTTCGTCGAATTTACCACTACCATACTTGATGATCTCGGTAGCGTACACTTGCTTCTGATGTTGGAGATCCCAGCAAGAAAGTCGTCCTTGTACGGCACATAAAAACTCCGACACCATCAGTCCTTTACCCTTAGACTTTGGTTTAAGCCATTCGCTACCATTCTTCTTCCACGAGTAGGAAGGACTGTCATTGGCGTTGAAGGTACTCTTGTCATGAGTGATCAGATGTCGTCGCCGTGTAAAAATCGGTACCGATTTTGGAATCTCGCCAATGTCGTTATATTCCCGAAGAGTTTTATATATTTCCTTGAGTAGATACATCAGTACATTAAACTAGATAGTTTTTGCAGCAAGAGACTTACGACCATTCTAGGACCAAAGACTTCATTCCGGTATTGTACAACATCATTCCGCTCATGGCCGTCACAGTAGCCCTTCTTATTACAACCATAAATTCAACCCAATTTGATTAACCAGCGTTGGGTGGTCCTCTCTGAAATTCCTCCCTTTCCTTCCGACTTATCCGTATCGCTGAGAATTTTATCGATTTGCATAACATCGTACACCGACCGATTTTGTAGATACTGTTGAACAGCTTCACATACTCCTCGAGGATTTGCATGCCACAGTGCAGTGTTGAGATACTCTCGAACAGCAAGTATCACACCTTCATCGTCGAAAAGGCTTTTTCGTTTGATGTTTTTCCCTCGCATTGGACATGGAGGAGGTATACGACTCTCAACCCAATCTCTTTCCCATCGCCGTAATGCCTGTGCATACTTTGGACCCTTTCCTAACCGCACAGCGATCGACTCACTGTATTCCCTCCATCTTCGCCTTCTCTCCTCAATCTCATATACAGAACTGGATACAAAGCTACCATGAAACTGTAGAAGATCGACCACTCCCAACACTCTTTTCTGCCAGTCACCGGTAATCTCTTTCTTATTTTCTTTCTGTCAAATTTCCAGTGCCTTAACTTCATCCTTAAAGGATATAGTAGGGCCAAAGAATACTTCGTCCATTGCAAGGAGTAGACCGGGTGGTGAAGGGCCCCAGCTAGATGGAGGAGGTAACAGAGGTGGCGAAAGAGATCTTGTTTCGGCTCGGAGGTATGGAGGTGGTGAAGAGGATCTCGATTCGGTTTGGAGGTGTGGAGGATTCTGATTTGCAGCCGACAGTAGTGTAGATTCACCTTCCTTCTCTTTCTGACCAAAGAACCGTCTAATACTCCCATAGGTACTTTGCAATTTGGCAGTTTCCTTCTCTTCATTTTTTTTCTTCTGAGAATAGTACCACCGCGCCTGCGCCGTCCTGCCAGCATTGGTCTTCGAATATCCTTTCAACTGTTGTTCTGCCTTCGCCCAACCTGAATTGTCTGGTTGATGGAACACAAAAACATCGTCCTCTGGCTGTGAATCGATGGCAATGCGTTCAGTATCGCTACTCGAGAGCGCGCCTCCTTCCGAACAACTATCAGGAATCTCCACTGTAGCACTGGCTTTCTGTCTCTTTTTGCTATTTCTAGTATAAGCTGCTGCAGCTTGGCTGGCAATCTTTCTTTTGCTAGAGCGCGGCATCGTGAAGGAGAGTGGCAGGCGTTGGATAAAGTTTGACTTGATGTATGTAGCGCAACAGCTGCGGTGGTGGTGGGGATCGGTGCGGAGTTGTTGCGTGGAAATTCTTACAGCGCACTAAGGTTTTAAGCGTAGTCACAATATAGCACTCGATTTCTTGGCGCCGGCTGCAAATTTGTATTTTTGCCAAGAATGCCAAGACGCTACCTCGTACAAGTGTCCGGCACCATATACATATTGCAGATGCGACATAGTGCACCACAGTCAGTCAAAGCTTTGTGCCTTTGTGCAAGTAAAAGCTAACTATGGTTTCTGTCGTATCTACGACGGTGCGATTGGTTCCCACAACTGATTTCGCAAATTGCGAGTGCGTGGCTGGCTGAAGACCAATCGGCTCGCCTAACGTGACTGGTTAGACTCCAGAGCTAATGCACGTCACTAGCGTAGTCAATTCCACTATCGCACAACTGGTATCTACATGCGCCCTATTTTTTCTCCTTTTGGCAGTTCCAGTCGAGTGGGCAACTGTACTGTCAGCTGTGGCCGCCAGAAGCTCAAACATACTCGTCGCCATAACTTGTCGCGCCTTACACAGTACTATACTCGGCGCGTCTGACTGATTATGTAATCGGGTGCGGGAGGTGGTCGGGGCTCCAACGGAGATCGGGTGACGGCTCACGAATGCCCTAGCCCTTGAGGAGCCAGAAGCTTTCGACGCAGAGCTAATCCAAGAGGAGGAAGCCGAGGCAAAGGCCGAGGTGGAGAAACCCGACCTGGACTCACCACGTTTACGGACGGGTCACAGCTAGACGACGGAGCCGCCGGGTACGCAGTGATGTGGAAGAACGGCCAAGCCTGGAAGGGCATAACAACCCACATGGGCTACAACCATGAGGCCTACGATGCAGAGTGCGCTCTTGCGCGCGCTCTGGAATCAGCTTCGAGAAGAAACCCAGCCCCCGAGCAGGTCACAATCTTCACGGATGCGCAAGCGGCCATCAAACGGATGGCATCGGAGGAGCCTGGCCCCGGCCAGCAGTACGTGCTCCAGGCCAGAAAGCACATCGCTACGTTGCGGCGCGCTCGGCCAGGAATCACCATAGAAATCCGCTGGTGCCCTGCCCACCAAGGCATCGCGGGAAATGAAAAGGCTGACGAGTGGGCGAAGATTGCGGCGGAGGAGCCAGACACCGACGGGGTGGAATGGCTCTACTACTCAGACCAGACGGAGGCACGCCCCATGACACTCCCGCAATCTCTTGCAAACCTCAAGCGGGAGATTTCGGAGAAGAAGTGAGCGGAAGCGCACCAGTGGGCTGGAGGTCGGACCTCCAAGGCAAAGTACCGGCTGCCGAAAAGCCAAAAGCCAGATGGCGCGGTGGCTGGGAGCACCAAGAGGCTTGCCTCTCGGTTTTACCAGCTCAAGATGGGGCACTGCCTAACCGAACAGTACCTCAACTGGACAAAGAAGCGAGCCACGCCACAATGCTGGTGGTGTCGGTACCCGTACCAGACCCGGGAACACCTCTTCATGGTGTGCCCGTAGTGGAAGTCACAGCCGAAGGTGCTGTGGGCGGCGGTAAAGAAGGAGACCGGGAGGTGGAAGGACTGGTGGATGATCAGGGACCTCTTGGCGGATGGGAGATTTAGCCGGGCGGTACTTGACTTCCTCTCCACCACGGATGTAGGAAGGCGGGTGACAGTTGAGGAGGACGCAGTCGCCATGATCTCCATGTCGCACGCGACATAAATAAATAAAAATAAAAAAATAAAAAAAAAGGACGTGGGGAGGCTGGCTCCGCCGCTGGATGACGGGGGATGACGCCGTTAGCGCGGTGTCGGAGTTGGAGTTGCGGGAGTTACTGGAGGAGCCGCCGGCCTTCTCCCCGCCTTGCTGGCCAACTTCCCGGCACCTTGGCACACCTTCAACACTTTCTTGTTATTTCCTTGGTTCGCTCTTCTTCTTTTTGGGATAGGCCTGGGCGGAGGGCAAAGGGGTGCTTGCAACGTGCCGCCATCGCGCGGCCAGCCGACAGGAACAGTACTGTATAGAGCCTCGTCATGATATACCTAGGTCGCACACGAGTACTGAATAAACAAAAAAATACTCCAGCTCTGCTGTTACTGTCTCGTCGCCACGCTTCGACCGGCCCCCGCCCTTCCCCATCACCGGCTCCAGCCGTGCCTCGATCCTCTCCACGCGTTCGCCCTTGACCTTCTCCCATGCCTGTCGCACACTCAACAAGGCGGACATGATCTGGTGCTCGTGCACTCTATCGATCGCACCATCAACTTCCTTACCAGCCTCCGTAAGAATAGCAATGTACATACTTAGCACACGAAGGTAAGCCGTTCTCCCATTCGAAGCATTGGCCTCGGTCCTTCGGGTCGTAGACCCCGGGGGGCGCCTGCAGGAAATGGGCGCGGAGTAAGACCTGCTCTCGATCGTGGCACTCGAGAAGATGATGGAAGAGTTTACCGCGGTGGTGGCACGCCGAAAAGAGAGAAGAGGATGGCAGTCAAGCTCCTGGCGATGGAAGCTATTGAGTAGGAATTGGCGCAAAAGGCGCATTGGGAGTTCAAGCAGCGGGAAGACTTGGCAGGAGTGATGAAGCTGAGGCGGGAGGAGATCAAGGAGGTCAAGCAGGCCGTGGACGGGATTGCGGTGGAAATGGCAGGAATCCGGTCGAACCACCCAGTCTCGGTCCCAGCGGCGCCGGTGCGTCCGAGGGGCGTCACAGCGGTTGCCCCTGCTGCACTTCCGGGGCCGGGCGCTATAGAGCGCGCGGCACCTGCGCCAATGGTGGCCACCACCCCAGAGCCGGAGGGTATGGTGGGAGTGGTGGGACCATCTCTTCAAAGAGTGACCGGTGTAGAAGGCCCAGCAGAAGATCCTGTGGGCGGAGGTGTTGAAGGAAAGCGGGAAGTGCAAGAGCCGGTGGAGGGTCGGAGACCTCCTGGCCGATGGACGATGCAGCCAGGCAGTATCGGACTTCCTCTCTACTACACATGTGGGAAGGCTAGTGCCGAGTGTGGAATATGCGGGGAGTGAGGCGTCTGAGCGGGAGCTCTAAACGAGATGGAAGACGAGAGGAGGGCAGAGGCGGAGGAGCTGGGTGCCGTGGAGGAGCTGGATGCCAGGGAGGAACCGCTGTTCCTTCCTACGCCCATTCATGGCATCCGCGGACAAGGAGGAGCTGGGGACGGGGCACATTTTTCCTTTGTCTTTCTATTTTGATGGGACTCGTTTCTTTTGCTATTTCATTGGTGCTCATCACAAAGAAGGGGGGGTCCCTCCCACAAGCACGCAAAAAAGATAACAGAAAAGGAATCGTCACAACGGAACACGCGATCCCGACGGTAACCTTCATCTGTGCCTCTTGCGAGCGGATAATCGGCGATTCCTCTAGGCTCCTTTTCCTTCACCGCAAACAGCCCCGGTCCCTCTCTACTGATGCGCGTCTACCGCCAGACCCATCGCAGATCTTTCACGTCCACGAAAAAATTACACACAGCCCACCGCATTCTCCTCATTGGCCTACTTGTCGTACGCGTTGCTCGTCTACCATCATTTCGCTGTCCGCTGCTCGTAGGTGCTGCTCATACAAGTTGCTCATCTCGACTCATCGTCTTCACTGGCTTATCGCTCGTATGTACCGGTTGCTTGTCTGCCCTGATATTCTCCTCGTTGGGGCGAATGGGCCAAACACCTGGCGGGAGAGGCAGATACCACCCGGCCAGCCGATCCCCTTCTAACCATGCTTCCAGACTCACCGTACAAAAGGCCTCCATCTCCACCAACGCCCCCACTTCCCAATCTCTCGCATTCCTTTCGCATTCGGTCCGGCCCCAACATAACCCACCCTCCGTGCTTCCTGGAATAAGGCCCAGTCATGCCGCTGTCGAACGAGCAAAGGTATTGCAAGAGGTGCCACCGCTCCCGTGCGTTGTCGCTGTTCTACGGTTGCGACCGCAGGAAAGGGGCTGCCACAATGGGCGCAAACCAGGCGCAAACTATCATGCGCACGTGCAGAAGATGCCGTATCAATCCTGTTTTGTTGCCCAAGGCAGCCGTTCCCAAAATGTCGGCAATCTTGGAGGTTGCCGCCTCTGTCCGCGTAAGTGCTCTCCCCTCTCGGCTGCTGATAAGTATCGTCGCTGAATACCGCTTAAGACACGTCGCTCGGACCGCATTAAGGCTGCCCGTACGGTCTCGCAAGGATCATCCGCCCCGTCTGGCGCCAAGGGAACTTATACGCGGATGCGCGAGGAGACAGACGACCGGCGCGTGCCCCCAGTCGATTCCAGCACCCGGGACGCGGCTGGAGCTGGGCCGTCTCTCACTTCGACCAGGCCCTCACCCTCCGCCACCACGCCAACGAGCTCTGCAGTCGGGCTATCGATGTCCGTCGGCAATTGCTCCAGCCCTGCTCCCGCGCCCTCAAGACCCAGGATCGCGTACTCCGACTTCGTACAGGAACCGACTGCGCTTCCAGTGTGCCCACCAACAACTGCGCCCTCGGCCACTGGGTGCGCTCTGATTGCCCCTTCGCACACTCCTGCACGTGTCACGCCATTAGCCACAGGTCTAGCTGACACCGCGTCTTCAGCCTTCACGGGAACCAATGACATTCTCGACGGGGCGCAATCATGCGCAACAATAGCGGCTTTCGCGAACAAGCTAACGATGCTGAAGCACGTGCTGGAAGATTGCAGCCGACTGTCGAGCAAAGAGTTAGATGAACTGTGCCCCCATATCCACAACGATTGGAAGGTCGAGGACATGACCGTCTTTATCCAGGGATTCCTGGCAGGAAGAAACGAAACGCCGACGGAGAGAAACATAATGCCGATGAGACGGTGGTAGGCGGCCAGTTGCGTTGTCGTCGAGGTATATGGGCAAAAGATGCCCAAGGATGGTGGGGAGGAGGGGGTAGTGTACTCTGTGTCCGCTCCGCAGTGTGTTGAATTTTTTTGAGACTGCCGCTGATGACGGATCAATGTCGGCTGTTCTGACATTATCATCATTCTCTGTCCCTCTGAGGCTCTCTTTTTTTTGCCGTTTCGGTTTTACTTTTTTCCCTCTTCATGGAAGGAAGCTATTTGTCGGAAGGTGTGCCGGTGGAGTGAGCCCACTAGCCGTCGGGGTTCTTGGTTGATGGGAAGCTAGTGTGGCGGTTCCTCGTTCTAGTTGCTTTGTTTTCTCTCTTTCTTTTCTAGGTTCTTTCTTTCTTTTCTTCTCTTCTCACATTACATGAAAAAGGGTAACGAATAACTGTTGTCACGCCTGTCCCCACAACCTTCTCTCGTGCTTGTGATCTCCTTCGTCTCTCCTGAAAGATCTCTTTCTCACTCTCACTCCTCTGGAATGCACATCCGCACAGTGGATTGTACGGACGGCCAAAACCTCCAAAATCGTCCGGATGTAACGGCGGGCCTGGCTGGTGGGGCCTCCAAGCGCAGCGAGGGAATGAGGAACAGGCGAACGCTTCGTCAAACGGACGCCGAGACGAGGAACGGGCGATCATTTCAACAAACGGCCGCTGAGGCCCGGGAAACAGGCAACGCAATGACAAGCGGACGCCGAGAGAACGAGTGAGACGAAGGAACGGGGCAAGCGAACGGGAAGGACAAAGGAAGGGCAAGGACAAGCGAACGGGCGTACGCTTTGATAATCGCACGCCGAGGGTCGGCAACTGCTCTGGCAGGCGGAGGCCGGAGACGAAGGGGACAGCCGGATGCTACAAGACGGAGACGGCCAGACAGACGAATGCCGAGTGACGAGCACGTCGACGCGGCGAGTGCCGGACTGAGACGAGCAAACGTCGAGGTCCCATCCGCTGATGTCCCACCCAGTGGTCTCCTCGCTTGTGTCCATCCCCTGGGGGGGGGGAGGGGGGGGTTCGAGTGAGGTTTGGAGAACCTAGGCATTGCCAACCAAGACCATTCCTTGTCCTGGCAGCACCACCTCCACCACGCGGTTTTTCCTCTCGTTGGTTCGTAGGTTCCGTTTTTTTGGAGGATTTCCTATACCTATATGGTTATATGTACTAGAGAAACCTTCGAAAACCCTCTGTATATTGGGAGCAGCGTGAGATGTTCGTGACTCTGGAAGGCGCGGGGGGAGGGAAGGCAAGTGGCGTCTTGGCGCCACCAAAAATATGGTTCAACTTACTTAAGCATCAACCACTATCTATATTCTAGATAATGTACTTGTACATGGTATCTACTCGGCGATTGAACGCCCAGGATTATCTGAGGCTATGGGGTAGAGGTTGTGAAAGAGCAGTTTTGAACGCCCTTAATTAGGGCCTGCGTTAGCGTCATGAACCAACAGAACCAACAACGCCAACACCACAACACCATCGCCCCACTACCACCAGCACCACTTCGGTCGGACACAATAGAGAAAGAAACGAGAAGAGGGCAGAACTATAGGGAGAGAGCTGTACGAATACAGTTACCCCATTGTCAATAGATTGGATACAGTTTGCTAACTGGTGGCAGTCATTCACTATACGGCTCAACTACACACTAGCCAACAGTAGCAGAGATATCACTATTCTTGAGTACAGAGGTCTGTGCAAACGGCACAGAGTTCACGATGCTTCTACGGTCTTCTCATCGGTTGCAATGGAGTTGTTTGTATTTTTGTACTGTACCTTTCACTCTTTCTTTTATGGTATGTCGGTCTGATTTCTGGGGATCGCTTTGGTCACCCTTCCGTTTAATTATATTTGTACTAGAGTTATTTTCTGGTGCACTGACCAGCGTTCAATCCGCCGAGTACCATGTACGAGTAGATAAGTGGTGGCCGGGGTCTCAAGGAGTGACGTAATGCCGTGGTACCTAATGTCTAAATATAGTCTCGGCATAAATGAATTGCTTAATGCTGTATAGAAGCTGCATGTCTATTCCGTATTGAGACTACTTATGTACCATCAACGTACGACTGACTGCCGTAGCAAGGTTGCTCCCAATTTTAAGCAAAGACATGTGCGCCTTAACACTTTAATAGTAACTACTGTGTACTTTCAGATACTGGACTACTACCATAGAATACTGTACTGACGCCACTATTAATTATGACACGATTCAGTACTGCACGTAATTGGGTGCAAATACGTATGGATGTCCAATGGATGCCGGTATGCCTTACCATAAGCCCCGGTACATATGGGAGTCAATAATAAATTATAAGAGAATTGAAAGATTTTGATTGCTTAATGTCCTATGCCGTAGAGGCCAATCTTTATATATCTATGTATCTGGAATATATCAACTTTAACATTCCATCTTCCGGTCTTCCCAAGTCAAGCGCGCCGGTCAAGTTGCGCGCTCCGGCTCAGGTTGCACCATATTCTAACAATATGTCTTGCGTCAATAAACGGGAATGACTGGAGTCAATTAGTGGAAATTCAATAAAAGGGATTGACTCGAGTCCATAAATGGAAAGCACTCGGGTCAATTAAAAGGAATAACTAGTCAATAAAAGAAGATTACTCGAGTTAGTAGAAAAGATGACTTGCGTCAATAAAAATAAGCGGCGACCGTCGGATAAGCCTGGGTGATGATGATGATGATATCTCATTGATCGTATGCGACCCTATTGGATCATGACGATATTATGTACAGTTCTTTCCTGTTCACCGTCCGCCGCGACCCTTTCACAGCCCGCCGGCGGCCTGCGGTAACTCACCCTGCCCCCGCCCGGCCCATCCCAAAATAGTGGAAAACAATGACAAAGGAATGAGGAAAAGACGGAAAAGACAGTGAAGAAGGGAAAGAAAACGCCCTTGCTAACCTCCGCCTCCTCTTTCACCTCCGCTGTTTCCGGCGGCAGCCCTTGCGGCCCCACACTCGTCCCCACTTCCGTCGTTCGCAAAAAGTCCAAGATCGCGCTGGTGCATCGTTCGTCCGCGAACAAGTCTCTAATCCTGAATCAATCCTTCCCTCCGTACCTCTGCCCACAGAATCGTCTGCTACATCTTCCATCTTTCGCAGTTCTTGAACAGATGTTCTCTCGTCTGCGTCTTATATCGACACCACCCGCACTCTGCCGTGTCCGAGTTCTTCGTCCACTTTAGGCATTGGCCTGTGCTGCAGTGCGCCGTCTTGAGCTGATGGAAGCCTCCTGCCAGCCACTTTGATTCCCGTGCCACTACGCTATTCTGGTACATCGTGTTCGGCATCCAGTACTTCTTTCCCCGTACCCTCTTTTTGGACCAGATCCACGCCTCCTCCCACTTCTTCTCCGAAATCTCACGGGATAAGACTGGCCCCTGGGTGCTTGCGAGCCACGGCCATCATCCTCCCTCCGGTGAGCGACTTTACATGAGGGGCGGGCTATATAGGTTTTTTTTTCTTTCTTTTTTATTCACTACTCGGATTAGTTAGGTCGCATGCGAGTAATGAATAAATTTTTTTAAAAAAAAAATTCGACCGACCCCCACCGACCCGCCTAGAGGAACCCCGCTACGTTCGTTCGGAGTTGTGGGCATGGTGAGCCGTGTCTGAAAAATGTGTTGTCCGCTTAGCCTTTACTTGCAGTATCCAGACTGACTGGACTAAAGTCGTACGAACCACGCGATTTGAAAACTCACAAAACCTTGATGACGTGGAACACTCCGACAGCGGTCTGTCGACACCTGGCTGAAGAGTTCTTGATTGGGAATACACGCCGCGTAGCACCGGGTCGTCGAGGAGGTATGCATATCTTTGCGTTTGTTAGCCTAAGTCTTCTTCTCTCCGTTTGGTTGCGAGCTGCATTTTCAAACCTTGGGTTTCTGACTGGTTGAAGATGCAGTTGCAAACACCTAACTGAATCGGTATGGCATTCACACGGAGGAAAAGAAAGTTAAGGCAGTACGGGACTGGAAAACACCTAAAACGCCTACAGAACTCCGGAGCTTCCTTGGGTTGGCAGGCTACTACCGGAAGTTTGTACCCAAGTTTGCACAGCATGCTCATCTGCTACACGACCTCGTGGCGAAATCAAAGAATGAATATGTTTGGACCGACCGGCACAGAGACCAGTTTGAGGACCTCAAGAAAGCCTTGACATCCGCTCCAGTTCTGGCAACGTTGGAAGGGCCGGATGCCGACTTTATCCTCTGGACGGACGCGTCAGATACAGCTATCGGAGGTGTATTGGCCCAAAAGCAGCTGTTCGAAGGGAAGATGGTGGAGCGTCCTCTGGGATACTTCTCACAGAAACTTCACGCAGTCGAGACGAGGTATCCAGCTTACGACCGGGGACTCCTGGCGATTAGCGCAAACCTGGACCATTGGGCCTGCTACATCCACAGGTGTAAACGCACCACCATTTACACGGACCATGCGGCACTACAGCACATACTGGGAGAGAATAAGTTGACAAGTTGGCAGTGGCGCCACCTCGACAAGTTGCAACAGCATGCCTCCGAGGTAAATTACTACCCTGGCAAGGCGAATGTCGTTGCGGATGTGCTTAGCTGCATCGCATATACACGGACACCTGAGACCCCGGAGCCGGTCGCAGAGGTGAGTCTCGTGAATGTGGTGGAGTTGCGCATTTCGGCATCCCAGGAGTGGCTTCAGGACATCCAGAAGGAGTATACACAGGATATCACATTTGCACCGATTCTGGAACACCTTCAGAGCAGTGGCATCGAAAGAGATATTACAGCAACCAACGACAAGAAAAGCCGCCAGATACGGGAACGCGCAAAGGGATATATACTGCGGGACGGACTCCTTTTCCACAGGTCCTCAGCAGAAAAGCTCTGTATCCCTCGGGTTTTGCAGGCCGATGTCATTCGAGAAGCGCACGATGCTATTCTTGGAGAGGGACATGTCGGCGTCGAAAAGACAGCAGCGGCAGTAGCCTTACAATACTATTGGCCCTGGCAGACGGACACGGTGGCTGAATGGGTTGCCGGTATCACTGAATTCTGGGGTTCTGTTTCGCATAGGTAAATGCCCCAGTACTTTTCAAGCATGGGGATATAAGGGTACTTGGCTTGAGGTGTAAGTCTCAATGCAACATCACCGTGCAGTCAGGCTAAACGACAAGTAAGATGATATGTATCATAATGATTCCGGGCTTCCTGCGCCCAGGAGTTCCTGAAGCAGCTTGGTGTTTCAATGCTTCCCCGCTTATGCGGCTCCGCTTTGATGCGTACCTCCTCGCTTATACGACTTCGCATTGGGTTGGTACATTCTGCAGTAGGTAGTACCTTTGACCTTCCTTTGCTTCCTCGCAATACGGCTTAGCTTGTGTGTATGAGTGTGGATGCCTCCCTGCTTAAGCAGTTTGACCTGAATGGGTTGGTACCTCCTGACTAGGGATAGGTACCTCCAATCATTCTCACATAATGCGGAAATGGTTAGGGTGTAACAAAGAAGGTAATGGACGACAACTCTTCACACTGTGTAAATAAAAAGACAGGGAAGTTGGGGGACAGGGGCGACAAGGGTGATAAGGGATTGGGAACCAAGAAGAAGCAGTGCGACCAGACAAAAGAAGATGCGACCAATGGGTTGTATCCCAAAATGGATGAAAAGCGATTCAAGAATAATGACTGCCTCGCTTGTGGTGAACCAAATCATTGGTGGTTCTAATGCCGAAGTGCAATGCATACAACATCTTCTTGATCTGTTTCAGGTCATAAGCACCGCATCCTCGATTGTGAGATTGAGGAAGAGGAGGAGGATAGACCCCAGCGTAATGCTAATCAAGCCAAGGTTTCAGCATGCAGGGTGAGGAAGAAAGAGACTTCAGAGCTGAGGCAGTACGTTAAGTGTATTCTGGCATGGGAGAAGAAGTTATTCATCAGGAAAAAAAAAATCGTGCTGAGAGCGTGCACATGCTTCCAGAACTTATAACGCTTTCACTGCAAACCCGCTCTTGTATACACGGTGATTCTCACAAATCAGTGTTGCAACAAAAAATATTTGTAACAACACAAAATTTTCTTACCAACGCAGACGCCAGCTGTCTCCATTACCAATGTGCCACTGTGTTCGTTAACGACAACCCCCTACTGTGTACGTACTCGCTACGTGTCGACGATACTCTCTGCGTTGTGACGCCAACACCAGGCGTTTCCATTATCAACGCAGCATTGCGTCCATTAACGACAACCCCCCTACTGCGTATGCACGCAGTGCGTGTAGATGATACTCTCTGCGTGGGGACGCCAACGCCAGGCATTTCCGTTATCAATGCAGTATTGCGTTCATTAACAACAACACCCAACCGGATACGCAATCAGTGCGTGTAGATGATACTCCCTGCGTGTAGACAATACGCTCTGCGTGTAGATAATATGCTCTGCTTGTAGACGATACTCTCTACATGTCCTAATCAGGAGAAAATTATTTTGCGTTTGGAGTGTATATTAACTATCTAGCAATAGAATACATTGACAGCTACCAGCAAGATACTGTAAAGGTAGCAACAAAAGCATTGGAAGAGTATTTCCAGCAAGAAAGTCCCACAAGAATATGAAGCGAGAAAATCCAACAAACAAATCCAGAACAAATCTTGGGAGCAAATCCTGTGGGTGGATCTACCGAATCCAGCAAGTGAATCGGCAAGTGAATCAGCGAATAAATCCCGTGAGTAAATCCTACAAGTTGAGAGCCAATCTAGTAAGACAATCAGCAAGATAATCCATCTAGCGAATCTAGTGAGAGAACCATTGACAGAATCAGCAAGAGAATCGACAAGAGAATCAGAGAGAGAATCAGCAAGAGAAGTATTAGTATCAGTGAATGTATCCAGCGCAAGAACCCAATGAGCGAATCCAGCAAGCGAATCTGGCTAGTGAATTTGGTGAGAGAATCCAGCAAGAGAATCAGCAAGAGAATCAGCAAGAGAATCAGCAAGAGAATCGGCTAGAGAAGCGGCAAGAGAATCAGCAAGAGAATCAGCAAGAGAATCAGCAAGAGAATCAGCAAGAGAATCCAGCGAGAGAAACGACGAGCAAATTAGTGAGAATCCGGTGAATCAATCAGGCAAGTGAATACGGCCAGCGAATCCAGCGATTGAATCCGACTAGTGAATCCAGCGAGAGAATTCAGCAAGCGAATCAGTAAGAGAATACAATTAGCCAAGAGCAAATCTAGCAAGAGAGTCAGGAAGAGAATCTGGCAAGAGAATCCGGCAGGAGAATCCAGCTGGACAATCCAGCGAGCGAATCCTGAGTGAATTCAGTGAGCAAATCCAGCAAGAGAATCGGCGAGAGAATCATTGAGAGAATCAGCAAGAAAATCGGTTAGAGAAGTGGCGAGAGAATCAGCAAGAGAATCAGCAAGAGAATCAGCAAGAGAATCAGCAAGAGAATGAGCAAGAGAATCAGCAAGAGAATCGATGAGAGAATCAGCAAGTGAATCCAGCGAGCGAATCCAGTGAGTGACTCCAGCAAGGGAATCAGTGAGTGAATCTGGAGAGAAAATCGAGTGGAGCAAGAGCCAGTCAATCCAATAAGTGGGTGGACCAAATGCGGGTTCAGGCAGGTGGCGAATAGTGGTGGCGTTTGTTGGTATTCCTGGGCAATATGGAGACCTTGTTGTGTAAAGAAGAAAGAAAAAGAATCGGAAGAAGAAGGGATGCTGGATAAAAGGCTATCTGTCACTGCTGGATAGTGACTCATCCAGTAGTCCAGCGAAACATAATTTTTGTTCCGGATTCGTAAGCCAAGCCGACAACGAGCAAACACAGCAGAGATGGAAATGACGTCTCTCGCCGATTCTCTTGCCGATTGTCTTGCCGATTCTCTTGCCCGATTCTCTCGCTGATTCTCTCGCCGCTTCTCAAGCCGATTCTCTTGCTGATTCTCATGCTGATTCTCTCGTCGGTTCTCGCGCTGGATCCTCTTGCCAGATTCACTTGCCGGATTCTCACGCTGGATTCTCTCACAGCTTCACTAGCTGATTCTCTCACTGATTCTATCACTGATTCACTCGCCGGATTCACTTGCTGATTCGTTTGCTGGATTCTTTCACTGATTCTCTTGTCGATTCTCTTGCCGATTCTCTCTCTAATTCTCTTGCTGATTGTCTTGCTGATTCCCTCGCCGCTTTTCTAGCCGATTCCATCACTGATTATCTCACTGGATTCTCTTGCCAGATTCACTCACTGATTCGTTTGGTGTATTCTCTCGCTGATTCTTTCGTCGGTTCTCTCGCTGGATTCTCTTGGCGGATTCTGTCGCCGGATTCTCTCCCTGGATGCTCTCACTGCTTCTCTCGCTGATTCTCTCGCTGATTCTCTCACTGATTCACTCACCGGATTCGCTCGCTGATTCGTTTCTTGGATTCTCTTGCTGATTCTCTTGTTCATTCTCTCGCTGAATCTCACTAATTTTCTTGCTGATTCTCTCCCTGATTCTCTTGCTGATTCTCTCACTGATTCTCTCTCAGCTTCTCTAGCCGATTCTCTCGCTGATTCACTTGCTGGATTATCTTGCGGTATTCACTTGCTGGATTCTCTCGCCGCTTCTCTATCCCATTCTCTCTCTGATTCTCTCAATACATTCTCTCACCACTTCTCTAGCTGATTCTCTCGCTGATTCTCTTGCTGGATTTGCTCGCATGATTTGCTCGCTGCATTTGCTCAGGATTCTCTCACTGGATTCTTATACTGGATCTCCGTGGATTCGCTCCGGATTCTCAATGGATTTGCTAGCTGGATTTGCTCCGGATTCACTTGCTGGAAGTACTCCGGATTTGGTTGCAGGATTCTCACGCTGGATTCCATCCAGATTCTCTTGCTGGATGCTCTTCGTGGATTCGCACACTGGATTCACTAAGGATTCTCTTGCTTAATTCTCTCAATAGATTCAGTCGCTGCATTCATTCGAGGTGCTCTCGCTCTATTATTTCTCATGATTCGCTGCTATGTTATGCCCTTTTGTCTATCTAGTTTATTATGACTTAATTGAGTTAATAGACATATTTCATACTCTCAGCGAAATCTAGCCTTTGTGAAAAAATAAATGCACTGCCAGACATAGCATTAGGACACAAATTGCTAGAGTACTCTGCATGGACAGTTGACACCTCACCAGATATAGCGTTCAAACGGATACCCTGCATGGATAATTGACACCTTGCAAGCTGTCACGTTCCAACGGATATGCTACATGGATGGTTGACACCTCGCCAGACGTAGCATGCAAATGGATACTCTGTGTAGATAGTTGGATGTTGTATTCGAACACCAGTTGGGAGAGTAATTTGCGTGGATAGTAGCTGCCTCGGCAAAAGTAGCATTCAAATGGATACTCTGTGTGGACAGTTGACATCTTGTGAGATGTAGCATTTGAACAGATACTTTGCATGATAGTAGATGCCTCGCCAGAAGGAGCGCGCGAACGGATGCTCTCCGTTGATAGTTGGATGTTCCATTCGAGCGCCAGTTGCAAGAGTAATTTGCGTGGAGAGTCAATGCCTCGCCAAAAGTAGCATTCAAACGGATACTCTGCGTGCACAGTTGACATCTCGTGAGATGTAGCATTTGAATGGATACTTTGCGTGGATAGTAGATGCCTCGCCAGAAGCAGCGTACGAACGGATAATCTGCGTTGATAGTCAGATGTTCCGTTCGAGTGCCAGTTGCAAGAGTAATTTGCGTAGATAGTAGATGCCTTGCCAAAAGTAGCATTCAAATGGATACTCTGCGTGGACAGTTGACAGGCATCAGGAAAAAAAAAATTTGCGTCCAGAGCGTCCGGATGCACCAGACGGTCGAGACGCTCTGGACGCAACCTCGCTAACCCGGACGCAGCTTAGCACGGCACCCTGCGTCCCGACGCAGCGCGCCACGGCACCGTGCGTTCAGACACACCACGCCACGGCACCGTGCGTCCAGACGCAGCGGCCACGGCATACGTGTCTAGACGAGTAGTGTCAGGGCATTTCCCTTCTGGACGCAGTGTCAAGGCAACTGTCGTCCGGACGACGCGTGCCATGGCATCTGCCTTCCGGACGAGAAGTGTCAGGGCATTTCCCTTCTGGACGCAGAGTGTCAAGGCAAATGTCGTCCGGACGACGTGTGCCACAGCATCTGCCTTCCGGACGAGGAGTGTCAGGGCATTTGCCTTCTGGACGCGGAGTGTCAGGGCATTTGCCTTCTGGATGCAGCGCGTGTCTTACAGACGCAGAGTGTCAAGGCAAATGGGATCCAGACGAGGCTTACAATGGCGCACCACACATAGGTAATAGAGCGGTCATGGTGGTAGCATACGCGACTGTCAGGGCACGGTACATTGCAGCGAAGACTATCAAACACGCATTTGGTTCCAGGCATTGTGACTACAACCGAACCCAAACCTTCCGACAGCCAAAACCCAGTCTTTCCAACCTTCACCGAAACCTGCACCGTGACAGAATCCGGTTGTCGGAGCGCAGAATCCAGTCGTCGGAGCACAGAATTCTGTCGTCGGAGCGCAGAATCCGGTCGTCGGAGCGCAGAATTCGGTCGTCGCAGCGCAGAATTCGGTTGTTGGAGTGCGGAATCCGGTCGTCGGAGCGCAGAATCCGGTCGTCGGAGCGCAGAATTCGGTCGTCGGAGTGCAGAATTCGGTCGTCGGAGCGCAGAATTCGGTCGTCGGAGCGCAGAATCCGGTCGTCTGAGCACAGAATTCAGTCGTCGGAGCGCAGAATCCAGTCGTCGGAGCGCAGAATCCGGTCGTCGGAACACAGAATTCGGTCGTCGGAGCGCAGAATCCGGTCGTCGGAGCGTAGAATCCGGTCGTCGGAGCACAGAATTCAGTCGTCGGAGCGCAGAATCCGGTCGTCGGAGCGCAGAATCTGGTCGTCGGAGCGCAAGATCCGGTCGGCACGCAAAATTCGAGAAGAATTCCAGTCGGTGTGCAAGATCCGGTCGGCGCGTAAAATTCGAGAAGAAATCCGGTCGGCGCGCAAGATTCGAGAAGATCTCCGGTCGGCGCGCAAGATCCGGTCGGCGCACAGAATCCAAATATCGACAAGCCTCCACTTCAACATCTACGGCGTTTCGGCTGTATTGCCTACAAGCTTATACCTAAGGATCTCAGAGTGGATAACAAAATGGGTGCACACGCTAAACGATGCATGATGACAGGCTATGTCCGCAATGCTACCGGAATCTGGCGCTTGTGGGATATGGAGTCCAAACGCATTATTGAATGCTCGGATGTCAAGTTTGATGAAGACTCTACTGCCTACTCGGAGGATTCTTGCAATGAAGGAGATCCACTAGGTCTTCCACCGGAGAAGCCAATATATGAAGAAGTTCAAGTTGAAGGGCCTATATCTAAAGTAGCACCTGACGAGGTGACTACAAGCACACCTGACGAGGTTGCTGCTGCTATGAGCGATCCCAAAGGGACTCATAAGCAGAGGAAGGCCGAGACTCATGTGTTGCCGGAAAAGGCCATGAGCGGTACCACCGAGACTCATGTGTTGCCGGAAAAGGCCATGAGCGGTACTACTGAAACTCATGAGTTGCCAGAAGAGGCCATGAGCAGTACTATCACTGAATCTCATTCGTTGCCGGAGCGCATCATGTTCATCTCGTCGTGCTCATCACGTCGTGCTCATCACGTCGTCCTCATTGCGTCGTGCTCATCGTGTCGTGCTCAACGTGTCGTGTCGTATTTGCCAACTTTTCTTTTTTTCCGCGCGAAGTGTGGTAGTAGCATATATAGATGTACATTAGATAGAATGAATAGAACTGGACTAAGTCATTATGCCTGGAACCCGCTGCGTGTTTGCGAATGCAACAAGAGTATTTGGTACGATGTTCCGTGCCTTGACAGACAGCATGACCGTGGTGCCATGACATGCGTCGTCCGGATGCCATTTGCCCTGACACGGCTGCGCCCAGAAGGAAAATGCTCTGACACAGCTGCGTCCAGAAGGAAAATGCCCTGACACGGCTGCATCCAGAAGGAAAATGCTCTGACATGCTCCGTCCAGTAAGCAGATGCCATGGCGAGCTGTGTCCGGACGCTCGGTCTCCTGGCATACGGCGTCCGAACGCACGGTGCCATGGCGTGCTGCATCCGAATTCACATTGCCTGTGCGTTTCACATTGGGAGCGGTATGTGCCCTGCCAGGGTGCGTCCAGAGCGTCCCGAGCGTCTGGTGCATCTGGACGCAGCACGTGCGTCCGGACGCAGATTTTTTTTCCTTATGAACAACGTCACCAAGATCGTTGACATACTCATCGTATCATACTCACTGTCATACTTGCCACCAGGGTCCTGCCCGTCATTCTTCTCATCAACATCGTACTCAGCACAACCTCCTGCTGTTTCTGACACTCTGAGAGCTGCGCTAACGTCATGAAGATCGCCAACATACTCATCGCATCTCACTCGACGTCGTACTTGCCAGCAGGATGCTGACCGCCATCCTCCTCACCAGCACCGCACCTGTCGCGTCTACTCGCCATTGTACTTGTCGCTTGTTACCCGCATCGTACTCATTTGGTTGTACGTCACAGCTTCCCACTGGTTTGGACACCTTCAGAGGTGCGCAAACATCACGAGGCTCACCAACATACTCCTCACGTCTTAATCACCAGCTTCCAACTGTTGACGCTCATAGTGGTGTGGTAACCACCTCAAAAACCGTGTAGGCAGGCGGTGATACTTCCAATCAATGAACGCGTCGATGGATGCTGGATAGGCCACCATGGATGCAACGCTATGTACCCGCGCTGGGTACTCTGAGGTTACGTATATAGCTGTATGTTAGATATAATGAATACAACTGGATTGACTCACTATCCCTAGAACTGCCAAAAACCACTTGCATCCTAGATTGCGGATGCGATGGAAGGTTTCGCTGTGATATTCAGTGCCGTGACAACTGGGTCCGAACGCATCCACCTTGACAGCTGCGTCTGGACGCGTGGTGCCGTGCACAGGTTCCCTCCGAATGCCATCTGCCATCGCATTCGGAGTCTGGAAGACATGAGCCACGTCCAGAAGGCAAATGCGCTGACTCCTCCTCTGAAAGGTACATGACGTGGCGGGCGTCGTTCTTATGCACATTGCCGTGACACTCTGTGCCTGGAAGAGGTGCATGGCATCCAGATGGCATATCCCATTAGACACATCGTCTGGACACCATTTGCCGGGATACTATACGTCTGGAAGACATGCGCTCCGTACGGAAGAAATATACTGACACTCCTCGTCCGGAAGACGCATGCCGTGGCTCGTGTCGTCCGGACGCCCTCTGCCATGACACTTTGTGTCTGGAGGACATACGATCCATCCGAAAGAAATATACCCTGACACTCCTCATACAGAAGGCATATGCCGTGGCTCAGATCATCCGGACGCCCTTTGCCGTGACACTTTGCGTCTGGAAGACATGCACTCCGTCCGAAAGAAATATGCCCTGACACTCCTTGTCTGGAAGGCGTATACCGTGGCTCGCGTCGTCCGGACGCCCTTTGCCGTGACACTTTGTGTCTGGAAGACATGCGCTCTGTCGGTAAGAAATATACTCTGACACTCCTTGTTCGGATATCATATTTTGTGGCTCTCGTCGTTCGGACGACCTTTGCCATGACACTTTGTGTCTGGAAGACATGTGCTCCATCCGAAAGAAATAGGCCCTGACACTCCTTGTCCGGAAGGTGTCTGCCGTGGCTCGCGTCGTCCGCACGCCCTTTGCCGTGACACTTTGAGTCTGGAAGACATGCGCTCCGTCGGTAAGAAATATGCCCTGATACTGCTCGTCCGGATCGTATATACGGTGGCTCGCATCGTCCGGACGCCCTTTGCTGTGACACTTTGCGTCTGGAAGATATGCACTCCATCTGTAAGAAATATGCCCTGATACTCCTCGTCCGGAAGGCATAGGCCGCGGCTCGTATCGTCCGGATGCCATTTGCCATGACAGTTTGCATCTGAAAGACATGCGCTCCGTCCAAAAGAAATATGCCCTGACACTCCTCGTCCGGAAGGCATGTGCCATGGCTCACGTTATCCGGACGCCATTTGCTGTGACACTTTGCGTCTGGAGGACATACGCTCTGTCCGTAAGAATTATGCTCTGACACTCCTCGTCTGGAAGGTATATGCCCTGGCTTGCATCGTCCAGATGCCCTTTGCAGTGACACTTTGCGTCTGGAAGAAATGCGCTCTGTCGGTAAGAAATATGCCCTGACACTCCTCGTCCGAAGGTGTATGCAGTGGCGCGCATCGTCCGGACGACCTTTGCCATGACATTCAGCGTCCTGAAGACAACCGCTCTGTCCAGAAGGCTAATGCGCTGACACTACTCGTCCGGAAGGAATATGCCATGACTCGTGTCGTGCGGATGCCATTTGGCGTTACGCTTTGCATCTGGAAGACATGCGCTCTATCTGTAAGAAATATGCTCTGACACTCCTCGTCCGGATGGCATATGCCGTGGCTCACGTCGTCCGGACGCCATTTGCGGTGACACTTTGCGTCTGGAAGACATGCGCTCTGTCGGTAAGAAATATACCCTGACACTCCTCGTCCTGAAGGCGTATGCCATGGCTCGTGTCGTCCAGACGCCCTTTGCCGTGACACTTTGTGTCTGGAAGACATGCGCTCCGTCTGTAAGAAATATGCCCTGATACTCCTCGTCCGGATGGCATATGCCATTGCTCGCGTCGTCCGGACGCCATTTGCCGTGACACTTTGCGTCTGGAAGACATGCACTCCGTCTGTAAAAAATATTCGCTGACGCTTCTCGTCCGGATGGCATACGCCATGGCTCATGTCGTCCAGACGCCCTTTGCCGTAACACTTTACATGAGCACATGCACTCCGTCTGTAAGAAATATGCTCTGACACTCCTCGTCTGGAAGATATATGCCCTGGTCCGTGTCGTCCGGACGCCCTTTGCTGCAGCACTTTGTGTCAGAAAGACATGCGCTCCGTCTGTAAGAAATATGCCCTAACACTCCTCATCCGGATGGCATATGCCGTGGATGTTGTCATCCGGATGCCATTTGCCTTGACACTTTGCGTCTGGAAGACATACGCTCCGTCGATAAGAAATATGCCCTGACACTCCTCGTCAGGAAGGTGTATGCCATGGCTCTTGTCGTCCGGATGCCCTTTGCTGTGACACTTTGTGTCTGGAAGACATGTGCTCTGTCTGTAAGAAATATGCCCTGACACTCCTCATCCGGATGGCATATGCCATGGCTCATGTCGTCCGGACGCCATTTGCCATGACACTTTGCGTCTGGAAGACATGCACTCCGTCTCTACGAAATATGTGCTGACACTCCTTGTCCGGATGGCATACGCCATGGCTCACGTCGTCCAGATGCCCTTTGCCATAACACTTTGTGTCAGGAGGAGATGTGCTCCATCTGTGAGAAATATGCCCTGACACTCCATGTCCAGAGGGCGCATGCCGTGGCTCACATCGTCCGGGCACCCTCTGCCGTAACACTTTACATCTGGAAGACATGCGCTCCGTCCAAAAGAAATATGCCCTGACACTCCTTGTCCGGAAGGCATATGCTCTGGCTCGCGTCGTCCGGGCGCCCTCTGCCATGACACTTTGCGTCTGGAAGACATGCGCTCCATCCGAAAGAAATATGTGTGATACTGGGGTTGTATCGTAACCGGAGTGCGCGTAGAATCGAAGGTAATCAGGCTACTTTCGATAATTCACAGCGGAATAATCTTAGATCTTGAGTGTGGGTTTGGTGGTGGTGTTTGGTGATGTTCGTGCTGAGGATTCTTTCTCGTCGGGAGCAAGAATCTCTCTCTTTTTATTCTGAGAGCAGTAGCGTGAGAAGTGGTGACTCAGGTTTGGATTCCCCCGAGGCGCATAGGCCCCGTGGGTGATCCATTGGTCATGGCTGGGGTGTAGATCAGGAAGATGAGCTCTGCATGCCATCGGGCGGAGTGCTAGCCCCAGACCGCTCGTACGTTGTCTCTCCTCGCAGGGACCCAGACCTCTTATCGTACGTGGTTCCCCTCGTTTGAGAGCCCAACCAGTGTCTGTCTAGCTTTATCCGCTTCGCTGGCACTTCGACCCCTCATCCCGGGGTTTACCCCTCACGGCTGGTTCTCGGCCGTAAGCTAATCTCCGTTCCCTTAACTCCCGCCTAGACTCTGGGATCATCATCTGTCATCCGCCAGCCCCATTTCAACTCTACCGCTATGTTCTGTAGATGCTTAGGTGTAACACTACCTCCCCTCCCCCTTAGCCTTGTCCCGAGTGCTTATACTTTTTTTTTTTTTTTTTTTTTTTATCTGAGTAGCCCGTCTCTTTCTGACCATAAGGTTCTTTCAACGCCGAAGTTCCTTCAGCGTCTCGGACTGCAGTCCTACTCCCCTGCGGCCCTCCCAGTCACGGGATCAGAGTTCTTCCCTCAGAACGTGCCCGTAATCCGTCAGTATGACTGGGCCCTCAGAGCAAGCCGATGCCTGCTCTTACTGTCGTGTCATATTGAGTCGTACTCACCGCCGCGCTGCGTCAAGGCTTGGCTGGCCCGGTGAGGTTCCGGGGTCGCAGAGGGCACAGGGAATCGGGAGAGGCATGGTGTCCTTCATGCTAGTAACCTGTATACTCAGCAGTAACCGTGCCCACGTCCTTCCGCGGGGAGATTAGTATGCTGGAGTAGTGACAGTGCTGTCGGGGACTCGCTTCACCGCTTATGTGCCATCTGCGCCGGTTCTGTTGGTCCGAGTCGGTCGCCAAGAGGTCGATACGTCTGTTCTGATCGGTTTTCCTGACTCTCAACGGTTTCGGCCGCGTGCACTCTTCGTTGGGCGCCCAGTCGGCGGCTTTCCGCAGTTGCCTGAGAAGCGGGTCCTTTTGTTGATCGTGATGCTTTGGTACTGAAGTCCTCCACCCCTTCAGCCCACTACCGCCAGGTCCTTGGTGGAACTGGTCTAGCCCTCGGTGAGCCAGTAGTCCCTTGGCGCGTCTGGATTTTGTTGATGAAACTCTCGGAGTTTCTCCAGGCTGCCTACCGAAAAGTTGTCGAATGGTTCTTCCGTCCAGTCTTTGCATTCCAGATAGTCGAGCCATTTGACGAGGTAAAGGATTCGTTTGTTGTTTCCTCGGCCGCGCTCGACCGAGGACATAACTTCTTCCACATCGTATTCCTCCGATTGTTCGATGTCGTCAGCCTCTCACAACACCTTCGATGGGTCCGGAGGTGCTCGGTGTTTGCTGGTTCGGTATGGTTCGAGGAGCGAGATATGGAAGACGTTGTAGATCTTCCATTTCCGAGGTAGCGTGAGGCGGACGGCCAGCGGGGAAACAATCTTTTCTATCTGGAAGGGACCATGATTTTTGTGGTCCAGTTTCTTTGAGGGGCGGCGCGTTCTGATGTTGCAGCCGTTGAGCATTACCAAGTCTCCCACCTGGTATGCTGGGGGTTCCTTTCGATCTGGGTCGGTGTATCGGCGCATTCGTTCTTGCGCGGCATCCAGTCCCTTCCGAGATTCTTCGTGTACCGTCCTCATCCAGTGGCAGTAGACGGTGCTGGCTGGATTAAGGGGTTCGTCTGTTTCTTTAGGTGGGTTGACTGCCGTCGGGTGAAACCCATAGTTGGCATAGAACGGCGTCATTCCGTTACCCATTGTGACCGAGTTATTGTATGCGAATTCCGCCATTGGTAGTAGAGACACCCAGTTATCCTGTTCCCTGGTGGCAAAGGCTCGGAGGTAGACCTCGATCGTTTGATTGAGCCGTTCCATCTGTCCGTTGGTCTGTGGGTGGAAGGCCGTTGACATCCGGGGCCGGATGTCCGACAGCTGCAGGACCTCCTTCTATGCTTCCGACGTGAACCTGGAATCTCGGTCTGACACGATATCAGTTGGTAGGCCATGGAATTTCCATACCTCTCTTGCGAAGGCGATCGCCAAGTCTGGTGCAGTCTTGCGGGTTTTTGGTAATGGTATGAAGTGTGCCATCTTGGTGAACCGGTCGATGACTACCCAGAGCTGGTCGCATTCCTCCGATAGTGGTAGTTCCATTATGAAATCCATTGCTTTTGACTGCCATGGGGCGTATGGTAGTTCTAAGAGCGATGTCAGTCCGTAAGGATAGTGGTGGGAGGCTTTATTCTGCTGGCATTCCGGGCAGCTTCTGATGAAATCGATTATTCATTCATTTATCTTTGGCCACCAGAAGTTTCTGCGGATGAGCTCGATTGTCTTGTCCTGGCCCATGTGTCCCGCTACCTTGGTGTCGTGCTCTGATCGTAGTATCTGGTTGATCAGTCCTTCCGCAACCCATAGCATGCCCTTTCTGTAGAGCAGTCCATCATGGACTTCCAGTATTCCTTCCTTGTCCTTTCGGTCCTCCGACACCGCTTCCTGTTCTGTCCAATTTCGGGCTTGGCTGTAAACGAAGTCACTTGTTGCCGCCTTTCTGACTTCCTCCACGAAGCGTGGGTTCCATTTCTGCGCTGGGACCGAGGTTAGTCTGGCTGACCAACAGACGAACGAACGTGTCCGGCGTTCTTCCAAGTGCTTTTCTTCCAAAATCGTCGTTATCGGCTGGTTTTCTATCCCCCCCTTTTCCGGGCGGTACTCCGAACGCCTGGATAGTGCGTCTGGCTTCCCGTTCTGAGTTCCTGGACGGTAATAGATTTGGAAGTTTATGCTGGCTAGGTGTTCCGCCCAATGGACCTGTCGCCGATTAAGCACTTTCGTTGTAGCGAAGTACTCCAGGTTGTGGTGGTCTGTGAATACCTGTATCTGGTGCTCTGCTCCTTCACAGTATCGGCGCCAGTGCTTAAATGCGTCAACGATGGCCAAAAGTTCCTTGTCGTAGATATCATAGTTGATCTCCGCAGGTTGGAACTTTCAGCAGTGGAACGCCACTGGGTGCAACCGGTTTTCTTTGTCTCGTTGGGACAAGACAGCTCCTATCGCGAAGTCCAAGGTGTCGGTTTCGAGGATGACCGGTCTTGTTGGATCGAAGTGGGTTAGAATCGGCGCCTGAGTAAATCTTTTTTTCAGTTCTTGGAAGGTGGCTTCGACTTCCGTGTTCCAGGACCATTGTTCCGTTTTCTTGGTCAGCTCGGTCAGCGGATGCGCTACCTTGGAGTAGTTCCGGATGAAACGTCGGTAGAAGTTAGCGAATCCTAGGAACGCCTGTACTTCTGTCAACGAGTTCGGTGTTTTCCAGCTTAGCACTGCGTCGACTTTGTCTGTTGACATCTCGATCCCATCTCTTCCGATGGTGTAACCTAGGAACTCCACTTTCGGTTTTTTCCACACGCATTTTTCCGGTGATACTGCCAGTCCGTTGTTCGTTAGCCTTTGTAGGACATCTTCCACGAGTCGGTCGTGCTCTTCCTCCTTTTGCGCGTAGATCAGTATGTCGTCCTTATAGGCTATTACGCCTAGGTCCAAGATGTCCGAGAATATGTGATTCATCATATCTTCGAAGGTGGAAGGAGCATTGGTTAGACTGAACGGCATGACCTGGAACTCAAAGAGTCCGTAGCGGGTTCGGAAGGCGGTCTTCCATTCGTCACCTTCCTGCATTCGGACCAGGTGGAATCCGTTTTTGAGGTCCATTTTGGTGAACCATTTGGCTCTTTGGACTCGGTCCTGCAGTTCCTGCATCAGTGGTAGTGGGTATCGGTTGGGGACCGTGATGCAGTTCAGCGCCCGGTAGTCAACGTATAGGTAAAGGCCTCTTTCGTTTGGTTTTGGAACGAAAAGGATGGGCGAGCCAGCGGGGGACGTGGAGCACCTGATTTTCCCTGTGCGTTCCATTTCTTTTAGCCATTCCCGCAAGGTCTGGAGTTCTACCTCAGACAGCGGGTAGATGGGTCCCCACGGCGTCGCCTGCCCTTCTTTGAGGTTGATCCTGCAGTCATACGGGCGATGCTCAGGGAGGACGTCGGCGGCTTCCTTCCCCATGATTGCTAGGTATGGGTGGAATTTCTCTGGGACCAGGCTGAGTGGGTCTGCGTCAGTTGTTGCTTCGGAGACGTATCCTATGAAGCCGGCTGAGGGATCTTCAGCCACCAAATCATCCCATAATAACGAGAATTTGTTGGTTTCGAACTTGGTGCATTGTTCCACTCACCGAGTGCTGCTAAACCTCATTTCTTCCGAGGTCCAGGCCCCCTGCGGTGGGTGTCGTTCGATCCATTCGAATGGGAGGAATAGGTTGATGGCTTCCTCCATCAGTGCGACCTCAAACTGTTCATTGGTGAAATGGTTTCGGTGTTGTAATTGCATTGGTTTTGTATAATATTGACCTGCGTTTTTAACCGTTTCTCCCGTGAAGTTTTCAATGGTTCGAGGGTTTTTGTGAGTTTTGCGCTCGATTCCTAGTTTTTCGATGGTTCGTTGGCTAATAAGCAGTATCGAGCATCCCGTATCCAGGAGCGTTCTTACCGGGTGACGTTTTCTGTTCCAGTGGACTACCATGGGGATTATTGGGCGGGTTTGTCGCTTTTTCCTTGGCTCCACTGTTCCCGTGTCCGGTCCTTCCTGTTTTCTTTTTGAGGTGCCACATATTAGGTTAGTAACTCCGTTGGGCACCAGGACGGAGTTTCTTAAAAATCCGACCCCTCGGATTCTGCCCACAGCGGTAGGTCCGTGACCATTTCTTTGACTGCGGCGACCTTCTGTTGCTTGGTAGCTGGGATGCTTTCGGGTTCATCCGCCCGTATCCTTTTCCCGGTTGTGGGGGTGGCTGTGGCTACGGCTGCGACCTTCCATGGCGCCGGTGGCAGCGTTGTTCTTTGTGCTGTCTGGAAGGAGAAGCCGTCGTAGGTTTTGTGGCCTGGCCTTCCGCATTGCCAGCAGTTGTCTCGGTCCTTTTTGTGGATATCCACTTCATTCTGTGGTACCCCTTTTAGGGCGGCTCCCAGAGTTCCCCACCTGTCCCTTGGTGGGCGAGCTTTGTTCTGCCGAGTTTCCTCACCTTAGGTGGCTGGGTTTCTTCCTTCCTTCGAACATCCCTGTATCGGTCGTCCTTTTTTCCGTCCTTGGCCGGTATGGGTCCAGCGCGCATTGCTTCCTTAGCCGCCTTTAGGGCCTTTTTCTTTTCCACCTGTAGGCCCGCTTGGTAGGTAGCTTGCAGGAATCCTTTGTCGTCCGCGAAATCCTCGAGGTAGTGGGTGAAGCGTATGTCAAGTACCGCGTCTGGCATCGCCAAGTCCACTTTTTCTCTTAGTGCTTCTCCGGTTGCACGTGCAAAGTTATTGAGTGCTTGGAACTCTGTTAGGTAAGCGCGAATAGATCCCTGGTACTTGAGCTGCCCCAGCTTGAGTTAGGCGTGCGCTGCTTCGCACTCGTTCTGATATTCCGCTCGGATGGCTGCTGAGTAATTGGCCCATGTGTCGTTTTCCCGCAGCTCGCGGTATCGGTGGTGGTGCCATACCAAGGCGGTATCCATCAGGAGAGTTCCGACCCAGGTGATCTTCTGTCGGTCGATCATTTCCGGGTAGAATCCCAGATACATCGTGACTGATTCCCACCACTGGTTGAAAGTGGACAAATTTTTCCTGTCAAATTTCCTGGGGTTCTCCATTTTCAGCCTTGAGGCGTTCATCTGATTCCTTGGTTGTTCGGGTCTTTCGGGGACCCTCGCTGCTGCAATCCCTGCACCCACCAGCCTTGCTATTTCTTCTGGCGTGAGCATGGTGGCAACCTGCACACGCGTTGGCTCTCTTGTGCCTGGCGGGGATCTTCCCGCGGGAAGGTTTTGTGGGTATAGGTCGTCGTTGTCCCTGCTGGGCAGTAGTGAAGGCGATGGCAAGGGTGAGCTGACTGCCCGTTGGGGTCCCTGCGGAGGTCCCATTCATCCTCCTCCCGTGGCTCCGACTGCGGGCAGCAGCGAGAGAGGGGGTAGTGGTGGGCTTGAGGGTGGGATGGCAGACCACCTTTGCCTTCGGGCAGCGGGCGTGGGAGCGAGCCGGATCGGACTTCGGAGAATCGGCCGCCTTGGCAAGGGTGGCGGCGCCGCGGTTGATGTGGCGCTGGTGCTGGGCAACTTGGCCGGACTTCGCCAGAGCTGTAGCGGTTCCGGAGAAGGGGCCCTCGGCCTTGGTAATCCCGGGAGGGGTATCTGGGTAGCGATCCGCCGAATCTCTTCCCTTGCCCGATGTAACTCCTCTTCTACTCTGCTCATTTTCCGCTGATGGTCAGCTGCCCATAGTTCCACATTACCTTGAAAGGTAGCCAAATGCTGGCTTCAGGCAGTGTTGGCTTCAGCGAGGAATGCGAGGGCATGGTTGACTCGGGTGAGCTGGGTTGCCTGGCATATATGCCGCTGGTTGTCCTCGTTGGTTCCTTCCAAAATGGCTTGCCATACGTTATACGCGAGCGTCTGATAAGCGTTTGCGGCGTTGGCCAACTCGGTGTGAACCCAGGCTTCTGCGATTTCTTCGTTAGTGTGTACTCGGTCATATGCATACTGGGTGCCTTCTGCCAGTGTTCTGTAGGCCTCCTCGATTCGTTGCATTCGCTGGTCGGTCCTGTCGATCATGTTGCCACACAACTCGGTGAGTTGTCTTAGGTCGCTTTCCGCCTGCCTTTGTTGTCGAGCCATGGTTTGGACCCAAACCGTGGGGTTGGCCAGTTCTATTGCCTGCTCCAGTGCGGGAATTCCGTCGGTGATCTGAAGCAGGTCCTGAGGGGCTTCCAGTCGGAGCATGTTGAAGTCAGCCGAAGCAGACATCCTCTAATATTGGTCTAGGAAGTCTCCGCTATGGATGGTGGAGTCGTCGTCGAAGTGGTAATCAAATAGGTCGAAGAGTACATTCTTGTCGAAATCGGCCAGTCGGGATAGTAGCGCACAGTTCCACCACTGTTGGGTATACCAATGGTATGGGGCGCACTCGATTATCTCGTGGATTGGTTCAGGTCCGTCAAAGAATTCTTCCCACTGTTCGTACTTCGAGATTTCATCGTCGATCCACTGAAAGGTGTAGTCGAAGGAGTATTGAGACTTAGGTTCCAAGAAGGTAGATAGTTCGAGTAGGTACAGGTGGTCTTCGAAGTAGGTGTCGTCGAAGCCAGCCATGAAAGTAGGGTGATTTGAGATCAAGATTATAGTGTAACACTGGGGTTGTATTGTAACCGGAGTGTGGGTAGAATCGACGGTAATCAGGCTACTTTCGATAATTCACAGCGGAATAATCTTAGATCTTGTGTGTGGGTTCGGTGGTGGTGTTTGGTGATGTTCGTGCTGAGGATTCTTTCTCGTCGGGAGGAAGAATCTCTCTCTTTTTATTCTGAGAGCAGTAGCGTGAGAAGTGGTGACTCGGGTTTGGATTCCCCCGAGGCGCATAGGCCCCGTGGGTGATCCATTGGTCATGGCCGGGGTGTAGATAAGGAAGATGAGCTCTCCATGCCATCGGGCAGGGTGCTAGCCCCAGACTGCTCGTACTTGGTCTCTCCCTGCAGGGACCCAGACCTCTTGTCGTACGTGGTTCCCCTCGTTCGAGAGCCCAACCAGTGTCTGTCTAGCTTTATCCACTTCGCTGGCACTTCGACCCCTCATCCAGGAGTTTACCCCTCACAGCCGATTCTCGGCCATAAGCTAATCTCCGTTCCCTTAACTCCCACCTAGACACTGGGATCATCATCTGTCACCCGCCAGCCCCGTTTCAACTCTACCGCTACGTTCGCTAGATACTCAGGTGTAATAATATGCCCCGACACGCCTCATGCAGAAGGCATATGCCGTTGCTCGCGTCGTCCGGACACCCTTTGGCGTGACACTTTGCGTCTAGAAGACATACGCTCCGTCCGAAAGAAATATGCCCTGACACTCCTCGTCTGGAAGGTATATGCCGTGGCTCGCGTCGTCCGGACGCCATTTGCCGTGACACTTTGCTTGTGGAAGACATGCGCTCCGTCTGAAAGAAATATGCCCCGACATGCCTCGTGCAGAAGGCATATGCTGTTGCTCGCGTCGTCCGGACGCCCTTTGCCGTGACACTTTGCGTCTGGAAGACATGCGCTCCGTCCGTAAGAAATATGCCCTGACACTCCTCGTCCGGAAGGCATATGCTGTAGCTCGCGTCGTCCCGACACCATTTGCCGTGACACTTTGCGTGTGGAAGACATGCGCTCCGTCTGAAAGAAATATGCCCCAACATGCCTCATGCAGAAGGCATATGCCGTTGCTCGTGTCGTCCGGACGCCATTTGCCGTGACACTTTGCGTCTGGAAGATATACACTCCGTCCGTAAGAAATATGCCCTGACACTCCTCGTCCAGAAGGCATATGCCGCGCATCGCATCGTCTGGATGCCCTTTGCAGTGACACTTTGAATCTGGAAGACATACGTTCTGTCCGAAAGAAATATGCCCTGACACTCTTCGTTCAGAAGGCGTATGCCATTGCTCGCGTTGTCCGGACGCTCTTTGCCATCACACTTTGCGTCTGGAAGACATGCGCTCCATCCGTAAGAAATATGCCCTGACACTCCTCATCCGGATGGCATATGATGTGGCTCACGTCGTCCGGATGCCATTTGCCGTGACACTTTGCGTCTGGAAGACATGCGCTCGGTCCGAAAGAAATATGCCCCAACATGCCTCGTGCAGAAGGCATATGCCGTTCCTCGCGTCCTCCGGACACCCTCTGCTGTGACACTTTGCGTCTGGAAGACATGCGCTCCGTCCGTAAGAAATATGCTCTGACACTCCTCGGTTAGAAGGCATATGCCATGGCTCACATCATCTGGACGCCCTTTGCAGTGACACTTTGAATCTGGAAGACATACCTTCCGTCCAAAAGAAATATGCCCAGACACTCCTCGTCCAGAAGGCGTATGCCGTGGCTCGCATTGTCCGGACACTCTTTGCTGTCACACTTTGCGTCTGGAAGACATACGCTCCATCCGAAAGGAATATGCCCTGACACTCCTCGTTCAGAAGGCGTATGCCATGGCTCGCGTCGTCCAGATGCCCTTTGCTGTGACACTTTGTGTCTGGATGACATGCGCTCCGTCTGTAAGAAATATGCCCTGACACTCCTCGTAAGGATGGCATATACCCTGGCTCGCGTCGTCCGGACGCCATTTGCCCTGACACTTTGCCTCTGGAAGATATGCGCTCCGTCGGTAAGAAATATGCCCTGACACTCCTCGTCCGAAAGATGTATGCCATGGCTCGTGTCGTACGGACGACCCCCGCCATGACATTCTGCGTCAGCAAGACATGCGCTCTGTCTGTAGGAAATATGCCCTGACACTCCTCGTCTGGAAGGCATATGCCGTGGCTCGCGTCGTCCAGATGCCCTTTGCCGTGACACTTTGAATCTGGAAGACATGCATTCCGTCCGAAAGAAATATGCCCTGACACTCCTCATCCGGAATGTGTATGCCGTGGCACCTACCGTACGGAGCACATTTGCCTTGAGACTTTGCGTCCGGAAGACGCGTGCTGCGTCCTGATGGCAAATGCACTGATACTCCTCGTCTGGACGCTATGTGCCATGGCATGCGTCGTCTGGAAGGTCAATACGTGGGCCATCTACATCTAGTAAGCATACGCCTGTGTGTCTTGTGTTGGGAGTGGCATTTACCTTGACTAGTGTCGTCCAGTAGGCGAATACGTTGCCAGGCTGCGTCCTGAGCGTCCGGACGTTTCCAACGCGTAGGGTGTATCCGGACGCAGATTTTTTTCCCTGATGATGTCCTTGCTGGATTTTTCGGAATTTCTCGAGTGCAATTTCCTCTGCGTCTACTTGGCCAAACGCATGCCTCATGTTAGTTTTCAGTTCTTCCCAGGTTAGGTTGATTCCTCCTTCCTGGTTCAGGAAGGTTTCCACCCAGTTCCATGCTACTCCTCGGAGTAGGGATGAGACATATCCCGTTTTCTTCTCATCGTTGTCGAATCGGTTCCCTTCTGTTCTGAATTTCAGTTCACACTGGGCCAGGAAGGTTTTGAATTTTGCCTTTTCTCCTTCGAAAGGTTCTGGGTCCTGGAGCTTTGGATAACTGGTCTGCGGCGGTCTGTCGTGTGCTGCTAGGAGGGTTTGCAACATTTCTGTTGTTAACAGGTGGGATCCTTCCATCATTCTTCTCTGCTGTTCTGGTGTTTCCGGGGTTACTGGTCTTGATCTTGGTTCTGGTGTTACAGGACTTGGAGCCCGCTGGTCGTCTGGGACTTCCCTGAATTCACAGAGGTCGAGGGGGTCCTCAGTGTTATCGCCCATGGAGTCCACTGTGTCACTTGGTCTGCTAAGTTGGGTGTCGATTGGGAAGATGCAATCTAGTGTCAAGATCCTGTCTCACTAGTCTGTACTGCTCGGCAGGCAGCATAGGCTTTCCTGGTGGTCTTCTTCCTTTGCGGTATCCGACTTCACCCTAGTCTTCTGTACGTCCCGCGTGGTCTCGTTACGGTATTCGATTTCGCTGTGGCGATATCCGACTTCGCCCTAATCTCTGCATGCCTGGTGTGGTCTCGTTGTGGTATTCGACTTTGCTGTGGTGGTATCTGACTTTGCCCTAATCTCTGCACGCCTGGCGTGGTCTTGTTGCGGTATTCGACTTTACGGTAGCGGTATCCGACTTCGCCCTAATCTCTGCACGCGTGGCATGGTCTCATTGCAGTATTCGACTTCACGGTGGTGGTATCCGACTTCGCCCGAATCTCTTTACGCCTGGTGTGGTCTCGTTGCAGTATTCGACTTCGCTGTGGCGGTATCCAACTTCGCCCTAATCTGTAATAGGTTCTTACAGGTAGTAGTCGCAGTGCCGGGTCACAGATGTAGCGAGATAGGTCTGTCTAGAGAGATAATATTCGATTTCGATCTATCGCGCTTTAACGCTACAGGTTTTGTGCGCTCCTCCTCGCTGTACCGCCCCCGTGGGGTTTCCATCTTTCCCGACCGCTGAAGAAGTATACACACCAAGGAAAGGAACAAACAGGACAGGAATCAAGGATCGCAACGTGCGTGGAGAAGAATCTCCAGACTAGCTACCGCGCCCCTTCCTTTATACCTTTTCCTCCACTGTGGACATCACAGTCACGCCTGTAAGACCAACACAAAATATCCCCTTCATGACTCAATCGCCACGCCCCAAAATACACGATCGTACTCGACTCTCACCCCCTTTGCCCCGAAACAGACTAATGCAAGTCAGACACGCAACAGTAAGGAAGCAACAAGGAAAGCATACAACCAGAAACCTGATAAGGAGAAGGGGAAACGCAAGTATAGTAAAGCAGACTCGCAAACAGTGAGGAAGTGACAAGGAAAGCATACAAAACCAGAAACGTGACAAGGACAAGGAGAGACGCAAGTAATAAGCTCAAGGTGAGTTCGCAAGACAGACACAGATAAAAAGGAGACGGATCTTGGGCAGCCAGTGACCAGGTCAGGGTTTTGTGGGACATTGCTGCCGGAGTGTTGTCGGAGGGACCAGGTTGAGGCGCCTAGGCGTGTAGAACCACAATGGTGGCGGCAGAAATGAGGGACAGCCACAGGGTGACCAGCGTGAGGGCGGCGTCCAAGGCGACACCGAGCCTGTCACGCCAGATTCTTGACAGTACCCATATCTGCGCATACTCGTGGCCACAATATATCTATTTGCTAAATTGTGTTGAGTTCAGCAAGAAAAGTAAAAACCATACCTGGGATTGCATTCACGACTCACATGTAGAAGTTCGTCTTCTGGAAGAAACGGCTCATACTTTAAGGTGTGCCGCTCCAGTAGCCTCTTAACCGCATTGAGCACATATGCCAGCGACATACTATTTTTGTACATGATACTTTGTCTGCCATTGGATGTCCTGGACGCTGCCGCAAGCACTTCTGAGGGTGTTGGAGCTGTGTACGATACCGGCGAATTGGGGCAAGGACTTTGCGCAGCCCACCACCTCATTGTCGAGGAGGTAATACTGGGGTTGCTTGCAGAATCTGGTGTGGCATCCGGAGTCGCTGTGGCCAGTGTTGCCTTGACTTGTACGGCCCCTGATACTGCTCTACAGCTGCTGTTTGTCACCCTGGGATTTCTAGTCCTGTTGTTTTTAGAGGTACAAGTCCTTGACTGCTTGGCCGCAGGTACTGCAGGCAATGCAGGGCGTTCTGTCTGCCAAGAAGTCGGAGTTTTCTACATCTCGGTCTGTCCCGACGTCGGAGTTTTCTGTGTCTTGTCTACCCTCCTTTTCTTCGACTTGCACTGCATTGTCTCGGACATGATGAGAATTGATGGGCACGCTGCGAGGGGAAGTGGACGACCCTCATGGAGTGATTGATATGGTGGTTCTGGAGACTCCAGTAAACACAAAGATGTCAATAATAAGCTAGGTAATGCGGGAATCAATATCCAGACGATAGTACTGATAACCAAACTCAGGTGATTGTATTCCCAGAGACAACTGCAGTGCAGAGCAACGCAGATGACCTTCCTGGAGTGGTTGATACGGTGGCACAGGAGACTACAGACACCTACAATAAATACGATATCAGCAAATAAGCAAGGTAATACGGGTAACAATATCTAGGTGATACTGACAACTTCAAACTCAAGCTATTGGATTCCCAGGGAGCCTGCAGTAAATACAGCAGTGGGCAAAGCGTGAAGGCATTTGTGAAGGGCTGGAAGCGACGTGACGAGGGGTTTCCGTATTACGCACCGACAGCAAAATATACACCTCCAACCGTGATATTAATACAGAATATAACCCGAAATGCAGAAAGCCCATCCAAACGTGACCGAACGTGCAATTACCCTGTTAGACGTATCTTTCAGTTCAGTCACGTGCGCTCTCCGCAATTGACTACTCCTCATGAAATCCGAACTGCTGCCTCCATCATTCTGGCTGCCCTTTTCTTGACCTGGCCTCGTCCAAACCTCCATCATCGGCTTCGTCAATCATAGCGGCACGATATTCCCTGGTGAATCACGACATATTGGGTATTCGAATTCGACGTCTCGATGTTGATGGCTCCCACGAGGCAGCCTCAGTCGCATGAGGTGGCGCAGTCTCATTACCTGAGTTTGCAGATTCTATGTGACCCTCCGCACTGCTGGCAGAGCTATCCCCACCCTTCACTCTGGGGTGCTCCCCAACCCTGGCGCCGCTACCAGAGGTCTTTGGGCACTTCGTCAGGGAGCGGCCGTCGCTGCTGTCACTGCCGTCACCCTCGCCTCCATCAGCAACGGGGTCTGAGCTTAGGCTTCTCTGCTGCTGCTTTGCCCGGTAAGTGTCTTCCAACATTCTTGGGACGTAGTCCGCTTCAGGCAGGGAGCAAAAATCACAGAAGCCTAGCTCACCGGCTAACAACTTGAAAGGGTGGGATCAGCAGTCGAGCTGGGCTTTTTGGCAGCCGATAACGTAGATGGACACTAGGAGATCGGCGTTGGTCTGGACGCTGCCATTTGGTAAGCGGGTGGTACGGATAATGCATCCCACGATGTCAAACGTTGTCTGCTTCTTGCAAGGAGGGGTGTCACCCCTACCACTTGCCGGATCATGACGGAGGATCACCAAGACCGAGAGCGGCGTGTACATCGACAGTGAGAAGAATGTCCGCACCGAGTTGTCGCTCCACAGCTACATCATGTCCAGCGGTGACTGCTTGTATGTGCCTCTCAACATTCTTGCCATCAGCTCCACTTCAGCTGGTGCCTTTTTGTCTCGTGCGGCAGAATACAGCTGCACGTTCCAGAAGGCATCCGTACATCGTGCACAGCTCGCGCTTCGCGTAGAATCTCTTCATCACATCGAAGAGAGTCCGGATACTGAGGGCAGGGATGTTGGTAAGGTGCTTCCGCACATTGGTACCGAAAATGTCGTATTCGTCATGGACGCCGCTCCTAGAGCTGTTGTCCGTGCAGTCAGGGTCGATGATGACGGCCCGGAACACACAGATGCGAGAGTCGCCACCAGACTCCCCCGGCTGTCACCCAAGGAACTCCACCCTTCCCTTCCCTCCGCCAGCTGGTGGGAGGATGAGAGACCGTTGTAGCGGGAACCATCTTGTCGGTTCCTCCTTCCCCGCTCCCTTCTCCATGCCTTTCCCGTGGTCGCCCCACTCCGCGCCTCCTTCACCGCGATCCCCAATGGCTCCACCGCTTGGTGTACATGGGCTCATCGGTGGCAGTTTGTCGCCATCCTCGTCGACGATAGTCGCAGGTGCCTGCACAGCGATAGCATTTAGCTGCACATGGGTCTTGTCGAAACAATCCTGTAGGAACGCTCGCAAGGCGCCCTACCACTCGTAGTATTCCCCTTCCCACTCGTTGCAATGCGTCGACATCCCCTGGAACTACACGAAGTGCTTCATAGTTGTCTCATCCACAAAAAGAATGTAGTATTGAAGGCACAGACGGTTCGAATCCTTGACACCAGTTAATCCTCCGAGGCGAATCAGTACCCGATCTGCTCAGTATAGAGCGACCTCGCCCTCGTGTCGACGAAGCAAAGCTGCTCGAATATCCAGTGGGTTTTGGTCAGAGTGTTGGCGTCACTGGTCAGCTTGGGACCCATCTTAGCTTTTGTCTGTGGGTCGCTCGGTTTAGAGTGGAAGGCACTGCTGGAGTGTTTGTGTGTTGGTAGTTGGTTGCAGTGTCTGGTAGCGGTGGAAGGCTTTGAAATGGCTCTGAGGTTGATGCACTTATAACGGCAGCGGGAAGAGGCTATATAGTCTCCAAAGATATCAGTAAGTATTGCCGCCGGAGAATGTTGTAGAATCTTGGTGTTTGTGTCTTCGACGTTCCAGAAGCGTGGAAGGGAACAAACAATACAATAGCACTTTCATTCAGACTTGTTCAAGACACTGACATTACGTCCCAAAATAGCAGGCTTTTGTTCAAGCCAATATCGTGTATGTAGCAAACTTCAGCTTTATCACCCGTGAGATCCCTGTCGGTGTACTCATAACATGCGACCGAATGATGGCACATGATGTGGATGTCAGCCGGTCGTTGCGGGCTTACATTCAACTGGATACTCGATTTTTGGATTTGAACCACCAGTGTCGATATAGTCTCCGTATATGAGGAGCATAAAAACACTGGCGAATAGAGTTTACACCACACTGAGAAAGGCGTCGTCTGGAAGAAATATGCCTTGACACTCTGCATCTGGAAGGCATATACCCCGGCACTCGTTGTCTGGAAGGTATATGCCATGACAGGGGTCTTCCGGATACTATTTACCTTGACACTCGTCGTCTGGAAGAAATATGCCCTGACACTCTGTGTCTGGAAGGCATATGCCTAGATACTCGTCGTCTGGATACCATATGCCTTGACACTCATCGTCTGGAAGAAATGACTAGGCTTTGATAACTCGTCGCCCACAAGACTAATGCCGTGCCCATCTTCGTCTAGTACGCATACGTATGGCCACTTCGCATTGGGAGTGGCATGTGCACAGATACTAACATAGACCATCAGGTAAATGTGGTGGCACGCATCGCTCCCAAAGTGAGGTGGCTGTACGTATGCGGACTAGACGAAAATGGGCACCGTATTAGTCTTCCGGGCGACGAGTTATCAAAGCATAGCCTTTTCTTCCAGACGATGAGTGTCAAGCCATGTGGCATCCGGTCGACGCCCACCGCGGCATATGCCTTCCGGACGATGGTGCCGGGGCATATACCTTCCAGATGCAGAGTGTCAGGGCATATTTCTTCCAGACGACAAGAGTTAAAGCATGTGGCATTTGGACGATGAGTGTCTGGGTGTTACACTGGAATATCACAGGATGGTACATACTCCGGTACGTACCGGAGGGATGTACGTATCCTTAGAGAGGTACGTACCAAGGGAAGATATGTACCGGTAGCCAGCTATTTTCATAGGTGGACCTTAGAGATTCTAGGAGGGAGATAATAACGGGGTTAAAGGTTACGACCACTAATTGGTCGTAAGGATTAATTCCGGATAGGGGGCCACGGCAATCCGGAGACATGAGAGGGAAGGTGCTAGGATGAGACTCTCCAGAAAGCTCGGTCGAGACTCTTCCGAGAGCTCGTTTGTCTAAGCCACCCAGCTCCAGACAGCTACCGCGCCGCGAAAAGAACTCAGTCTAAAACTGAGGGAATTCCGTGGTGCCAATCAGACCTGGCCTCTCACCTTATCGCCAGAACCGACCAGGACCAATAAGAGTCTCAGACTGGCCCACGCTCAGGTGGGGGTCCATCAACCTTGGAAGAATAGTTAGCCTGGGTCACAAGATTTCACCCCACCCGAGTCTATATATGTCGACCTTTCTCGCCCCGACGAGAGGGAAGACAGACCGAACACTACCGACGAAACCCACATACAAGATCTAAGATTATTCCGTTGTGAATCATCAAAAGTAGCCTGATTACCTTTGATTCTCTCCACACTCCGGTTATGATACAACCCCAGTGTCACACTATAATCTTGATCTCAAATCACCTTACTTTCAGGACTTGCTTCGACAACACCTACTTCGAAGACCACCTTTATCTACTCGAACTATCTATCTTCTTGGAACCTAAGTCTCAATACTCTTTCGACTACACCTTTTAGTCAATCAATGACGAAATCTCAAAACACGAACAGTGGGAAGAATTCTTCGACGGACCTACGCCGATCCAAAAAGCAATCGAGTGCGCCCCATACCATTGGTATACCCAGCAGTGGTGGAACTGTGCACTACTGTCCCAACCTGCTGACTTCGACAAAGACGAACTCTTCGACCTATTTGACTACCACTTCGACTACGACTCAACCATCCATAGCGGAGACTTCCTCGATCAGTATTGAAAATGACATCCTCCGACTTCAACATGCTCAGACTCGAGGTCGTGAGGGACCTGCTGCAGATCACTGACGGAACGGCCCTGCTGGAGCAAGCCGTGGAGCTAGCCAACCCCACAGTCTAGGTCCGAACCATGGTACGACAACAAAAACAGGCGGAACAAGACCTACAGCAGCTCACCAAACTGTGCGGCAACACGATCGATAAAACTGATCAACGGATGGTCCGAATTGAGGAAGCCTATCAAACTCTAGCTGAGGGTACAAGGTATATATATGACCGAGTACACACTAATGAGGGAATCGCAGAAACCTGGGTACAGACCGAGCTGGCAAACACTGCCAACGCATACCAAACGCTGTCACAGAACATCTGGCAAGCCATCCTGGAACGTACCGATGAAGACAATCAGTGGCAAATATGCCAGGCCACCCAGCTCACCCACGTGAACGATGTCCTCACCTTTCTGGGAGAGGCTAATGCCGCTCGAAGCCAGCACCTAGCCACCTTCCAGGGTAACGTAGAATTATGGGTAGCTGACCACCAGAGGAAAATGACCCAGGTCGAAGAAGAGCTGCGGCAGGCCAGGAACGAAATTCGGCCGTTGGCCACCCGAATACCCCTCCCCGGCTCTCCAAAGACCAGACGCCTGTCTCCGGAACCCCTACAGCTATGGCGTATTCCAGTCAGGCCTCCAACCACCAGTGCCGCCACAGCACCAGCCGTGCCCCCGCCACTCCCAGCGCGACCAACGCTCCGGAGTCCTCTCCGGCTCGTGCCCGCCTTCCCTGCACGAAGGCAAAGACGACCGGCACTCCCACTGTCCAGCCCACCGGAACCACCACTCCCACCATGGCCGACGGCCGGAGGCAGAGGCGGATGAGGGGGCGGAATGTTACTGGGCTCAGGACGCCCGGCGAGATCACCCTCACCCTCGCCGCTGCCCAGTAGAGACGACGACGATTTATACGTACAAAACCTTCCCTCAGGAAGACCCCCGCCAGGCACAGAGGAACCAACGAGAATGCCGATAGCCACTATGCTTACACAGGAGGAAATAGCAAGCCTCATGGGTGCAGGAATTGCGGCGGCACAAGCACCGGAATGACCAGCAAATGAAGCCCAGATAAATGCGTCAAGGTTAAAGATGGAAAACCCCGAGAAATTTGACGGGAAAAGCTCGTCCGCTTTCAACCAATGGTGGGAATCGGTCACAATGTATCCGGGATTCTACCCGGAAACCGTCGACTGCCACAAGATCGCCTGGGTCGGAACTCTCCGGATGAACACCACCTTGGTATGGCACCTCCACCGGTACCGCAAACTACAGGAGAATGACACGTGGGCCAATTACTCGGCAGCTATTCAGATGGAATACCGAAACGAGTGTGAGGCGGCGGACGCCCAACTCAAACTGGGACAGCTCAAATACCAAGGATCCATCCGCGCCTACCTTACCGAGTTCTGAGCACTCAACAACTTCGCGCAGGCAACCGGGGAAGTACTACGGGAAAAAGTCGACCTAGCCATGCCAGATTCGCTGCTTGACATGCAATTCGCCCACTATCTGGAGGACTTCACGGATGACGAAGGCTTTTTACAAGCCACCCACCAAGCAGGCTTGCAAGTAGAGAAGAAAAAGGCTCTTCAGCAGGCCCGAGAACAGGTACGAACGGGAGCCACCGGCAGCGCCACTCAAGCTGAAGAAAGGAAAAAGGAAGAAAAGCGGACGGATGGGAGGAAACAGAAGGAAGAGGCAAGAAATCCCAGAGAGGACCAGGCACCGACGGGCCGCCCGAGCCTTTGGGAGCAGCCGCACTGATGGGCCACTAACGAATCAGCCCTAAAAGGAGTACCCCCGCAAGAACACGAGGAATACTTCCAAAGCCCGGAAGGCTGCTGGCGCTGCAGACAAAAGGGACACTGCACCTACGAGTGCTTCACCCATACCACCCGGCGAGGAACCCCTCTTCCAAAAGCACCATAGAAAGCTACAGGAGTCACAACCTTGAAAAAACGAAAGCACTCAGAGGAGCCGGAAGAAATTCCGGCACCCAAGCAACAAAAAATCGCCGCCGTCGACACCATAGAAGTGGAGCCATCCCGGACCTTACCGATATGGGCCGATGACAGTGACCAGTCAGATTTTTAGGAGGCCCGCCGAAGCCGCCGGCATAGGCCTTTGCAATAATCTGTGGGACATCCCGAAAATGAAGGACTGTGGAAACAGGCGAAGGAACCCTGAAGAAACAAAAAAAGGAACCCACCAGCAGCACCCGACCGATAATACACATGGTACTGCACTACAGCATAAAACAACACCCAGTCAGAGTGTTGCTGGACACCGGCTGTTCAGTACCCCTAATCAATCAGAAAGCCATGGCAAAAACTTCAGATCCCCCTCTGAAAACACGAGAACAAAAGGGTTATCGAAAACTTTGAAGGAAAAACAGTGGACAATGCAGGAAGCCATTACACTGACCTCATGACATTACAACACCACCAACACTACTCGTGGGAAAACTTTGAGGTATCACAAATGGAGGCGGAAATCGACATATTCCTCCCTTTTTGGTGGATGAAAGACACCCACTGCAGGGAGCATGGTGAGACCCCGAAATCCGGTTCAACAGCCAGAGCTGCCTGGAGAAATGCACCAGGCATGAAGTTGCTGACTTTGTACTCACCTGGGATGAGAGCATACTTCGAGAACCCGACACCAGGGTAATTGGATATGTGGCCATGGTGCAAGCAGGCAAAGAAGCAGCAAACCCTCTTGACAAAGTCCCAGAGAAATTCCGAGAATACCTGGGGGTAATGTCCAGGGAAACCACAGAAGCCCTACCAGAGCACAAAAGCTACAACTGCCGCATCGAGCTAAAAGAGGGAGAAGTAGCTCCGTGGGGACCAATATACCCCCTGTCGGAAAAGGAACTGGAAGCATTGAGGGAGTGGTTAAAAGAAATGCTGAAAAATGGGAAAATTTGGCCCTCTACCTCTCCAGCCTACTCTCCGATCCTGTTTGTACCAAAGCCAAATGGACGGGGTCTCCGACTTTGTGTCGATTATAGGGGGCTGAACCGTATCACCATCCCAAATCGGTACCTGCTCCTGCTAATGCAAGAACTGCAGGACCGCGTCCAAGGAGCCCAGTGGTTCACCAAGATGGATCTGAAGAATGGGCTCAATCTAATCCACATCCAAGAAGGCGACGAATGGAAAACCGCCTTCCGAACCTGATATGGCCTCTACGAATTCCAGGTAATGCCGTTCGGACTCACCAACGCACCATCTAAGTTCCAAGACGTGATGAACCACATCTTCTCCGACATGCTCGACCTAGAACTAATAGCATACATGGACGACATCCTGATATACGTTAAAACTCAAGCCAAGCACAATCAAAGGGTGTGGGAAAACCTGAGAAGATTGCAGGAAAACGGGCTGGCAGTAGCAGCAGACAAATGCGTGTGGAGGACGACCGAGATGGAATTCCTAGGCTATATCCTAAGCCGGGAAGGAGTCAAAATGGCGCAGGAGAAAGTGCAAGCAGTGCTGGATTGGAAAGCCCCCGCTTCTCTAACGGAAGTACAGTCGTTCTTAGGCTTCACCAACTTTTACCGGTGATTCATTCAGGACTACTCCCGAGTAGCACGGCCACTTACCGAATTAACGAAGAAAACAGAAAAATGGGCCTGGAACCAGCAGGCGGAAGGAGCGTTTCAGGAGGTCAAGAAAAGGTTCACCACGGCACCAATCCTGAGCCACTTCGACACCCAAAAACCGGTAATTATCGAAACAGATGCTTCAGACTTCGCTATTGGAGCGGTCCTGTCACAACGGGACAATGAAGGGAGACCGCATCCGGTGGCCTTCCACTCCAGAAAATTCCAACCCGCGGTAATCAACTACGAGATCCACGACAAGGAACTATTGGCAATAGTGGATGCTTTTAAGCACTGGAGAAGGTATTGCGAAGGAGCCGTTCACCAGATACAGGTATTCTCCGATCGCCAGAAGCTGGAATACTTCACGACGACCAAAATACTCAACCGTCGACAGGCAAGGTGGGCCCAAGAACTAGCAGGAATCGACTTTCGTATATATTACAGGCCAGGGAGCCAGAACAGGAAGCCAGATGCAATGTCCAGGCGGCCCGAGTACCGCCCTGAGAAAGGGGGGGGTGAAAACCAACCGATAACAATGGTTCTACACAAAAACCAAATTGAGGTAAGGCAAGCACGGTCGTTTATTTGTTCGTCGGCACGGTTAAAATCAATCCCAACACGGAAATGGAATATGGAATTCACGGAAGAAGTACGGAAGGAAGGGAAAAAGGACCCGGCCTATCAACAGGAGTGGAAAGAAGCGGAAGATGCTCTCGTGGAAGAGCAGCGGATGGACCGAAAGGCCAGGAGCAAATTGGAAATACGAGACGAGCTGCTCCACAAGAAGAGCAGGCTCTGGATACCGGAGGGACTGGTTCAAGGGATCCTGAAGTCAGAGCACGACACGAAAGTAGCCTGACACATGGGCCAGGATAAAATGATAGAGCTCATTAGATGAAACTTCTGGTGGCCAAAAATGAACGAGCGAATCATCGACTTTGTCAGAAGCTGCCCCGAATGCCAACAGAACAAGACGTCCCGACACCAACCCTATGGGCTGTCCTTCCCGCTAGAATTACCTTATGCCCCATGGCAATCCATAGCAATGGACTTCATCATGGAACTCCCAATCTCAGACCACTGTGACCAACTATGGGTAATCGTCAACCGATTCACCAAGATGGCGCACTTCCTCCCTTTCAGGAAGGAAGGAAAGACAGCGGCAGACCTAGCCATCATCTTTGCCTGTGAAGTGTGGAAGTATCATGGCCTCCCCACTGATATTGTGTCAGACCACGACTCCAGGTTTATCTCGGAAACCTGGAAGGAGTTCCTATGACTTTTGGGAATTCGGCCCCAAAGGTCAACTGCGTTCCACCCTCAGACCGACGGCCAAACGGAGCGGCTCAACCAAACGATCGAAGCCTACCTCCGAGCGTTCGTCCGCAAGGAACAGGACAACTGGGTACGCCTGCTACCGATGGCCGAGTTCGTCTCCAACAACTCGACCACCACGGGTAACAGTATGTCTCCGTTCTACGCTAACTATGGCTTCCACCCAGCAGCCATGAACCCCCTGTCAAGGGAACCCCTCAACCGAGCGAGCCAAATCTATGCCCACTAGATGCATACCGTGCACGACGAGTCCCGGAAAGGGCTGGGGGAAGCACAGGAGCGAATGCGCCGGTACACCGATCCAACGCGAAAAGAGCCCCCAGCATACCAAGTAGGAGACTTGGTAATGCTCAACAGCCACAACATCAAAACGCGCTGCCCATTGAGGAAACTGGACCACAAGAACCATGGTCCCTTCCAGATCGAGAAAATCGTTTCCCCGCTAGCCGTTCGCCTGACGCTGCCCCGAAAATGGAAGATCCACAATGTCTTCCACGTCTCACTGCTCGAACCCTACTGAACCAGTGAACACCGAGCACCACCGGACCGTTCAAAGGTACTACAGGAGGCTGATGACATCGAGCAGTCAGATGAATACAACGTCGAGGAAGATATGTCCTCAATTGAACGTGGCCGGGGAAATAACAAAAGCATCCTCTACCTCGTCAAATGGCTCGACTATCCAGAGCGTAAGGACTGGACGGAAGAACCATTCGACAACTTCTCAGTAGGCAGCCTGGAGAATTTACGAGAGTTTCATCAACGGAATCCAGACGTGCCGAGGGACTACCGGCTCACTGAGGGCTAGACCAGTTCCGCCGAGGACCTGGCGGTAGGGGGCTGAAGGGGCGGAGGACTTCAGGACCAAAGCACTACAAAACCGATAAAAAGACCTGCTTCTCAGGCACCCACGAAAAACCGCTGGCCGAGCGTCCGACAGAAAACTCGAATCAACCCGATGAACTTGACACGCTCCTGTACAGTCATATTCTCCTTACCCAGATAAGGAACCGGCAAGAAGGCAAGCACAACAGTCACGCGATCCCCGAATAAGGCACGGTCACTCCTACCTACACTGTAGAGCCCTAGATCAGGCCCAGTCACTTTTGGGATACCGGAATAGCCACGAAGGATACCTTGCCTCAGCTGATCCTCTACGACCTTTGTCGACCCCGGAACTCGAGTACGGGAAGCAGTCATAGTGAATGTGCGACGTGATCAAACGTTCATCATGACAGTAACAGTATGCACCAGGTTACTCTGAGGGCCCAGTCATTCTGATGGATTTCAGAGTCATGTCCTGATCTAGTGACTGGGAGGGATGCAGGGGAGGAGGACTGCATTCAGCAGGCAAGCATTATGTCCGGCAATACTTAAGTCAGAAAGAGGTGGGCTACTTCGATAGGAAAATATACATAGCTTCGGGATGAAGCTAGGAGGAGGGGGAGGTAGTGTTGCACTGGAATATCACAGGATGGTACGTACTTGGGTACGTACTGGAGGGAGGTACATATCCTTAGAGAGGTATGTACCAAGGGAAGATACGTACCGGTAGCTAGCTATTTTCATAGGTGGACCTTAGAGAGTCTAGGCGGGAGATAAGAACAGGGTTAAAGGTTACGACCACCAATCGGTCGTAAGGATTAATTCCGGAGAGGGGGCCACGGCAAACCGGAGACACGAGAGGGAAGGTGCTAGAACAAGACTCTCCAGAGAGCTCGGTCGAGACTGTTCCGAGAGCTCGTTTGTCTTAGCCACCCAGCTCCAGACGGCTACCAGGCCGCGAAAAGAACTCAGTCTAGAACTGAGAGAATACTGCGGTGCCAATCGGACCTGGTCTCTCACCTTATCGCCAGAACCGACCAGGACCAATAAGAGTCTCAGATGGGCCCACGCTCAGGTGGGGGTCCATCGACCTTGGAGGAATAGTTAGCCCGGGTCACAAGATCTGACCCCACCCAAGCCTATATATGTCGACCTTTCTCACCCCGACGAGAGGGAAGACAGACTGAACACTACCGACGAAACCCACATACAAGATCTAAGATTATTCTGTTGTGAATTATCGAAAGTAGCCTGATTAGCTTTGATTCTCTCCACACACCGGTTACGATACAACCCCAGTGACACACAGGGCATGTACCTTTCAGATGCAGAGTGTCAGAGCATACTTCTTCCAGATGACGGGTATCAAGGCATGTGGCGTTCAGACTATACCTGCCACGGCATATGCTATCCGGATGACGAGTGCCAGGGCATATGCATTCCAAATGTAGAGTGTCAAGGCATATTTCTTCCAGACGTAGAGTGTCAAGGCCTATTTCTTCCAGATAAGTGTCAAGGCATGTGGCGTCTGGACGACGAGTATCTAGACATATGTCTTCCAGACACAGAGTGTCAGGGCATATTTCATCCAGATGACGAGTGTCAAGGCATGTGGTGTTCGGACGACACCTGCTATGGCATACGCCTTCCGGACGACGAGTGCTGGGGCATATGCATTCCAGACGCAGAGTGTCAAGGCATATTTCTTCCAGACGCAGAGTGTCAAGGCATATTTCTTCCAGACAACGAGTGTCAAGGCATGTGGCATCTGGACGACGAGTGTCTGGGCATATGCCATCTAGATATAGAGTGTCACGGCATATTTCTTCTAGACGATGAGTGTCAAGGCATGTGGCATTCGGATGACATCTGCCACGGCATATACCTTCCGGACGACGAGTGCCGGAGTATATGCCTTCCAGACGCTGAGTGTCAGGACGTATTTCTTCCAGATGACGAGTGTAAAGGCAAATAGTGTCCGGACGACGCCTGACATGGCATATGCCTTCCGGATGATGAGTGCCAGGGTATATGCCTTCTGGAGTGTCAAGGCATATTCCTTCCAGACTATTGCCAGGGCATTGGCCTTCTGGATGCTGCACACCAAGGCATATCATATCTTCCGACATGTGGCACCACACATACCTTCCATACTACTCTTGTCAGTGCACATGCCACTCCCAACGCGAGGCGGCTCTGCGTATTCCTACTAGATGAAGATGTGCACCATGTTTGCCTTCCGGGCGACAAGCGTCAAATGTGATAAGTGTCAAGGCATATTGGGTCCAGAAGGCATTTTTGCATGTACGGGGACTCTGCGTATCCTGTGTCGTCAGTTCTTTTGTCTCCTTTCTTTAAGGCTACCCTCACTCTGGAAGAAATGTCATCGAATATAGCAATTTCAGCAAGAGAGTGTGTGGAATGGGATTTCCTGATGTTCTAGGGTTGTGGAGGCATTTAACAGATAAGGGAAGCCAGAAGTTATTTCCTTGACTGTTGGGGCAGATGTACTGACTGTCGGTTATCATAACCAATATCCACAATTGCTTATACAGCAGTGAGACTTCAATATACTTAATTGCCCTCCCTCTCACCATGAATACCTACAACTTCCTAAGCCCTAGTGCTTCTACCATTATACAGTTCCTTAACAACCCAAACCATTTCTTCTACTGCAGTTGTCTGTTTCCACATCTCAGCAAGCAATTCCTCTTGAAACCTACTTTGTTTCACTTCCCGTTCTTCAGTGGTATGGAAGAATACTCCTGCCAGTTCTGTGGTGCAGAGATGCTTTGAGCCCGGAGGTGACGAGTTTAAAGACTGCAAATATCCTATTGGTGTCTCTGCAATGGTATTCGAAGTCTGGGAGGACAGTTGGGACTGCATACTGGAGTCTGTCACGTAGGCAAGTACACAGCCCTGTGCTGCAAGCGGTGCCCACACCCTAGCCCACCAGTTGTCTTTCTGCTTCTTTTGCAGTGTATCCGTCATTGCCTCCAAGCTACCAGTAACATTGTTCGTGAAATCCTGAGGGATACGCTCTGGTTGCCAAAAATTATGATTCTGAAGTGAGAGAATCCGTGAGGCTAGCCCCTTATCCAAGTCGGTGTCTTCGGCGGTTCTCTTGAGTGATTTGGAAAGGCCGCATGCCATGAGTTCCAGGATTTTATCAAGTGAGCCACCCAAATATTCAATCTGTAGGGCTATTAGATATCGGTCTACCAGAGATAAAGGTGATAGTGGTGGAAGACATACTGACTTTTCAGTCAACCCATGAGTAACTCGCGCTAAGCCGTCACCTGTGTGTCGTATCAGAAGCTCATTAACCCGAGCCTGGATAAATCCATACTTCTTTCCCAGAAAGTGTCCTTAACCGTTCACCTCGTTCAGCACATACTCCCGAGCTTCCTTGCGCTTTCCGTACTGTGAGCCCCATGGGTTAAAGGCTAGGTCAGCGACAGTCATGCAGAGCACATGACATTCAGTCAGCGATGCTTTCTCTTTGACAGTCATGAATTCACAGAAATCAACTGTCTGGTCTTCACTGGACCCCTCCTCTTGCTCTTGCCACCACCCCTCCTGATCTTCTACTTCAGCTTGCACCTCAACTCTGCTCATCCGAGGATACAGTCCCCCCCCCCCCCGGTTTCCGGAGGACCTTGCTCAAGCCATGAAAGTTGTGTTCCCAAAGCGTCATCTATCAGCCTTCAGATGAACTGACCAACGTGCAATGGTGGTGTACCAGAAGCTGGGAATCCATCGCACAACAGAGATTCCTCTCCGGTACGTGCAAGGAGTTCTTCAAGTGGTGGCATGTCCCACTGGTGCAATCCAGTATCCTACCGGCACAAAGGTTCTTCAACTCCAGATTCACGGAACCCAGACCTCCCTTGCGCGGTACAGAGCCCTTCCCTTCATTCTGAATCCCACGCTGACTGAGGTCTAGGCAGTCGTCGGTGGAGGGCAGGTTGTAGTACTCAGCAAGCATGACACCAAGCTCACGTACAACACGGGGCATCAGAGTTCTTCCAGGTGGAGGACTGGGAAGGATTGGTTCCTGCATGGAATTCCTATTAGCTGTGGGCCAGTGGCAGACGGACCAGCCTCCGACAGATCGAAACTCATCTCTGTAGATCGTGGGGTTTTCCGAGTCGGAGCCAGAGCCGGAACTGGAGTCCGAGCCTTTTGCATGAGTGGGAATTACAGTGATCATGGTTGATGGGATTGCTGTTTGTGATGTTGTCGCTGTTATGATTGTGATGGAGTGGGCGAGCTGCTGCGGTTGCTGCGTTTTCGGTTGTCAGGAGGCTCAGGTGGGTGGGTGTGACAGGAGCCAGTCAAAGCGGCGCGACGAAATAATGATGCTGCTACTCACCATCCTGTCTCTACAGTAATCTTTTACTCACTGATTTCCTTCAAACATCACTGGTGATCCTACCCTCTTTCATCGGCCAAGAATCTACTAGCAAATGCCAAGCTAAAGTACTAGGCCAAAAGTTTCCATACACCCAGGTACAACTGCCCATGATGCCCTCACTCAACCTTCTCAATCCCCACAACCACAATTTAGAAAGTCTCAGTAGTTGGCATACATCATGAATATAT